>ERZ1027037.425-NODE-425-length-13216-cov-7.651850_pt1 | contig 13216 bp, 22 predicted proteins | sample MGYA00519440_ERZ1027037 | MGnify/ENA primary metagenome ERZ1027037 (study PRJEB26926, sample SAMN06164793) | human gut metagenome | biome: ENVO:00009003; feature: ENVO:2100002; material: ENVO:00002003 | host: Homo sapiens | place: USA | collected 2012 ... | reverse complement strand
CTTCTAGCTTCGTCGGCAGCGTCAGATGTGTATAAGAGACAGGAATAACACCACTTATTCATTTATATAATCCCACGAGGGGTTATATTTAGGAATTTCCATGAATAATTTATTTATAAAATCAGCATACTATTAGCATGAAAATCTTAATAGAAAAAATAATATATGAAAAAAACCTAACTGTGCGTCAGGTGTCCATGATGTCAGGTGTACCCAAATCGACGGTGCAGAAGCTCATGGATGAAAATTCTAATCCGACTCTTGCCACATTGGAGAAGCTGGCAGCAGGACTGAAATGTAAAATATCAGATCTGTATGAATCGGATTACAAATAAGTGTCCACTATAGTGGACAAATCTTCCCATCTCCGTAAGATTTCCGCTGTTGAGCTGTTAATTAAGTGAAAGGAAATCTTGGAGGTGGAATACATATGAAAAAAGTATCTAAACAATTTATTATTGAGCTGGTGAAGAGGATTGATGATTCAGATGAAAGATTTCTTCGTCAACTCTACACCATCTTAATAAGGCATTTAGGAAAAGGGAAGCACTAGCTTCCTTTTTTTATGTGCTCACGCAGTGCCGCACTAAAATCACGGATCACTTCTTTTGATTTAGGAGTCAGATCGTGATAAGTGTGCATGATTTCCTTAATTAACTTATACAGATCATTATCACTGTATTCCAGCAATTCAGATACATAAGCGGCTTCTTCATCTTCTTCTGGAAGTTCTAAGAACATGTTGCCTTCTCCAGATCGGAGCCAACCCTCATCAACATTAAAAGTTTTACATATTAAAGATACAACCGCATCTATAGGTTCATTACGACCTATTTCGTAATTGGCTACAGCTCCTCGCTTTATGTTTAGTTTATCAGCAAATTCTTGCTGTGTTAATTTTAATTCTTTTCTTAGAGCTTTGATACGCTCGTTCATTTCGGCACCTCCCTTCGCTCTACACCCATCATAGCACACACGAATTATTAATTCAATAGAAAAATGCAACGTTGTTGCAAAATAGTATTGACAAGTGCAACAAAACGACATATAATTGCAACATAAACACAAACAAAGCGAGGTGAGGAAAGATGAGTGAGGAGCAGAAAAAATTAATTGAAGAAACTGTGGAAAATCTGAAGCATTTGGATAAAGAAAGCCTCCTGGTAGTAAAAGGGAGCGTGGAAGTGCTTAAGGCAAGAGATGCAATGGAGAAAGAAGAGTCAAAGGAAAAGGTAGGGTGAGGAGAGAGTGGAAAGATTGAATGGACCAAAAAGCGTAAAGATAATCGGTGTGATTGAAGTAAAAGCAAAGAGAGGTCTTGGAATAGCAGGAGACCCAGTACGTGAGATAACTCAGTACTGGGATATGGAAGGCAATTTTCTCGCAGAAAAAGACAGTGATGCTCAATTTATTTCAGATCAGATTATATGGGAATCAAATCGGCTGAAATCTATTGTTGAGAATTATTCAGAAATTCAAAAGCTTCGGTAAAGCTGAACTCAGAATCAATATAAGCAACAGTTGCTTTAATAAAACGTTTTAGATCTTGAATATTGTGGTTTTGATGCTTGCGTATGTAATGAGTCTCATCGTTTCCAAGCCAAGCGGATGCTTTAGCAAGAGTTTTAATTTTTTCGTTATCGATAAAATCAGCTATGCACCTGGCAAGCTGAGAAGATTCTATTTGACTTTTATGCTCTGGATGGATAGAGATAGCGTAGTCTTTTACGAGAAATTCCAAGGCTTTTCTATATCCAATGCCGCAAAGTTCTGTTAATTCAAAATTTTCTGCTTTTTCTGCTTGGTGGAAGATTTCAACAAATTTGGGAGAGAGCTTGCAAATGCTGTTGGATAGATTTGTGAGTGCAGTGGGAGCAGGGTACTGATTGATAATATATCTACAATCATTTGACCAATAATCATTGACGTTGTAGGTAACAAAAAACACATCTTCACATGACGGACAGAAAAAAATAGCGTATAAATCTACAACTCCAAGATCATTCTTAAAAAACCATGAAGAAACAGGCTTTGAAGAATATGCTGTGGAGCAGAGGGGGCATTTGTTTGGCAGTTGAACCTGAAATTTAAGAGATTTATCGTTTGTATTATTTGGATCTAAATTAAGTGCAGAGATTTCGGTATTCATTAAAAGTATTCCTTTCATTATTTGATAGGAAGATTATATCAAAAAATCGCAACAAGTACAAACCACAACACATAAACTAAACCAAAGCACCGGAGGTGATGCAATGACGGTAAAGAGCTTAGTGGTAATTGATGGAGAAAAAATAGAAATAAAGGACTTGAAAGATAAGGAAGCATTTGCGGATCGGGTTAACCGTCAGGTGCTGCAATCGAGAAATTATGAGGAGACAGGATACACATATGAAAAAAATGAGCAATGATGAGTTTGCTTCCTTTGTGGTAAGAATGCACCGGTACATTATGCAGAAGGTACGGGAAGTGGAAGACAGGGAAACCCGTGAAAAACTTTACAGGCAGTCGGTAATCAGGATAATACGTGCAGAGAAATACGATTTTACAGCACAGCAGACCGCAAAGCTGATCGAGATCATGACAGATCCGGATCTGCTCCGGCCAAAGATGGAGATCAGGCTGATGGAAGAGTGGGATGCCGCTGTAGAACGCTTTATGAAGGATGCAATGGAAAAATGATAGAAAAGATAGCACAGAAGATAGAGTCTATGTCCGGGACTTATGCAGGATATGATATTTTTTCGGACTGGGTGAAAGCACTTGCGATATCCATCAGCAATTCCACGGATATGATCCATGGGAAAATCTGGCAGGAAAGGGAAGACCAGTATATGGATATCGCAAGAAAGTATGGCAGTAAGACTATGGGAGAGTTCAGTGAGCTAAGTGAAATGCTGATCGAAGCACTGGATCAGGAGATACAGGATGTGCTGGGAGCCGTGTTTATGGCAGAAAACTTGGGTGCGAAGAGTACCGGGCAGTTTTTTACCCCGTTCCATGTATCAATGCTGACGGCAGCTACATCCATTCCGAAAGAGATAAGTGAAGAAAAGCCGATGATTATTCACGAACCATCGACAGGAGCGGGAGGTATGATCATAGCGGTGGCGAAGATACTGCTCCAGCGTGGAGTGAATCCACAAAGATGCATGAGAGTGGTGGCACAGGATCTCGACTGGAAAGGTGTGTATATGACGTATGTGCAGCTCAGCCTGCTGGGGATTAAAGCAACGGTCGTGCAGGGTGACACGCTGACAGAGCCGTTTGACAGCAGGAAATACCAGAAAGAGAGGGTAATGTATACACCGGCTCAAAAAGGGATGCTGATATGAGTCAGAGAATCGGAAGGAGAGAGGAAGAACATATATGGATCATAAGATGGAAGAGCGGGGAAATGGCCTGCAAACGTGGGACTTACGAAGAAGCGAAGGCAGCAGCAGAGAGACTGGCAGAAGAAAAAGGGAAAGAATACGTGATAGTAGCATAAGAGGAAATCTGAGACTGCTCCGGGGAGCATTGGAAGGGATTATCCTTGTAGACCTGATCGTGATGTGTGCAAAGATAGAGACCACGGAAGTACTAATGCAGGATATCTCGGTCATAAAAGGGGAGCTGATCACAGGAACATGTATAGCAGTGACAGCATACATGCTCCATATCGGGACAAGGATCTACGAAAAAAGAAGAAAAAAATAACACTTCCGGGGATACGGAAGTGTTAGACGCAAGACTTTCTGTCTCACAGATATTAAAGTCATATATATGATAGCATCTGTGAGCCGGAAAGTCAAGAAATACGGGGATTTTTTTCCGTTTTCGTACTTGATAAAGATATTAAAGTTAGAGGGATACGGATGGCTACAAGAAGAGTAATACATACATTCCGGGATGGGGATGTGAAAGAAGTAAAAGAGTACCATGACGGAAGATATGGTGCAAAAGGATTACCAAGAGAAAAGAAGAGAAAGCCGACTCAGGGACAGATGGCGATCGTGAATGCCATGAATAAGGCAGAGACGGCAAGACACCGCCTGTTGGAGTATTTTGGTAAAAAAGACTACTTTCTGACCCTGACGTACAGGGTGGACGCAAGACCACCGGACATGGAGCGGGCGAAGAAAGATTTTTCAAAGTTAATGGACAAGCTCAGAAGAAGATACAAAAAAGAAGAGATCGAACTGAGATGGATCAGGAATATTGAACGGGGGACAAAAGGAGCATGGCACATTCATTTGATCATCACCGGATGCCGGGACACGATCCGCTGGGTGGAGGGATGCTGGCCACATGGAGGAATTTACGCAGAGCAGTTGGAAAAGAGCAAGTATTACGAGGAAGACTGCTCACAGCTTGCATCCTACATCACGAAGAGCGAAAAGGTGGGAGAAAAGAAAGAAGACGGCAGCAGGGAGAAGCCACGGCTCAGTGAATCCAGCTACAGTACCTCTAAGAATATGCCGTTAAAGCCACCGAAAAAGAAGCGGCTGGCGAGATGGCCAAAGAAGATCCACGTGCCGCAAGGGTATTATGTGGCGAAAAGCCATGAAGGAATCAATCCGGCCACGGGATTCAAGTACAGGCGGTATACGCTGATCCGGCTGAACAGGAGGATTTAAAGTGAAGAAGGTAGAAATTTACATAGAGACCACGATCAAAGGCCCGGTGGTGAAAGACGGAAAATATGTGGCAGCTTTAGTATTTACTAAATCGACCGGGGAATCAGAAGACCGGTTTGTCACAGGTGAAGAAGCGGACACCACCTTTAACCGGAGTATCTTGCTGGCAATGATCCAGGCATTGGAGAAATTTACGGAAGCCTGCAACATTACATTTCACATGGGCAATTCCTATATAAAAAATATGGTAGAAGCAGGAAACCCGGAAAAATGGAAAAGAGCGGAGTGGAAACGTATGCAGGGAAAAGAAGTGCAGAATAAAGACCTGTGGGAGCTGTATTTAGAAAAATCAGGGAAATTTGGTCACAGGATAGAATTTGTCTGGTCAAAAGCCCATGAATATTCAGGGATTTTGCAAGAGATGATGAAAGGAGAAAGAGAAGATGTGGGATAAATTTGGAGAATTTGACTCCTGGGAAGAGATCAACCGTGCGGCCAAGGCACAGCTGGAAGAGGGAGATATGGATGCAGTTAGGGCAATAGCCGAAGAGAACGGAATCGATCCAGAGGATGCAGAAGACTTTTGCACCGGTACAATCGACGAATTGACAGTACCGGCTCTTGCAGCGGTAGGAAAACTGGAAGTGGAAGCGAAAGATTTGAAGATCACCGGGATGCTGGAAGACTGGAAGGATCTTGTTGAGCAGATGTGCTTAGAGAGTCCGAAGATGGCACTTGCAGTTCGGAGAAAAGGAAAAAGTCTGAAGGATTGCATGGCAAAAATGCTGAAAGAAAGTTCTGAAAAAAGAGCGAGAATGGATGACCGGATCGCAAAAGCAGCGGGGATACCGACACCGGTGTACATCGGGACAGCAACAAAGGCACGAATCAAGGAGATCGCGAAGGACTATTACCTGGGTGAGGAAAAATGATCGTATACAAGGGATTTAATGAAAAATTGCAGGCAACCTATGGAAGGACGTTCCAATACGAAGCGGGAAAGACCTACAGGGAAGAAAAAAGCAAGACAAGATCAACGGGATTCCATGCGGCAGAGTATATCCTGGACTGCCTGCAGTGGTATCCGATCAATGGAAAAAACAGATTCTTCCAGTGCGAAGCCGGAGGAAGCATAGATGAGGAGAATCAGTGTTCCATGGTTGTATCAACAGAACTTACCTTGGTGGCAGAGCTGAATCTTACGGAGATCGCAAAGGCAGCAATGGAGTACATGATCGTGCATCCGAAGCGAGAATGGGTAGCTGTTCATGGTGGTGTCTGTGTAAAAAAGGATCAGGCACAAGCAGCAGGGCAGGACAAGATAGCCATAGCAAGGGGAATCTACCCGGAAGTGTGGGGAGACCTAGGAACAAGAATCGGCATGATCGTAGAGGATGAAAAGGGAAGACCGGTGGCAGCAGGTCTGAAGGTCATAGATGGAAGTAAAATAAAAGCATTCCAGAAATATACGCTGACCCCGGAACGGGAATGGGTGGAGGTGTAGCCATGAAAAGGAAAGCGATAGAGCGGCTTGCACCGAAAAGAGCAACAGGAAAAGGACTCACAGCCACATTGCAGGAGTTGGGAAAAATCCTGATCCTGAACATTTACCAGGCAAAAGACCTGCTGGTCCGGTACTGCATCAACTACGAGACGGGAGAACATGAGTACTGGATCGAGCAGCATGGCTGGAGAAAAGGAGGCATCCTGAACGCACTGAATGAGGACTGGAGAGACTGGGAGTGGAGATACTACGAAAACTATCCAAAAATGCAGAGAGCAGATGCTGACAGAATAAAAGAGTTTATTACAAACAGACCGTGGAAAGACAGTCCATGGGAACGAATCCGGGGGCTTGAACATACATATAACCGGGAAATCAGGGAGAATACCGAAATGAACAAAAAGGCAAGGCTTATGGATCTTATGAGGAAAGTACCGGACAGACCGAGAAATCTGAGAGAATGGTTTTTCAGAAAGGCAGCAGGAGAGGACTATATGTTCCGTGAGAAAGGGACACAGATGTTTACCTGCACAAATTGCGGAAAGAGCAGCGAAGCGTCAGAAATCAAGAGGCAGGATGGTGGAAAAAAGATCCGGCACAATGACGTGGTGTTCTGTCCTGCCTGTGGAAAGCTGATCCAGGCAAAGACAAGAACGGATCATATGGAGCAAAAACATAAGAGCTGCTATCTGATCCAGCCGGTGGATGAAGATACAAGTGTACTCAGGATCATAGAAGCGAAAGTCGGGTGGGATAACGGAAGACACTACGTGGAACTGGGAGACGAGATCAGAATCCTGCTGTATAAAGTCTACTCCAACAGAAAGCTGAAAAGAACCTATAAAATCTACTATGAAGACTATCTGGAAGGATGGACTGAAGGGAACCGAAAGAATCTCCGGGCAAGGCAGGGGTATCTGTATTCAGGAGAGTTTGACAAAATCTTAGAGTGGACAATCTATAGCGGAGCGTCAAAGGTGCTGGAGTTCCTGTCTGCACAGGGACAGGAACTGAATTATAACCGGCTCATAGCCGGAGCAGGGCAGATGAAGGAATATGCCGAAAAAATAGAATATCTGAGTAAAGGGAGGTTTTGGAACCTGCTGAGAGATACTGTGGAACGCACGGAGTATCCGAGCTATCTAAATACATACTACGGACCATTGGATCTAAGAGCAGATAGCATCGAAGGGATGTTCCAGATCAGAGATCGGCAGAAGATCAACCGGATCAGGGACGAACATGGTGGAAATGACATGGTGCGTTGGATGCAGTACTCAGATGAGACTGGAAAGAAAATCTCAAGAGAGACCGTCCAGTGGATGACGGCAAATAGAATCCGTCCAGAAGATATCCGAGAACTGGAAGAGTACATGAGTCCTCAGCAGATCATGAATTATATCATCCGGCAACAGGCAGAGCAGTATCCGGGAAAAAAACCGAAAGAAGTATTGGAAGAATATAAGGATTACATCAATATGTGCGAAGCGTGCAGTAAAAATATGAAAGATGAAATGGTCTACAGACCACGGGAACTGAAGCGTCGGCATGATGAAGTTGTGGTGGACAGGCAGCAGATGCAGATATTAAGGGAGCTGGATACGAATACAGAAGCGAAAGAAAAATATGCAGAAGAAATGCGGCAGAAGTTCCCACAGGCAGAAGGAATCCTGAAAGAAATCAAGAGCCGCTACGAGTACGAGAATGAGGAATATAAGATCCTAGTACCGGATACCCTGATCGATATTGTAAAAGAAGGACGTGCCTTACATCACTGTGCGGGCAGCAGCGAACGCTATTTCGACCGGATAGAGAGCAGAGAGACATACATCTGCTTTTTGCGAAGAAAAGAAGCACCGGGAATCCCGTTCTACACGATTGAAGTAGAACCGGGAGGAACTATCCGGCAGCACCGGAGCTATTTGGATGAGGAGCCGGGAATTGAACAGATCCGGGAGTTCCTGAAAAAGTGGCAGAAGGTGATCCGTAAGCGTCTGACAGAGGAAGATAAAAAGCTGGCAAGAATCAGTAAGATCAAGAGAGAAGCAAATATCGAAGAGTTGAAAGCAAAAAATAATACGAGAGTCCTTCAGGGTTTAGCAGAAGATTTCCTGGAAGCAGAAGAGATACAGGAGGCAGTATAAATGGAGCAGATGGTGGAATATCAGAGTTACGAGGAATATAAGCAGGCGGTCAACACGGTACTGAACCGGACAGTGGAAGACTTTGTGCTGACCGGATATCTGCTGAAGCAGGGAAGGGATACCGACATCCTGAAAAATTCAGGATACAGCAATGTCAACGAATTTGCCTGGGCGGAATATAAGCTGGAAGCAACTCAGGTATCAAGATACATCAGGATCAACGACAGATTTTCTGAGGGAGGCTACTCACCGAAACTGCAGGAACATTATCAGGGATTCGGTTATGCAAAGCTGGCACTGATGCTGACACTCCCGGACAGCGTGGCAGAAGAACTGACTCCGGCATATAGCAAGTCGGAGATCCAGCAGGTGAAAGAAGAAATTGAGAGTGAGGAGAAAATCACAGACATTGAGGTGATCCTGGAAGGAGAGAAAGAGGAACAGAGGGATCTGAATAATCTGGAAAAAGCAATCCATCAGCTTTGCATGGATGAGCCGGATCTGTATCTGCAACTGCATGAGACTGTCCGTACAACGTGCGGAACACAGTATATAAAAGAAATCCTTGCACCGGATGGAGACAAGATCTACAGTGTCCGGCCGCAGGGGATTGGAAGAATCATGCTGTACCTGAATGAGGAAAAGGAAGAAGTCACACTGCAGATTGTGAGACAGGGAGTAAAAGAGAAGTATACATGGGATGCTATCATGAGCTATCTTACATTGATTACAGATCAAGAAGATGGAAGGAAGAGCTGGGAAGAGATTTCGGGGCAGCAGTTCCCCGAAAAAGAGTCGATTGCACCGGTGCAACCAAAAAAGGAAAAGAAACGGAAAGAATCCAAGGTGACCAAAGCCAAGAAACCAAGACCGCAGAAGAAGGAAGAGCCAAAATTGGCAGAACTTCCGAATGACATTCCGGGACAGACAGAGATTGAGAAAGATTTTCCGGAATTGCTTCCAGAACCAGTAAAAATGCCAGAAATACAGAAAGAAGAGCCAGATTGCACCGATGCAATGCAGGAATCTGAACCGTTTGTGGAAAAACAGGATTCGGCAGGCAGCAGATGGGAATACATGAAGACCATGGGAGCGTATGCAGCAGCCCTGTATATGGCAGCATCCATGAAAGAGATGCCGCACATGATGCTCGGATCGGCAGAATACTGGAAGAAATGGCTTGAGACGGAGGTGGACGAGAATGGACAGGAGTAAAGTATGAGCATTGACTATTCAGACATGGCATTCCCGAAGCCAGCAAGGAAGAAAAAGAAGAAAATGCATAAAAAGAGTATTCTCAAGACCAAGAAGGGAATCTGCTTTTTGTGTAAACTACTCTATGATGACTGCTCGGAACAATATACAGAAGAGCATCACATCATGTATGGATCCGGGCAGAGGGAACTGTCAGAAGCTGATGGACTGAAAGTATATCTGTGCATAGCACACCACAAGGATGGTTCGGAAGCAGTACATAACAACAGGACGACACGGGAGATCCTGTGCAGGCTGGCACAGAAAGAATATGAGCAGACCCATACAAGAGCAGAATGGGAAGCAAGGTATAAGAAAAATTATTTATAAAGTTACCTCTGCCGAAAGGCGTGGTTATACAAGTATGTCACAATACGAAACCCGTAAATCATGGATTCCTCCCTGCCTGAAAGCAGGGAGAGAAAGGAGAAGAAGGTGGATGCGGTGGATTGCCGGAAAGAAGTAGTCAATAAAATACTGCTATGGGCGGCGGCCAAGGGAATCGATATAGAAGAGTGCAGATATGATATTGATCTGATACTGAACGGTGTGGAGATCATAAAGAGGTGTACAGAGATTGCACCGGTACAAGTTGATAGAAATGAGATGCTGTTAAAAAGATTCCTTGTAGCCAAGCAGGTGAAAGGCTGCACAAAGCGAACATTGCAATTTTACGCAGTGAGTATTAAAAGTATGCTGGAAAGAATAGAAAAGACTGTGGATGACATTACAGCAGATGATATCCGATATTACATGGCAGTCAGACTGAGAAGAGATAAGGTGTCAAAGACTACGATAGGAAATGAAATCCGAAATTTAGGCAGCTTTTTTGGCTGGCTGTATATGGAGGAAGAGATCAGAAAAAACCCTATGTTGAAAATAGACCGGATAAAGCAAAGGAAGACAAAGAAAGAGGCTTTAACAGAACTGGAGATAGAAAAAATACGTGCTGCAGCAGACGGAGAGCGGGAAAGGATGCTCATAGAGCTGCTGCTATCTACAGGATGCCGGGTAAGTGAAGTAGCACAGATCCTTGTTGCGGATATAGATGGAGACAGAATCCTGGTACACGGAAAAGGCGAAAAAGATAGATATGTGTATTTAAATGCAAAAGCAAAATTCACGTTAGAAAAATATTTAGAAGAAAGAAGAGACAGTAATCCGTATTTACTTCCGCACGGAGCTGATGTTGACTCTCTCGTAAGGGCAGGGGTAGAAAAAAGCGAATTGCGGGCATGGTGGAAGAATCCGGAGAATATCAGGGAAGGACATTCATCTACGGGGTCGATCGAAGCGATTATGAGGAAGATAGCTAAAAGAGCCGGTGTGGAAAAAGCGAATCCGCATAAATTCCGAAGAACGTGTGCAACAATGGCACTGCGGAGGGGTATGCCGCTTGTGCAGGTATCTAAAATGCTGGGACATGAGAATGTGGCCACAACGCAGATCTATTTGGATCTGTCGGAGGATGAGCTGGAGCAGGCTCATAAAAAATATGTGATTTAAAGGTGATAAAATGGGAAAAAGCAAAGCAATATGCCCGATCTGTAATAAAGAATTTGAACGGGCAACAGCGAAAAAGAAATATTGTGAACCGGAGTGTCAGAGGCTGGCCAACATTAAGCATACAAGAGAAAAGCAAAAGATGAGACATCAGGGAAAAATAGGAAGACCGGTAAAGAAAAGAGAAAAGGCAGTGAAGAAAATGCGGAGACATGAGAGTGAACTGGTGAAAGTAGCAAGAGAAGCAAAGCAGGCAGGAATGACCTATGGAAAGTATGTAGGACTGATGTGGCAGCAGGAGCAGAAGAAGGAGAGACAGAAAAATGAACAAAGAAACATTGAGCAGGGCGAAAGAGCTTGAAAAAAGGAGCTGGAGGAACTTTGAAGCGAAGCACGGACAGACGCTGGAGTCCAGAAGAGATCCGGCAGAACAAAATATACGATGAAAGAAAGACAGAAAGAAATTGCCAAAGAGATTGCAAAGATGTCAGGAAGATACTCACCGTTCATAATATTTGATGACTGGGTTAAGTGTATGGCATTAAGTATTCAGAACTCCTGTTGCCTTTTTCGCGATAAGATATGGCAGCAGAGAGAAGAGGATTACATACAGACGATGAATAAATATGAGCTGGATGAAAGACACAAGCTTGTAGAGCTTGCGGGCATGCTCACGAATGCCTTTGAAGAAGACATGTGTGATATGTTAGGGGATATATATATGGAGTCGGCAGCTGGCAACAAGAACCTTGGCCAGTTCTTCACACCGTTCCATCTATCATACGCGTGTGCAGCCTGCACGCTTCCGGAAGATATATCGGAAGATAATCCATTTCACATCAACGAACCTAGTGTTGGCGGTGGTGGAATGATTATAGCAGCAGCTAAGGTATTAAAGGAGCGAGGCTTAAACTATCAGCGGTGCATGAAGGTTGTAGGGCAGGATTTGGACTGGCACGGAGTGTACATGGCATATGTGCAGTTAAGTCTGCTTGGAATCGATGCAATAGTAGTACAGGGGAACACATTGGCAGAGCCATATGTTGAAGGCTATGACAGAAGCAGAATGTTAAGAACTCCAATGAATATGGGGGTAATTCTATGAATTACGAAAAAATGATAGAAGAATTTAAGTATTATCTTCTTGAAGAAGAACGTTCAGAGAACACCATAGATTCATATGTGATTGCAGTAAAACTGTATTTCGATATCAATGACAACCTCAGCAAAGAGAATATGATTAAATTCAAATCATGGCTCATGCAAAAATATGCAGCTACGACAGTGCATCTTAGGCTGTGTGCAATGAACGCATTTTGCGATTTTGTTGATGAACCTAAATGCAAGGTTAAAAATATTAAAATCCAAAAACAAAGCTCAGTTGAAAATGCAATTACATTAGATGAGTATAATCAGTTGCTTAACTGGTTGGTTGATAACGGAAATATAAGAGGCTATTACATGATAAGGTTTCTTGCACAGACAGGAGCCAGGGTAAGTGAGTTTATTAGGCTTCCGCGAAAAGCTTTGGATGATGGATACGCTGAATTGTGGACAAAGGGCAAAGTAAGAAGAATATACATACCTCAATCATTGATAGAAGAGAGTAGGGATTTCTTTAAAGACTCCTCTCAATCAGAATTGTTGTTTGTAAACAGACATGGAAAAAATCTAACAGCAAGGGGAGTAGCACAGTTAATTATTAACTGGGGAACTAAAGCAGGAATCAGAAGAGAAGTACTACACCCTCATTCGTTTAGACATCTATATGCCATACAGTTTTTAAAACACAACAAGGATATATCCCTATTGGCAGATTTGATGGGGCATTCAAGTATTGAAACCACATCAATATACACAAAATTATCGAGAGAAGAGCAGTTAAGGCAGTTTAATATTGCCTCAAAGTGGGGTGATTAAAATATGAGTGAAGTACAGGATGCAAGAGAAGAGGTAATCAATAATATTACATTCGGTGATGTGTACGCTTGTGACCTGAAAGGAATTGAAGAGTGTGTAGAGAAACGAGGTGGAAGAGATGAAGAAAAGGAGTGATACCCATTGAAACGAAGCACAGACAGACGCTGGAGTCTAGCAGAGATCCGGCAGAATCAGAAAGAACACTATGCCGGGATGGCAGAGCATCCACCGGATCGGAAAGCCAGTGCAGACTTCCACCGTCCGGCATACCCGAA
>ERZ1027037.422-NODE-422-length-13310-cov-5.109921_pt1 | contig 13310 bp, 18 predicted proteins | sample MGYA00519440_ERZ1027037 | MGnify/ENA primary metagenome ERZ1027037 (study PRJEB26926, sample SAMN06164793) | human gut metagenome | biome: ENVO:00009003; feature: ENVO:2100002; material: ENVO:00002003 | host: Homo sapiens | place: USA | collected 2012 ... | reverse complement strand
ATCTACACTTCTAGCTTCGTCGGCAGCGTCAGATGTGTATAAGAGACAGCCTTCCATAAAATGGAGATTACAGATAATAGAATAAAGTCCTATCTCCATGCAGGACTTATCAAAGAAACATCTGTTGTAGATAAAAATGGTAATGGCATAAGAACCTACTTTGAGTTAGGAAACAAAGGCAAGGACTTCTGCAGACATGAGTGCCACAGTAAACATTTTATTTCAAATGCCAATGCTTCCTCTCACAATGCCAAGGTATCAGAATACCTTGTAAACAATCTCTCTAAAAAGGAACTTGATACCTGTCTTTCCGAAAGAGAATTACAGCCATTTATCGAAGACCGCTTACAGGAGTACCTTGATAAACAAGAACATGACCACTATCAGGAATTGGTGGATGCCTTGCAGAACAACCAATTAAGTATGCCTGACGTCATTTATAAGACTGAACTTGGCACTTGGGAGGCAATTGAAATTACAACAGATAGCTATGGAAATGAAGAGATAGAATCCAAAACAATGACTTGTGAACTACTCTCTGTAGAAGTCACTTTTGTACACACATAAAAATAAAGGAGATGAAATACAAATGAAACACACAACACATAAATTAACCAATGAGCAAAAAGAAGTTCTATTTAATAAGCACAAAGATTTAATCTCACTTGTGCATACATTAGGAGATATGGTATTGAGAAAACAACTAAAGGTTCTCTTCTGTATGTTAAACCCAGATGAAGATATTACAAATGTGGAATTTTCCATTTCAAAACTTATTACGAGTGGCTTCCTACTCCAATTACAAATACAAAAACCAAGCAAGACACAAATGCTCTACCTTAGTAAATACCCAAGAAGTTACTTCTATAATAAAGAAACAACTGGTGATGTACCTGCATTAAATTTCACAAATACCAAAATCTACAATCAGATTTTTAAGGTGGAATATATCATCCAACATTTAATTCCAGATATGAAGCAAAAGAATTTATTGATTTCCGAAGATAACCTAATCTCTTATTTATATTGGTCATCCTCTAATCTTTTATTACCAGGCAACCAATGCAACACCTTTGATTTTTATGAGAGATTCAAAGATGTATGTGCGAAACAAGGGATTACCCTTGATTATGATTTTACTAGAGACTATGAGATTGCTTCTTATGAAAAAGATGCTTACATCTGCAACCAATTAAAACAGGACTTACAATTACAAAAATGTAAAGCCAAAATACAGCGAGATACCGAGAGAAACTCTTATACATCAGATGTTGAAAAGAGCAAATATTTTTATAACCTTAATAATTTCCACAAACAGGGATTTGTAATTGAAGATGTGACACCTGATACTATCAAGGTTGTATTCTTTGATACCAATAATAACATCAGTGTGAAGAAGCTCTATCAAAATCTTTCTTTCATATACCTCATGTTTCAGAGATATTGCAAGTTCAAAGATTTGCTTTTAGAAGCTACTGTTTATGTCTGGGACAAAGAAAAAGTATCCCACCTTGAGAAAGAGGAATCCATTGAAGCCTATGATTTTTACAATCAGGAAATGTCTGGTTACAGCAAAAAATTTAATGCCATGAAAAATGTAGGACTTCTACCTCAACATTGGGAAAACATTAATACAACCTATATAAGCCTTGATATATATGACAAATATAACTTAAGACCGCAAAGCTAAAACATAACATAAAATCCATTGCTCATAAGTTAAAATCTTATGCTCAAAAAATAACACAATATGTTGGCAACATTTTATTTTATGCACCCCAAATTTTATAATATGAAATTTCAAAAGGAAGGAATTAATAATATATGAAGAATAATAAAACACTTGAGCTTACAGCTTTACAAGACATGCTCTTAACCATCTGTTCAAAACTTAACAGACCAATCAGAAAAAGCCAATTAAAAGCTTTTGTTACAGAGCTTTTTGAATGCAACACAAACAAGCAGGTAGATTTTGCTATCCTTGCCCTCATTGAAGAAAAGCAACTAGTAGAGTACAAGCACTTTATTGTAACACCAGATTTCTATGCCACATGGGATAAAAATGTCTATGCTCAGGATGAAGGAATCATCAAATTTTTTATCTCCCTAAAGGAAGAGATTAAGCATGATGTGTATTTTGATGTATTTGCACCAGAACCTCTTACCCCATCCATCTTCTTTAAGTATATTGAAATGACTTATCCAACATTATTACATAGAGAAGATGCAGCACTTGCCTATATGGAGCAATTTGCCAAGGACCTTGACTATGCTTTAAACAATGATTTCTATGCTGAAAAAAATGATTACCCTTCCAACAGAAGATTTACAAAGTTCTTTGATAATCCTGATTGTAGAATCTTCATCAAGGACATTAATCTGTATAAAAATCAGGTCAGCTTAACAATTATCACTCTCCCTAGCAAGACCAGAAATTATTCTATTGCCAAGAAACAGTTACTTGATTTTGAAGTGTATTTTAAATCCTGCTTAAAACCAGATATGCTTATGCATACAAAAATCAAGCCACTCTCCATGCTCACAGGAAATACAAAAAGAAAGCACTAAGGAGGCAAGCAAGATATGAAAAGAATCCAAGCCATACCAGATACCTTTCCTCTGGTATGCTACTTACCTTATGCATCTGCAAATGAGCCATCACTTATGATTGGCATGGATTCAGGAGTTTCAAACAATGCCTTTGCAGCTCTGGAACTAATCCAGTTGAATGGTGTAACCATAGATTTCAAATATAGCAATGCCTACTACTTTGAAAATGACCTTGCACTCTTATGTAACCAGATGGACAAGCAGATATTTCTTACCCAGCAGTACTTTAACCTCTTCTCCCACAAGAAGGTTAAATGTCTGACCTTTGAAGTGCTTCCAGTCACATCTACAAAAGTTCAGACACTCCAAGGGGTGCTTGCAGCTCAGGCAACAACAAACATGATCACACTCATGGCCTATCAGCTGCAGCACCCTTATAAACCAGTTCCACCCCGTGCAATCAAATATTGTTTGACCGGGAATGGAAGTGCAAACAAAGATGATATTTGTGAAGCTGCTTTCTCATGGACCCATGATGAAAGACTCCTCTACAACAACCACATGGCAGATGCCTTTGCTTGTGCTTTCTACAGCTTCTTTCAAAAGATGAAAGATGATTGCAAGGCACACAATATCCCTGTTCCAAATAAATATGCAAGAATGGATTGGAATTTCAAAAATTAAAGTTTCTTATAGCAAAGACTTCTCTACAACAACAATTACTTATACAATGAGTAAGAGTGTAGAAAATGGAGTATCAAGTAGTTTCCAAAATATGAAATTCTATACAAACCAACTTGCACCTGATGTTAAAACACCTGGTATTGTAGAAGGTTCTTATGATGTAAAAGCAAAGGGAGAGCATAGTGTTACATTATGGACTCCAATAGTAGCATCAACACCATTTGATTATCCAAACACAATACAAAATAGATATATAGGTGATGCAATTGAACTTGGTTATACAATCAAGTCTACAGGAGCAGATGATAGTATTGTTCATATTGTTCAATAAAAAAAGAGTTCTCTAAATTGAGAACTCTTTTTTATTAGCAATTCCATATTGTAACATAAACATAATTTTCATCACTACCAGTGACTTCAAGATAATATGTTCTATGTGGAGTTCCATCTCCACTTCCATAATTATAACCAGCCATTGTATTTGCAATATAATCAGAATTTAATTCATCTTTACTTAATGGAATCCATCCTGTTCCCCAAGATACAACATCTTTAATACTAGGGTCCCATTGCATACCTTGAGCTTCAATTTGTGAACGATAATAAGCAATGGCTTCTTCTGGTGTATATTTATTGCTTGTAGTTGGTTGTTCTTGTGGTTGAGTTTCTTCCACTTTAGGTTCACTATTTGTAGGTTGCTCTTGTTTTGCTGTATTAGAGGTATTATTGTTGCTTGTGTTATTGTTAGTATTAGTACTCTCATTTTTTGTACTTGTAGTATCTTTTTTATTTGAAGTATCTTTCTTGGTAGTCTCACTAGTTGAAGAAGATTCTTGTGTTTTAGACTCTTCATTTGAATCACTAGATTCATTGGACTGCTCTATAGATTTATCCACTTCATCCATTTTAGCAAAACGCCTTTTGTCTCCAACTTGTAAAGAATACCATCCATCTGTTTTTCCTAAAATATAAATATCAATATCAGGTTTGGTATATCCAACTTTTAAATTTTCATCAATATATAAATCAACACTATCTTTTAAATGAATTTCTTGTATATCTTCTTGGAAAGTTGAAGAGTCTAAAATAGGAGTTCCAATTATTGAAATACTTCTATCTTCAAAAGAATAATCATATTCTTTTAATTTTAATTCTTGTTCTTCACTAGATTCAGTGTCCTGCACCTCTGTGTCTACGACACTTAAATCATTTTTGCTTGTTTCAATTGTTTCTGTTTCTTCAATGTTATTAGTAGTATTGGTTCCACAACCTGCTAATAGCATACTAATGCTCATAAATAAAATTAGTAATTTTCTATTTTTCATAAATAATTTCTCCTTTCAATTTTATTATAGAAAATAAATAACCTTCCAAAAAATAGGAAGGTTATTCAGTTTTATTCAGCTTGATATAAATCTTTGTAATAGATTACAAAGTTATAATTTTCATTGTCTTCTCCATTTTCTTCAATGTAGAATTTTGTATAATCGCTCAAATTTAATTCAGCATATAAATAAGAGTCTACAATTGAAGTTGGAATTGTCTCTGTTTTGCTTACACTAAATTCAGCTTTTTGCATATCTGATTCAGGAGCATCAAGAAGTTCATATCCCATATCTTTATTTGAAAATCGCTTCTGAATAGCTTTTAACACTTCATCTTGTGTAAATGCTGCTTCTGCGTTTGTTGTAACATCACTTGATGTTGATTTTGACAAATCTCCTGCTTTTACTAAAAGGAAATCAATTGTAAATGTATCTGTTTTTTCAGGATTATAAATTCTAATCCAATCAGTTGAAACATCATATACAGAAATTGTTGCACCCTTTTTCAAATAGCCAGCTTGCCATCCATCAGTGTAGTAAATGTCTACATTGTCAGATAATGTATATTCTTCATCAGATGGTTGAAATGTTTCTAAATCTACTTCATAATCAGTCTTAATTGCATCATTATAAACAACCAAATCTCCATAAGTTGTACTTGGAATATCATTTTCAACTGATTCTGTTTCTTCTGTAGAATCTTTTGTACTATCATTTGCTACAATGACCTCTTCTTCCATTGTAGATGCTTCTTCATTTTCATCATATATTGCTTTAGCTTGAGTACCACATCCTGTAAGAGATGTTGCTGCCATTGCCATTGTTAGTGTAAGTGTCAAAAGTAAATATTTTTTCTTCATCATTTATTTTCCTCCATAATTCTATTATTGATTGTTTTCCTGATTTCTCTTATCTGCTCTATCAATGAGTAAAAAGCTGATAAATATACATGCAATTCCAAGTGCTCCGAGTGCTGGTTTAAATGTAATTATCCAGACTGGGAGCAGAATAATTGCTGCTATTGCAAAAACTGTTGAAAGTTTTGTATTGGCTACAAAACCTGCACCCCATGCTAATATTCCAAAAAGTATGACAAGCCCTTCTCCCTCTAATACAAGTGGTATCATAGTCATAATTGCAAGTACAATTGTGATAGCCCATGTGATTTTGTTCTGTGTACTGACCCTCTTCTCATAAGCATTTGCCATCTTCACATTTTCTTTCAGGTATGGGATATATTCTTTTACCCACTTCTGTAAATATCTTGCCCTGTCTGCATTTATCTTTACTGGGAAATCATTTGGGTCAAGCTTATTTTCTTCAAATGTCTCAACTATCTTCTTTTGTGTCTCCTCATCAATGGCATCATTGCAGCATTCCACCAGTTCCCTTATCTGCGGTGCCCTTATGACTATGTGCTCATTTGGATTTTCATTTTCTATCTGTACATTATTATTGGCAATTATGATAACAGAATAGATTGGAACCTCTATTCCCAGATGGTCTTTGATGAAGCTCCTTGTTGCATTGCAATGCCTCTCATTCTGTACAAATGCAGATGGCTTGTTTGCAATCAGCCTTCCATGCTCATTAAACAGTTTCCATTCTCCATTATCTGGCATGTAAAGTACCTGACCAGAATCACCATAGTTCTTTACCTCACATACAAAAATGCCCTTGCTGTTCACTATATACACATCTGTTTCTGATGTATCACCAGTCTCTTCATATGCTGGAATAACTATATTTTCCATAAAGTGGAATTTGTTTCCATACTGCCTTAACACCTGCCCTACATAATCTTCCCCATCTTTTCCCTTCTGGGCAATCCTTACATGTTTGTCTGTATCATCAATGAGATTTTCAAAATTGTTAAAGATTATCTGGGTATCTAACTGAATATCTCTGTTTGATTCTGCTCCATACAAAAAGTTCCGGATATCATACAGCAGCCTGTCCATTGGAATTTTTTTAGGCTTTTTAGTCTGGAATATTACCTCTATTGGCTGACATGTAAACAGCTGGATGGTCTTGAAAAAATCAATCCAGAAAATTTCTGGAACCTCTTCATTCAATAGCTGCTTGGTTTCACCCTGTATAGCCCACACATCCTCCTTATCCTTATCATATAATTTGACATGGTCTTCATTTTTGGCTTCAAGAACAGTCTGCACTTCTACAGGATAACCGCTGACAGTTTCCCATCTTGCATTCCAATCCTGCTCATTTAGTCCACTTTCCTTTTTTATTTGGTTAAAGTCTTCAATAGCTTTCCTTTCGGTGTATAGCTTTCTTACTCCTAAGCCTATTGCATCTACAATACTCATCTTTTTTCCCCTTCCTTTGTTCTTTTCACAAAAGACTTCTCTATTTTAATATTGTATGTTCAATATGTTACCCATAAGTCTTTTGTTCCATTATACCGCATGTCTGTACCCATGTGCAAGGCTTACCTATTTAATATCTTGCATATGTTATATATAAACTTTCCACTTTATAACCCTTGTAATTTTTAACTAATTTTCAATATCTTACACTCGTTTTAAAATAATACTGTAACTTATTGCACATACTTTCTATAAGGAGGTCTTTACATGATAAGCTATGAGCCATTTTGGGCGACCATGGAGGAGAAGGGCTTCACATCCTATCAGCTCATTTACTATTGGCAGATTTCCAGCAACACTCTTCGGAGAATGAGACATAATGAAGCCATCAGTTCCAACACACTGAATGAGTTATGTCTGATACTAGATTGCAGGGTGGAAGACATCATAAAGTTTGAAGCTTCTGAAGAAGAAATGGAAATGCTTGCCGACCGCAAGAATGACATTGCAGAAAGAAAAAGCAAATACAAAAAAAATAAGCCTTAAACTTCTCTATCTGAGTTTGTTTAAGGCTTATTTGCATTTTTCAGCTAACCTGCACCAGTCACGGTAACATGCAGTGAATCCTTTTGAATTGTGGCTGTTTAAGTACAACCACCACCAACTATCTATTTTTGCATTACAGGTTGCAGCCCTTACCGGGCTCCCCTCTTATGGGGTTACTATATTATAGACAGCCCTGAAAAAATTATTCCAAATAATGAAAAATCAACTGATTTATTAGCATTTTTCTAGTCTTCTTTCCTCTCTTGCATCTGTCTGGATTATCACAGAACCATACTTGTCTCTGATATGAGACATTGATGCTGGCTTTTTATGATATTTATAATAATCATCATAGTGTATTATCCAGCATCCCTTATGAGGATTAAATCTAAGACCTAAAGCCTTCAGTTCTTTCCTATATGGATAGGTTTCACCTCTTACATATACCCATGTGCCACAAAGCTCTATCTCAAGACCTGCAAATTTTGATAATGCTGCTATGATTGCTCTAAGCTGTTTATCCTTCTCCCAATCATATGCCTGTTTTTGGCGGTCTGTTTGATTTGTATAGGCTTCTGAATTCTCATATGCATATTTAATCTGCTCAAAGAGTTTATCATATTCTGCATTTATCTCCTGCATCATGTCGGTCGTATCATTCTTATTATTGTCTGGATGATATTTGATAAGCAGTCTTTTATATGCCGCTCTTAATGTATTAACATCTTTTAAATCTTCCTGATTGAACCATTTCATAATCTATGCACCTCTCTTTCACAACATATCATGTTCCATGAAACTAAAATAAGATGGTCCACCAATTACTATATGGTCCAATAACTCAACTCCCATAATATCTCCAGCATCTTTCACTTTTTTTGTGTTCACTATATCCTTTTCACTTGGAGTACAATCTTTGGATGGATGATTATGGCACAGTATAATTCTGGATGCACCTGCTAATAATGCCCTTATGTATATCTCCCTTATTCCCAGAAGGCTCATATCTATTGTTCCTTTTGATAACAAGAAGATACCAAGCACCATGCCTTTTGTATTGAGAGCAAGCAAATAGCAATGCTCTTCTCCTAATTTATCCATCTCTAATAATTGCATCATTTCTGCAACATCTGCTGAATTGGTTATGCTCTTTTTATCACATTCCAATGCTTTTTCTTCCACCAGCACCATGTGGTAATCATCTGTAATCCTTGTATCATAAAATGTTATTTTCATTATCTATGTACCTCACTTTCATTTAATAAGGGACAAGCACAATTGCCTGTCCCTTCCCTGTCTGGCTTATAAAGGCCATCTATATTAAATTTTTATGCAGGCATATGTTAAACTGCATCATGGAAAGAATAATTTTCCGATCCATCAGAGTTGCACTCTGATGGGGCGGGAGTTTCTTCCTGCTCCACATCCAAATCTTCCTTGCTTGGAAGTTCCTCTATCGGAAGTTCTTCCTCTGTATTTCCTTGCATTTCTTTTGATGTATTTTCACTCACACCATCTGACAGCATTTCCTCACTTTCTTCTTTAGCAGCAAGTTTTTCTTTCACCTCATCTACAAGGTCTTTGAGTTCTTCTGGTATCTCTAGTTCCAGATAGTTACAGAAAGATTCAGTCATGACTGCCATCCTGCCTTTTATCTTTTCAAGCTTTGTAGAGCCTGAAGAGCAGAAGGTCTTATACACTTCCATAAGCTCATCTTCCTGGGTGAAATACTCATACCACTGTCTGAAATACATTGGTTTTATTTCCTTATCCATGGCTGCATCTGCAAGATATACAAGCATTGGGATTGAAATTTTTCTAAGCTGCTTGTTCTTCTCTGGGAAAGCATCTGTAAGGTACTGAATTGCAGATTTCAAAATATTGCACTGCTTATCACTGTACTTTTCCCTGATACTTTCAGAATACTCCAGAATGGAGTTCTCTGAGAAGTCTTTAAGTTCAAAATCTGACACATTGTTTGTATCCAGTAACATCATGCCCTGGATAAGCACCTTCTGGTCATCACTTGCCTTAAGCTGTGCTTTGGAGAAGTTACAGCTTGTGGTAAAAAATTTAGTAGTAAGAAGCTCATTGATAAGTTCTGCAATCTCCACACCCACTTTTGCTTTTGCCACCTGACTCTTTGTAAGAGGTGTGCTGTTGTTAAGTCTGAAAAAGATTTCCTCTATTTCCCTGTTGCTGCACTCTTCAAAGGCAATGATTTCAAACTTGTATCTTTTGATTTCATACTGAACTGGCTCCTCCAAATCACAGAAGTATTTTCCTGCTATCTGATACTCCACATCCTCAATGGTGATTGATGGGATATTTTCATCAAGTGGAAACTCACCCCAGATATAGCTTAATACACTTGTAAGTCTTTGTTTGCCATCCATGACAAAATAATTAAATATTGGTTTATTCTTCTCATCTAGTTCCTGGCTGTCTTCCCTTAAAACATAAATGTTTGGAACTGGATAATTGGCAAGCATGGAATGAATCAGCAGACTCTTCTGCTTATCACTCCACTGTTCTGATTTTCTCTGTATGGGATGCTCAAAGGAAAGTACCTTTTTCTCCTCATGCATCCTCTCTATATTGCCAACTGTCCACGCTAACTTTGTCTTGTTCATAAAAATTCTCCTTCCACAAAAATCTGCTTCTAAGAAAGAGAGATAAGGACTGCATCCAGCACTTCTCACCTCTCTCCCTGCAATAAAAAAGGAACTGATAAACACAAACCCTTGTGTCACCACTTCCAAACCTGTTTTATTATGCAATTTTTTCTTACCTGAATGGCAGTTCATCCTCTGGATAATCTGGCATGTTCATAAACTCTTCTTCATATGGCATCCTTGATTCAGATTTCTTTCCACAGAACTCTATCTCTTCCACCCTCATCTGGAGGGTATAAATCTTTTTGCCATCCCTGTTTATGTAGCTTCCACTCTGCATCTTCCCATACAATAATACTTCCTTTCCTTTGCAAAGATTTGCATCCGCTATCTCTGCTGTCTTTCCAGCTGCAAAGCATGGGATATAGTCTGTGTGGTAAGAGCCTTCCTCTTTCCATGACCTGTCATCTACTGCCATATTCCACATGGCAAGTGCTGTATGATTGTCATTTTCGGCATACTTCACATTCACATTGTTTGTAAGCCTTCCTTTTAAAATGATTTTGTTCATGCTTTCCTCTCCCTGTCTCTTAAGCAAATCTCAAGTTCAACTCTCTTTATGCTTCCATCTTCTGATATTGTTTTTCCAAGGACCACAATGGTATCTGAAATGATGTTTTTCAGATACTGCATCCTGATGTTCATCCACAACAGGATAAGAATTGAACCTGTTACCACAATCAATACAAATCTGATAAGCATAATGTCTCTCCTCTCATGGAAATAGTGTTATCAGCTCTCCTATACACATAAGCATGGTCTGATAATACATCCTCTGGTTTAAGCTGTGTTGCATTTACTTCCTTCACCATCTTTGAGAGTGATTCCATATCATCTGTGAACAATGGAAGCAGTATCATCTCATGGACACTTGATGGCAGAATATAGAAATCACTTTCCATCCTGTCTGCAAAATCTTTAAGCAAATCCTTATAAAGGACTGCACCAGCTCCATTCAGATTGTTTTCCACTGTGAGGACATACATGCTGCATATACCATCTAAGATGTCATTCCCCACCTTTTTTCCAGTAAGATATTCAATGACCGAATTCATACCTGCCATTTTCTTTTTCTGGAAGTAAGGTGTGTTCTCCATTGCTGTATGAAACAAATCATCTTCTGTAACTTTCCAACATTCCATATGATGGTTATGGATAAGGATGGTTGCACTTCCTGTGACACCTTTTTCCACAAGGCAGGTGAAAACCATTGCCAAATCAAGGACTTTTTTGTATGGCACATCCTTCAAAAGCTCCCTGTTTGCATCATAGTTTACCAGCTTGAAGATAATCCTCTGTCTGGCATTCTCCCACTCTGTAAAAAATGACACATCTAAATTATGGTCTGTCTTGTTTCTTCTGTAAGTTTCCATGACATCAGCTTCAATTTGCTGTAAGCTTTCAGCTTCATAAACATATCTTTCATAGAAACCATTCAGATAGATGGTTGGGGAAATGTTGCTTTCCTTTGTCATAATTGTAAGACCACACAATGTGACTCCATTGTTTTTGAGGTAATTATGTGTCATCACCTGGCATGAGTACTCTAACCTCTGCTGTATGCCATTCTTGATATAGGTACAAAAGCCTTCAAATGACATGCAATCCTCTCTTTTTAATTTTTCCTGCATAAAAATTCTCCTTCCTGTGCCTTTGGCACATGTAAATTATGTGGCATATGCCACTCCCTTAGTAACCTGTCAATGCATAACCTGTAAATCAGAAACAACCTGTATCTTTTCAACCTGATTTTGGCTTTGCATAAGCCTTTTGCATTGATGTTATATTATAGATAGAAGGGAAATTTTTATAACTAAAAGCCCTCATGAAAATACAAGCCTCTGAGAAGAAAAATATCCATGACGCATGAATGGGTATTGAATCAGGCACAAAAAAATAAGGGACTGCTTTTATCCCTTATCTTTCTTGCTTTCTTCAATTCTTTTTTGTGCGGTCTGATAGTATTCTTCATTCTTTTCAAACCCTATGTAATTTCTGTTGTTGTTCATACAAGCGACCGCTGTTGTTCCAGAACCTAAAAATGCATCTAAGACCACATCCCCCTCCTTGCTGCTGTTTCTTATGATGTTTTCAATAATGCATAATGGCTTAATGGTAGGATGTCCATAAAGTTTTTTGTCTTTTACATTTGAAGGCAAATCCCATACTGTTCCTGCTTCTGCATAACCAGATGGCAGCATGGGATAGGATTTGTTTTATGCCATATGAGAATATCCATCTTACACTTTCTCTCCAACACAAAATATTTAATATACATAGGAATTTGCGAGATATTACACCAGATATAAAGATTTGGGACTTTCATCACCCGATACATTTCATCCAGAATTGCCACATCATAGCCATCTGTAAGGCTTTGCTCCACCAATGGTTTTTGATAATTAATGATATGCTTTCCTAAATCATTTCCTTTGTACTCATGAATGCCCTTTATCAGATATGGTGGGTCTGTTACTATCAGGTCTATTGATTTATCAGGTATTAATTTCAAGCCTTCCAGACAATCCATTTTGTATATTTGATTTTCTTCTATTGTCAATTAAATTCTTCCCTTTCTGCTTTAAGCCATTTATTATAAGCAGAATGAAGTTTTTTATAACTAATCTTTGATGTGGTTCTGGTGAAATAATAAACGGCAGATCCGCCGTTTATTATTTCACTTTCTGAATACCTTATCCTTCCAGTAATCATTGATGTCATGAAAATCTTTCGGATACTTGCACACACTATACTTATATGGATATTTTAAATGCTGCTGATTATATGCCTGAAAGAAATCCAAAAGTTTTTGCTTTGCCATCTCTCCACCCTTATCATGGTCAAAGGAGATGACAAACTCCCACTTCTTTATGATTTTATAATGCTTTTCAAGGTAATCCATAAAGGAATTGACATTTGAGGTGCTGTTAAGACTGACTGCTCTCTCTCCATTTTGTACATAGGATAGTGCATCCTCCATGCCTTCACAGATATATACCTTGCTATTCTTATTTTCCACACCTTCTGCAAGCCAGATAAAATCTGAAGTTCCAAGTGCCTTTTTCTCATGAGTGCTGTCTAATGTCTTCTGGATTGCCATATGTCTTTCTGTGTCTATTAGGAAGCCTGCATATTGCTGCAACTCATAGTCATTGTCATAATCATAGTCAATCAGATATATGATACCTGTCTCTTATACACAT
>ERZ1027037.420-NODE-420-length-13384-cov-3.499812_pt1 | contig 13384 bp, 11 predicted proteins | sample MGYA00519440_ERZ1027037 | MGnify/ENA primary metagenome ERZ1027037 (study PRJEB26926, sample SAMN06164793) | human gut metagenome | biome: ENVO:00009003; feature: ENVO:2100002; material: ENVO:00002003 | host: Homo sapiens | place: USA | collected 2012 ... | reverse complement strand
TTCTAGCTTCGTCGGCAGCGTCAGATGTGTATAAGAGACAGCTCCAGCAGGGGGATCATGTAGGAACCGACGGAGACGACCTTGCCCTCGTCGTTCACAGGGCGATGGATGCGCTTGACGGATGCGCCGCCGAAGCTGGAGACGTTGTGCAGGGTGATGCCGTGCTCGTCCAGCCAGTCGATGGCGTCAGCAGAGTTTGCGCACAGAGTCTCGACCAGAGCGGGGTCGTTGATGCCCTTGCCGCCGATCATGGTGTCCAGCTCCATCAGCTCGACCGAGTCGAAGTAGCCGGTGGGGTTGGCCTGATAGGCAGCCCACTGCTCGGAGACGGTCTTTGCCAGAGCGGTGATGGTCTCGTTGTCAGCGTACTTTTCAGCAGCGGTCTTCAGGGTCTTTTCGACACCGGCAGACTCGCCGAACTCGTTCTCATCCTGATACACGGTCTTGCCGGCGTTCATGCCGCCGGTAGCGCGGACGGAGTTGCCGCCCACCATAGGCTGGCTCTCGAGGATGACGACGCTCTTGCCCTCACCGGCAGCGGTGATGGCAGCGGTCATGCCTGCGCCGCCTGCGCCCACGATGACAACGTCAGCGTCAACGGTGGAGTCCTCGGCGGTAGCGTTGTTTTCCACAGCGGTCTTGTAGTCATCGGGGTTCAGGCCGGCAGCGGTCAGAGCAGCTGCAGCAGCCTCCTTGATGGCGGTAGAGGTGATGGTAGCGCCGGACACGCCGTCCACGGCGATGCTGCCGCTCTCGGCGATCTCGCCGGGCATCTTGGCGATGGCCTGAGAGCCGACGCCCTCAGTCTCGTCCTTGCCCTCGGCGGTGCAGCCGGTGATGGCGCTGTCGGTCAGGGTCAGGGTGACGGAAACGTCGCCGCCGAAGCCCTTGGCAGTGGCGGTGAAGTCACCGGACACACCTGCGTCAGAACTGGTAGAGGCAGACTTTGCACCGCAGCCGTAGCCAAACAGGCTGACCGCGATGACCGCTGCCATAGCCAGTGCAGACACGCTCTTCTTGATCTGAGCTTTCTTCATGTTTTTCCTTCCTTGTTTGCTTCGTGGTTTGTTGGTGTGAACATATATCAGCATAAAAAGGGGGCTGCCCTTTTACAAGCAGCCCCCTCTGCCGAACTTAGAAAGTGGTTTAGGCGTTGGCCTGTGCAGCAGCGACAGCGCAGGCGACGGTAGCGCCGACCATCGGGTTGTTGCCCATGCCGATGAGGCCCATCATCTCGACGTGTGCAGGCACAGAAGAAGAACCTGCGAACTGAGCATCGCCATGGACGCGGCCCAGCGAGTCGGTCAGGCCGTAGCTGGCGGGGCCGGCTGCGACGTTATCGGGGTGCAGGGTACGGCCCGTGCCGCCGCCGGAAGCGACGGAGAAGTACTTCTTGCCGTTCTCGTTGGCCCACTTCTTATAGGTGCCGGCGACCAGATGCTGGAAGCGGACGGGGTTGGTGGAGTTGCCGGTGATGGAGCACTGGACGTCCTCCTTCTTCATGATGGCAACGCCCTCCATGACATCGTTTGCGCCGTAGCACTTGACGGCTGCGCGCTCACCCTCGGAGAAGGGGATCTCCTTGACGACGGTCAGGGTCTGAGTGGGGATGTCGTACTCGGTCTGCACATAGGTGAAACCGTTGATGCGGGAGATGATGTAAGCGGCATCCTTGCCCAGACCGTTCAGGATGACGCGCAGGGGGGTCTTGCGGACCTTGTTTGCGGTGCGGGCGATGCCGATGGCACCCTCAGCAGCGGCGAAGGACTCGTGGCCTGCGAGGAAAGCGAAGCAGGTGGTGTCCTCGCTCAGCAGACGAGCGCCCAGATTGCCGTGGCCCAGACCGACCTGACGCTGCTCAGCGACAGAGCCGGGGATAGTGAAAGCTTCCAGACCTTCGCCGATGGCGGCTGCACACTCGGCAGCATCGGTCAGGCCGCGCTTGACAGCGATGGCGGTGCCCAGCGTGTAGGCCCAGACAGCGTTATCAAAGCAGATGGGCTGCACACCGCGGACGATCTTATCGCAGTCGATGCCCTTAGCGAGGAGCATCTCGTTGCAGGCGTCCAGAGACTCGAGGCCGTTGGCCTTCAGGCATGCCTCGATCTTCGGCATGCGGCGATCCATAGATTCAAAAGTTGCCATGAGTTGTTCCTCCTCTCTTATTCCTCACGCGGGTCGATGTACTTGACAGCGCCCTGATCCTTGCTGAAGCGGCCGTAGGTACCCACGTTCTTCTCGTAAGCCTCGTTGGGGGTCTTGCCGTGACGGATGTCCTCCATCATCTTGCCCAGCTTGACGAACTGATAGCCGATGACCTCATCGTTGGAATCGAGAGCCAGCTTGTTGATATAGCCCTCGGTCAGCTCCAGATAACGGACGCCCTTCTCCTTGGTGGAGAAGATGGTGCCGGTCATGGAGCGCAGGCCCTTGCCCAGGTCATCCAGACCTGCGCCGATGGGCAGACCGTCCTCAGAGAAAGCAGTCTGGCTGCGGCCGTAGACGATCTGGAGGAACAGCTCGCGCATTGCCACGTTGATGGCGTCGCAGACGAGGTCGGTGTTCAGAGCTTCCAGAATGGTCTTGCCGGGCAGGATCTCGCCTGCCATAGCAGCAGAGTGGGTCATGCCGGAGCAGCCGATGGTCTCCACCAGAGCCTCCTCGATGACGCCGTTCTTGATGTTCAGAGACAGCTTGCAGGTGCCCTGCTGAGGTGCACACCAGCCCACACCGTGGGTGTAGCCGCTGATGTCCTTGATCTCATAGGCCTTGACCCATGCGCCCTCTTCGGGGATGGGAGCCGGACCATGCTTAGGACCTTTGGTGATCGGGCACATATTCTGTACTTGCTGCGAATAGGTCATAATCATACTCTCCTTTTGACAAATTGATGTCACACGGCCGGGGCTTCTCTCCCCTGCCGCCTTGCATTGACCGGGCTGCGCCGCTCTCTTTCCAGCGCCCCTCCCGGTACTACCACGCACAATTTTATTATAGAGGACGTTGGCCCAATTTGCAAGTCATTTCTGACAAATTTTTCGCAATCTTTTTTCCATTTTCGTTTTTCTGCGCAGGAGCGCAACTTCTCAATTCGGTTTTTTCGGCGGCTCCCGCCGCACCGGCGTGACGGCCCAGATGCAGGCGAAGCCCGCCGCCGCACCCGCGATGGCGAGGATGTGCCGTCCCTGCTCGAATCCCCAGAGATCAGCGATGCAGGGGAACAAAAGGCTTCCCACGCTCTGGCCCAGCGCCAGAAAGCCGTAGTTCACCCCGGCGTGGGGCAGGCCGAACAGATCGGTGGAGAGGGCGGGCAGCACCGCCGCCAGCGCCGAGTAGCAGAAGGTCAGCCCTGCGTACACCCCCACGACGGCCCATCCCCGGGCCGTCCAGAACACCACCGAAAGCCCCAGCGACGCGCCGAAGAGGATGAGGTCGGTCGGCCGCCGACCAATTTTGTCGCTGAGCAGGGGCATCAGCAGCCGCCCGGCCGCGCTGCCCACGCTGCCCAGCACCACGGCCCAGAGGGCGGCACTCTCGTCCAGCCCCCGCTCCATGCCCAGCTTCAGGATGATGGGGCTGAACAGCAGCACCGCCGGGGTGGAAAAGCAGACCGCCCCGGCGCAGAGCCAGTACTGCCGCGTGCCAAGCATCTGCCGGGGCGAGAGGTCGAGGGACAGTGCGGCGCCCCCCTTTCCCTGCCCGCCGGGCCGGGGCTTCTCCGGCGGCGGGTCGGTGAGGAGGGCGCTCCCCGCAAGGCAGACCGGCAGGGTCAGCGCACCCAGCGCCCAGAACGCGCCCCGGATGCCCTGCACCGGCCCGAAGCCCCGCAGCGCCGTGCGGACGAAGACGGTGAGGAAGGCACCGCTCAGGCCCACCGCGCCCCCGATGACGCCGGTGGCAAGGCCCTTCCGCCCCCGATACCACTTCTGGGCGCAGGACTGGATGGACGGATAGAGGAAGGCAGTACCGAGGCCCGCCGGGATGCTGAACACCCCAAAAAAGAAGCTTCCTTTCCCGGCCGGGAGGGCCGCCGCTCCAAAGAATCCGCCGCAGAGCAGCCCCGTCCCCCAGAGGGCCGCAAAGCGAGGCCCCCGCTTGTCCTGCAAAAATCCCCCGATGACGCATCCGACGCCGAAGGCCGCGATGAGCACCCCGAACGCATAGCCCGCCCCCTGCTCACTGAGTCCGTATTCCTCCATGACCGGCTTCTGGAACACGCCCCACGCAGCGGGCAGGCCGGTCAGCACCTGTATCGCCGCCCCTGCCGCCAGAATGGCCCAAGGTCTTGTTTTCTGCATTCTTTGCATCACCTCAAAGAATAGTGTGTCCTTTTCGATTGACAAAAAGACAGTATTCTTTATAATTAGAAGGGTATTATAAAAATCATCTCTCATGTTGCTGTTGCACTGCTTCTGCGCTTAAACCTCTCCGTCACGCCTACGGCGTGCCACCTCTCCTATCGAGGAGAGGCCTTGGCATAACTTGTAAGCTTTCCCTCTTCGCCAGAGGCTCCCCTCGGTAGGGGAGCTGTCGAGCGAAGCGAGACTGAGAGGTTAGGCTCAGCATTTGTTATCAGCGACTGAGAGGGCTATAAAGAGAGGACATACACTATGAAAACTCAGGCCTTAAAAGGGATGCGCGACCTTCTGCCCAACGAGCAGACCCTGCGCGACTACATTCAGGGCAAGATCCTCGAGACTTACCGCGCATCCGGCTTCGAGCGCATCTCCACCCCCATGCTGGAGGATATGGAGAACCTCGACAAGTCCGACGGCGGCGACAACCTGAACCTCATCTTCAAGGTGCTCAAGCGGGGCGACAAGCTCACCGCTGCCCTGAACTCCGGCGACCCGAAAGAGCTTTCGGATATGGGCCTGCGCTATGACCTGACCCTGCCCCTGAGCCGCTTCTATGCCGCCAACAAGGACAAGCTCCCCCACCCCTTCAAGGTCATCCAGACCGACCGCGTCTTCCGCGCCGAGCGCCCCCAGAAGGGCCGCCTGCGCGAGTTCGTCCAGTGCGACATCGACATTCTGGGCGACGAAAGCCCCAACGCCGAGGTCGAGCTGATCGACGTGACCACCCGCGCCCTGCTGGGCATCGGCTTCGACGGCTTCACCGTCAACATCAACGACCGCCGCATCCTTCGCGGGATGCTGGAGAGCATGGGCTTTGCCGCCGACACGCTGGACTCCGTCTGCATCACCTTCGACAAGATGGATAAGATCGGTGCCGACGGCGTCAAGGCCGAGTTGCTGGAAAAGCAGCTGCCCGAGAACGCTGTCCACGCACTGGCCGACTTCATCGCCGCCGGTGAGGTGACGCTGGACGCCGTGGCCTCCCGCTGCGCCGACCCCGCCATCGCCGACGACCTGAAGTATGTCCTCGCAACCGCCAACGCCATGGCCGCAGGCCGCTATCAGGTGGCCTACTGCCCCAGCCTCGTGCGCGGTCAGGGCTACTACACCGGCATGGTCTTCGAGATCACCTGCCCGCAGTTCAGCGGCGCAGTCGCCGGCGGCGGACGCTACGACAACATGGTGGGCAAGTTTCTCGGCACGCAGGTGCCCGCCGTCGGCTTCTCCATCGGCTTCGAGCGGGTCTGCGGCATCCTGCTCGAGCAGGGCTACCAGATCCCCGGCGCAAAGCAGAAGATCGCCCTGCTCTACGGCAGGGACGCCGACTTCACCGCCGTCCTGAGCCGGGCCGCCTCCCTCCGCGAGACGTACAACGTCACCGTCCTGCCGCAGGGCAAGAAGCTCGGCAAGCAGCTGGGCCAGCTGGAAGCAGCCGGCTTTGCGGGTGCCGCCTTTATGGACAAGGACGAAGTGAAGATCTTCTGATCATCCCGGATACAGCAAAAGCGGCAGGCCCGACGGTCTGCCGCTTTTTTGTTTTGCTCTTATGCGCCGAAGACGGCGGTATAATCCGCCTTGAACTTCTCGATGCCCTGATCGGTGAGGGGGTGCTTGGTCATCTGCTCGATGACCTTGTAGGGCACAGTGGCGATGTCCGCACCGGCCAGCGCACACTCGGTGATATGGATGGGGTTGCGGACAGAGGCCGCAATGATCTGTGTATGGATGTCCGGGTAGTTGGCGAAGATCTCGCTGATGGTGCGGACAAGGTCGATGCCCGGCTGGCTGATGTCGTCAAGACGGCCAAGGAAGGGGCTGACGTAGGCCGCACCGGCCCGTGCAGCCAGCAGGGCCTGATTGGCCGAGAAGATGAGGGTGCAGTTGGTGGGGATGCCCTTGGCGCTCAGGGCCTTGATGGCCTTGAGGCCCTCCGCCGTCATCGGGATCTTGACGACCATGTGCTTGGGGTCGAGGGCATAGATGGCCTCTCCCTCCTTCACCATCGTCTCCGCATCAGTGGTAGTGGCCTTCACCTCGCCGGAGATGGGGCCGTCCACGATGGAGGCGATCTCCGCCAGCGTCTTGGCATAGTCCTTGTGCTCCTTTGCGATGAGGCTGGGGTTGGTGGTGACGCCCGAAATGACGCCCATATCATTGGCCTTGCGGATCTCGTCCACATTTGCGGTATCGATAAAGAATTTCATACAGGTCCTCCCTTCGTTCTTCGTGAGAACATTTCCGCCCCTATTTTACTACACTTCCGGCAGAGAGAAAAGAGTCCCCTGCAAATTTTACGTCTTCTTTGCGTTGGGGTACACCCGCTCCATCCGGGCATTGTCGAAGTGCTCATCGAGGAAGACGTCCAGCCGGTTTGCCGGGGCGAGACCGCTGGTGCGGGCGTCGTAGCGGGCCAGCGCCAGACCAGAAAGCCCCATGTTCACGGCCATGAACACCGTCAGCACCACCGTCATCCACGGCAGGATGTGCTTTTTGAGCTTTGCCATCAGCTTTGCGATGAGGGGGTAGCCGTACCGAATCCAGACCACCGCCGCGATGCCCCAGAAAAAGCAGTAGAGCAGGTTGACACGGCCTCCCAGATTGAACTTGAAGCCGCTGTAATCCCAGAAGATGACGCCGAAGAGCAGCTCACCCACGGCGCTGCAGAGATACTCATACGCGCCACCCAGCACAAAGCCGAAGAGGAAGATGGAGCGGTCGCTCCGCTCCTCGCTGCCCCGCAGCAGGACAGCCGCCATGACCAGCGCCAGCCCCCACACCACGCTGAAGGGACCCCACACAAGGCTCGAGCGGCTCATCCAGACCCCCGCCGTCACCCGGCAGAAGAGCGTCTCCACCACATCGCCGAGGAACGCGCCGATGACGAAGAGCCAGACGAGGTCGCCGAAGCTCAGAGCCTTCTCGGCCTGCACCGTCGGCTCGGGCCGGACGGCAGTCGGGTAGGCCTTCTGGATACGCTTTTCCACATGGGCGATGAGCCGCTGGCGCAGCTTGTCCGAGTGCTTTTCCAGCTCAAGGTTGAACTGTTCCAACTTCGGGTGGCTGGCGGCGTACTGGTTGACGGCCAGCGCCGTACCCAGCTGGTCGAGGACGGCGATCGTCATCATGACCCAGACGCCCACATGCAGCAGCCATCCCGGCAGAAGGGCGCAGAGGCGCAGCAGCAGGCCGTTGCCCCATAGGACGCTGGCCATGCCCAACAGACCCCAGAGCACCGAATATTGCAGGCAGACATAGCCGTCCAGATTGAACTTCTTGTCCGAGTAGTCCCACCAGCGGCGGCGGTGCACCCGCTCCAGCAGCTTGGCCGTCACCCATTCCACCACGGTGGCGTCCGCCGCACAACCGAGAAAGAGGGCCAGCGGGGCCGAACGCAGGTCGGCGAAGCCCACGGCCATCAGCACAGCCGCCGTGCCGTAGACGAAGCAGAATGGGCCGGACGCCACGCCACGGTTGACGAAGGCACGTCCCTTCACCGTCGCTGCCACCGTCTCGGCCACCCAGCCGAGGAATGAATAGACCAGATAAATGACGCAGAGGGTATAAAAATTCAGCTCCATTGCGTGTTTCCTTTCCCATATGAATGGTTACAGGGATATTGTACGCAGTTTTTGCTTCCCGTGCAAGAGGAAGGCAGAATTTTCACGCAAAAAGGCCGCTGTAGGCAACCTCTCCCGTCACGCCTGACGGAGAGGTTATTTTACAGCGGCCTATATTTTATTAGGGTAAAGCGCTCAGGCGCAGCTTACAGCTGGCTCTTGTACAGCTCCACGATCTCCTCCACGCTGGTGTCGCGGGGGTTGCCGGGACGGCAGGCGTCGGCATAAGCGGACTCGGCGAGGAACTGGATGTCCTCCTCCTTCAGGATGCCGTGGAGATTTGCGGGGATGCCCACATCCGCAGACAGCTGCTTGACGGCGGCGATGGTGGCATCTGCTGCCTCGGCGTCGTTCATCTCGTCGATGCCCTTCACGCCCATGGCCTTGCCGACGGCACGATAGCGCTCACCGGCGACGGTCTTGTTGTACTCCAGACCGACGGGCAGCAGGATAGCGCAGGCCACGCCGTGGGGGGTGTCGTACAGAGCGGACAGACCGTGTGCCATGGAGTGGACGATGCCCAGACCCACGTTGGAGAAGCCCATGCCGGCGATGTACTGGCCCAGCGCCATGCCCTCGCGGCCCTCGGGGGTGTTCTGGACAGCTCCGCGCAGGTTCTCGCTGATGAGCTTGATGGCCTCGAGATGGAACATATCGGAGATGACGCAGTGGCCCTTGGTGATGTAGCCCTCGATGGCGTGGGTCAGAGCGTCCATACCGGTGGCGGCGGTCAGGCCCTTGGGCATAGAGGACATCATATCGGGATCGACGACGGCGATCTCCGGAATATCGTTGGTATCGACGCAGACGAACTTGCGCTTCTTCTCCACGTCGGTGATGACGTAGTTGATGGTGACTTCAGCGGCAGTACCGGCGGTGGTGGGGACAGCGATGGTAAAGACGGCGTGCTTCTTGGTGGGAGCGACGCCTTCCAGAGAGCGCACATCGGCGAACTCGGGGTTGTTGATGATGATGCCGATGGCCTTTGCGGTGTCCATCGAAGAACCGCCGCCGATGGTCACGATGCAGTCTGCCTCAGCGGCCTTGAAGGCGGCCACGCCGTCCTGCACGTTGGCGATGGTGGGGTTGGGCTTGATCTCACTGTAGACGGCGTAGGCGAAGTTTGCAGCATCCAGCAGGTCCGTGACCTTCTTGGTGACGCCGAACTTGATGAGGTCGGGGTCGGAGCAGACGAAAGCCTTCTTGTAGCCGCGGGCCGTCAGCTCGGGCACGATGTTCTCGATGGCACCGTGGCCATGGTAGGAAATGGTGTTCAGAACGATACGATCAGCCATTGGTAATAAACCTCCCGATTTTGCGTCCCGCCGGGCGGCGGGCACGACTCTCTTTGCTTCTACTTTACCACTTTGTTAAAACATTTTCAATGTCATTTCTTGTGATTTTCATGAAATTTTTATACTTTTTTACATTTTTGCAGAAAAAGTGAACAAAGTTCCACGCTTGCAGACCGCAAAAAAAGCGCCCTCCGGTGTGATTCCGGAGGGCGCTTTCTGTATGTATTCGATTTTTAAATTCTTCGACGTTTAGACAACTGCCCGTGTTTCTTCGTTGGAAATCACGACCATCAACTCATGTGCACCGGTATCCTCGTTCGTTATTACAAGATAGCCATAGCTTCGATCAGAATAGTCCACACGATTCTTGTCAGCCACCTCTTTTAACTTACCAGTGACATCTTGAACGATTTCGCCCCAGTTCGGGTCGCCCTCATAGATTCTCCATGCCAGAGCAATATAGCTGTCATCATTATATTGTTTAGCTGCTTGTTTTACATCCTTTTCGAGTTCATCGGTCAGTTCAGCACTGTAAGTCAGCCTCTTGTAGCCCAATGTCTCCATCTTTGCAGTAAAGCCATTCTCAAAGTCCTGAACACGGGACTTATTGATTGTCACGGTCTGGCCATTTACTTTAATAGAGCCGCCACCACCGCCTCCGCCGCAGCCGGTGAGCAGGGTCAGGGCGAGGGCGCTGGCCAGAGCCAAAGCCATCAATTTTTTCATGATTTTCATATCGTTTCCTCCTCAGATTTTGAGAATTTGCAGAAGAGCGTTTCTGCTGTTTCCGATTCTACCCCCCCCCTGTATCCATTTGTCAAGTTGTTCGGCTCTCAAAAGCCATATTTCGTCCTGTTTCACAAAGGCAGACTCCGTATTTTATCACAATATACAAAAAACACGGCAGATGCACATTAAAATGCACCTGCCGTGTTCCGCTCTAAGTAACTCTTTATTTCTTTGCCCCTTCGCCCGCGAAGAACTCCTTCGTGAGCTTTGCCACTGTGCCGGAGAGCAGGAGCAGGGCGATGAGGTTCGGGATGCTCATCAGGCCGTTGAAGGTGTCGGCGATGCTCCACAGCAGCCCGAGGTCCACTGTCGCGCCCAGAATGGACACGAAGGAGTAGACCACGAGGAAGGGGCCGACCACCTTGTCGGTGTGGAACAGGAACTCGATGCACCGGGAGCCGTACAGGCCCCAGCCGATGATGGTGGAAAACGCGAAGCAGCAGAGCGCCACTGCCGTGAAGATGGACGACCAGCCGCCGTAGGTGGCCGTGAAGCCGGAGATGGTCAGCTCCGCGCCTGCCGCGCTGCCGTAGCCCACCGGCACACCGCTGCACAGGATGACCATGGCGGTCAGGGTGCAGATGACGATGGTATCGGCAAAGACCTCGAAGATGCCGAACATCCCCTGCTTGACGGGCTTGCGGGTGTCTGCACAGGCGTGGGCGATGGAGCCGGTGCCGAGGCCGGCCTCATTGGAGAAGATGCCGCGGGAGACGCCCTTCTGCATACTGAGGAAGATGCTGCCGATGGCACCGCCGGTGAAGGCCTGCGGGTCAAATGCACCGCCGACGATGGAGGCCAGCACCGCCGGGAAGCGCCGGTAGTTGATGACCACGACGCCCAGCGCCAGCACCACATAGAACAGCGCCATGAACGGCACCAGCTTTTCGCTCACGCTGCCGATGCGTTTGATGCCGCCGAGCAGCACCATGGCCACCAGCATCGCGCAGAAAATGCCGATGATGAGGTTGAGCGTCGGCACGAAAGCGTCGCTGACGAGGTGAAACTGCATAAACGCCGTGTTAATCGCCGTCGTGATGGTGTTGACCTGCGTCGCGTTGCCCGTGCCGAAGACGGTCAGCGTGCCGAACAGTGCGTAGAGGATGGCGAGCCACTGCCAGCGCTTGCCCAGCCCGTTTTTGATGTAGTACATCGGTCCGCCGATCCACTCGCCGGTGGCGCTGCGTTCGCGGTAGTGGACGGCGAGGGTGACTTCGGCGTATTTCGTGCACATGCCCAGCAGCGCTGAGCACCACATCCAGAACACCGCGCCCGGCCCGCCGATGGCAATTGCGCCCGCGACGCCCGCGATATTGCCCGTGCCGACCGTGCCCGCCAGCGCGGTGCAGACGGCTTGGAACGGGGTCATCGCGCCGTCCGCGGCTTCCTTCTTGTGGAACATGCGCCCGATGGTGGTTTTGAGCGCGAAGGGGAATTTGCGGATTTGCAAAAAGCCCGTGCGGACGCTGAGCAGCAGCCCAACGCCGATAATGCAGACCATCGCCGGCACACCCCAGACGAAATCGTTGACGACCTTGTTGATGGCGGCAATCGTATCAAAGAACATGGGTGAATCAATCCTTTCGGGAGCAGAGAATACTTTATTCTATCAGATTGCCGGACGGGGCGCAAGGGCGAGGAAGGGCGGAATGTGCGGAAAAACGGCAAAAATGCAGGGAAAAATGGCGGAAACCGTTCGTTCATCTACATGTTTGCGGAAAACGCATTTTTCCACAAAGAAAAGAACCCTCCGCCGAAACGGAAGGTTCTTGGAAGCAGCCAAATTACGCGTTCTTCTGCGCTTCTTCGACAGCGACAGCCACCGCGACGGTCGCGCCGACCATCGGGTTGTTGCCCATGCCGATCAGACCCATCATCTCAACGTGCGCGGGCACGGAGGAGGAGCCAGCAAACTGCGCGTCAGAGTGCATACGACCCATAGTGTCGGTCATGCCGTAGGAGGCAGGGCCAGCCGCCATGTTGTCGGGGTGCAGGGTACGACCCGTGCCGCCGCCGGACGCAACGGAGAAGTACTTCTTACCGGCTTCGATCATTTCCTTCTTGTAGGTGCCGGCAACGGGGTGCTGGAAGCGGGTGGGGTTGGTGGAGTTGCCCGTGATGGACACGCCAACGCCCTCGTGCCACATGATGGCGACGCCTTCGCGGACGTCATCAGCGCCGTAGCACTTGACCTTGGAGCGTTCGCCGTTGGAATAGGCGACTTCCTTGACGACCGTCAGCGCATGGTCTTCCTTCACGTCAGCAGACAGGTAGTCATACTTGGTCTGCACATAGGTGAAGCCGTTGATGCGGCTGATGATCATGGCAGCGTCCTTGCCCAGACCGTTCAGGATGACACGCAGGGGGTTCTTGCGAACCTTGTTGGCATTGCGGGCAATGCCGATAGCGCCTTCCGCGGCAGCAAAGGATTCGTGGCCAGCGAGGAACGCGAAGCACTCGGTCTTCTCGTCCAGCAGCATTGCGCCCAGATTGCCGTGACCCAGACCAACCTGACGCTGGTCAGCGACGGAACCGGGAATGCAGAACGCCTGCAGACCTTCGCCGATGCAGGTGGCCGCTTCCGCAGCGGTCTTAACGCCCTTCTTCAGCGCGATGGCAGCGCCCAGCTCGTAAGCCCACTTCGCGTTCTCGAAGCAGATGGGCTGAATGCCTTCGACAATCTTATAAGCGTCAACGCCCTTGCTGTTGTTGTAAGCCTTCAGCTCATCAAAATCCTTGAAGCCGTACTTTTCCAGAACAGGCTGGAGCTGAGGCATGCGTCCTTCGTAGTTTTCAAACAGAGCCATTTCAGCATACCTCCTATATTACTGCTTGCGCGGGTCGATCCAAGCGACGGCGCCGTCTTCCGCCTTGAAGCGGCCATAGGTGCCCACGTTCTTCTCGTAGGCTTCGTTCGGGCTCATGCCCTTCTTGATGGCGTCCATCATCTTGCCGAGCGACAGGAACTGGTAGCCGCAGACCTGATTGTCCTTGTCCAGCGCCAGCTTCAGCACGTAGCCCTCAGCCATTTCCAGATAACGCACACCCTTGAGCTTGGTGCCGTACATGGTGCCGACCTGAGAGCGCAGACCCTTGCCCAAGTCCTCCAGACCAGCGCCGACGCGCAGGCCGTCATCAGAGAAAGCGGACTGGGTGCGGCCATAAACGATCTGCAGGAACAGCTCGCGCATGGCGGTGTTGATTGCGTCGCACACGAGGTCCGTGTTCAGCGCTTCGAGGATGGTCTTGCCGGGAAGAATTTCAGCCGCCATAGCAGCGGAGTGGGTCATGCCGGAGCAGCCGATGGTCTCCACCAGCGCTTCTT
>ERZ1027037.369-NODE-369-length-15115-cov-29.846946_pt1 | contig 15115 bp, 16 predicted proteins | sample MGYA00519440_ERZ1027037 | MGnify/ENA primary metagenome ERZ1027037 (study PRJEB26926, sample SAMN06164793) | human gut metagenome | biome: ENVO:00009003; feature: ENVO:2100002; material: ENVO:00002003 | host: Homo sapiens | place: USA | collected 2012 ... | reverse complement strand
ATCTGGTAATGCGTGTAAGAACATTGGTAAAAGATGGATATATGGAGAAAGGTATTAAAGACCATTTAGAATTTACCTATTTTATCACAGAAAAAGGATTAACAACAATCAAGTGGAACGGAGGAAAAGACAATGAGTAATAGAGGTTTAGTGAATGATGTAGCAATAGTTGGTGTAGGTGGTGCAGGAACAAATATAGCCTTCTGTCTTGAAAAATTAGGATATACAACAATTCATATCAATTCAAGCACACAGGATGAATCAGCTATTAAAGGTGCAAAGAATATCAGACATTTAAAAGGATTTAATGGGTGTGCTGGTAATCGTGCATTAGCAGAAAAGGCACTTGCTGAAAATATGGATATTGTAGATGAAATCTCTGCCCTTGAAGAATCTATTGTATATGTAATTTTTTCAAGTGCAGGCGGTACGGGGAGTGGGGTATCTACAGCCTTGATTGATATGTTGGTTGAGGAAACTGACAAGACTATTTGTGCAATCGTGGTACTTCCAGATAAGGACGAGGACTTTGATTTTCACGTAAACAGTTATAAGTGTTGCCAGGAATTACTTGAAATTGAAAATATGGGTTCTGTTATGTTCCTTGACAATAATAGTGGCAACAAGCAGACAATCAATAGTATCTGTACCACAATGCTTAATACATTTCTTTCAAACAATTCTGTATCAGAGTTAGGAAATGTAGACGAACAGGAAAAGAGAACAATTTTAAGCACACATGGAAGTATGGTGTTATCCGTATTAGGTAATGAAAAAGCAAGTGCAGAAAAGGTTATTGAAACGCTTACAACGAACAATATCTTTGCACCAATACAGAAAGATGGAAAGTGTGAGTATATCGGTATCATCAATTCTGCTAAGAAGATTAACAAGGACGATATTATTAAGATTGTTGGTATTCCAAGGCGAACATTTGAAGGCTATGGAAGTGACAAAACTATTACTGCTATATCTGGTTTATCATTCCCATTTGACCATCTTAACAGTATTAAGGAGATTGCAAAGCAGAAACATGATGAAAGAATCAATGCTGCGAAAGCAATTAAATCTAATGAGTTAGAAGATTTGGATTTTTCAGATGATGTTGTGGTTGAAAAAGAGGAAAAACAGAAGCCTAAGAAGTTATCAAGACGAGATAAGTTGAAAATGCTTAGTAATTAAAAATGCAGATAGATAACAGAGAATGTATATATAGGCAATAGATAGACACTATTTGTATAACAGAAAAATGCAGAAGTGAGGTAAATAACATGGAAAAAACAAAAGTAATTCAGTTTGAGAAAAACGACAAGGACAATGGCAAGGAACAAGCAAGACAGATATTAAAGAATGGCATTCTTGACATGAGTATTGAAAGACTTATCCAGATGACCAAATATGGACTTGGTGGAAATATAAACTGTATGGTTGGTACTTGCAGAACAAGCCACTATTTTAATCGCATGGAATATGTCAAAACAGAGAATGAGGAAGAGTGCGATATTATCAATTATTATTTTGAGGAAAAGGAAGATATTATTGCATCCACGACAATCAGCATAGAGCAGATTGCAGTAATTTCTGGTTGTGTCAATAAAGATAATCCAGACAATGTGCTTGATATTAACATTGTTATGACAGATGGTTTAAGAATCACGATCAACATAATCTATTAGGAGAATATACATTATGAGGAAAACAACAGCGAACAGATTATTAAAAGCTATCACAGACAATCTGGTATCAGTTACAAGTGCAGTAGTAAACCATGATGAAGGTATGAAAGAACCAATATCTGATGAAAAATTTAAGGAAGATTTGGAGTTCTATGTCAATTCGGGCATATTTGCAGATACGATAGATTTTACTTATGAAAAAATTGCAGAAACTAAACTACATATTGCAATCGGAAAAGCAAGTTGTTACTGCTATGACGATATAGATGTAACTTTACGGCTTAGTGATGGTGTGGATATGGAAACTGCCACAAAACAGTTGTATGAGAATTTTGACGAAAGATTGTCGGCTTAAAGAGAGAACAATATAATAGAGGTCATTCAGTTTGAATGATAAAGGAAATTGCGAGATATTTTCTCATTCCTACATTATATATAAAGAACGGAGGGTGTTATGAACACATATTTAATTGGAGTAAAAAAGTATTTTGGTGGAGAATATACATTTGAGATAGAAGCTGAAAATAAAACAGATGCTTTAATTAAAGCCAGAAGTGGCAATGCATTTATATTCTGTAGAGATAACGTTGATGATTCTACAATGCGAGTGATAAAAAAGATGAATAATGGACGAAAGTGAGGCAGTTAAGATGAGAGGAACAATAAAATTCTTTGACAACAGTAAAGGTTGGGGATTCATCACGGATGAAAATGGAAATGATGTGTTCATACATCGTACCAGTATCATAGATGGAAGTAAATTGAAACAGAATGACATTGTTGAATTTGGGATAAAAGATGGTAGAACGGACAAGGGGCAGGCGGCAAATGTAACACTTGCATTAAAAAAGACCACATGAGCAGATCTGCGACTTGCAGAAGATAGTTAAAAGCAGAAGTGCAGAATTGGTATCAAATCAGTAAAAATCATTCTCCGAGTGGAGAATATAGTATTAACAGAGATATTGTTACAGTGAAACGAAGCAGCCAACTATTGAAGCGAATAGTTACAATCGTTGTACGGAACGGACTCGTTGATGATACTACTAGAAATATATTAGTGAAGATGCTGATTACATATTTGACGGAATCACAGGCACATTACCTTTATGGTGGTGTGCCAACATTAAATTAAAAGCGAGGTGTAAAAAATGATTCAGATTGACAATAAATTTGATGTGGGGCAGGAAGTACATTTGGTAGGTCGTAAATGTTATACAAACGGCAAGAAGAAAAGATTCAAATGGGTTGTAAAATCAAAGAAAGACAAGCCATTAAAAATATTATGTATCTTCTATACGCACAAATTGTATGGAGAAGATGAACTATGCTATAACATCGAAAATTATGGAAAAGTAAAGGAAAATCGGATATTTGCAGATTATGAATCGGCAAAGCAGCAGTGTGACAGATGGAACGAAGAAGGATATGGTATTTAAGATCGGAGGGATAAACTATTTACAAAGGAACTAATAAGATGAATATGTACATAGTCAGATCATTAGCAATGACAAATTGGCTATGTAATAACGGATTTAAAATTTTAAAAGTTGAGGATTCAGAGAAGGATGATAAGTTAAAGGTTTTCTTCTTTGAGGATTCGTCAGCTTTACACGACACTATGATGAAGTACAGAAAGAGAGTGTGAGTGTATGGCAAATGGCAAGCAGAATAGAGAAAAAACTAAATTAACATGGGATGATTTTGAAACATACCTTCCTGAGTATGGATTTGACGAAAAGCAAATGCAATTTTTTAAAGACACATTTGAAATAATCACAACCAACCGAGATACAGACAAAGTTACTTGTTTTGCTAATAGATGCGGCATAGGAAAATCAACGTTTATTCATACATTTATGCATTGCTGCATTGGAGATAGTTTTTATGGTGGACGGCATAGACCTCAAGGATTATTAGTTATAACGGATTCAATTAAGAGATTAGAGGAGCTGTCCAGCACTAATAAAGACAGAATAGAAGCAGAAAAGTATTGGGGAGAAATTTTCAAAGAGTGGGGCATTGAATACCACTATAAGGAATTTGAAAAAAGTGTCATTGTACTGAGATCAGATGAACCATTTAAGGAGCAACTTATCAAGCAACATTATAAGCCAATAGTTCTACTTTCTACACAGCGTTATTTCATGTTAGGAGATAATATCAGAGAACAACTTTTCTCGTTTACTTATAATGGAGAAACATTAAAAAGAGATATTGTTATCTTTGATGAAAGCCCACAATTTTCAGAAACTGTCACAATCGACAGCGATAACTTGTCCAGAATCGAGGCGGCATTATATAAAGGGCTGTCCGATGAAGTTAAGGACAAGGAGTTTGTAATAAGAGAGTATAAGGCATTTAAGGATAGACTGCTTGAACAGATGGACGAGAAGGAAAAACTACTGAAGGATTCTAATGTTACTATATATTGGAAAGATACACGATATTCCAGTATAACACCAAATGATGATTTACTTTTTTCAGTATTACAAGACAATATAGAGTCTTTGACAAAACAGTATAATTGCATATGGAAAGATATGCAATGCCTAAAGGAGATTGCTAAGAATGGAGCAATATTTAATTCTGTAAAGAAAAAATATGGAAACTATGAACGCTCATTTGTGCTGGTCGTAGATAATAGGAATCATTTCTTTTTGGGACAAGATAAAAAGTTTTTTGTATTTGATGCAACGGCAGATATTGATCCGAGATATGACCTTGATTATGTTGAGATTGTAACAGGAGAAAAATATAATAAACCTTTGAATATGTTAATAACAAATGTTCAGATTTCCACTAGCAAAAATGTCATGTGTAAAGGAAATAAAAGAGCAATCACAACCTCAAATATCATCATTAAATACTTGAAAAATAAATTAAAACATGGCATAGGAAAGCAACGTGAAATTTTAATAGTAATATATAGTGATTTGCTAAGACGATTTCAAAAGGAATTTGACAATGTAGGGTATTTTGGAAACCTTAAAGGATTCAATGACTTCAAGGGTTTATACAGAATGGCACACATTGGAATGAACAGATTTCCTAACATGGCATATTTCTTTATATATTGCGGTTGTCATATGGAAACATACAGGCAGCTTATGGATATGTCAGAAGAAGAATCACTGGATTTCTTTAGTGCATTAAGTAAAAATCATAACAAGGAATACGAAAGCATTATAACATCCGTCATGCTTAGATGTATGTTAGCTGATTTTGAACAGAATATATTCAGATTGGCAATCAGAAATTATAGCAATACAGAAACAGTTCATATCTGGACTTTCTACAATTCTAATGATTCACTGTACAGTGAGTTATCTTCAATGATCGAAGAAAGATATAAACCCTATGGAACAATATTTGAATATGAAGATACTCCCGAAGAATTACTGATTGAAAAAATTAGGGATAGAAAGCCACCAGAAGGAAAGAAAATGACAAATGCACAAAAGATTATAGAATGGTGTGATAAACAAAAATCTGGAAAAGTATTTAAGTTAAATGAGTTATTACAAGATACAGGAATGAATAATGATTCATTCAAAAATACTAGAAAAGATAATCAGACAATAAAAAAGTTATTTGATGATATGAAAACTGATAAAAGAGGTTATTACATGATTGTGTAAATTTTTAGGGGGGATTCTCTAATATATTATATTAGGAAAACCCACCCAAAATGAGAATGGAAAAATAAATAAAGTTACAACTGATAATGATTTTCGCTTGATTGGACTGGCATGTTGCGTAAGCAACTGACAGGGTGTGGGATGTTCCCACTAATATATTATGTCACAGACAGTTGGTCAATCGCTTCTTACGAAGCTCATGCCCTTGCATCCGTTCTTGCGAACGTCTGCAAATAAAATCAGATAGAAGAAGGAGAATATTTAAGATGAAAGTAGAAAATTTAGCAGTAGGCAATATCTATTATGTTTCAGTTACAGATTATAAAGGAATAGCAACTTCTTTTAAGGTTGGGAAGTTAGTAGAAATTGTTAATAAAAGTAGTGTAATTCTTGAGGATAGAAAAGGAAAACAATTTAAGTGTGCAGTAAAAAAAATACATAAAACAGCAGATAAGGCAGTTCAGACTAAAAAAGGAAAGCAGTTAGCAAAACAGTATATGGCTGAATTGAAGCAAAAAGAGGAAGAAAGTCTGGTTGATAAGAAAATACAAAGCAGAATAAAACAGTTGGGAAAATCAATATATGTAACAATGGTAAAAAATAAATACATTGTTAAAGGTTATGAGCAATCAATATCTTTTCGTACAGTAGAAGAATTAAATGCATGGATAGATACCGAACTTGCAAAATTTGAGATTATCAAAGCAGAAATATTGAATAATGGGTATAAGCATTTATGTGTAACCTGTAAAGATGGACATAAGGAATACTACACCATTATCAATATATCATTTAAGAAATTTGAAATATTTTGTAAGCATTTCAGAGGAAACAGCAAAGACCTTGAGAATGAAAATTTATTGATGCGTGAGGATGTAAGAGGTCTTAAATTAAGGATTCATAAATAGAAGGAGATTTTATAATGGTAAATAAAAATAACGAATTTTGTTGTATGTGTGGGAGCAAAAAAGATGAAGTAGACAAGCTGATTAGAGGTAAATATGGATATATCTGTGATAGCTGTATCAGCATTGCAAGTGACCTACTCAATGATGAGGAAGAGGAATCTATCACAAATAATATGCAGTTGGCTACACCTTCACAGATAAAAGCACATTTAGATCAGTATGTAATCGGACAGGGTGAAGCAAAGAGAACACTTGCAGTTGCAGTCTACAATCATTATAAGAGATTGAAACAGAATAAGAAGTCTGATGTTGAGATACAGAAGTCCAATATCCTTATGATTGGTTCAACCGGGAGCGGTAAGACATATCTTGCACAGTCACTTGCTAAATTCTTAGGTGTGCCATTTGCTATTGCTGATGCTACAACACTTACTGAGGCTGGTTATGTCGGTGAGGATGTAGAAACAATGCTAAGAACACTCTTACAGAATGCGAACTATGACATTGAATCTGCACAGAGAGGAATCATCTATATTGATGAGATAGATAAGATTTCTCGTAAAGGCGAGAATATGTCAATTACTCGTGATGTATCTGGTGAGGGAGTACAACAAGCCTTACTTAAAATTATCGAGGGTACAGTATCAGAAGTGCCAGTTACGGGAAGTAGGAAACATCCACAGGGAGAAACAGTTAAGATTGATACATCTAATATACTTTTCATTTGTGGTGGAGCTTTTGACGGCATTGATAAAATCATTGGCAAGGAAGAGACGCATAATTCTATTGGATTTGGTGCTAATGTTTCCGATAAAAAGGAATCAGTTACCGATTTATCAAAGGTTGAGCAGCACGATCTTGTGAAATATGGTCTTATGCCAGAGCTTATAGGCAGACTTCCTATTATTACAGCACTCAATCCGTTATCAGAAGATGATTTGGTACATATTCTTACAGAGCCTAAGAATGCAATAACAAAGCAGTATCAAGAGTTATTGTCAATGGATGGTGTTAAGTTAGAGTTTGAGGACGCAGCATTGAGAAAGATTGCAGAGTTGGCTATTCAGAAGAAAACAGGTGCAAGAGGTCTTAGAAGTATCATTGAATCAGCTATGCAGAAGGTCATGTTTGATGTTCCTGATATGTCAAGTGCAAAGAAAGTTGTTGTAACTGCTGATTGTGTAGAAGGAAAAGCGGATGCGTTGGTTTATGGTGCAAGGAATAAAAAGATTGCGTAAGTGAAACTGTTTCACATAGAACCATTTGACGCTAAGTCATTGTGAAGGATACGAAAAAAATTCGCATCCTAACTACCGAAACTTTCGGAATTAGCAGTTCCGAATTATTCAGTTCTGCAAAAGGAAAAACTTTTTACTTTTGCTAAAATACTTCCACGAAATTGTGGTCAGTAAATTTCAGAAGGAGAATATACAATATATGAATAAATTTACAGTTACAACAGGAAACAAAGACACAGTCGAATTGAACAGACTAACAAGGGCGATTGCTTTACATGACATATGGAACAGACAGTATCACAATACAGTTAGCAGTATGTTTGAAAAGCACAAGAGTTTAGATGATTGGTCGCAGGATGAATTGATGAAGGTTGCCCTATGCGGTGTGAAGTATATCAATTATGTTGCTGACATTGAGAGAGAAAACCAGAGATTGGATTCAAGCTACAATACACCATTTGCAGTAAAAGAGAATGGATTTAATTTGATAGATGGTTTGTTTGGCATTATTGGTCGTATCAAGCTAGGTAATCTGATTAAGATATTCCCAGTTGATAAAACCTATGAGGGGGATAAATGGGGCTGTAAGGATTACTTTTTCACGATGGATGTTCTGAAGGAAAAAGGATTGGACAATGCAGTTGGTCGTGATGGTGTATTCGATCTCATGTGGGATTATGAGAACAGAGATTTGAGAGAGTTTACTGTATTCTATATGAGCTGCATGAGTGCCATGTATAAACAACAAACAGGTGTTGGTATTGCAGAAAAATTCTGTGAAGATAATGGAATCGGCACATATACGATAGATAAAGAAAATGGTCTGTTGATTGATAATCAGAGTGGAGAGATTGCAAAAATGAGCAATAAGCCTTCATTTATGCAGATTGTGAAGTGAAATACTGAATTTTGGAAATTGCAATTGCTGAAACCCTTGTAAATAGGGTGTTTCAGAAGTCGAAAATTCGGATGAAACTGCTATTTCAAAATTTGAAATAAAATGTACATTGAAAATTGAATATTGACGGTTGAAGTGGTATAATTTTCCTATAACAAATGATTGGAGGAAATTATTATGCCAAAAGTACAGAATATTGAAAAAAGGATATATGACATAGAAAGCTTTGAAGTAGATATTACGAAAGACGCCAAGAATGTTCGTGGAGATTTACAGTTACCAAAACAATATGAAGCTGAAAGAATGTCAAAAAATTCTATGACTGTAGGAGAATGGAAAAACAAATTTAAAACCCAATATCCAGGTTATGATGTTGTTGTTAAGAAGAATAATGGGGAAAAAGCTAGTGGACAAACGAAGCTTGCTACAGTAAGAGATACTTATTTGTAAGGTGAAAATTAAAACGTAGATACCAACCGTCAATATTTGATGGTTGGTATTTTTTTGCGCAAAAATCAGAAACAAAACGGAGAATATTACATATATAAATAAATTTTTACGAAAGGCGGTAGAGAATTATAGGACACGTTAAAGCAGGAAGAGTGAGGATATACAAATTAAATACATTCAAAGCATTAACAGATAATGAGAATGAGATTTACAATAACAAGAAGAAAAAGAATGCTGATTTATCAGAAGCCATTCATAATAATAAATCTGTCAGAACAGTACCAGACAAGTATTTGAATGAAAGAAACGAGATTGCAATATTTGAGAATGATATTGTCAGACTTGCATTAGCTGATAGAGAGTGTGAGAAATGCGATTATCAGTTGTTGGATGAAATAATTTATATGGTAATTAACCATAATGAAATCTTATGGCAGATTTTAAGAGATGGAATTAAAATCGGTGGTAAAGAATATATGTTGTTTACTGCCACAACAGGACAAGTCAGAAACATTACTGTCACTCTTATGAGGAAAGATTTTTTTGAAAAACACAAAGGATTTTTAATGGTCGGATTGAGTACTGAAAGTATCAATGCTAATGGCGGTATGAATGTAGGAAAATATTTGTCATACAATGCGTTGTCTTTATCATCAAGTGTAAAACCTCAAACAGTAATAGATATTGACAGATGCATTGTTGTAGAAGGTCTTGAAACTGTTGTTACAGACAAGGTTAAGTATATTGATATTAGAACAGATGATAACGGACAATGCTATGTAAATGATACACCAAAAGAGTATCAGACAAAGAGTATTTCTATTGAACATACGGATGGTGCTGGTATGTTTATCCCAAGTGAATTACCTTCAAGCTGTCAGATAAGAGGCGGTTATATTAAAGGTGCTATGTTCCCATTTGATTTTAGATTGTTTACGCATGAAGTATCTCATAATAGTATTTTGGCTGATCCGTGGGGAACTCCGCATGATGTAGAAGAGGAAGATATAAGATACATCATTACAACAAGTCAGTTGAAGATGTGGAAACAGTATGAATCATGGGAACATTACAAGACTAAGTTCAAGGAAAACAATCTGGAATTATCTATAAATTCTTATGCTAATCCTCCGAAAGAAGAGGTTACATTCTCTTATCAGTTCTTACAGACACTTCCATATAATACCGATATTACAGAATTATGTAAGCCAGCCATTGAAGATTTAACAAAGCTGAAAACAGATTTTGATTATATGAAGTCACAACTAGGATTAACACTTGATGAAGTGACAGATGATGATACAGACGAAGAGATTAAGGAGCAGGAATCACAGACAGTAGATACCAATGTTGAGAGAGCTAATTATTATATTGCAAAGGCATTAGATATTTACCCTCCACTTATTCACGATAAACATATTATGAATAAGGTACAAAGTCTATTCAAAGCAAAGAAAAGGGCATATATGGGCGGTAAACTTCCAATGAGGGGTTACTACAGTTATGTTGCACCAGATATGTATGCTTTTTGTGAATATCTGTTTATGGGTAATACTAATCCGCAAGGTTTAGTTCCAGAGAATTGTGTATATAACAAATATTATTCTGGATGTGAAGATGTGGAAGAGGTGTTATGTCTTAGAAGTCCTCATTTATCAAGATATGAATATCCAAGACGGAAATTAGTATCTTCTGAAAAATGTAATAAATGGTTTGGATATATGGAGAGTGACACAGTTGTAAGTTGTCACGATTTAATTTCCAAGTCATTACAATGTGACTGGGATGGTGATGAGATTTTAGTATGTCCCGACAAAGCATTGTTGAAAGCAGCAGAATCATTACCACAAGAGCCATTATATTATGATATGCAGAAAGCAGAGCCACAGCAGATAACGAATGAGGCAATTTACAGCACTTTGGTTAAAGGTTTTAGCAATAATATCATAGGTGAATCAAGTAATGCTATTACAAAGCTGTGGAATGTTCCTGAGTTAGCAGATGATCCGCTTATGTATGATGATATGATAAATGTTATATGTGCTTTATCAAATTATGCAATAGATTTTCCTAAGACTGGTAAGAATCTTGACATAGGCGAATATCAGAAGTTGTATAAAGATTTAGTTCCACCAGAGGACATAAGAGAAAAATTCAAACCACAGAAGATTAAATATCCGCAGTTTTTCAAGTATGCCAAAGGTAAGAAATCTAATCTTGCTGAATATACAGATAGTCCAATGGATAGAATGGCACAATACATTGATAAAACAGTCGGTAGCAAGCATTATAAATATGAGATTGGAACTGATGAAGAATTTGATTACAGACAGTTGATGAATAATTCTGTCGGGAAGAATAGCAAGCCATTATTTGAAGTCGATAGAACAGATGAAAGATATTTGAAAGCATATAATCTCTTGAACAGCAGGAAGAAAGCAAAACAGAAGTTATGTCAAGATATTAAAAAGGAAATAGACAGGAAAAACACAGATACCAAAGAGATAACAGCTAAGTATGATGTATTTCATTATTACTGTATCAAAGAGATTAAGGATATTTTCACGGATAAAAAGGGTATATTCAATGTTAATCTTGCAGTCAATTACATAATTGATATGGAATATAATAAAGGCGATTTTTATACTACAAGTAAGGATATTTTGTGGAAGTGCTTTGGTAATGTGATTGTGGACAATCTCAATCGCAATCAGAAAACAGGTATAACATTAAGGGAAAGACCAAGAATGTGTTATAAAAAAGCGGTTAGAGGTAATGATGAATTAGACCAGATAATTACTAATCGGATGGAGCGAAAGAGTGTTGATATAACACAAGCTGATATGAATTATATGGGAGCAGTCCTTCAGACAAAGAAAAACGGTTCATATTATCAGAATGATGTTGGGTTACTATTTGCTTTATTATGTCATTATAAATATGCTAAACAGTCTGGACGATTAAAAGAAGATGGTTCATTTTATATCACAAGGAAAAAGCACAAGACTATTATTAAGCCGAATGGTAAAAAGAAGAAAGTAGACATATCCTATAATATGAATAAGATTATGGAAATGGTCGGTGCTAAATCTTATGCAGGAAGTTTTACAAGGTTTATGGATGGCGGTATTCAGATTAAAACTGATGAAAACAAAATCAGTATAAATCTAGATATTGAGGAAGAAGATAATACTGAGGTGTTATTTACAGTCCAAGATATTTACAATCCGATGATATATTTGCAAGCATATAATGAGCACAAGGAATTGTCAGAATGTGTTGTATGTGGCAAGCATTTTATTAAGGATAGAAATAAAAAGACCTGTAGTGATAGGTGCAAGAGCAAGTATCATACAATATGTGTTAATAGAAACAATTATAAAAATAAGTCTGCTGCCATAACAGATAAAAAAGCAATTTAATATTTTTGAATAAGAAACAGAGTATCAAAAAAGCCTAGAAAATAAGGAAATTTTGGTACTCTGATTTTATTTTTACAAAAATTATATAGGGAGAAGAATTAAAGATTTTTGAAATTTATTTTATAATAGCCGAACTATCGGTGTTTTAGTTTCTGATCTCATGGAATTATCATTAAAGAAAGGAGACTTTTGATATGGATTTACAATTAAAAGCCAAAGAGTATCTGAAACGCTATGGCATAAAGAAAAAGTATCTGGCTTCTTTAGTTGGGATTTATCCAAGTCAATTGTCGCAATGGCTGTCTGGGGATTATGACTTAAACACGAACCAGATAAAAATAATTGAAGATTTTTGCAATGGTAAGTCTCAATATACAGAACTTAATTGATAAAATGGTATAATAAACCCTTATAACTATATCATAAAATCAATTAAGAAAGCAATGTACATTATTGCTAAAATATCAATACCTGTATTTGTTAAAAATTCACAGAAAGGAGTGAGCAGAGAATGAGTAATAATCTGGATATTGATATTATGAAGCTAACATTGCCGAATGGAAGAACTTTAGAGAAGCAGATGAAGTATGAAGCAAAGCGATTCTTGAAGATTTTACAAGAGGAAATCGACAGATGGTATAGTTTATACTCACCTATGATATATCAAAGAACTTATGACATGCGAAATTCTATATATGCGGAAGATTTGGTACGAGTAAGCACTTCTGGTAATAAACTTCAAATAAAAATCAATTATGATGATACTGCATTTCATAAATCCTTATGGGATGATAGTAAAATCAACTCAATCCTACTGATGAACGAAGGGTATCATGTGTCTAAAGGTTGGCACAAAGATATTGAAAATTTTGGCTATAGGGAAGGAGGTCACTTCCTGGAAAATGCCGTGTATCGTTTTAACAAAGAAAACGACTTTGGTATTGATATAATCATCAATTACTAAAGGAGGCTTATAAAATGGCTAACAATCTATTTACATTAGGATTGGATATTACAGCTACACAGAACAGAATGAGTAAGCAGTTGAAACAGATAGCAAAGAACTTATCTGATAGCGATACTATTCGTGTGACTGGTGGCTTAGATATAACAAAATCACAAAACAAACTTCAACAGCAGTTGAATGACATTTCTAAGAATCTTAAAATCAATGTGGGAACGGTTAATATTGACACTTCCGCAATCAAGCAACAGCAAAATGCTATAAATCAGCAGATGAAATCTGGAATCAATGCAACAGGTGTTAAAATACCTTTTCAGTTTGATTTATCAGATGCAAATGCGGTTAAAGCAGAAATCAATAAAATCGTTGCAGACATCACCAATAATAAAGGTCAGTTAGTAAAATATAAAATCAATGTAGATGATAATGGACAGGCTACAAAAGCATTACTCACTTATAGGAATGAACTTAATGAGGTAACAAATGCTACATTAAAATTGCAGTCCGTTGGTAAGTGGTATGATGCTAATGGTGTAGAACATAGTATTGTAAAATGGTCTGAAGGTCAGAAATCATTATCACAGAACATTGAGGCTACAGTAAAAGCTAATCAAAGACAGATGGAATCTGACAATCAAGTTATTCGTAAGAAACAGGAATTGATTGCACAGATGAAACTTCTTAATACACAGGCTGAAAAGGCTGGTATTTCTTTAAATTCTGATAATCAGAAATCGTTCAATGATTTATCTATCAATGCATCCACTTTAGATGATATTAAACAGTTAGAAAGTTATTTGCGTTTGGCAAGAACCGAATATCAGACTTTCAATGCAGAAATTGCAAAGGGTACTCATGCAAGCTCATTAGAAGCTATGAAGAATACTTTAGCAACTATGCCACAGGAAATTGCTCTAATTGAAGCAAAATTCAATTCTATTAAAATGCCTGATAATGTAAAAACTCAGATTGAAGAGTTAAAGGCTTCAATGGAATCTATCAATAGTATTAGTGATCCGCAGGAAAAGATTGCAAAATACAATGAGATGGTATCTTCTTTGAAGAGTTTACAGAAACAGTATCAAGTTACTTCACAGGAACAGAAGAATCTAAATGCTGATATGGCAACTATGCAGGGTGCATCTACTCTTACTAATAGAATTATTTCATGGATGGGACAGAATAGAGAAGCCGCTGCACAGTATGATGCAGAGTTGAAGCAGATTGTTGCTGATTTACAGAACTGTAGTAATAAAACTGATTTAACAAGGTTACAGCAACAGTTTAGAGGAATACAAGCACAAGTTAAAGCTACAGATAGTGTATCGACTGGATTCTTTGGTAATCTGAAAAATGGCTTAAAAGATGCTCTTACTAATATGGTTAAGTATCAGTTAGCATATAAGATTATTCAAGAGACGATACAGGCTATTAAGGCTATGACAAATGCGGTATGTGAACTTGATAAGAATTTGACCGAGTTTAATAAGGTTGCTGATTTATCATATGACAATTTATTAAAGTTTTCTGATAAAGCATATGAAGCAGCAGACAAAATAGGTAGAACTGGTTCAGATATGATTGAAGCGGCTACTGAATTTAAGAGGGCTGGATATGACCTTGATAGCAGTTTGGAAATGGGGGATGCAGCACTTGTAATGACAAATGTTGCTGATGGAATTACACAGACTTCTGATGCTGCAAGCACACTTATTTCAGTATTAAATGGCTTTAATGTTGATGAATCAAGTGTAATGTCTATTGTTGACAAAATGAATAGTGTATCAAATCAAAGTCCTGTGGGATTTGATAATCTTGCAGATGGTTTGGAACGTGTTTCTGGTACTATGAATCAAGCTGGTAACAGTATTGATCAGACTATTGGTTTGTTGACAGGTGGTTTTACACAGCTTAGAAA
>ERZ1027037.362-NODE-362-length-15684-cov-6.763964_pt1 | contig 15684 bp, 20 predicted proteins | sample MGYA00519440_ERZ1027037 | MGnify/ENA primary metagenome ERZ1027037 (study PRJEB26926, sample SAMN06164793) | human gut metagenome | biome: ENVO:00009003; feature: ENVO:2100002; material: ENVO:00002003 | host: Homo sapiens | place: USA | collected 2012 ... | reverse complement strand
TTTTCTCAACCTTCTTTCTTGGAATTCCCTATATTTGAATTATACAGGAAGCTCCACATATCCATAATCAAGATTTTCCGGTTCAATATACTGGATCTGCAACCTGCTTTTATAAGCACTCAGCAATTCTGTAACAGCATCAAGCAATGTCACGTAACGGCTCACTTCCCAATTTTTCACTGTGATTCCAGTATCCGTTTTGGCAACAAAAAAGAGACCGTCAAAACGATCTCCCACAAGATCCCCCAACACTTGATTCAGTTCCCCGTTCAAAATCAGATGATCCTGTCCTTCCGGTGGTTCTACTATCTTATACATCAACATTCCTCTCCATGTCTTTCCACGGATAATAATTCGTTTTTTTGATGTATTGGATTCAATATCATCTATGATTCCACCATACTCTGTATCTGGTATGAAAATCCTGCAGCCGTAGCTAAATTTTTCAGCATCCCAACTTTCCGAATTGATAGACAATTCAAAATCGCTGGTATCGCCTAAGTCCATATCTAATTCCCGGATTTCTTTCAGATACCCGTTTTCCTGACCATTTGGATTCGTGCTGATAAATGAATGGTTTGCAAGTCCTACCCGCACTGCGGTTCACTCCTTTCTTCGTAAATGATCAGGTCAAAATTAAATTTTCCACTCCATGATACCCCCTGTCTTCCAGGTGATATTTTTTTAAAAAAGTAAACTCCCTTTTTCCGGCAATGAAATGCATTTTCTTTACTTCCTTTTCTTAATATTTTATAGATTGTCTCACTCCTTGTATCTATTTCCAACCTTTCTCCATCTTCCAGTGCTATATTGACCAAATATGCATTCCCACCGATATTTACTTGTGGATTTGTTACCGGTCCATAAATTCTCAATGTAAAATTGCTGTCAAAAAAATGCGGATTTACCACAAAATTATTACTGAGACCATTTGCATACCGATACCCGTATTTTCCTGGATATCTTTTATTATCTTTCGATGTAACTTCATAACTGTGGAATACATATGGATTCTCACCAATCCACACTGGCTGATCTGTTACAATCTGAAGATTCAGAATCCGGAAAAGAATTCCCATATCCCAGTCCTCTTTTTTATTCGATATGACATTACACGTAATATACTGTCCATCAAAATATAACCGCCCACGTTGATTATTCAGGATGTCATATTCAAATACCGAATACATTTCATTACACCGTAGCCGGTATTCTTCCTCTGTATCAGCATAAATATTGACCGACAGGGGAATTGTACAGATTCCTCTTGAAAAACCTGTAATCATTTCATCCTCAGTATCATATTTCCATGTATAATCCAATAATTCAGCCATATCCTTTACAAGATATGGCTCTTTTGTCAGATCTACTCTTTCTTTCCGTGAGTTTTCATAATACAGTTCCATTTTTCATCACCTCTCAGACCTGACGCACTGCACGGGCAAACTCCCGACCGTTCAATTCAATTACAATGTTTGATACTTCCCTTCGGATAATCGACTGAATTGTTCCGTAATCTACTGGCTGCTGAGTGCTATATGCCTTGTTTTCTTCTGCTGTCAGTACTCTTTCATCTTTATGCAGGATCGCATGATATCCATCATAAGGTACATTATCAATTCCGTTGAAATTATAACTTGCCTGCTGACGTTCAAACATTGCCTTTGCATTAATTCCGGCTGCAAGCTCCGCTTTTATGGTAAGAGTCCTCGGCTTTGCTGCATTATCTGCAGCTTCCTTTATTTCTGACAAAGATCGGATTGTCCCATCTTTATTCACCTGAATCTTATACGGAGTATTATTGATTTTTACAATTCCTTCCCGGCTTCCATCCGTCTTTTTTGTAACCTGTTCCATTTCGCTGGCAATGCCTGTAGCCGCCTGAACCACATTTCCGGCACTGTCCACGTAATAATCATTTACATCCACGAGCTGTGCAATCACATCACTTGCATCATCCGCTTTTTTAATCATTTTTTCAGCATCCTTTGCCATGCTCTCGCTCCAACCGGCTGACGCTCCAACCATGTTGCTGTACATCGCAGTAATCTCACCAGTTCCTTCGTCTACTACCGCCGCCACCTGATTCCATGTGTGGGATTCCTTATTATATATAGTATATAATCCTGTTTCCTGTATCTGACTCAGATCCCCATAAGTCTCCCTGTAAAGATCCAATCTTTCTTTACATTCTTTATCTGCATTTGATAATACCTCACCACTAAATTTATTCAGTTCATCCATCAGATTTGGATTATTTTCTCTGATTATAGCAAGATACTCTTCATACAGTTCTTCCTGCTTATTGATTTTATCCTGCTTATCTTTCTCAAGGTTGTTGATCTGTTCCTCTGCTGCCTTCCGATCTTCTGCATTCATCTCATCTAACTTGGATTTCAACAATTCAATTTCTGTATCATAAGAAGCTTTAATTTTTACAATCTCATCATTTCTTACTTTCACCTTCTCCTGAAGTAACTCCGAAGCCGATTCTGCATCTAAATTTTTTGCCCGTGCATTAAATTCGTTCTTTGCATACAGCAATTCCTCTTCCGTTCCACCAACAGCTTCCAGTTCAATTTGCCGGATGCGGGCATTCTTTGACTCAATATCTGCAATCTCCTGATCAGTCAAAGCCCTTTTTTCATCCACTGCCTTCTGCTTGATAGCAAGAATCTCACCTTTTAATGTAGTTACCTCTGCAATCTGCTTATCACTGGATTTTGCCAAAGCATCAAGTACTTTCTGTTCACTTTCGTCAATCACCTGATCATCCGCTATAAAAAGTTCTTTCAATCCCGACTGTGCCTCTTCTTTTTTTCCCTGAATCGTCTTGATTGTTTCGTCACAGGTTTCGTTCACCCTCCGGTTAAATTCGGCAGATTCAGCCTGCGATATTACATTATCAAACCCTATTTCCCTTAAATAGACATTAAAGTCCTGCACTTTTTTCGCTGATTCTTCCACAGCCTCCTGAAATTCCGGGCTGATATTTTCCCCAAAATCCTCATAAACATATCCAAGTTCTACCATTTCCTCTTTTGTATGGGTTTCTGTTCCTTTCAGTTTCGCAAGAACCTTTTCCATCAGAGACATATCCTCGCTTGCATCTGTGCATTTTCTTGCTGCAAGTTGTGCATTTTCATGCATTGCATACAACGCTGTGCCTACTGCTGCAACTCCCACCGCCACGGGTGCCGCAATACCCAACAATCCAGTCATGCTCCCCATGAGTCCAGTACTTCCAACTGCCACAGATGCACTCTTTGACGCTACTGTTACGGCTGCCTGAGCTGTCTTGAATGTGGTTACAGCTTTCGATGCACCGCCGATCACGCTTGCAAGTTTTGTAAATGTCGTAATTCCACCACCCACAACCTTAATGACCGGACCCGCTGCCGCCAACACAAGTCCCCATTTGATTGCATTTTCTTTTTCTTCATCTGACAGATTTGAAAATCGGTCTGCAACTTCCCCCAACTTATCGGATACCTTTGTCACGACCGGCACAAACGCAGCACCAAACTTTATAGCATCATTCTTTAATTTATTGATCGCACCATTCAACTGTTCTGCAGGTGTCGCATCCATTTTGTCAAAAGCTTCCTGTGTAGCTCCAGCACTGTTCTGCATTCCCTGAAGCATTTCGTTATATTCAGCTCCGCTTCCTTTTGCAAGAACCAATGCTGCGGATCCCGCTTCTACGGAACTGAACATATCTTTCAGAGTTTTTCCATTCTTACCAGCTTCATCACTGATCATCTGCAGGATCTTTGTGGTGCTTACTCCTTCTGCCTTTAACTGTGCAAATCCTTTTCCTGTAAGTTCCCTTAAAGTTCCATCTGTAATACTCCCACTTTTTCCAAGTTCTGAAAGCATTGCTTTCAGATAAGTACCTGATTCAGCTGTAGCAATACCATTTTTTGTCAACTGGGCATAAGATGCAGACAATTCATTGATATTAAAATTCACGGAACTTGCAACGGGGATCACCGTACCCATAGATGATGCCAGCTCATCAACCGTTGTTTTTCCAAGATTCTGCGTTGTGATCAACAGATCGGAAATCCTTGTTGCATCACTGGATTTCAAATTATATCCATTAATAGCTGTAGTAAGGACATCCACCGCTTTTGCTCCATCTGTAAATCCACCTTTTGCCAGCTTCATGGCATCTGTTGTAAAACTAATCGCTTTCGTCTGATCCACTCCGGCAGAAATGGAGCTGTAAACTGCTTCCGAAAACTCATCAATCGCAATTTTACTCTCACTACTGGCATCTAAAAGCTGATTCTTATATTCCTGATAATTAACCACATTTGCGTCCAACAGTGTACTAACTTTTGCAAAGCTGCTCTCATAATCCACCGCCATTTTTGTAGCTGCCGTTCCTGCACTGATCAGTGGAACAGTCAATCCTGCCGTCATGGCGGTACCAACCTTCGAAAGCTTTTCTCCTGCCTTTGTCACAGATGAAAGCTTCTTGCTGATCCTATCTGCCTCTTTTACTCCTGCTGTAGCCGCTTTTTGCATATCATTCTTAAATCCATCAATATTGACTTTAATCTCTGTCATAAGCGGTGCGAGTTTAATTCCGCCCGTCATCTGTGCACCATCCTTTCTTTTAACTCCGATACTGCCGCATCATCTGACTGAGTTTGCTGCACTCTCCACAGATTCTTTAAAATCTTCATTCCTTTTTCCGAGCTCTGATAACTGTAAAGCCAACTATCTCGATTCAAAAGAAGAAAGTAAGAATACGGCAGGTCAAGTACCTGCCGGAAATTTAATCCTGTATAATCACTGATCCTTTTCAGTACCGAAGTTTTTTGTGCGAAATCCACTTCCCAATCCTCTGTGGCAAAATATTTTTCACAGATTGCCTCTCCAATTTTACCGTCAGGGATCGGGATTTTTAGTTTGGGTCATTCTCTGCCTTTGTTCTCATGGTAGAAATCTCTGCCAAAAGCTGTGTAATTCCCTCGAATGGAATTGCAGTGATCTCTTTCTTTGAAAAAATCTTTCCCTGCCGGTTATGATCAAGAAAAAGCTTTGCCACATCTACTCTTTTTTCAAAAAGATTCTCTTCTGTAAGATCTTCTTCAATCCTGTTTACTTCCATATTCACAGCAAGAGTCGGCTCGAGGATGTCATAAATTTCCCCGGCAATTTTTACCTCGATCGAATTATTCACATATCTGTCTAAATCTAGCATGATATCCCCCTATACTACGTTGATCGCTGCAGCTTCTTCCTCGGTCAGTTCTTCCTCGATGCTTGCGAGGAAACCGTCCACCTTTTTGATAGCCGCAAGTTCTGCATCCACCGTTACTTCCTTATTTTCAAAAGCAAGAGAAAAACCTGATCCTCCCTGACCTAGCATTGTAAACCTCAGTTTTTTCCCATTATCTTTTACATGTACTGCACGTACAAGTACTGTTTTTAAAGCTTTCCCATTTCCAGTAAACAGCAGTTTCTTCTTTTTCTTTTCCTTTTCAACTGTATACTCAGCAGTAGAAAGTAATGTCAGCCGCTCAAGATCCCAACTCATAATTCCTGTCTTTGCTGAAATCTCTTCCTTGGTCACATAAGATTTTACTGTTGATCCATGATGATTCGTCACCTCATATTTTGTCGGTTTATAATCAATAGTAAAACCACTGGAACAATGTCCCACACTATGCTCTGCTGTCTCAATCACAGCATCTTCCGGAATTTCCGTTCCTGTAAATGGATACATGAATACATCACATGCACCGATCAAAATATCTTTCGCTTCTGCTTCAAATAACATTTGTCTTCCTCCATTTCAATATAAAATACAGGGTATTCTCATATCTTTGACACCCTTCGTTAAATAAAGTACCACCTCCACTCAGTTCTGAGTGGAACTTATATCCACCTGTTACCACATACGATTCATCCTCTTCCATATCCAGCAGGGCAAGCAGCTCTTTCTCAACCCTCTTGCACTCGTCATAATCTTTGTCAATAACCTTAAGTTCCAACTGTGTCTGGCTAAGATGTCCACCGGATATCGGTGTATAGGTATACACTACGTTCAATTTCGAGAGGTCCGTAGTATGTAATGGATACAATCTCCCTGCCAGTTCATGGATTTCTTTTTCTATGTATCCCTTGATAGCAATTTCAATCAATTCTCATCATGCCCCCAATATCTTTTTAATTTTATCCATATTAAAAAGCAGAGCATAAGAAAGAAATGGCTGTGGTCTCTGCCCTTTTGTGATATGCCATCCTTTATATTTTCCTGCCCGTGCCTGATATTTCCACGGAGTCTTTCTGCCGCCTTCCACGGCATAGATTCCCGTACCATTATGTACATATGGTGCATATTCTTCGTTGGATCCAATTCTTCCAACGATAGATTCTGCCGTAGTTTCCACCTCGCTGGTAATGGATGCCCTCAGGATTCCAAGATCAACAGGACAATCCTGTTTTGCCTGATTCTCAACAACCATACACGCTCTTTTAACCTTCTTTTCCATATCATTTACAGTTTTAAGCGTAGCATCACTCATACTTTTTAAAAACTCGCTGTTATCAGCCATTTTCGATCACCTTCAATATCAGGTTCGTCAACCTGCTGTCCGGGTTACAGTCTTCAATCAAGTACATCACACCGTCTGATTCCAGTCGGTCACCTGCTTTGACGTTCCGACTTCTCGTCACTCCGGTATGCGTAGCCTGAAGATAGACTTCTGACCCATACATTTTCGATTCATTCTTTTTGTATATAGCAGCCTGTATCGTTCCCGAAACCTTCCAATCTCTCCGCTGTACACCTGACGTTGTTCTTGTAAAGACCTCTTTTATCAGCCGGCACTCTTTCATATCTCTGTTGATCGACATTCCATCACCTCGGCAGTCTCCGGTATTTTCGCAATATCCTTTTAATTCGATCCGGCAATTCATCTGAATAAGTTGTGCTTCCACCGGAACTTTGGGATTCGCTCTGAATCCCTTCCGTTCCGTCCCTGTTGAAGCGAATCAGTGTCAGTTCTTTTACGATTGGAGCAACTCCTTCTGGGAGCGGCTCCTCTTTTTCGTAATTTAACAATGCTCTTATCTCATCCATACTGTCCCGGATCATATCTTCCAGTAATTCCACCTGAGCATCCAGTCCCGGTCTTTTTAACAGACTGTTCAAGATTTCATTTTCCATCACTGTTTCTCCTCGGATTTTTTGGCTTAACCGGTTACCGTTTTCGTATGTACCGGATCTGATTCCGTATTAGCCACTTTTACATTAATCGGATCAATGTCTGCCGCTGTACCAATTTCATAATAAAGCACTGCGATTCCGTCATCCCGCAGAATCTTTGATCCGTACATACACAGACCTCTTACACCATCAGCAAAGGCACTCTGCAGTCTCATTGCTTCCATCTTATCGAGCTGCTTTGCGGCTCCGATTGCAGATTTGTGATGAGCAATTACGATACCGGCTGGCTTTTCTTCCGTGCAAACCACCTGCATTCCATTAATGACCTGCCCATTTACCACTCCATTCACAAGCACCTGCGGGTTATCCGTAAAACGCTTATCTTTGCTCAGCAATCCAAGGATCTCCGCATCAACAGTGACGTATCGTTCTGTTTTTGGAACTTTCGCCTTACTCAGAATCGTTCCAAGATCTACAATGTAATCATAAATGGATACCTGTGTTACTTTCTTTTTGGAAGATGCGGATCCAATTTTATGGCTTGCTTTTACATTTCCAGAAAGTGTTGTGTAAAAATCCTTATCATACGTTTCTGCCAGCAATGCGGAATGCTCTGCGGTAGTTGCAGACATCACATCAGCTTTCGTCTGTGCCTTATCGCAGTCATCCAGTGAAAAGGCAAAATATTTCTTCTCATCAAAAGTCATCTCAATCGGTGTCGTATTGATATCATCCCATTCGATTGTTCCTTCGTAGTCCTTAATAGTTCCAGCTCCTACACGGTTAAAAATAACCTTATTTCCGTTGATTTCTGACGGCTTCACGCATACAGCATCTGCTGTTGATACGCTGTGAAAGTTATGGAGGAGAGCCCCCTCCCAAAGTGTCGGTTTAAAGTTCTGTACTGACATAATTCATCATCCTTCCTTATTTCTTTTCCATTTCTGCAAACTGTGCTGCCACTTCTTCGGCAGTCATCGTGTCTGCATTTTTTACAAGTGCATCAAATGTAGTGTTGCCCGTTGATTTAACATCAGGATTGTTCGGCTCTGTACCGGAGACAGCAGAACCAAACAGATCTTTATAGGTTTCCTTTAACCCTTTCATCTGCTCATCCAGTCCACTTACCGTACCATCTTCTGATAAAATCAGTTTCGCCCGGTCAATCCTTCCCGACAGCAGATCGGGATGTTTTGCGTTGTTGGAACTCAAAGCCTTGGAAATCGCAGCATCCAGTTTCATGTCCTTCATTTCTTTATCGTGATCTGCTTTCAACTGTCTGATCGTAGCTTCATGGGTCTTGATCGTCTTCTGAAGTTCTTCATTGTCCACATTATCTTTTTTCAGATCTTTGATCGTCTTAGTTGCCGTATCCAGCTCTTTCACTTTTGAGTTGTACTGCTCTTTCGGGACAATATGCCTTGATGCTTCCTCGTTGATTTTTTTCATTGTTGCATCCACATCCAGCTTGCCATCCTCACCATATACTGCATTTGCTAAAATTTTCTGTAACCATTCCATTATCCTTTACCTCCATAGATTTTTATACCGGCTCTCCCGGTATTGGGCTGTACCGTTGTTCTTTATACCCTGCAACCCATAAAAAAGGGTAGAAAAATAGCACCCTTGCGGATGCTTCCACGCTGTTCCACTCACGGCTGAGAGATCAGAATCGCCCATTCCTTCACTTTTGCATTTTTCTTTCTTCTTTCTTTTTAACAACCTTTTTGCTCGACAACTCTGCAAAACGTTCTTCTGTCACTTCCAGTTCATCCCCCGAAGTCATACTCTGATGCAGACATTTATCGTAATAACTTTTAATGCACACCGCCTTCACACTCACACCTCCCTTCGTTGAAAAATACATATAAAAATACCACCAGTCTCTCGACTGACGGTCGCTACACAATAATCTTTTTATTAATCTGCATCTCTTTCAAGTATACATCTGACATTTTAAGATCATTCCTTTCTTCTAGGAATTTAATCATTTCCTTTTTTTTCTCAGGTGTGTCCATCGCCTGATATACACTTGCTATAAAAGTTTTGTTTACTTTCACTTTTGCCAATAATCTTATCAATTCTTTATCAAGCTTACTTAATTCATTCAAAGAAATCTTCTCCAATCAAAATCCAAAACATCATCCAATATACTATCTATATTGGTATCTCCTGTTGTTTCCAATATCGGTTCTTTCGAAATAATCTTGTATTGATTATGACCCTTATTTATTGCAGTATATCTATAGTTTCCAATGCATCTTCTCACGATACATTGTTCTTTTTCTTCCATGCTTAAATTATTATCAAGTTCTTCATAAATATGCTCCCGTTCCTTACCCGGCAAAATTAATTCCTGATTTTTTTGCCATAAATCTTTTGCTCTTGCATATTCACTAGACGACATATTGGCAGTTCTTTGGTGCGTATGCTTTCTTATGGCACTTTGCTTACCACCACCTATTAGTCCCTGTTTCATTGTATCATTTGAGGAATGTTTTTCAATATTTTTCTCAAAATATTCTTCAATCATGTCAGCAATTTCTTTCGGCACCTTACTTTTATTTTTACCACCTTCCATATAGGCGGCAAAATTTTCTGCCCATGCTTCAGATCGCTTTGATGTCCTAATATTTTGAGTACTTCCTGCATAACTGGATATTTTTACTGACAATTCCTCTAATCTAGCATCACTTGATAATTTTCTTGACAATGCTTCATGAATACTTAAGTCTACTGCATGTCCCAGTTCGTGCCATATAGTTCCGCTATATGTCTCAGTTGCGTAATAATCTTTATCTCTTTTCCACCTTATTCGATATCGAATATTAGCCTCCCTTTGTGATTTTTCAAAAGCTGCTTTACTTCCTGTTTTTTTCAATACTAATGCATTTTCTTTATCATCATATTTTGCAGATACAGACCTATCGAGACCACCAAATCTCACTTTTAATCCCGGGATTGTACTACCACCCATCTTATGCTCAAACTCTGAAAGCACTTTCACAGTATCCCTAGCATAGTCAATATTGACACCTTTTAAATCTCCAATATCCGTTTTTAGATGGCTTTTTGCCCATTGCAAAAGCTCATCTCTATTCATACTTGAAAAATCCGGTGTCTCCATTGCGGTACTTCTTTTTTCTTCTCTCCTTCTATATGCTGCCCTACGCTGCCTGATTCTTTCCTGATAGTCATCATCCATTTTCTCAGGGTTCATTCTTTTTTCATGTTCTGCAATCTTCTTTTCATCTGTCACTGGCAATATAGTACACCTGCAGTTTGGATGGAATGGAAGTGTCGGACACTGTTCGATTGGATAGATTTTCTCATGATAAGAACCGCAAGTGTCGCACGTTCTCTCATCTTCTGCTGCCCACACCTGAACATATTCCACACCTTCATCCCTATATCTCTGAAGCGTTGCACTATTCAGATAATGCATAGATTCTGTCCTGACAAGGCGGTGACAGTCATTGAAGCTTTTTCCCATCAGATTATGTAAGCTTACCGCTATCTCTGTCGGAGTCTTTCCCTGCTGCAATCCTTTCAGCAGAAGATCATTGAGACCAACAGCAAGACGTTTTTGGTTTTTCCATAGTCTTCCTGAAAAAACATCTCCTCTCCACGGCTCATTCAGCAGTTTTTGCATCAGTTTTTTATTTGGCATTGCGAACTCCACAGCCGGATCCATTCCTGAAGATTTATAAACTTCGTTGAATCCTTTTTCCATATTCTCCTCTGCTGCATCCTGCACTTTCTGCCCAAGATCCTTTACAATCTTTTCATATTGCCGATTTAACCTTGTCAGCCGCCCCTGCTTATGCATTTCCGTTAAAGTCAGGACACCGTCTCTGCTGTATTTTTCTGCCAAAGTGTATAATTCTTCTTTTACTGCTTTACTGGCATCAACATAAAATTCCAACAACTCCCGGTTCTTTTCTTCCATACTGTTGTAAGTTTTCCATGTTGCTGATGCAATCCTCTTTTCCCAGTATTCACTATTCGTCATCATTGTCATCCTTTATTGGCGGAACTATATCCCAGGAAGGACCTTCGTTCGCTTTCTGCTCATTCAGCCGTTTCTTTTCTTCCTCAATATCTGACACATATGGATGATGAGCAAGGATCGTCTCATCTGATACCGTACCTTTTGAATTATTACAATTCTGTATCATTTCTGATTCATTGATTGCCATATCTCTGTTAAATACGATATCAACTTCAATTTTTTCAAAATTTCCCTGCCCTGTCAGCGATAAGTAAGTATCAACAAAATATAATAACTGTTCAAATCCGTATTTAAATTCTGTTTCCATCAGATTACATTTCAGATCAAGGTCTGAGTACATAAATCGTAATGATACTCCCGATGGAGCATTTCCAAATTTATCCGGATCTTTGTTCACGCTCTGACCACATTCGACAATATCTCTTTTCAGCTGCTCATAATGTTCCCTGAGTGCTGTGATATCCATCTGAGGTGTAAGCGTATCCACACCGCCTTCCTCCGGATCGTCAATGACGATCGCCCTATCATCATTCAGCGTCCGCATAAATTCACTGACGTTCTCGCCGCCATATCCTTTCAGTACATAAATCAGGTTTTTTACTTCTTCAACATAGTTTGCTGCCTCACTGCGTCCCAAGTCATATCCATCAATCAGACTTTTTACAAATTTGATATCCGGCTTTTCAATTCTGTTATTCTTGAATGCTATAAACGGCACCTTTCCCCACGTTTCCCATAGATTCCCGGCTTTGTAATGAGCCACCGGTCCTCCATTGTCTGTCATTTTGTCCGCATCCAATATAAGCATCTGCCCTTGCAGACGGTAATATGTCACAGAATCGGCAGTCCACACTTCTACGTTGGTTACAGTCTTCCGTTGATCATACTCCCATACCGAAGTCCGATATACTCTGATCAGCGTATCCAGTTCCGTATGCGTCCTGTCTTTCCATAGAGGAATGCACTGCTCTGAAGGAATCACCAGCGTCTTTAGCTGTCCATTCCTGTCAATGTACGCATGCAACCAGGCGATCCCCTTATTTGATGCTTCATATCCCAACAACGAAAGCTGATATTGGAAATTCTTTCCCAGTAAATCTTTGAGTCTTTCGATATACCGGCTGTTATTATCTGACGTGTCCGCTTTGAAAGTGACCGGTTTCGACAGCAGATATGCAATTTTTTCATCCACCTGATTTTTATATTTTCCGTGAGCCAGCTTATTGTTCGCCTTGTAGCTTTCCTCGATTACATTTCCCCTGCTATCCTTGTGAGTAATTTTCCGACTCAGAATATCATTATCTACCTGATAATACCGCTCTCCGGTCATCATCCACTCTCGCTCCGGGGATGCTTCAAATTCTGATATCAGACGGACAACTCTCGCATCCGTCAGTGCATTACTTTCCTTTACTGCAATCATGCCCGCTTTCACTCCTTTTCTGATCTTGTCGATCACATCTTTTATCCACACTCTCTCACCTCATTTTTCAAAATAAAATAAGGGCTATAAATTCCTTATATTCCCGCCCTTCAGATCCGACACCTCATAATCATCCAGTCCATACCATATGGCCGACAATGTATGAGGATCTATATTAAATTCATCTTCTATGATTTCTCCATTTTTATCCACAGCAAATGTAAGATCCTGCAGCTCATCTATAATATTCTCACATTTATCTGAACAGACTATTTTTCTGAACCGCTTTACTTTCTTAGTGTAAATCTTCCTGCTGCCCTTAAATTTCTTACAGGCACGGATCCTGAATCCCTTCTGCTTGTAATACCTGATTGCTTTCGGCTCAGCACAGTCTGCCTTGATCAGGATATCTTTCCATTTTTTGATATCTTCCGCAATCTCCGGATCCGTTTTATCCTTGCTATAATATTCATCATACAGGTATAAAATCTTATTATCATGATCAATCAGCATCCGGACAACCGCATTGTAAGATGTGACAAATCCAAAGTCCATTCCATTCTTTTCCAATGGATGCTGGACGTTTTTCATCTCTGCCCTTACCTGCTCATCAGCTTCCACCACAAATTGCGGAAATACCAGTCGACCATTAACACCAAATCGTCCTTTACGTGCTACCCTATAGAGATCAGGATCATGTACTTTCAGCTCATCCAGCTGTTCGATATAATCTTGCGGAACGAAGTAATTATCATCTACTGTGCTGTGATGATAATAGGTCTTTCCAACCGCTACACATCTTTCTTTATACAGTTTCTCATCATCCAAGATAAAAAGTTTTGCCTTTTTATCTTGAAAGAAATAGCGATAACACCAGTTACTTTTACTGACTGGATTGGTTGACAAAATTATATGATTACTCAATGCCGGATGTCTCAATCGTCCAAGGATTTCTTTAAATCCAGCATACTTTACTTCCGAACACTCTTCGATCCATACAATCGACACCCCGTTCATAGATTTCAATTTTGCTGGCTTGTCCATGCCCTTAAATATAATCTTGCTGCCGTTTTTGAAACGTACCTGCATTGGACTGATGGTAAATGTCAGATAACCATCTACTCCCATTGCTTCTGCTACTTCTTCCAGCAGATCATAACAACTATCCCGAATTGTATCGTATACTTCTCGCACTACCAACGCTTTCCTTTTTTCCTGTAGCAATTTCCTGATCAGCTTTACAGCAACATGATAGCTTTTCGAACTTCCATAGCCTCCTACTAGCAGATATATTTTGTGATCCCAGTCTTCAACAAATTCAGCAAAATGATCGTTTAGTATAAACTCTATATTTTTCATTTCCGCTCACTTGCCTTTACAAAAGTAATGTTGATGGATTCTTCTTTTTCTGTACCAACTTTTGCACGGATCTGTTCAATTCTTGCACGCTGCTCCTCCGTGGATAGATCCCAGTTTTTGTGCAGCATCTCATCATACTGCTTGATCATAGCCCTTAATTCTCCCTGTGCTCTTGCCTGGGCTTTCAGAAAAGCTTCTTGTTTATCCCAAGCCTGCTGGACTTCCCATTTTTCACCGATCACATTACCAACCTTTTCTTCTATCTTTTCGATGGTCTTGTCATCCTGATCTTTGACATAGGCTATCCGCTGTGCTCTGACAATAGCAGCATACGCAATCTGTATCTGATGCCACAACAAATCTAATGGATCCGCCTGTTCAATGGCAGAAAAAATCTCCCGCGTTTCATCCGGGAGATACTTGCTGAAGAATCCATATTTTTCAGCATTCTTATTCTGTTCAGGGGCTCCACCGCCATCATTTCCAATGGCATTTTTATTCCCTGGCTGACCACCTTTTTTTCTTTTCCGAACGCTCGCCTTTTTATCCGAACGTTCGTCATCCCATTTATGAGTACATTTCCATCTCCGAACCGTCCCCTCCGGTATGCTTAGTTGACTTGCAATCTCAACTAATTTCATGCCTTTCAGATACATGGCTTTTGCCTGACAGATTCGTGGATCCGGTGCTCTCGCCATGTACCATCACCTCGCATTCGTGTTTGTTTTGGGTATTAGAAAAGCACCCCGGAGGGTGCCTATGTATTATCTAATGTTTATTTTTTCAATAAGTTTTATCTCATCATAAAAAATAATAACTTCATCATCATCCGTATTGTGTTTTTCTATAAACGGCTCCTTTGGTTTTCCTTCCGCATCTAAAACATATTTTCTATATTTTTTCAAAGAAATAAACTGTCTTTTGCCCTCCTCCAATTCTTTTGATCCCAAAAAACCTTCATATACAATTTTTTCATTTTGCATATAAATTTTTAACCAAGGACTAAAATCGCCATTATCCAAAATATCAATTTCATTGTCTTTAAAACTTGTCCGAATTTTTAAAAACTCAAATAAATCCTTTAATGCATCGGATTCTTGTATTAAAATTGCAATATACGGAACAATAACCGAACTACACAGCATTAGAACGTGATATGTCATTTCTAAATTTATATTTAGCCTATCCAAACATGTTTTATATAAAAAGCTTATTACTACAGACTTAGCAACAATTCCTTTTTCATCCTTTAAGGTTTTTGCCTTTAAAAAATAATATACGTATATAGTTAAATATCCTGGATAAAAATACACAATATAATTAGCGATTGAATCTAATATTTTTAAAAAATCATCTACTGTCATATTTTTCCTTTCTCATTCGGGTGGATTTCCTGTCGGTTTTCCATTTGTTATTCTTCCCTGTCCCTTTGTTTTTTCATGACCGCTATTTCCAAATATTTGTAAATTTATTCTTAGCTTCCTTGAATCTTTCTCTTTTGATTTACCTTTATTTGTATTTTCTGCCATCTACTTTCCCTCCATCTATATAAACCCTACTTCCATAATATCCCAAATACCGACATTATACAACAGAAAAACACCCGCACATTATTGTGCAGGTGCCTTACGGGTTTATAAGTATAGGAGTCGAGCCGTCGGTTTTCCGCCTTGGCTCATTATAATTAAATCATATGTTGATACT
>ERZ1027037.353-NODE-353-length-16220-cov-9.440891_pt1 | contig 16220 bp, 17 predicted proteins | sample MGYA00519440_ERZ1027037 | MGnify/ENA primary metagenome ERZ1027037 (study PRJEB26926, sample SAMN06164793) | human gut metagenome | biome: ENVO:00009003; feature: ENVO:2100002; material: ENVO:00002003 | host: Homo sapiens | place: USA | collected 2012 ... | reverse complement strand
CAGGTTAATTCCTCCATATTCATCCTCCTTACATCTCAATACGCATATAAATATTGTATTCATTATAGCCATGGTTCTCAAAATAATACCAATATGGTCTGTTATCAATTCCATATGATGCATGAACTGCAAAAGGTTTATTTTTATATTTACTGCAATTCGTATTTATTTCACTATAAATCTTCGCATATTCAATATGGTTTAAAACAAAAGCATTGTAAATAAATTTCATATTGCCTCTTTTCTGCTTTATTCTAAACCGTTACTTTCCGCACAATTACACTATACCATATCCACACGCTCACCGACAACCAAAAAGGCACAACAACAAACACGCCCCACCACATTGCTGTATGGTGAAGCGTGTCTGTTTTGAGATAAATGATTATTTTGAAAGGATATTATATTCACATGTAAATCTTATTGGTTTTATCCAAAGAGCGGAGTTGAGTAATATCTGTCACCACTGTCCGGAAGGAGAACTACGATTGTCTTTCCTGCATTTTCAGGACGCTTTGCAAGTTCCTTTGCTGCTACGAAAGCTGCACCGGATGAGATACCAACAAGAATACCTTCTATACTTGCGATCTCTTTGCCGCCTTCAAATGCCGCATCATTGTCGATTGTGATAATCTCATCGTAGATTTTTGTATTTAATGTATCCGGTACAAATCCTGCACCGATACCCTGAATCTTATGTGCTCCTGCAGTTCCCTTTGAAAGAACCGGTGATGTAGCCGGCTCTACTGCTACAACCTTAACATCCGGATTCTGCTGCTTCAGATATTCACCGACACCTGTTACCGTTCCGCCTGTACCAACACCTGCTACAAAGATATCAACCTTTCCGTCTGTATCATTCCAGATCTCCGGTCCTGTTGTCTTTCTGTGTGCTTCCGGGTTTGCCGGATTTACGAACTGACCTGCAACGAAGCTGTCAGGGATCTCCTTAGAAAGCTCCTCAGCCTTTGCGATCGCACCCTTCATACCCTTTGCACCTTCAGTCAGAACGATCTCTGCGCCGTATGCTTTGATGATATTTCTTCTTTCAACACTCATGGTCTCCGGCATAACGATGATTGCCTTATACCCCTTTGCTGTAGCGATAGATGCAAGACCGATACCTGTATTTCCGGATGTAGGCTCAATGATCGTAGCGCCCGGCTTTAATGTTCCCTTTCTCTCAGCATCTTCGATCATCTCTTTTGCGATTCTGTCTTTTACGCTTCCTGCCGGATTAAAATACTCTAACTTTGCAAGGATCTTTGCATTTAAGCCTTCCTTTTTCTCAATGTGATTGAACTCTACTAATGGTGTATTTCCGATTAACTCTGTTGCGTCTTTATAAATTTTACTCATAACTTTAATCTCCTATTCTGATTCTATTTTTTCGTTTTGCAGGTGACCGATGATCTTCGATCACCCATATTTTTTTATTATTTTTATGTTCAATTATCTACTGTTTTTATTATTGATTATTCTGCGATTGCCTTAAATGCTTCATCCAGATCTTCGATAATATCGTCGATGTTCTCTGTTCCGATGGACAGACGAATTGTATTCGGCTTGATACCCTGATCTAATAGCTCATCCTCGTTGCACTCTGAATGAGTGGTTGATGCCGGATGGATAGCAAGGGATTTTACATCTGCAACATTTGCAAGGAGTGAGAATAACTCAAGCTGATCGATAAATGCCTGTGCTTCTTTTGCTCCGCCCTTGATCTCAAATGTGAAGATTGATCCGCCTCCATTTGGGAAATATTTCTTATATAATGCCTGCTGTTCAGGATCCTCTGAGATGGATGGATGATTTACCTTCTCAACCAGTGGCTGATCTTTCAGATACTGTACAACCTTAAGTGCATTTTCAACATGACGTTCTACACGTAAGGATAATGTCTCAAGTCCCTGAAGGAAGATGAATGAATGTACCGGTGAGATAGTTGCGCCCATATCTCTTAACAGGATCGCTCTGATGTAAGTAACAAATGCAGCAGGTGCTGTATCCTTTGCAAAGCTTACTCCATGGTAAGATACGTTCGGCTCTGTTAACCATGGGTATTTGTCACTGGATGTCCAGTCGAAGTTACCACTGTCGATGATGACACCACCAATCGTTGTTCCGTGTCCACCGATGAACTTGGTAGCGGAATGTACAACAATATCTGCGCCGTACTCGATCGGGCGAACGAGATAAGGTGTTGCAAATGTATTATCTACGATCAATGGAATATTATGTGCATGTGCGATCTTTGCGATTCTCTCGATATCTACAACCTCTGAGTTAGGATTTCCGAGTGTCTCGATCTCGATACCGGTTGTATTGTCCTGAATAGCAGCTTCGATTGCATCATAGTCAAATGGATCAACGAATGTTGTCTCGATTCCAAAATCCGGAAGTGTATGTGCAAGAAGGTTATATGTTCCACCGTAGATGTTCTTTGCTGCTACGATGTGGTCACCCTTATGTGCAACTGCCTGAAGTGCATATGTCAGAGCTGCTGCTCCCGAACCAACTGCAAGTGCTGCTACGCCACCCTCTAATGCTGCGATTCTCTTTTCGAAAATGTCTTCTGTAGGATTTGTAAGTCTTCCGTAAATGTTACCTGCATCTCTGAGACCAAATCTGTCTGCCGCATGCTGGCTGTTATGGAATACATATGATGATGTAAGATAGATCGGAACTGCTCTTGCATCTGTTACAGGATCCGGTGTTTCCTGTCCTACGTGTAACTGTAATGTTTCAAATTTTAAATTTCTTTCGCTGTATGATTTCTTTGCCATAATTTTTAATCTCCTGTTCTTTTCTCCCGGCTGATGTACGTTTCCGCTTATTCCTATCAACAAACTATGATTTAGCTTATGCATGTATATTACACCTCTATTCCTACTTTGTCAATAGGATAATAGAAATATTTTTCAGAAAATAGAAAAAGATGCCAAACCACAGGCTTTATCCCGTGGTTCAGCATCCTTTATTTTAACTTATCGGTTTATATTTATTTGTTACATACAACTGCTTTAAGCATTATTTAATTTTGATCTTAATAGTTGCTTTCTTTCCGCTTCCATCTGTTGCAGTTGCTGTGATCTTTACAGTCTTTCCTTTTCCTGCTTTCTTAGTCGTAACAACACCCTTGGAATTTACAGTTGCATACTTCTTGTTACTGCTCTTATAAGTCAGTTTCTTGTTTACGTTCTTTTCAGGAGTGACAGTTGCTTTTATTGTTACCTTTTTACCGGCAGTTACTTTTGTTTTTGATGCTTTTAAGGTAATTTTCTTAACAGCTTTCTTCATGATCTTTATACGGTAGGTTGCTTTCTTTCCGCTTCCATCCTTTGCGGTTGCTGTTATCGTTACCTTCTTGCCTATTCCTGCTTTCTTTACAGTTACAACACCCTTGGAATTTACAGTTGCATATTTCTTATTACTGCTCTTCCATTTTACTGTACGATTTGCTGCAGCCTTTGGAGTTACGGTTGCTTTCAGCTTGACTTTTTTACCTGCTGCGATCTGCTTGGATATTCCTGCGATCTTGATCTTCTTCACCTTGATTTTAGTCCATTTTGCTGTCAGAGTCAGATTTTTCTTAACCGGGGTATCAAACTTATATGCAGTTTTTCCTGTATACCAGCCTGCAAATTTATAACCTTTTCTTGTTGGATTTTTCGGCTTACTTACTAACTTACCTTCTTCTACCTTCTGCGCCTTAACTGCGCTTCCACCTGCAGCTTTAAATGTTACGGTATATGTCTTTGTCTCTGGATTAACCGGAGTATTATTATCTTTATTGTTGTCTTTCTCTTTCAGACCTGCAACAGCATCCTCAATAGATTTTGCCATTGCATCTACTATCTTCTGCTCATACTTGCTCTTTTTACGGTCAACAGCATTAATGGCCGCCTTTACATCTTCATAATTAGAATACAGTGTTCCATCTATCTTGTCCGCTTTTGCAATAGCCGCATCAACTGCTGTATAATCTGCCGGAATATTTCTGTCATCCCATGCAAATGTAGGATGATCGATTCCTGCTACCCATTCAATGCCTGCTCCCTGCTTTGCCTGAAGTCCGGAAAGCACATCCGCAGATGTGAAATCTGACACAGCAGTTCCATCCTGCTCTTTAAGAAGCGTTGCCTGATACCGGTCATCTGCCGGCCAGTAATTGTTTTCTGCCGTACCAAGACTAAGTCCACTATAGACAACCCAGCAAGTATTACCACCTTTATCTGCAGCAAGGTCTGCAGAAGTTACCATACAATTAGTAACACTTGCATTGTCTGAATATCCAACTATTCCACCAACCGTTGCCTGTACAGAATTAACATTGATTTTTCCAGAAAACCAACAATCTTCGACTGTAAGGCTTCCATCTAGCATTCCCCCTGCAATACCACCCAGGCAGTCAAAATACGTCATTACATTTTCATTTTCTTCTTCATAATAAGTCCCCTTATAATTTCCTGTAATAGTTGCAGTCGAATAACATCCTGCAAGAGTACTATTTCTCAAGGTACATCCTGCAATTCCTCCAACATAATGCTCCAGATATGCCCCACCCGAAATAGAACCGGATGTCCAGCAATTTGTAATTTTGGAATTACAAAGCCAGTCTACTAATATACCTTTTCCATATGTAGATGCATCATTGAGATCAACTATAATATCAGCATTTTCAATACCAAGATTCTTGACCTCACCATCATAGACATTTCCAAATAAGCCCTGTCTATAACAATTTTCCTTATCATCCCCCACATTCGTTTTTGGCATCAGCGAATCACGGGAATACAAATTAGAAATTACATGTCCCTGTCCGTCAAATATACAACAGAAACTATATGCTGCCTGATTTCCACCTTTACCTTTTCCAATGGATATCCATTCACGTTTATCCAGATCAAGATCATTATCCAAATAAACAGTCTTTCCCTTAAAGGTTATAGTACCTGTGTTAATAAGCTACGCAAGTCCGGCAAGCTGTTCTGCCGTCGTTATATGGTACTCATTCTCTGTCTCATGACCCGTGTACCAGCTTGTATCTGCTGTACCATCCCATATGTCTGTTGTTTGTCCCTCTGCTGCCAGTGCTGTTATTGAACCAAATGCCATAACAAAGCACAATACTAACAGAAGGCTTAGAAATTTTTTCTTCATTCCTTATTCCTCCATATCGTTTTTATATTATCCGCTTATGCTTCCCTACGGCAGCGGACACACCGCGAGAAAAGAATGGATTGAATCCGGTCGAAGACCTTGACCGGTTGGATGTGAAACGTCAATATCGAGATGACGGCAGTATTCTATTGCCTGTATCCTGAACGATCTTCCTAATACCCCATTGAAAAACGTGCTCATTGACAATAAATTGTCAGATTGCCATACCCTCGTTATATTGTCGTTTGGTCTGACTATATCCTATCCAATTTCTTATAGAAACAGTCAGTACCAATTCCCCATATACCACCTTTTACAAAACCAATATACCAAATTATTGATGAAAACTCAATTTTAAATTCTGCTTTTAATTCTTACTTTTATATTCCTACTTTATCAATAGGAAAATAGAAATATTTCTGTAGCTTTTTCTTTTAAACTGGTGTATAATCAATTCATAGAAAATTAGTATGAATTATGATAGTGTAATTTGGAGGTGTATTACATTGAAAATATCAACAAAAGGAAGATATGCATTACGGCTTATGATCTATATTGCAGCCAACTCTAATGGTAAGCCGGTCAGCATAAAGGATGTAGCAAAAAATGAGGATATCTCTGATAAATATCTGGAACAGATCATTTCTATATTAAATTCCGGCGGACTTGTCCGAAGCGTCCGCGGTCCACAGGGTGGCTACTTGTTACGAAAAGCGCCGGAAGACATTACAGTCGGTGCAGTTCTTCGTCTGACAGAAGGAACGCTTGCTCCTGTTGCCTGTGTCGAAGAGGATGCCCCGGAATGTGAGCGTGAAGCCATCTGCTCCACCTACAATCTGTGGAAGCAGCTCTACAGTGCGATCTGCAGCGTTGTTGACACAACCACCATCGCAGACCTCTGCAACAGCCGACCTGAAGCCGGCGACGAATACTGCATTTAGCCTGATACTCCAAGCGACTGGATTGGTTATACTCTGACACGTAAAAAACTAGCATAGATTTCTATTTAATGCATATGCCTTATCCGCTCATGCTCCTGTGCAAACTCGCCCTACGGGCTCAAACATGCACTCGCCTTCGCTGGCAATATGCATTATATAACGAAATCTATGCTATTGTTTTGTTAGTGCCAGAGTATAACCAATCCAGCCGTTTTATAACATCATAGGAAACTCAGTCGACTGCACTATCGATTTTTAAACGATGGGCTGTCGTGCGCTTAAAAGATATTCTTATCCACAAAAACACTTCCCCGAATGGGAATATTCTACTTCAACTTCATGTCAACCACAAGGTTGTTTCCGGTAGCGGTGATGTTCGCATAGCTGCCGCAGATCAGTGGCAGCATCGGTGCGATATGACCAAGGTCGGCATCCATGATAACCGGCACATTGTGGTGGGCGATAATGTCCAGTACCGCATGATACTGGTCAAGCCCCATCATCTCCTGTCCATACACCAGCGGGCGTCCGATCAGAAAGCCCTTCACATATCGGAACCATCCCGCATGCTCCATCTGCCACATAGCACGGCGGATCGCCATCACATTCAGATCACAGGCTTCTAAGAACCAAATGAATCCATCCTCTTTATAGCGTTCCAGAAAATCCGTTGTTTTATCAAATTTCGTTCCAAGCAGATTCACCAGACAGTCCATGCAGCCACCGATCAGTCTGCCTGCCATGAATACTTCATCGACAGCAATCGATCCATGCGTCGCATCCGTTTCATACAGATGAAGTTCTTTCTGTTCAGTGATATTATACGGTGTAAGCGGATGTTCTTCATCCTTTAGGGATTCCTTCTCATATCCACGATATCCCTGCAGGCTTTTCTTCTCACCGCAAAGCAGTGCAAATGTATCTTCTATCGATGCATGCCACGGCTCCATGCCAAACGCTGCCGCACATGGGCCATAAACAGAAGCTGTATCACAGATCGTTGTCAGCAGATAAGTCAGATTCGTATTATCCGAATATCCCACAAACCATTTCGGATCTGCTTTCTTTAAGCGTTCAAAATCAATATGATCAAGAGTCTCACACATCAGCTCTCCACCGCCGCAGGATATCAGAACATCATTTTTCTTTGATGTGTACATTTCATTAATCTCCTGACCGCATTTCTCCGGCGTATTACTGATACCAATGCCACAGCCTTCATAGCAATTTGGACCAAGCTCCGTCTGATAGCCCTTAGCATGGAATGTATCAAGTGCATGACCAAATGCTGTCCGATATGGTTCTATATTACAACCAAAAGATGGCGCAACAAAGCCAATCGTTCCACCTTTTTCTAAAAATTTCGGATATCTCATTTTTCTCCTCCTTTTAGCCCAACGAACAGGAATTTATCGCAATATTCCATTCTTGGATTATACTCGCTTATAGATAATTGGTTCATCATATCCAAAAGTTTTCTTTCCATTAACTTCCATGCTTTCAGATACCTCCAGACAACTATCAGAAAACTTTTCCCAAAGCTTAAATGTCATTACCGGAGAGAACTGGCTTGTACTGCCTCCTTCCCAGATTCCATCCTTTTCATGGTAGATTGCCGGGGTAAACTTTTCGGATTTTTTCAATTCGGTGTAATCAACATTTTTCATAGAACTATATGAAAATGTACTCTTATCTTCTCCTTTAGGTATTTCATAAGAATACAATACAATTTCATCCTCTTTCTCTGTAATAAGGAAAAGATGTGGTGAAACATTGCGTTTCCCATTTATCTCATAGTAGCTTTCTTCAACAACAAATTTACCATTAAAATCTTTAGGAAGGTTCAAAATTTTTCCATTACAGATTGTATTAATGTGTTCTGCATAAGGATATATTTTTCCTTCTGTCTTCATCTTATCAAACTGCTCTTTGTTATTAAAGTGTCCCGTCATCATATCAACAAAATTATCGAGTTTCATAATTTTTCCCTCCAAATTCCTGTTTACCAGTTACTTCTTATAGTTCCAACGAATCTGCATTCAATAAAAAATCATATACATTCATGATTAAAATTCCCTGATCGTTATAAAAGGGTTTTGGTATATTAGATGTAATTACAATCTTCTTAAATGAATCATTTATTTTCAAAAAAGGGCGAATTTCTTGTGCCATTTTTGTTTCCGTCTCCAGCATATACGCTGATTGGATATAATACTTTTTAGAACCCTTATTACAGATAAAATCGACTTCCAGTTGCTTTTTTATCGGTTTTGCATCCTTCCCCTTTTCAATAACAGTCAGATTACCAACATCCACATGAAAGCCTCTCATTCTTAATTCATTGTAAATGACATTCTCCATAGAATGTGTCACTTCCAGTTGCCTGTAATGAATTCTTGAATTTCTAAGTCCCATATCCATAAAATAGTACTTCATTGGCGTACCGATATAAGACTTTCCCTTAATATCATATCTGCTCGCCTCTTCAACTAAAAAAGCATCCTCCAAATATTCAATATATTTCGTAATCGTTGTTGCTGTAATTTTCGAATTGTTTACGCTTTTAAATGTTTTCTGAAGTTTGTTAGGATTTGTCAACGCGCCAATTGCGGATGCCAAAACATCAAGCAATGATTCCATTTCTCCAACGTTTCTGATTTTGTTTCGTTTTACAATATCACTGATATATGTTTCCTGAAACAGATTATCCAATAGATTCATTTTTTGCTCATCCGTTTCAGCTAATACCACCAACGGAATACCGCCATAAGTAATATATTCGTTCCATCCATCATATTTATTTCCATCATAGCAACTCATAAATTCCGAAAAGCTCAAAGGGTACATATGAACCTCATCCCCTCTGCCGCCAAATTCAGTAGCTATATCTCTGGATAAAAACTTTGCATTACTTCCCGTTACAAACACATCGCAATTCTTCTTATCCGCTAAACCGTTAAGCACACTCACAAACTCATCCAGCAACTGCACTTCATCTAAAAGAAAGTAGTATTTTTCAGTATCTTGAAGTTGTTCCTTTGCCCAAGGGTAAAAGATTTTCGGATCTCGATATTCTATATTATCGAATAAATCAAACGCCATTTCAATGATGTGTTTTTCATCCACTCCATTTTCAAGCAAATGATTTTTAAACAGCGTTCGCAATAAATATGATTTTCCACATCTTCTTATTCCTGTTACAATTTTAATCAGACCATTTCCTTCACGATTTATAAGTTGTTCTAAATAGTAATCTCTTTTAATTTCTTTTACCATAGCATTCCCCTTAAAAGATATTTTGGTTATTATATCCCTAAATATCTTTTATTATACCCAACGACTTGATACCATGCAATAGTTTATAAGATATTTTGGTTAATAAATACCTAAATATCTTACAGACATTTTAGCATTTTCATATCATATAAACATAAAAAGGCAGGCAGTCTGTTATATTACCACCTGCTTGTTACCTGCTCTAATATTATTTTTTTATATCATTAGTCCGACAAACAGGAATCTATGAATGAACGTTCTCTCGTTTTTTCTGAATCCAAATGCTAATTATCGTTGAGATTGCTGTCATTACAGCCAGTAATACATAATACAACGGATCTTGATTGATATCTACCACTCCCATCAATGTGTTTGTCCATCCATGTAGGATCATGCAGAACATGACAGCTCTGGTGAAAAGCGCCGTATTGCTACGACGCTTTTGTCTTGCTCGGAAGATGGAGCAAGGGAACGCTATTCAATTATCTGTTGTACTTTTTCTTTCTGCTTACTGCCGTTGTTCCAATTGCTACACAGCCGCTGACAAACAGCAAGGCAAGCCACAAAGCAAGATTGCTTGTGTCACCGGTCTGCGGAGATTTGGAATCGTCCTTCAGCTTCGCCGTTACAGTGTCGGCTTTTTTGATTTCCTTTGTACCGCCCTTGTCGCTGAAATACTTGCCACAGCCTTCGCAGTACCAGTACTCGATATTGCCCTCGGTGGTCTTGGTCGCCGCCTTTGCCGGGAAGTGCTTTAAGTTAGTGTGGTTCTTCGGATCAAGCTCACCGTATTCCGCACCGCAGATCTCGCACTTTGCCTTGTCCTTGCAGGTCGCTTTCCCACCAGTATGCTCAATCAGCTTCTTGCCACAATAATCACACTTGTGATCTTTGTTATCGTCTGCACACTCGCTGATTATATAATCGCAGATATCACATTTGTGGTCTTTGTTTGCATCGATGCAATTCTCCGTTTGCGTGCCTGCAGAGCATCCGTCAACGGTGCAGGTGCGGGTATGGGTGCCGTCTTCGTTGGACGTCCAATCGCCCCAGTTATGGTTCAGCGCATTGTCGGAGAAGAAGGTCGCCTCATCCGCCGTGCCTTCGGAGCTCAGACCGCAGACTGCGCAGGACTTGTAATAGATCGCCTTTCCCGTGCAGGTGGCGGCGGATTTCAGGTACTTTGCATCCACGGTCTCCGCCGTTAAGTCGTGGGGCAGCTTTTCGCCATACTCAGACTTGCATACCTCGCAGACGGCTTTTGCGGTGCAGGTCGCCGTGCCGCCGGTGCAGTTATTAGTCTCGGTGTGCGAGGCATCGCGCTTACAGATTCGGGTGTGGGTCTCTTCATCGCTGTTCTGCGTCCAAGCTCCCCAGTCGTGGTCCAGCGCATTGCCGGAAAAGAAGGTCGCCTCATCCGCCGTGCCCTCGGAGCTCAGACCGCAGACTGCGCAGGACTTGTAATAGACCGCCTTTTCGGTACAGGTTGCAGCAGACTTCAAATACTGCGCCTCTGCTTTTTCGGCAGTGAAGCTGTGTGCCGCCATCTCGCCGTATTCGCCGCCGCAGACCGTGCAGACAGCCTTGGCGGTGCAGGTCGCCGTGCCGCCGGTGCAGTTATTAGTCTCGGTGTGCGAGGCATCGCGCTTACAGATTCGGGTGTGGGTCTTTTCATCGCTGTTCTGCGTCCAAGTGCTCCAGTCGTGCCCAAGCGGTTCGGAAGATCCGCCGCAAACCGTGCATGTCTTTCCGCTTGTGCAAGTCGCCGTTCCGCTCCATGTGTGTGCCTGCCAGTAATTCCATGTATTATCACACACCGTGCATGTAAGATCGCATCGGTGCCATTTATCATTTGCGTATTGACAAGTCATCCTTACCGTTTGTGCCTGGTCGCATTTAGGACAAAACGCTCTAACCGCCGCATATGCCGTCATAGGCATAACAGCCAGCATCACGCACAGTATGAGCACAACGCTCAAAATTTTCTTATTCATATAGTTTCCTCTCCTTTGTTGTCCATTGACAGCTTAAAGTCATATTTCATTTCCAACATGGCGAACAGCTTATACATTACCTCGGTGGCAATTGCCTTGATATCCAGTGATTGAATAAAGGCAAGCACCTTTGCCTGCTCTGCTTCCGGTACACGATATACTCTCATTGATGCCGTCAAAAAGCGGTTGAGCTTGCGTTCCAATGGAAAATGAATATCACATTTTCTCGCCATATAGCTACGCATCAATCCTGCTGTGCCAATTTCCATCTCGTAAAAGTCGCTCTCGGTATCATCGGGGAAATATTCACCAAAAATCTGCTTCAGCTCTGCTGTGGTATGCAGGTAAATATATTCCGACGTGTCGGGCAGGGAATAGGCTTCAATGTAGATTTCCCGCAGGTTCTCGTTCTGCTCGGTCAGGGTCAGTTGGATCGCCGTTTCCACCGCATAGGCGTAAACCGGTGGCAGCTTGCTGTCTGCAATGCTTCTTGCCACGCCGAACTGTCCGCCGAACATTGTTTCGGTCAATTCCAGCAAAATTCTGTCCTTGGTAGGAAACAGATTCAAATAGCTTCCCCTTGCCACGCCCGCTTCGTCCACAATCTGACCGACAGAGGTGTTTTTATACCCCTGCTCCAAAAAGAGACGCACGCATACGGTCAGTATTTTCCTCTTTGTTTCACTGCTGTTTCTTCGCAAATATATCATCTCTCTTCAAGTGTTTTGGTACGCATACCAATAATATCACAGAAAGTACAAAAAGGCAAGTGGTATTTGAAACTTTACTTCCGTAAATTGTGACATTTCCGCAAACGCTGGCTTCTTCCATTACTCACGGAACTTTATGACTTCTTGAATACTACCCGCAAAGGAAAAGCCGCCGTCTGTTGACAGCGACTTTTCTTACTTAGTATTAACAGTATATAAGCTCACTCGAAACGATTTCCATAGCAGCGCTGCGGATATTGTTCATTCTTTGTACCCACAGCATTTGATTTTCCGCTTTGAGGCTTCCGTTACACCCTCTTTTTCGGAAAGCTGCTTTACCAGCCGAGAAAACATTGCTTCTGCCCGCTCATTGAGTTCTGCAAGGTAATCTCCGATTGAACAAAATCGCTGCGCGATGGCCTGCCAAGGCTGTGGCGCAGCGATTTTGTTCAACTGGAAGTTATCTCGCTATCCCCTTCCAATTGTTTACAATAATATCTGCGTTCTTTTCAAGATCCGCAGCTCCATCCAATTCAATTTTTACACACGACATATTTTTCATCCATTCTTTCTGTTCTCTCATATTCGGAGAACCATCTCCTTCATAACTTCGATTATCATTCAAAAATCTCATATGGGCTTCATACATATCTCCACCTTCAAGCACTCTTTCACCAAATCGCTCTATTGCTCTTTTATGGACTCTTTCTATTCGAATATCCGGTGAAACATAAAGAAGTACCATCATTTCAAACATCTCATCAAATGCGTAATGGAACGAACTCATCGAACCAGCCATAACAAAATGTTCATATGGAGCAATATCATTGCTCAGTCTGCTAATCTTTTCATCTCGTGTATACATCTGTGTATATGGACTATCTGTATTCTGTTTCCATATATAATCGTCCACATCAAAATATGGATATCCCAATTTCTGTGCAACAATTTTTCCAAGTGTTGTCTTTCCACTTCCGGATGGACCAATTATCATAATTCCGGTTGGCATATTTATACCTCTTTAGTTAGCAATAAATTCAAAGTTTCTGTTCCTCCACAACTTCCGATTTCTCAGTTTCAAAAACTGGAATTTTCACACTTCGTCAACTAATGTTTTTTCTTCTCTATAAAGCAAGGTCACAACAAATGCAATAATTATCAAAATATGTAATACAATATGATATACATCAGGAACATATCTTCCATCCACATTTATTAATTGAATGCATTCTGAAAAATAGGCAATCTTCTTGTCCATTTCTCCCATAAATCCTCTTCCAAATAAAGTATACCATTCATGACTTAAGAACTGAGTGACAAACCACCCTGCCAACCATATCAAATGTATATTCCTTCCAACATTTTTTGTAACTAACATTAAAACGAATGTAATTGTCGGAATAAGCATAAATAGCCATTCTTCCTCAAATGCACCTGTTACCAAGTATTTGTCTCCAATCTTCAATCCTATCATTGAAAGAAAATACCACAGTAAAAGAATTATATTTACAATTATTAAATATGTTTTTTTCATAAATCATATCTCCTAGACAATTCTTAAAATTCCGATTTATCAACGTGTAACATAATTAAATCATATTAGAAATGGGATAAACTATGTACTTTTCTTCAAAATAATATAGTTATTTTTCCGTATGATACTTATATCCCCTCAATTTCTTTTTTACTCCAATTAATATAAGATAGTCACGATAACAATCACGACAATCCATCCTACCTTTTCCATTTTATGTGAACAAAACAATCTCCACACCATCGGTCTTCTAATGCTCATTTTATCATATACTGTTCAAGCATAGTCGGTGCGATATCCATGGCTACAAAAAACTCTTCTGGCAACGTGCAAAGCTCTTGGCTTATAAAATCTTCCGCATCAATATACTTATGATCATTTTCCGGATCATAACATTTCTCATGATTTGCAAAAATAACTATTCCCTCAAAACTCTTCTCAATCTCATAAACAGCATCTCCCGGTACATCATAATTTAGGATAGTGACATGTAATCTATCCTTTGCATCAAGACTGTCGGCAATATAAAATTCATCACAAAATGGCAACTTATTCTCGACAGCAAAATCAATTGTATGCTGGAGATATTCCCTTAAAATCTCTCTGTCCAGCTTATACTTAAAGCCCGAAAAAAAATTTTTCATTTTATTAAATAAACCCATATATCAAATCTGTCCCTTCATATAATTTGCTCATAATACTGGTTATACACTTAAATAATCTTTATATTCTTTATCTAAAAGTTTCTTAAATTCTTTATAATCATCCCATTTAAATGTAAAGCCACATCTTCTTCACTCAAATCTGTACCTTTTTTATTATATTGTATGCAATATCCCAATTCCATCCTTTGAATATTTCCGTTTCAAAACTCTTCGTCTTCATCGATTTCTTCATCTGGTTGAATCTCACAAACAAATTCAATATTTCTTTTACCGAATACATCTGTCAGATAAGTAATCTCTTCTTCATTCATTGTAAAAAATGACCATTCATTCTCGCTGACAGTTATTTTCTCCTGTTCTGTTGTCGTTACCTCCAAAGTGATAACGTTCATGCTTCCCTTCACTGTTTCAAACAGTCTTGTCAATCGTACCTTTGCCAGATCCAGTGCAGTCAGCTTTCCACCATATACAGATACAAGAAAGTTCTTTGTCAAATATATCCTAAAATCATTAAACCAGAGAGCTTCCGGCTGATTACATTCTTCGTCAATCTGCTCTGCCAATGGATGTCTGTATTTTTTAATCGCACGCACCTGGGTTAATACCATCGAAATTCCAATCAATATTAAGATGCCTCCGATATCCAGATTCACAAAATATCCTTCCTTGAGTATTTTTCCATAGGTAAGCTTCGTCATACATATATAAATAAATTTGTAATTGATATACTCACTTATTATTTTTTTTACGTTCTCGTCAGTCACAACTTTCGTCATGCCTTCCACTCTTGCCGTACCATTCTCTTCAACTCTCTGCTTCAAATCTGCAAACTGTTCCGGTTGCATCCCTACAATATAGCTTTCCTCTGCCGTTGTTACAAGGTAATATCCTTCATATTTATTTTCTGCCAGTTTCTCCGGTACCTGGATAATATCAATATATGCTGTCTGATTCGCAGGATTGGCTTCTTCCTGTAATACCTGTTCAAATGGTCGAACACAATCCATCTTTCTCTTTGTCTGAATCAATCCAAATGCCACCAAAAATATTCCTATCAATAAGAGAATCATTCCGATCGTCCGCCACATTTGATTGAATTTGTATTCTTCTTTTATATGCTTATTCGTATATTTCATGTCATGTATTCTCCTACACTTGATTTTTCTCTCACACATAAATGCTCTAACGCTGTTTTATTATAAAATTGTCTGATTTGTTCCCTACAAACTGAAATTTTCGAGTGTGTCGCTAAATTAGATTTTTTCATCAATTATCATTACTAAAATACTCATTTCTAAGTATGGAATAATAAACTTCATCCACAATACCTTGATTACAGGTTCCCGACTGCCTAATTATTCCTTCTTTTTTCATTCCCATTTTCTGCATTACACTTCCTGAGTTTGGATTACCTGCAGCATGCTTTGCATATACACGTTTGACTTTTACTTCTTCAAAAAAGAATTTTACCAATGCCCTTCCTGCTTCTGCAGTTATACCTTTTCCCCACCATCTGCTTCCAATACCATACCCGAGCTCCACACTTTCTGTTGCCTCATCGAGACTTACTACTGATATATCTCCAACCAGTTCATGCGAATCTTTTAACTCAATTGTCCAAAAATAGAAATCCTGCTTATCATACGATTCTATCCAATCAATTAGTAATTGCTTTGTCTCGTCGACATTTTTATGCGGTTGCCAACTTAAAAACTTTGTTACATCTTTTTCTGTTACCCAGTTTTTAAACATGATTTCTGCATCATCTAATACATGTCGTTTAAGAACTAATCTATCTGTTTCTATTCTAATTGTGCCCTTATGTTCCATACGCATCCTCCACCATCAAGAAAATTCCGATTTTCCAGTTTCCAAAAAGGATTTTTCAAATTAGTCTTTGCAAATAACCTTTGAACCTTCACCATCAATTACAATTC
>ERZ1027037.304-NODE-304-length-18812-cov-7.275257_pt1 | contig 18812 bp, 17 predicted proteins | sample MGYA00519440_ERZ1027037 | MGnify/ENA primary metagenome ERZ1027037 (study PRJEB26926, sample SAMN06164793) | human gut metagenome | biome: ENVO:00009003; feature: ENVO:2100002; material: ENVO:00002003 | host: Homo sapiens | place: USA | collected 2012 ... | reverse complement strand
ATTAGCTGCAGTCTCGTGGGCTCGGAGATGTGTATAAGAGACAGAATAAAGACTTGACAAATGTGTTATCATCTACTGTAGAAGAAGGATATTTTTCAACCAAGATTTCAACTCAGGGAATGTTTCTTGAAAACGGACAGACAACTGTTCTTTTCGGCGTAAAGGACGAGGAAGTAGAAAAATTATTTGATATTATTGAAAAAAATGTAACTAAGCGAGTTGTCCGCCATATCGGTGTCGACAGCACTCTTCAAGGCTCACTTCTTAAGAAGCCGGTTGACGTTGAGGAATACGGCGCTGTTGCATTTGTTCTTGATGTTGACCAATTCAGAAAGTTATAATTTATGAAACTGACTAATTTTATCGGAAATGAAAAGGTAATAGACAGGCTTTCAAAACTTATGGAAAGCGGCAGATTTCCTCATGCCCTCATTATTGAGGGAGAAGAGGGGATAGGCAAAAAAACGCTTGCAAAAGACATTGCGTGCGCCTTGGTTTGCAGGGGCAATGATAAACCGTGCGGCGAATGTGCTCAATGCAAAAAGGCTATTGCCGCAATTCACCCTGACATAAGCGAGTATATTCCTGCCGGAACTGCCAATTCATTTCACGTTGATACAGTCAGAAATATTATTAACGATGCTTACGTTCAGCCAAACGAGGCTGATTATAAGATATACATATTGGCTAATGCGCATTGTATGAATCAAAATGCGCAAAATGCACTGTTGAAAATTCTTGAAGAGCCGCCTAAATATGTTGTCTTTATTTTGACAACTAATTCTAAAAGCGCCCTTCTTTCAACCGTTTTGTCACGAAGCGTTTGCGTAAGCCTTGAGGGTGTTGATATTGAACGTGCGGCAAATTATATTACTTCTCACTGCGAAAATATTGATTATAATACCGCTAAAAAAACGGTTGAAACTTTTAACGGCAATATAGGCAAGGCAATTGATAGTTTGCAGGACAGTAAAACGAGTGAGCTTGTTGACGTCTGTAATAAAATTTGCAAGGCTCTTGCTACTTCAAATGAATATGAAATGATGACACTTTGCTCCGTTTTTCAAAAGGACAGGCAGGGTGTTGTTTTTGCGTGCGATTTGCTTAAGAGCATTTTTCGTGATGCTCTTTTTGCAGGGGAGAGCAGTGAGCATATATCAGGGCAGGAAGAAAGTGCCGCCCTGCTTAAATCAAGTTTGTCAAGGCAAAGCTTAATTAAACTTATAAATACTTGTGACGAGCTTAAATTAACGGCATTGAGTAATGCCAATAATGCTTTATTAATTACAAAATTCTGCTATTCACTCAATAGAGCAATCGGCAGATAACGGAGGAAATATATGACTAAGGTTGTTGGTGTTCGTTTCAGCGACACAGGCAAAACATATTATTTTGACCCTAAGGGTCTCGACATAAAAAACGGAGATGAAATTATCGTTGAAACTGCAAACGGTCTTGAATTCGGCAAGGCATCCTGCGGTGTGAAAGAGGTTGAAGATGATGAAGTTGTCAGCCCATTGAAGCCTGTTATACGTATTGCAAATGATAATGACCGTGAAAAAGTTAATGAAAATAAAATTAAAGAGAAAGAAGCTTTTGAGATTTGCTCTAAAAAAATAGAAAAGCATCAGCTTGAAATGAATTTGACCAATGCCGAGTATTCGTTTGACTGTTCAAAGGTTATTTTCTATTTCACTGCCGATGGTAGAATAGATTTCAGAGAACTTGTTAAGGACTTGGCGGCAACGCTTCATACAAGAATTGAACTTCGACAAATCGGTGTCAGAGACGAAAGCAAAATGCTTGGCGGTCTCGGTATTTGCGGCAGACCGTTTTGCTGCTCAACCTTTCTTGACGGTTTCCATTCCGTTACTATTAAAATGGCTAAGGACCAGGGGCTTTCATTGGCTCCGGGCAAAATCAGCGGCACTTGCGGCAGGCTTATGTGTTGCTTAAAGTATGAGCAAAATTCTTATGAATATTTACATAAGATTACTCCTAAAATCGGTACGCTGGTCGATTGCAGGTACGGAAGAGGTACGGTTGTTGATACTGCGATTTTAACCGGTCAGCTTAAGGTTAGGCTTGATGATACTCCTGACGGATTACCTGTTACGGTCAGCCGTGACGAGGTGAGAATAGTTAGAGAGAACAAACCAAAAATGAACAAAAATTAATAAATGAATTGTTCAATTTTACTTGATTTTTCATACATTTACTGATATATTAAATATAAAGTATGGTGTAGGAGGTGTAATGATGGCATACGCTATTTCAGATGATTGTATTTCATGCGGCGCTTGTGCTGCAGAATGCCCGGTTGGTGCTATTTCAGAGGGAGACGGCAAGTTCGTTATTGATGCAGATACTTGTATCGAATGTGGCGCTTGTGAGGCTACCTGTCCTGTAGGAGCTCCTGCTCAGGCATAATTTAATACATACTTAAAATAAAAGCACGGCAGTTAGATAATTTCTAACCACCGTGCTTTTGTTTTTTTACCGTAGGGGCGAGCGTTGCTCGCTCGGATTATTTAACTTCAAACTCACTGAAGTGCGCAACACCGTTTTTATCAAATTTAATATTAAAGCCACGCTTAATAATTGAACCGTCCTTATACTCAACACTTGCAATGATTGTATCGTTTAAATCGCTGAAATCAATTTTATCAGTCTCATTGATATATGAACTTAAATTCGATAAATCCCAAGTGAAGCTGTTGCCGAAATTAATTTCTTTTTTAAATCTGCCGTTTGAAAAAGAGCATACTTTGCTGTCATACGATTTCTTTAGCTTGTCGCCGCTTATTTCAATTTTTTTTGCGCATATATTCCAATCTGTTGAATCATCATTATATACCATAACGGAAAGTTCGGCATATTTGTTTTGATTTTCAAGAGTTAATTTTTTTACATTATCAATATCACCTGTATTGACCGTGAAATTTCCGCTTGATAATGTGTAAAAATCATAATCTTTATTGCCGTTCGTTGCAATACTTGAGCCTGACCTTATCGATGCAGAATAATTATCATCGCCTAATTTTTCAGCCTCGTTCATCAGTTTTTGCCTGTCTTTTTGCCATTTGCTCATAATTTCTTGCTTGTCTGCGTTATCGGCAATATAAGCCTTATAAGTGAAATCTTGACTGCTGGCATTTTTTATGCTTGCGACTTCATCAGCACTTGCAACATATATTCCAACGCTTTTTTTATCGCTTATTGAATAATTTATACCGAATCCACCGCCGATAACTAAGATAAATGCTGTTGCAGTGGCGATTATCTTTTTTGCAATATTATTTGTCCTTCTTTGCTTCTTTGTTGCAATGTCGTATAAATTATCAATTGCTCTATCGGAAACTTCTATCTGATTAAATGCATTTTTATATCTGTTATTACTCATAATCGTCATCTCCCAATTTAGCTTTAAGCTTTTCTCTTGCACGTGAAAGGCGTGCTTTAACTGTTGATTCCTTAATGCCTAAGAGTTTTGCTATTTCATTTATTTGTAAATCTTCAAAATAAAACAAATGAATAACAGCTCTTTGATTTTTCGGCAATGACATAACGGCTTTAATTAAATCTATATCTTCTGTGTTATCAATGCACGAGAGATTTATCGCTTCCTCAAGCGGCACACTCCTTTTTCTGAAATGCAGCCTTAATAAGTCTTTACTCTCATTAATGCATACCTTTGTAAGCCATTTTGCTATATGCTCGTCCGATTCAAATTCTTTTTTGCAGTTGAAAAGTTTTAAATATACATTTTGCAGTATATCTTCAGCATCTGCCTGATTTTTTGTAAAAGACAACGCAATTAAATACAATCGCTTGCTTTGCGTTCTTACACATTCGTTAAATTTGTATTCTTCCATTATGTCACCTCGCATCTTTTTTGAAAGGTCCTTTCACTATAGTAACGGCTGAGATAGGGAAAAAGTTACATATTTTGAAAAATATTTTTATACCGATAAAAATACAAAAAAAGAACTACACAAATAATTGTGTAGTTCTCTTGGCGCAGAGGGTGGGATTCGAACCCACGCGCCCTTTCGGACAAACGGTTTTCAAGACCGCCTCGTTATGACCACTTCGATACCTCTGCGTTTGGTGCTTATGTATATTACCATACGTGAGCCTATATGTCAAGAACTTTTTTTAAAAAGTTGTTTATTTTTATAAAATAAAACAGAGCCGTAATAAAACAGCTCTGTTTATGTAGATATAATTTAGTATTAAAATTATTCTTCCTGCATTTTTGCGAAGCATTCGCTGCAATAAACAGGGCGGTCACCGCTTGGAGCAAACGGAACTTTGCATGCTTTGCCGCAAGATGCGCAAACAGCATCGTGATATTCACGTGGAGCGTGCTTTCTTTTGTCACGGCATTCCTTGCATCTCTGCGGCTCGTTTGTAAAGCCTTTTTCCGCATAAAATTCTTGCTCGCCTGCTGTAAATACAAATTCCTTTCCGCAGTCCTTGCAAACTAATGTTTTGTCTTCGTACATTTTCTTACACCTCTTAATTATATTTGTCGGTTTTTAAGTTTACGGTCGATAATTTCTTCTTAATCCTTTGAAGCGCATTGTCTACCGATTTAGGTGTTTTGCTTAATCTTTTCGCTATTTCACTGTAGTTGCAACCGACAATATGTAACCTCAAGACTTCGTTTTCATATTCAGAAAGATTTTCTTTAAGGGTATTTGCCAACATTGAAACGCTTTCACCGGCGATATAATAATCCTCTGCACTTATAACTCCGTTTTCCTCCGGGATTTCCTCCTCGGCATATTCAATAACTGAACCTATCGGAATATCCTTTTTTCGATTAAATTTCCTAAGTGCTGTTTGAATGGAATTATTAATGCAGGTTTGGGCATAGGTTTTAAATTGAGCACCTTTGCTGTTGTTAAATGTTTTAATTGCCGCCAAAAGTCCTATCATGCCCTCCTGAATAATGTCGTCATATTCAAGAGGAGAATTGATGTACTTTGCGGCAATTGCTTCAACAACATTTCGATATTGCCTAATTAAAGCCTCTGTCTGCTTATTGTCGCCTGATTGCGCACTTGAAAGAATTGTGTCATTTATAATGTTTTTGCCGGGCTCTGACATAGTTCTCTCCCACCTTAGTTAAAATAATAACAAATTATTTAAAAATAGTCAACAAAAATCACAAATAATTCTTGAAAACTTTTAAACAAAACTACTAAATATTATAAAAAATGCTCAAATTTTGCTTATTTTGACAAAAATCGAGCATTAAATATACCAAAATTATACGTTAAAACGGAAAAGAACAATATCTCCGTCCTTCATAACGTACTCCTTGCCCTCACTTCTGACAAGACCTTTTTCTTTTGCTGTCGCCATACTTCCGCAAGCCATCAAATCATCAAATGAAACAACCTCTGCTCTGATAAATCCACGTTCAAAATCGGTGTGAATTTTACCTGCCGCCTGTGGTGCTTTAGTGCCTTTTTTAATTGTCCACGCTCTAACCTCAGGCTTGCCTGCCGTAAGATATGAGATTAAGCCTAAAAGAGAGTAACTTTTTTTAATAAGTCTGTCAAGACCGCTCTTTTCAAGCCCCATATCTGCAAGGAACATTGCCTTTTCTTCATCGTCAAGCTGGGCAATCTCCGCTTCCATTTCTGCACAGATAGGAAGTGTTTCGGCGCACTCGGCTTTTGCGATTTCCTCAACAGCTTTGTAATACTTGTTATTGTCAATTCCGTCGATGAAATCATTTTCACCCATATTGCAAGCGTAAATCACCGGCTTAATCGTTAAGAGTGAAACATCTTTTAAATACTCTTGCTCTTCCTCGCTTATTTCAACGCTTCTTGCAGTCTTGCCGTTTTCCATTTCGCCTTCAAGTCTTTCAAGAAATTCAACCTCGCTGGCAAGCTTTTTGTCGCCTTTCATAGCTTTTTTTCTTGAGTCGATTCTTCTCGTAAGAATGTCAAGGTCGGAAAGAACCAGCTCAAGATTAATTGTGTCAATATCTCTTGCGGGGTCAACGCTTCCGTCAACGTGGGTAATATCGTCATTTTCAAAGCAACGAACAACGTGAATAATTGCGTCAACTTCTCTTATGTGAGATAAAAATTTATTTCCTAAACCCTCTCCCTGAGACGCACCTTTTACAAGACCTGCAATATCAACAAATTCAATAGTTGCAGGAGTGAACTTATCAGGGTTATACATTTCGGCAAGCTTATCAAGCCTTTCGTCAGGAACACTTACCATACCTACATTAGGCTCAATTGTGCAAAACGGATAATTAGCACTTTGAGCGCCTGCATTAGTGATTGCGTTAAATAATGTACTCTTGCCAACGTTTGGCAAACCGACAATACCGAGCTTCATATATATTCTCCTTTGTTGTCTTAAATTAATTCCTATAAAGTATATAACAAAAATATTCTTTTTACAAGTCTAAATTATGTTGATTTTATTTCTTGACTTTATTAGTCAAATAATATATTATATCTTTAATATTTTTTTATATGTCTATTTTTTTGTAAAAGGAGAGAGGGAAATATGAAGCTTAACGGCTCCCAAATCGTTCTTGAAGTGTTAAAAGAGCAGGGTGTAGATACTATTTTCGGTTACCCCGGCGGAACGATTCTCAACATTTTCGATGAATTATATAAATACGGCGACACATTTAAGCATATACTTACTGCTCACGAGCAGGGTGCTTCTCATGCGGCTGACGGTTATGCAAGAGCTACAGGCAAAGTAGGCGTTTGCTTTGCAACATCAGGCCCCGGTGCAACAAATCTTGTAACAGGTATTGCAACTGCATATATGGATTCTGTTCCTGTAGTAGCTATTACCTGCAACTATGCAACCTCCGGTCTTGGCAGAGATTCATTCCAAGAGGTTGATATTTGCGGTATCACTATGCCTATTACTAAACATAATTTTCAAATTAAGAGCGTAGAAGAACTTGCAGATACTATTCGTCGTGCATTTTCTATTGCTCAAAGCGGCAGAAAAGGTCCTGTTCTTATTGATATTCCTAAAGATATTACTTCGGCTGAGTGTGAATATACACCTATGCCTAAGGTTGAAGTAGAAAAGGCAAAAGAACCTAAGAAAAGTGCTGTCGAAAGGGCAGTTGAGCTTATCAGAAATGCTAAGAAACCTCTTATTTATGTTGGCGGCGGAGCTATCCTTTCAAATGTAGGTGAGGATTTGGTTACCTTTGCTGAAAAAATTGACGCTCCTGTTGCTTCAAGCCTTATGGGTCTCGGTGCATTTCCTTATGATAACCCGCTTCATCTCGGTCTTATCGGTATGCACGGTCACTATGAATGTAACAAAGCTGCTCACGATTGTGACGTTCTTATTACATGCGGCGCTCGTTTTTCAGACCGTGTTGCCGGCAATAGAAAGAAATTTGCTCCTAATGCAGAAATTTTACATATTGATATTGACTCTGCAGAAATGGATAAAAATATTGTTTCAAATTATCATCTTCGTGGCGACCTTGCAGAGGTGCTTCCTATTCTTACAAGAGAGATTGAGCAACTTGACCACAGCGAATGGAGAAAAGAGATTGAAACATTCCGTCGCCCTTTCAAGCAGCTTCAAATCGGCGATTATGTTAATCCTCAGACTCTTATTGAAAAAATTGATGCCGCAACACCGGATGACACTATTGTTGTAACAGATGTAGGTCAGCATCAGCTTTGGGCTGCGCAATTTTATAAATTTAAGCATTCGAGAACTCTTCTTACTTCCGGCGGCCTCGGTACTATGGGTTATTCAATGGGTGCGGCAATGGGCGGTCAAATGGGTTGCCCTGACAAAACAGTTGTTATGTTTGCAGGCGACGGTGGCTTCCATATGAATCTTTCAGAACTTGCTACGATGTGCTCATATAATATTCCTGTTAAAATGTTTATTATGAACAATACCGTTTTGGGTATGGTACGTCAGTGGCAAAAACTTTTCTATGAAAATCGCTTTGCAGATACAGACCCACACAGAGCAACCGATTTTGTTAAGGTTGCTGAGGGCTTTGGCGTTAAGGCACTTCGTATCAGCACTAATGACGATATTGATGCTGTTCTTAAAGAAACGCTTGAATATAACGGACCTGTTTTGGTTGATTGCAGAATCAGCCCTGATTCCAACGTACTTCCTATGATTCCTCCGGGAGGGGCTCATACGGATATTATTGAAAAATTTAATTAAGGAGGCAGCTAACAATGAAAGAAAAATTAGTATTGTCAGTTCTTGTTGATAATGAAAGCGGCGTACTTCAAAGAGTTGCCAGCCTTTTCTCAAGAAGAAGCTATAATATTTCGTCTCTTACAGTTAGTGAAACAGAGGATGAAAAGTTTTCTCGTATGACTATTGAAACTGAAACCGAGCCTGAAAACGTAAGGCAAATTAAGGCTCAGCTTTTAAAGCTTGAAATCGTTAAAAAGGTTTCCGAGCTTAAGCCTGACAGTTCCGTTTCATCTGAACTTTTACTTGTTAAGGTGCACGCTCAGGGCATTGAGCATAAGAACGCACTTCTTGCATTTAATGCTCGTTGGGGTGCTCGTGTGATTGATGTATCAATGACTACAATTACATTTGAATTTACAGGTCTCGGAAGCACTATCGATATGTTTGTTGAAGAACTTGAAAATGAATTTACTATTGTTGAGCTTGCCCGCACAGGTATTACTTCACTTGAAAGAGGCGAAGGCTCATTTACAGATGATATATAGTTTTAATTATTATATACATTTATTTGTTTGAATATATTAACGAAAAGGGTGATAGCTATGAGTATGACAATGACTCAAAAAATATTGGCTAAGCACGCAGGTCTTGACAGCGTTGTAGCAGGTCAGCTTATTGAAGCAAAGCTTGATATGGTACTTGGTAATGACGTCACTTCTCCTGTTGCAATTAACGAAATGACCAAATTCGGCAAAAATTCTGTTTTTGACAGGACTAAGATTTCTCTTGTTATGGACCATTTTACTCCTAACAAGGATATTCAATCTGCGCAAAACTGCAAGCAGGTTAGAGAATTTGCCAAAAAGTATGATATTACGCATTATTATGATGTGGGAAATATGGGTATTGAGCATGCACTTTTGCCTGAGCAGGGCGTTGTTACCTGCGGCGACTGCATCATCGGTGCCGACTCTCATACTTGTACATACGGTGCGCTCGGTGCTTTTTCAACAGGCGTTGGCTCAACCGATATGGCAGCAGGTATGGTTACAGGTAAAGCTTGGTTTAAGGTTCCGTCTGCAATTAAAGTGGTAATCACAGGCAAAAAAGCACCTTGTATCAGCGGTAAAGACGTTGTTCTTCATCTTATCGGTGAAATCGGTGTTGACGGTGCTCTTTATAAGTCACTTGAATTTACAGGTGACGGCATTAAGGAACTTTCGATGGACGACCGTCTTTGCATTTCAAATATGGCTATTGAATGCGGCGCTAAAAACGGAATATTCCCTGTTGATGATATAACTCTTGAATATGTTAAGGGTAGAAGTGAGCGCCCGTATGAGGTTTATGAGGCTGACGAGGATGCAGAGTATGACAGCGTGGTTACTATTGACCTTTCAACTCTTGCTCCTACCGTTGCTTGCCCTCACCTTCCTGAAAATACTAAGACTGTTGACGAACTTTCCGATGTTAAAATCGACCAGGTTGTTATCGGCTCTTGCACTAACGGCAGAATTGAGGATATGCGTGCTGCTGCTTCTATTATTAAGGGTAAGAAGATTGCCGACGGCGTTCGCTGTATCGTTATTCCTGCTACTCAAAGCGTTTATCTTCAGTGCATAAAAGAGGGTATTGCAGAAGCTTTTGTTGAAGCAGGTGCTATTGTTTCAACTCCGACCTGCGGTCCGTGTCTTGGCGGCCATATGGGTATTTTGGCTGCAGGTGAGGTTGCTGTTTCAACTTCAAACCGTAACTTTGTCGGCAGAATGGGCCACGTTGATTCTAAAATATATCTCGCATCTCCTGCTGTAGCCGCTGCCTCTGCTATTAAAGGCTACATTGCAGACCCGAGAGAAATATAGGAGGTAGGAATATGAAAGCAAAGGGTACAGTACATAAATTTGGCGATAATGTTGATACCGATGTTATCATTCCCGCTCGTTATCTTAATAAGAGTGATGAGGCTTGGCTTGCATCGCACTGTATGGAAGATATCGACGCTGATTTTGTAAATAAGGTTAAGCCGGGCGATATTATGGTTGCCGAGGCTAACTTCGGTTGCGGTTCTTCAAGAGAACATGCGCCTATCGCTATTAAGGCTTCGGGCATTTCCTGCGTAATTGCATCTACTTTTGCACGTATTTTTTACAGAAATGCAATCAATATCGGCCTTGCGATTCTTGAATGTGACGAGGCTGCTAAGGATATTAAAGCCGGTGATGAAGTTGAAGTTGACTTTGACAGCGGTTTAATAACTAACTGCACAACAGGCAAAACCTATAAGGCTCATCCTTTTCCGCCGTTTATTCAAAATATTATTAAAAACGGCGGCTTGATGAACTCTATTGAAAAGTAGTTTTAACTGTTTTAGCATATAATATTTATATAACAGTTATAACGAGGTATTTTTGATGAAACTATTACTTGATGAAAAGACGCTTCGCTTTGTTTGGGGTGGAAGCGGTGAATATTGGTATTCTAGAGTTGATTCTCAGGTTCACTCAAGCGTTGAACTTGAATGTGACGATACCGAGGATTTAATGACTAACGGCTTTATTCCTTTCTTGACAATCTCTAATGAAGAGGTTATCAGAGCCTATATCAAATTTCTTGATAATAAAAAGGTCAGCGCTGTTTTGGAAAAGCTTACAGGTAATGAATATATTGACACTTTTTGGAAATATTTTAATGCCTATTCTTCCATAAGCGAGGGCTTTGACGAATTTGAAAATAAATTCGTTCTTGAAAAGGCTGAGGAATGGTGTAAGTCTAATTCTATTGAATATTCAGTTGAAAAATAATGAAAAAATTGTTGATAATTATGGGTTCTCCCCGTCAGGACGGTATATGTCAGGAGCTTATCAATCAGGTTCGTAAATACTTTCTTGATTGCGAAATTAAGCTTTATGACAGCTACAAGCTTGCTCCGTCACCTTGCACCGATTGCAAATGGTGCGAATATCACGACGGGTGCTCTAATAAGGATTTGGATATATTTTTTGAGGATTTTGAGGATGCCGATTACATAGCATTCTTTACTCCTGTGTATAATAATTTCTTTCCTGCTCCGATTAAGGCGATTTTGGACCGTTTTCAGCGTTACTATAACGCTCGCTATAAGCGTGGCTCTAATCCGCCTATTAAAAAGCCAAAAAGAGTTGGCATTGTTATCGCAAGCGGCTCTAATGCAAGGCAGTCGGCAGATTATATGTATAATTCGCTTAAGCAGTCATTTGCACCTTTGGGCAGTGAGGTTTGCTCAAGGTATTATATCCCTAATACCGATATGGGAAGATATACTTTTAATATGACAGAACTTCAAAAATTTGTCCACCAGCTAAAAGGTAAAACAGAATAATCGCTTCCTTTGTAAATGGGAGGTGGGTGCAACTTGTTGCACTCGGAGGGATTTAAGGCAGTCATTTGACTGCCTTTTTATTTTTTGTAATCATTTTGTAATTGTAATAGTTAAATATATGTGTTAATATTTTATTAACATTTATTTTTATTGGAGGATGAAAATGAAAAAGATTATAAGTTTGCTCTTATCCCTTGCTATGCTTTTAACCATAACATCGGGATTGAATTTGACCGCATTTGCTGATGTTAAAACCGGTAAATGCGGTGATAATGTTACTTATTCGCTTGACACCGAAACAGGTGTGCTTACTATCAGTGGTACGGGTGATATGGCTGATTATTCAACTTACAGTCCGTTTGATGATAATAATTCTGTTGAATCGGTAATTATAGAAAACGGTGTAACAAGTATTGGTGGTGGTGTATTTGAATATTGCACAAGTTTAATAAGTGTAACAATACCAAACAGCGTAACAAGTATCGGTGATTCTGCATTTTTCGGTTGCACAAGTTTAACAAGTGTAACAATACCAAACAGCGTAACAAGTATCGGTGATTCTGCATTTTATAATTGCACAAGTTTAACAAGTGTAACAATACCAAACACCGTAACAAGTATTGGTGATTCTGCATTTTATAATTGCACAAGTTTAACAGGCGTAACAATACCTGATAGTGTAACAAGTATTGGTCGTTCTGCATTTTCTACTTGCAAAAGTTTAATAAGTGTAACAATTCCTAACAGTGTAACAAGTATTGGTCGTTCTGCATTTTCTAATTGCACAAGTTTAAAAAGTGTAACGATACCAAACAGCGTAACAAGTATTGGTGATTATGCATTTTACGTTTGCTATTTTACATCTGAAAATTTTGTCAATAATTCTAATGTTGAACTTGATTATTCTTCAAAACCGACAATTGTTGATACAGACGCAGGTGGCTTTTGCATAAAAGATAATGAACTTGTTAATATGCGCCCTACTTATGCAATTGGTGAAGTAACAATACCAAATAGTGTAACAAGCATTGACGATGATGCATTTGATAGTTGTATAAATTTAAAAAGTGTAACAATACCTGATAGTGTAACAAATATTGGTAATAAAGCATTTTATAATTGCAAAAGTTTAACATCAATTGAAGTATCAGATAATAATGGAAACTATTCTTCAGTTGACGGGATTTTGTTTAATAAAGATAAGTCGGAATTGATTACTTATCCTGCCGGTAAAGCAGATAGTGAATATGCAATACAAAATAGTGTAGCAAGCATTGGTGATTCTGCATTTGAAAATTGCACATGTTTAACAAGTGTAACAATACCAGATAGTGTAACAAGTATTGGTGATGGGGCATTTGCTTTTTGCACAAGTTTAGCAAGTGTAACAATACCAGATAGTGTAACAAGTATTGGTAGTTCTGCATTTTATAATACAGCATATTATAATGATGAATCAAATTGGAATAATGGTTTATTGTATTTATCAAATTGTTTAATTGAAGCAATGCAAAATTTTGCGAATGATTATACAATTAAAGACGGTACGAGAATTATAGCTGGTGGTTCATTTTTCGGTTGCACAAGTTTAACGAGCGTAACAATACCTAACAGTGTAACAAATATTGGTAATAAAGCATTTTATAATTGCAAAAGTTTAACAAGCATAACAATACCAAATAATGTAACAAGTATTGGAGATGAGACTTTTTATGATTGCGAAAGCTTAACGAATGTCATAATTGGAAATAGTGTGATAAGTATTGGCTATAATGCATTTGTTAATTGTAAAAGTTTAACAAGTGTAACATTTGGAAAAAATCTAACAAGTATTAGTTTTGGTGCATTTCAGTTTTGCACAAGTTTAACAAGTGTAACAATACCAAATAGTGTAACAAGTATTGGTGAATCCGCATTTTATAATTGCACAAGTCTAACAAATATAGCAATACCTAACAGTGTAACAATTATTGATGATTCTGCATTTGAAAATTGCACAAGTTTAACAAGTGTAATAATCGGAAATAGTGTGACAATACCTAATAGTGTAACAAGTATTGGTTATTCTGCATTTTATAAATGTATAAGCTTAACAAGTGTCACAATCGGCAACAGTGTAGCACGTATTGATGATTCTGCATTTTCTAATTGTACAAGTTTAACAAGTGTCACAATTGGAAAGAGCGTGACAAGGATTGCTTATGGTGCATTTTATAATTGCACAAGTTTAAAGGATGTATACTATACAGGTTCGCAAAGCGATTGGAATAAGATAAGTATAGGCTCTGATAATCAATGTTTAAGAAACGCAACCATTTACTATAATTGGGGTGTTGAAACTCCTTTAGTAACCAACGAAGACGAAACCTCATTTACCGTTTATAACAGTACTGCTATTATTGAGAGTGTAAATGATGTAAACCTCAAGCTTAAATCTGTCAATATGAATATTGCTGAAAATTCATCACAATTTGACAAGAAAAAGGTTGTTAAAAAGAACGATATAAAAGGAAAAGAAATCAAGTTTACAAAAGATGATTTCAGAGATTATATTATCCCTTCCAAAGTTACAAGTGATTCAAAGTATTTGAAATCAAACAGTCATAATATCTATATGACTAAAGACAGAAAAGACGGAAAACCGTATGTTTCCTCCGTCTATGTTCAGCAGCTTGACAAGAAAAACAAGCCGAAAAAAGCATATGTTGACGCGCAATATGACGGTGCAACTTTGATTGACGGTGTGAATTATAATCTTATTATTTCTGCTGTAACCAACGGAGCAAAAGATGTAAAATATTACTTAATTCAAAATGACGGAAACAGCAAGTATAAAACAAAGATTACAAACGGTGTGGCAAGCCAAATAGATCTTGCGTCAAAAATGGAAGAGGGTAAATCACTTTACGCATATGTTGTGTGCGACGGTGTGGCAAGTGAGCCTGTATCATTAAAGCTTGAAAAGAAAAAGCTCAGTGATTCACTTAAAAATCTTATGAGTTCATCAACCGTAAATGTTTTAGGCGGTCAATCAGGGAAGTTTAAGCTTTCCGACAGCGTGCCTATTATAGGCGGAACTGAAGCATCACTTGATTTTATGAAAATACCTGCCGGTGTTGAAATAACGGGAAATAAAGTTAAAATTTCTATCGGCTTAGACCTTTTTGGTAATACCGAATCAACCGGTAATAACGGTAAAACCAAAAGTGATTGGATTAAATTTAAAGATAATTGTAAAAGTTTTCAGAAAACTTCAAAAGACCATAATGATACATTAAAAAAGTTAAAAAAATTCAAGAAAAACTATGGTTCAAATAAAAAAGGAACATTCAAAACCGACTTTTTAGGCTACCTCGAAGGCTATATAACCGATACGGGTTCAATTGAGTTTACGGAAGTATGCGGTACTGTTGCCGCAGAATTTGCGTATAAGATAAAAAGTCAATTTGGGCCTTTTGGTGTACCGATTTTCTATGCTTATGTAGAAGCCGGGGCTGAAGCCGGCGCTACTGCAAATTCCGGCAGAACTGTGCCTGACGGTGATTTTCCTTTTGAATTTGATGTTACTATTCATTTAACACCTAAAGTTAAAGGCGGAGCGGGTATCGGGCTTGAAGGTGCAGTATCAGGCGGTGTATATGCAAAAGCAGAAATGCCTGTTGAATATGCCATTAAGAAAAAACATTTTACTCTTGGTGTTGATGGCGAAATAGGCTGGGAAGCACATTATATTATCGGTGAAGCAAGCGGTACGATTATTGACGGAACATTTAATTTGCTTGATGAATATTTCGGTACAAAGTCAAAGCAGGTTCGCCGCCAAATTGCAGCCACCTATGCTATGACTGAATTTATTGATAAAACTGTAAGCCAAACAAATGAAAAAACCACGCTTTTATCTCGTGATTATATAAATAATCAAAAATGGGTCGGCACGCAAACTTCGGCAAAGCGCAAGGCAAGAAGTGCAAGCAAGCTTACTTTTGCAAATACAACCCTTGAATCATCTGTTAATGAATTTCAGCGCCCACAGCTTGTAACAGCAGGGGATAAAATGATGCTTATATGGGTTGATGATGACAAATCGCGTGATACTTATAACAGATATAGGCTTATGTATTCGCTTTACAATAACGGTTCTTGGTCTGTACCTAAAGCAGTTGATGATGACGGAATGATTGATTACCAAGTATCTGCAACAGCAGTTGGTAATGATATTTATATTGCATATCAAAAATTCAATGCTAAATTCACTAAAGGTGATGAAGAAAGATTAGATGAACTTAATAAAAAAGCAGAAATAAAAATTGCAAAATACAATGCAAATGATAATTCATTTGATGATGTTAAATTTATTACTTCAAATGATACATTTGATTATTTGCCTTGCATTGCAGTTGAAAATTCACAGCCTGTATTTTATTGGGCAAATTGCACATCAAGTGACTTTTCGGCAAATTCCTGCTCAATTATGAAGTCTGATTTTGCCGGCAATGTATCAACTGTTTACAGCGGTTTAAACTATATTTATGAGCTTAAAGTTATCGGCAATGATATTTATTATACTGCTGAAAGTGATTGCAGCAACGAAAATACAAATGATTTGAACTTATATAAAAATAATGTTCAAATTACAGATAATGACGGAATAGATAAGCAGGAAATTCCGACTTCACTTGCAAGTGTAAATGATACACTTTTCTATACATCAAACAGCGGTATTTATATGCTTGACGGTGATACGCCGAAGCTTTCGCTTGAAAATAACAAAATTGCAGGTAACCTTCAATTAGCTGCTACCGATGACGGTATCAGAGCTGTTTGGTCACAAACTTCCGATATGGGTACTGAATTTTATACAAGCGAACTTGTGAACGGTGCATGGAGTGAACCTGTTGCAATTACCAATTATGGCAAGCTTGTAAGCCAGTTGAGTATTGCAAATTACGGCGGCAAGCTCTTTGGTGCATATAACATTACCGAAAGAACAGAGCAAGACGGAAGTATTGTAAACGGAAGCACAGATTTATGCGTATTTAATACAGACGGATTTAATAAATTTGATGTTACGCTTGATACCGTTGATGAATCACAGCTTAACAGTAACGGTCAAACCAAGCTTAATGTTTTGGTAGAAAATAACGGAACAGAAAATATTAAATCAATTGATTTTGAAATTACCGATTCATTGGGATATTCGCAAAGTGTAAACAAAACTGTTAATATATCGTCGGGTGACTATGATGTTGTTGAACTTGATTATGTACCGTCAACTTCTAAAGAAACATTTGAAAGGCGAACTGTTACAGTAAACGCAACAAGCGGTGACGCTTCGGCAGATACACATCTTGAAGTGGGTAATGCCGATTTATCGGTAGATGATATTACACTTGAAAAGCTTGGCACGGAAAATGTAATTACAGCCCAAATTCACAATATAGGTACAGTTGAAGCAAAAAATGTAAATGTTGTATTCAAAAACGGAGAAAATGAAGTTTACACTTCTAATGTTGATACACTTTTGCCGCTTCAAACAAATATTGTTCAGTTTAATATAAGTGATGATGAATTAACTTGTGAAGAAGAGGGCGGAGCAGTTATTACTGCAAGCGTAACAAGTGGTTCAAACGAAGTTAATATTGGTGATAATGATTCATCGGTATTGATTGAAAAGCATATTCACGATTGGAGCGAATGGACGGTTGAAACCGAACCTACCTGCGTAGATGAGGGTAAAAAAACACGAGTATGCAATACCTGTACCAAATCGGAAGAAGCGGTTATAAGCCCAACAGGTAAGCATACATACTCAAAGCAAGTTGTTTTACCGACTTATGATGAGCAGGGCTACACAATCTACACTTGTGAAGTTTGCAATTATAGCTATAAAGACGACTTTACAGATAAGTTAGAAAGACCTACTGAAAAGCCTACTTCGTCGCCGGCACCAAGTCCAACACCATCGCCGGCACCAAGTCCAACACCATCGCCGGCACCAAGTCCAACACCATCACCGGCGCCAAATCCAACACCTACACCAACCCCAACTCAGCCTCAGCCTACTACAACTGTTAAAGCTGTATCTAAACCAAAATCAGCTAAAATCAAAAAGGTTAAACCGGCTAAAAAGGCAGTATCTGTTGAGTGGAAAAAAGTAAGCGGTGTAAAAGGTTATCAAGTTCAGGTTGCGACAGATAAGAAATTCAAGAAGAATAAGAAAACCGCAACCGTTAAAAAGCAAAAGACAACGAAAGTAACTATTAAAAAACTTAAGGCTAAGAAAAAGTATTATGTCCGTATCCGTACATACAAAACAGTAAAAGGCAAAAAGATTTATTCCTCTTGGTCAAAGGTTAAGACGGTTAAAACGAAGTAAAAAATACCCCCGACACTTGATTGTGTCGGGGGTATTACTGTATATGATATTATAACTGCGCCAAATCATACGGCGTTTTTTGATAAACAAAATAATTAAGCCAATTGCTGAATATTATATTTGCCGAACTTTTCCAGCTCATAATCGGAACGGACTTGTCATCATCATTAGGAAAATAATTATAAGGCACGTCAATATCAAGACCTTTTTCCTTATCCCTAAAATATTCTTTGGCAAGTGTGTCTCTGTCATATTCGCTGTGACCTGTTACAAAAAATTGCCTGCAATCCATATCGGATATAATATGAACGCCCGATATTTCACTGTATGAAATAACCTGGAGCTGTTTAACAAGCGCAATATCCTGAAGCCTCGTCTCTGTATGCCTTGAATGAGGAACATAGTAAACATCATCAAGCCCTCTCATAAGAGGATGGGTAATATCAAGCGACTTGTGAGGAAATACGCCAAACATTTTCTTTTTTAGCGGATATTTCTTAATACCATAATGATAGTAAAGCCCTGCCTGAGCACCCCAGCAAATATGAAAGGTGGAGTAAACATTTTTTTTGCTCCATTCCATAATCATACAAAGCTCGTCCCAATAGTCAACTTGTTCAAATTCAAGATGCTCAACGGGCGCTCCCGTAATAATCATTCCGTCATACTTGTTGTCTTTTATATCATCAAATGTATTATAGAATTTTGCCATGTGTATTCTTGAAACATTTTTTGCCTTATGGCTTTTAACTTGGAGAAAATCAATATCAAGCTGCAAAGGAGAATTACTTAGCAATCTCAAAAGTTGCGTTTCCGTTTCAAGTTTTGTCGGCATTAGATCTGTCTCTTATACACATCTGACGCTGCCGACGAAGCTAGAAGTGTAGA
>ERZ1027037.295-NODE-295-length-19203-cov-6.880144_pt1 | contig 19203 bp, 24 predicted proteins | sample MGYA00519440_ERZ1027037 | MGnify/ENA primary metagenome ERZ1027037 (study PRJEB26926, sample SAMN06164793) | human gut metagenome | biome: ENVO:00009003; feature: ENVO:2100002; material: ENVO:00002003 | host: Homo sapiens | place: USA | collected 2012 ... | reverse complement strand
AGGAGTTTGCAGGTCTTGAGGACGGATATTGCATCATGGCAACATCACTCATGAACGAGAATGGAGAACCATTTGACAGAGCAGACCTCAATCAAATCTGTGCAGATATTAGAGCAAACGGTGACGGGTATGTTGATGGTGGCGAGGAGTATATCATGATTGAAAATGCAGTCGGAATCATTGCAGGGGGGAAAGAAGATTGAAAACAATATATGTGAAAGTGTATTCAGCACAAGAAGCAGAGGGATACGCAAAAAACCTCTACAAAATTTTAAGGGATTACACACCAGTCATTGCAGATTTGTGCTTGAAGAAAGCAGAGGTAAGAACAAAAACCGTGCTTGTGAAATATATTCCAGAGAAAAGAGCAGACGGAATGAGATGCGATATTCCGTGCGGATTTGGAGAATTAGGAAAAATAATGGCAGATATGAAACAGTACAAGGAAATAAATGACGGAAAAGAACTTGTGGATTTCATCATAAAGGAAGAGAGCGGAAAGTGAAAAAGGACAATTTGACAGAGCAGTTCAAGCACGGATTCGCTACACAGTTCACACACGATAACAGTTAAACAGGAGGAAAAGGACAATGAATGATTTGCATAGAGGTGAAATCTATTATATCAGCAGAGGGGGGGCGTCATACGGTCATGAGCAGCAGGCAGACCGTCCGGCGGTCATCGTCAGCAATGAAAAGAACAATGAAAACAGTGGAGTGGTCGAGGTGGTATATTTGACCACTCAGCCAAAGACAGACCTGCCGACACATACGGTCATCCGGAGCACGGGCAGAGTTTCAACTGTATTATGCGAGCAGATTGTTTCTGTATCCGTGGATAGAATCGCAGGATATATCGGACAGGTATCAGAGCAGGAGCAAAAGAACATCGACATTGCTCTCATGATTTCCTTGCAGTTGGACGGCAACATGAAAATCTCAAAGAAATACAATGAGACAATCAAAGAGCAGCAGGAGGAAATTGACCACCTCAAAACAGAAATTGAGGAAATGGAAAAAGACCGCAAAGAACTGATTGAGCAGGTAAACCAGTACGCAGCAGCCAACGCAGAGAAAAATAAGAAAGTGGAACAAAGTGCATCACAGGAGAGCATGATTCGACTTGAGACCGAACGAGACACATTCAAACAGCTATACGAGAGCCTACTCACCAAAGTGATGGCATCATAGAGAGGAGAATGACGAAATGCGAAAAAAAGAGTTTGCAGACATATTCAAAAAGGCGATTGATGCACATGCCGGATACATCGGTGTGGCTATTCAGACAGAGGGCAGCAGTCAACCGGAAATCATCATCAATCCGGCAGAGAATTTCGAGGAGAAACTGAAATACTATCGTGCAGCCTATGACGAGGACTTGATTCTTGTGGCAGCCAAGGGAAAGAAAGATATTCACATCACAGCGGTGGCAGCAGGCGACACATTCGCAGATATTGAGTTCCTCCTGCTGCAAGACCGTCCGGATTGGAAAAAGGTCATTTCTGAGGCAGTTGACACGGTCGTGAACCGGATGCTCGACAAATATCCGGATGTCGACCAAAAACAGAGAGATTCATGGACTGTCATCCTTGAGGGATTCAAAGAACAGTTTTTCAAGAATAGATACACCATCGGACAGCAGAGATTCATCTGCGAGAGCCGTGAACTCTACGAGGACATGTTTGAAACCTGCATGAATGGCAGCAATGAGGAGTTCAAAGAGAAATTTTTCAACCTCTCAAAAGAACTCAATAATCACGCATAAGAGGAGGAGAAGAAATGAGCATATTGAGCATGATATTGACCGGAATCGGAATCGTGGTCGGACTGATTGTCTTGACGGTATTGCTTGCCTTTTTGGTGGAACTGGTAAAGGTATTCGGACAGATAGGCAAGGATAAGAGCGACAGACAGGACATCAACAACGGCAATCACAGACAGGATTGAGAAAAGAGAGGATATTCATGAATAAGGTCATATTGATGGGGCGATTGACAAGAGACCCCGAATCACGATACACACAGAGCAACAGTTCACAGGAATCCATGTGCATCACACGCTATACACTGGCAGTCGATCGTCGTGGAAATAGAGACGGGCAGCAGTCAGCAGATTTCATCGGGTGCGTGGCATTTGGACGAACCGGAGAATTTGCTGAGAAGTATTTCAAGAAAGGCATGAAAGTAGTAATCACCGGACGCATTCAAACAGGCTCATACACCAATAGAGACGGTCAGAAAGTATATACCACTGACGTGGTAATCGAGGAGCAGGAGTTCGCTGAGAGCAAGGGAGAATCATCCGGAAACAGGCAGCAGTCGCAAGAACACCCGACAGATAACGACGGGTTTATGAATATACCGGACGGCATCGACGAGGAATTGCCGTTCAACTAAGAAAGGGGAATTGATATGGGATGGATTGACGTTCTGACAGATATGGTCAAAGGACTGAGAGCAACAGGAAAGAGCGAAAAGGAAATCGAGGCGATAGTCGAGCAGGCAGCAGACAAAGCAACAGTCAACAGGGCGAAACGGGATTCAGAGCCGGAAACCGTATGGAAAAAGGAAAACGACTATTTGAGAGATATGCCACCCGTCGACGAAATGGATGAATACAACAGACAGCATCCTCCGGTGAGTGTGGTCATATCAGCAGCAGGCAGAGCATCACTTGAGGCAGCAGTCCGCAGGGAATCAAACAACTGGCGAAAGATGCACGGATTGCCTATGAGAAGAAAGGGAGGGAACAGGAATGGCAGAGCAGGCAACAGTCACCGTCATTGATAAAACATATATGTATCTTGAGAACTACAACGAGATGCAGAGGTATATATCGGAGGCGGTCAGTGAAACCTCGCAGGTGGAGAATGCAGAACTCTACAACATATCGGCAGAGAAAGCGTTCCTCAAGTCCATTCGAGAATGTAAGGCAGAGACGGTCATCCTGTTTCAGCATATCAACAAGAGCCTTGAGGCATTGGAGAAAGAGGCGAATGCAGTAGGTGAGGAGTACAAGTTCGATGCTCTCAAGATGAAATACATTGAGGGCAAGACATACGAGGACATCAGAGACAAATGGAACTGCGGAAAGAATGCACCGAAACAGTGGTGCAAGACTATGGTTGAGCGGTTATCAATCAAATTATTCGGTGCAAAGGCTATTGATAAATAGCAAATATTTGCAGGAATATCGTGAAAAGGGCGTGAAAATGCCGTGAAAAGTGCGTGAAAATGCCGTGAAAAGTGCGTGAAAATGCCGTGAAAAGATGGGGAACAAAAGGTCGTTTTCAAGTGGTAATATAGTAGCGTGAACAGTTGTAAGGAGCGATTGCAGAGATGCAGTCGCTTTTTTCTTGCCCTGTTCGCCCTCCTGTTATCGGGGCAGCAGGACACCATGTGAAACCACTGTCCTATATAAAGAGACAACAGGCAGCAGGCAATGAAAGGGGTGAGAGTTTGCTATACAAAGTGTGCAGGTGTGGGAAGTTGATACCGCAGACCATGAGACTGTGTGAGCAGTGTGAGGAACGAGAGCAGTCGAGGCATGTGATATATAACAACACACGGAGAGACCAAAGAGCAGCAGAGTTCTATGTGTCAAAGGAATGGCGAGAGATTCGTCCGGTGATTATGAGTGTCTATGATTACATTGACATCTATGCACTGTACGAGATGGGCGAGTTGATAACGCTCAAAGAATCAGACCCGATTCATCACATCATAGAACTTGAGGAGGACTGGCAACAGAGGCTCAATCCTTTGAACCTTATACCTTTAAGCATAGCGACACACAACACTATCACAGCACTATACAAAAAGGACAAGGCAAGCATGAGAGCAACACAAGCGAGGATTCGGCAGGTGATTGAACGTCATTTCAAAGAGGCAGGGGGTATCGAAAAAGTTTTCGGTAACCGTTTCTAAGTCGCACCCACCATTCGGTTCGGAGAAAACTCCCCACGAGAATTTCAGTAGAGGGTCAAATCCGAAAGGGGTGTCAGAATGTGACACAACATCAGCGAACACTAGACGGAAAGGGGGTTTGTTGTTGCATGGCAGGAACAAGACAACCCACTGATTTGGTGGTTTTGAAAGGGAAAAAACACCTCACAAAAGCAGAAATTGAGCAGCGAAAAAACGCCGAGATCACTGCACCAAGTGACAAGGTCAGACCGCCGACATATCTGTCGCCGGAACTCAAAAAGAAATTCCGGAAACTTGCGAAAGAACTGCTCGAAATCAAACTGATTGCGAATGTGGACTGTGACGCACTCGCAAGACTGCTGATTGCTCAAGAGAAATATCTTGAGGTGACCAAGAAACTGGGAGAAATCCCACTCACTGAAATGATACCGATTTTCAAGTCTGAGAAAGACGAGGAGACCGGAACGATAGTTCAAGTGCAGGTCGGAGAACGAGAGGTTGTGAATGGAGAGCATGAGCGTCTCTTGATAATTCAAGATAGATGTTGGAAACAGTGCAGGCAGGGAGCAGGCGATTTCGGCTTGACAGTATCAAGCAGATGCCGGATTGCCGTGCCAAAAGCACAACAGCCGAAACCGGAGAATAAGTTTGCAAAGTATGCAAACTAAACTATGGCAAAGACAGTTGAAACCGTAGACCGCTGCACACAGTACGCAGTTGACGTCGTCACAGGGAAAATAAATACCGGAGAATACGTCAGACTGGCGTGTCAAAGGCATCTTGATGATTTGGAGAAGTCCAAAACAGCACCCTATATCTATTATTTTGATGTCGAGCAGTCAGAAAGAATCATCAATTTCGCAGAGGAACTCGTCATCGCAGAGGGCGACGAGGAGGAACGGGTCACATGTTACCCGTTCCAATGTTTCATTCTAGGCTCTCTGAATGGATGGAGAAAGAAAGCAGCAGACCCGAAATCGGGAATCCATCACAGAAGATTCAGAACGTCCTACGTTCAATTAGGCAGGCAGAATGGAAAATCATTCATCAATGGTATTCTTGCAGCGTTTTACGGCAATTTTGACGGATACAAATACGGCAAAGTGTTCTGTACTGCAACAAAGCAAGACCAAGCAAACATTGTATTGCAGGAGGTCATCAAGTTCATAAACAGCGACGAGGAGTTGCAGGAGTGGTTCAAGGTTCACGAGCATAACAACACGATTGATTGCCTGTTGACACACTCAATCATCAAGGCAGTATCCGGAGACACTAAGTCAATGGATGGTTTCAGACCATACCTCGGAATTGTCGACGAGTACCATGCTCACAAGACGAATCAGATGTATAAACTGCTTGAGGGCGGTATCAAGAAATTGAAATCCGCATTGATTTCCGTCATCACGACGGCAGGATTCGATCTCAAGTCGCCGTGCTACAAACTGTATGAGTATTGTTGCAATCTGCTCAAGGGAGTTTTTGAGAACGATGCACAGTTCGCATACATCGCTCAGATGAATGAAGATGATGACATTTGGAAACCGGAAAACTGGATAAAAGCGAACCCGATTCTTGAGTTCGATGTGGATGCTCTTGAGAATATGATTCCGGTTGCATCCACTGCCAAGGACATGGGTGGCGAGGACTTGAGAGATTTCCTTGTCAAGCAGTTGAATCAATGGATTCAGTGGTCAAATCACCAGTATATCAAGGACATCAAGAAGTGGAAACGCCTTGCAGTCCTCAAAACACTGGCGAATTTCAAAGGGTCAAAGTGTTATGTCGGCGTTGACTTATCGTCCGGCGGTGACCTCACATCAATCGCCATCGTCATTCCGTTCACGGATGAAGATGGAAACAAGAAATATTTCATCAAGACACACTCGTTCATTCCTGCGAGCAGGGTCGACGAGCATATCAAGACGGACAAAGTACCGTATGACGTATGGATTGAAAGGGGTCTCGTGACACCGACCTACACACTGGGAGGCATCAAGACGGATTATAAGTACATCTTGTCATATTTGAAGATGCTCATTGAGAAATACAACCTCAAACCTCAGATGATTTGTTATGATCCCCACAACGCCTCGGCATTCCTCTCAGACCTTGAGTCGATGGGATGGGATTCCATCTCTATCACACAGACAGCGAAAGAATTAAACGATGCGACTGTCGATTTCAGACTGGAAATTCTCACAGGCAATATTGAAATTGAGGGCGTGGAGACCGGAAAAGAACGAAAGAAAGTCGTTCCGGTCGATGAATTGCTCACATGGTCAATCGCAAACGCAAAGACAATCTCGAACAATTACGGCGAAATCAAGATTGATAAGGACATCAGCGAGGACAGAATCGACCCGATTGATGCGATTATCGACGCATGGAAACTCGCAATGAAAGACGAATACAAGCCGGATGCAAATGAGTTCGTCAATGAATGGCTTGCCATGAAAGAAAAATACACAGAGAACGGAGGTGAGAACCGATGAATCCATTCAAAACAGCATATAGCAACTTACTGGAAAAGTGGAGGAGCAGGAATGTGGTGTCAAATGTGACAGAACCATCGTCATACAAGACATTCTCAATCAACTCAGATACGTTCCTCGGACTTTTCGGGGCGACTAGGAGAAAACCAACCTCAGAGGTGACATATTTCACCTGCCTCAAGATGTTGAGTGAAACACTGGCAAAGATGCCCGTCAAATACTATCAAAAGACAGAGGAGGGCATCATTGAACCGGAGGACACGGATGTCTCACGTCTGCTCAAGACGAGACCGAATCCATTCATGACACCAACGGTTTTTTGGAACACGGTTGAGATGAATCGAAACCATTTCGGAAATGCGTATGTATATGTACGCAGGAAATTCGACCGGAAAAAGTTCGGAGGAGAATTGAAAACACTTGACCTGTGGGTGATGCAGTCGAACTGTGTTCAGATAATTGTCGACGATGCAGGAATATTCGCCGGAGCAGGGCGGTTGTGGTACGTCTACACAGACCCGACGTCCGGAAAGAGATACATTTTCAATACTGACGAGGTACTGCATTTCAAGACATCACACAGTCTCAATGGCATCACAGGACTACCAGTGCAGGAAATATTGAGGGATACGGTCAACGGTGCAGGTGCGTCACAGGATTTCATGAATAAGATGTATGAATCCGGACTATCCGCAAAGGCGGTACTGGAATACACAGGAACTCTTGACAAGAATGCAAAAGAGGCACTCCGAGAATCATTCGAGGAGTTCGGCAGCGGTGCAAAGAACACCGGACGAATCCTGCCTGTTCCGCTCGGAATGAAATTGACACCGCTCGACATCAAGTTGACTGATTCGCAGTTCTTTGAACTGAAAAAATACACATCACTGCAAATTGCAGCAGCATTCGGTGTCAAACCGAATCAGATAAATGACTATGAAAAATCGTCATACAGTAACTCGGAAATGCAGCAGTTGTCATTCTACGTCGACACGGAATTGTTTGTCATCAAACAGTACGAGGAGGAAATCAACTACAAACTGTTGACGCCCGACCAACAGGACGAGGGTAAGTATTACAAATTCAATGAAAAAGTATTATTCCGAACTGATTCAAAGACACAGATGGAGTACCTCTCCAACGGTGTCAAGAACAGTATTGTCACGCCAAACGAGGCAAGAAGAAAACTCGACATGTCAAATGCCGAGGGAGGTGACCGTCTCTATGCAAATGGAAACGTGATTCCTCTTGAAAAAGCAGGCGTTCAATACGCCGAAAAAGATGGTCAGCAAACGACCGAGGAGGATGACGTGAAAGGAGGTGAGGGGAATGCCGAAGATGAAAAGGTTTGATTTTACAAAGAAAAACAAACGAACCGGACAGGCGGATAAAGTTGGATATTTGGACTTGAAAGAGGACGAAGAAAAAAAGAAATGCTCGCTCTACTTTTACGGCGACATTGTATCAGCAACATGGGAATCTGAGTGGTACGAGGAGAACAAGTGTCCGCAGGATATAGCTGATTTCCTGCATCAGTTGGATAGTTTCGAGGACATCGACATCTATTTCAATTCCGGAGGCGGTGATGTGTTTGCAGGACTGGCAATCTATAACCAGTTGAGACGACATGAGGGTCACAAGACCGGATATGTGGACGGAATGGCAGCGAGTATCGCATCGGTCATCATGTTCGCCTGCGACGAATTACATTTCGCATCCGGTGCTCAGTGCATGGTACACAAGCCGTTGTGTATTGCATGGGGCAACGCCAACGACTTCAAGGATGTGATTGCTCAGTTAGATAAATGTGAGGAATCCATTCTCGACATCTACATGGAACACGCAAAGGACGGAGTGTCAAGAGAGACAATTCAGTCGCTTGTGGACAATGAAACATGGATGAATGGCAATGAGGTCGCACAGTATTTCGACGTCGAGATTGAGGAGCAGGCAGCAGTTGCAGCATGTGCATCCGATTTCTTTGAGAAATACAACAATATTCCGGAGAATCTAAAAAAGACGAGCACACAGGACGTTGTGAATGCCGTCATCGCTGCATTGGATGCACGAGAGAAAGATGCAAAGGAAAAAGCAATGCAACAGGAAAAGGAACAGTTGCTCGCCGATTTGGACGAGTACGGAATCTAAAACGAGAGGAGATTCAAAATGAACAAAGAAATGCAGAAACTGCTCAAGCAGATTAACGACAAAAAGAACGCCGTTCGTTCTCTTGCAAACGAGGGCAAGATGGACGAGGCAAAGAAAGCAAAAGCTGAACTTGTGGAATTACAGGACAAGTTCAATTTACTGGCAGACCTTGAGGATGATGACCTCGATGGCATCGAGGGCAGCCTCAACAATGGCAGAGCAAAAGACATCACCGGAGGAGCGGTCGACAAGGCAAGCAAGAAAAAGAACCTTGTGAAAGCGTTCGTCAATATTGTCAAGTGTGGTTTCTTAAAAAGAGAGCCGGACGAGGCAGATGTGACGGTCTACAAGGACGCACTGTCCTCAGATACAACAGCGAACAAGGACGGAGAAATGGGAATCGGCGTCACCATTCCGGAGGACATCAGAACAGACATCATCGAACTGAGACGCTCAGATGACAACCTTGAGCAGTATGTCAATGTTGAGGGCGTAACCACAAAGAGCGGTTCGAGAAATATCGAGGTTGATGCGGAATCCGTACCGTTCGACAACGTGGAGGAGGAGGCAGACTTCCCCGGAATGGATGAACCTAAGTTCAAAGCTATTAAGTATGCCATTAAGAAAAAGGGCGGTATCTTAAAACTCACCGCCGAACTTTTTGAGGACACAGCAGCCAATGTCATGGCGTACATCAACAAATGGATTGCCAAAAAGACAAAGGCAACCCGAAACGCCATGATTCTCAAGGTACTGAATGCCATGACAGCAGGAAAAGAGGTCGTTATCTCTACAATCGACAGCCTCAAGGATGTGTTCAACGTATCCCTCGACCCTGCAATCGCAACCAGTTCCATGGTCATCACCAATCAGAGTGGATACAACTATCTTGACAAGTTAAAGGATGCAGATGGCAAGTACATCTTGCAACCAAACCCGACAATGGCAACTCAGATGTTGTTATTCGGCAAGTATCCGATTGTCAAGGTATCCAATAAGGTCATCAAGTCCACAGAAATCAAAAACGCCGAAGTGGTGACAGGATACAAGCATCCGGTGTATATCGGTGACTTGAAAGAGGCTATCACATTATTTGACCGCAATGTCATGACCATTGACATGAATGACAAGGCAGCAGGATTGTGGGAGAAAGATATGACCGGAATCAAGGTGCGTGACCGTTTCGATGTGCAGCCTGTTGACGAGGCAGCAGTCATCAAGGGCGAAATCACCGAGAATGTTGCAGGCTAACAAGAGAGCAGGGCGGTCATTGTGACCGCCCATTCATAGAAAGCAGGTGCAACGATGACGGATGAAGAATTGAAAGAATATCGTGCGAAAATACTTGAGGATTGCAAGAAATACAGTCGCATCGACTACGAAGACGACGACGATATTCTTGAATTGATGATTGACACAACCCTTGAGGAAATGTCGGAACTGATTCCGACTTTTGATTCCGAGAACCTGTCATCACGGCAACGCCTCCTCCTGCTCGTTTCGGTCAAAGATTTATATGACAACCGAGAAAAATTCAGCAAGGACACGAGGGTGATGCAACATGCAGTCTCCTCAATGTTACTCAAAGAGATGTACGGAGGTGCATGATGGCAGCAGGCAGAATCACAATCATGAAAGAGACCACCATCGTGGTGGATGGAAGAAACAAATCCACATCGGAGGAGCATTTCAAATGTTGGTGCGACGTATCTGACCTGTTGAGCAATGAGAAATATGAGGCATTGCAGCAGTCGCTTGAGGAAACAGCAGTTTTCAAAGTGAGAAGATGTAAAAAAACCGAGGCGATGTGGATGCATCACAAAGAGTATTCGGTCATCTTCAAGGGCGAAAAATATGACATCTTTTCCATGATTCCCGTGGAGAGCGAGAGCAAATATCTCCTCAAGTGCAATCGGGTTTCATAGGTGTCAGAATATGACACGGAGGCGATGAAATGCGGATTGAGATGGAGTTTCAAGGCATCGACGAACTTGTTAAAGCACTGGAACAATGTGCGACCGAGAAAGAGATTCAAGGTCTGAACAAGAGTATCGTCACCAAGGCACAACCAATCATTCAAAAAGAGATGTCGAGCAAGATGCCGAAATCAAGAAATCAAGACCTGTCGGGGCGAGGGTTCGGCTCGAAATCTCACCCGTCCGGTCATGCAGCGGATGCAGTTCCACTCGAAAAGGTAAAAGTGAGCGGAACGAGAGCCGAGGCAGATGTGGGATGGACGAAAGCGGATAACAGCGAGCACTTTTATGTGAAATTTATAAACTGGGGAACGGTGAAAAGACCGCCTCAAGAGTTTATATACAAGGCAGGTCGTGCAGCAGAGGGGCAGATTCAGAGCATCGCAGAAAGAGAATATCAAGACTATTTGGACAAGACTGTGGGGTGATTCAATGAATGACATCATCAAGGACGCAGCCGAGGCGTTGCAGGAGGTAGAAAAGTCCGGCATACAAGTAGTGCAAGGATGGTACAGAGAGGACATCAAAGAGACACATGTGACATTGTGGGATTGCGGTGAAACTGAGGACAGCCATTCGGACGACACTGCCGAGGGCGTTCAAATTACGGTGCAGGTGACAATCTTTTCTCAGAATGACGAGGTTGAACTTGCAGCGAAAATCAAGAAACTAATGAAAGCAAGTGGATTCTTATTTGAGGCAAGGAATGCAGACGATTCCACACCTCAAAATGGAATATACATGAAAGCACAACGATTCAATAAATTTTACGAAGAAAGTGAGGAATAAAAATGGAAAAGGTAACCCCTATCGTAAGGAGCAGATATTGCGGATTGAGGGACATCTATGCTGCATTATTAACTCAGAACACGCAGACAGCGTATGTAGCAGGCGTTCCGGTCAAACTGGCAAGAGCGGTCAATGCAAAAATTTCAGACAAATGGTCAAGTGAAAAGGTCTACTCTGACGACGGTACAGAGGACACAATCACATCATACGAGGGAACAGAGGTGGAAATTGAACTCGCATCCCTTGCACCACAGGACAGAGCAATGCTGTTCGGACAGTTATTTGAGAACGGATTCCTTATCAAGAGCAAGGATGACCTTGCACCGGAACTCGCTCTCGGATTCAGAACCAAACGACGCAATGGAAAGTATGAATTTACATGGCTTTACTGCGGAAAATTCGGACAGGGTCTCGATGATGAATTTGAGACACAGGCAGAAAAAATCGCAGTTAAGAGCAACACCATCAAGGGCGATTTCTATGACCGTCAGAAAGATGGTCGCTATCAGATTGTAGTCGATGAAAGTAACCTCGTTGCCGAGGATGTGGATGCAGCGACAGCAATCAAGGACTGGTTCAGCAAGGTGCAGGAAAAAGAACAGGCAACGGTTAAGGGTTAGCTAACAGCAAATAACAGGAGGGAAATAAAATGGCAAAACATGAAATTGTAATCAATCGGAAAAAGTACACGATGCCTAAAATCGGGGCAGATGACTACATGGACTATTTGGATGCGTCTGAGGCAATAAACGGCACACAGCAGAGCGGATACAAGAGAGAACACATTCAGTTGATGTGTGAGTGGATTGTCCGTCTCTACGGCGACCAGTTCACGATTGAGGAATTGAAAAATCCGGAAATCGGTCTTTCTGCTGACGAGATTATCACCGAGTTTATGGTGGTCGACATCGACATCGCAGAAAAGATTCAGAAAAAAATGGAGAAGATTCAAGAAAATTTTACCGTCGTCAAGTGATGCCGGAAATATACATCCCCTGCAAAGATGAAAAGTATTTCGTGAATAGCATAACAGTCGGGCAATATCGGAAATATGCTCAACTCATGAAAATAAATAGCAGTGAGAAACTGTCGGATGCCCTGTTTTTCAATCAAAAGATTGTGCAGGATGTATTCGGCAGCAGGATGTCACTTGAGGAACTGGGAGAAACAGACATCACCGAGGTGATGGTTGCAGCGAAATCAATTCATTTTGTGATGCAAAACGTCATCACACCGAAGTTTTTGGAATTGATGGATGACGAACCTGTGGAACAGGAAACATCAGCATTCGACGAATATGACCGTGAGAACGGGTATGAGGATACAGACGAACGGAAAAGAAACATGTGGGAGGTGTGCTCAGACAATATCGACCGAGTGATTCAGATAGCAATAAAATTATTGAATAATTCATACAGTCAATGCCTTGAGACTGACATCGTGGCATTGCTTGATTACATGAAATTTGCAATCAAGACAATAAACGAGAAACAGTAGGAGAGGAGGGAACTGAATGGCTTATGTAAGCGTGAAAGCGACTGCGGACGCTAATTCATATCAAAAAACAATGAAGTCCATGGCAGCCGAGGCGAAAGCATTGGCGAGCCAATGGACAGCGACGCAGGCGAAAGCAAAGGCATTCGGCTCTCAAACCGACATCCTCAAGGGCAAAGCGGAGAATTTATCAGCAAAGATAAAACTCCAAAAAGAAATTGTAAAACTGGCAGGAGACCAGTATGGAAAACTCTCCACAAAACTGTCAGAGCAGAAAAGCAAGCATGACGAACTGAAAACGAAAGTTGAGGCTGCAAAAAAAGCCTATGAAGATTCCGCACAGGCAACCGGAAAGAGTTCGGAGGAAACAAAGAAACTCAAGGAAGAACTGACAAAACTTAAGGCAGAGTTGAAAACGAATGAGAGTTCAATCAATCAGACAGAGAATGCGTTGAACAGGCAGGCGATCGCCTGCAATAATGCGGAGGCAAAACTCTATTCGATGGAGGGGGAACTCAAGAGCGTCAACAAGGAACTGCAAAATCATAAACTGGATGCACTTGCAAACGGATGCAATAAAGCAGGACAAAAACTTGAGGTATTCGGTCAAAAGATGCTCGTTGTGTCGACAGGCATCGCAGCCTTTGCGACTGGTGCTGCAAAGATGGCGGTGGACTTCGAGGATTCGATGGCAAAGGTTTCCACGATTATGGATACCGGAGAAATGTCAGTCGGAGACATGTCGACCGCAATCACAGACCTGTCAAATGAGACAGGAATTGCAGCAGGAGACATTGCTGACAACGTATACAACGCCATCAGTGCAGGTCAGAAAACAGGAGATGCAGTTAATTTCGTCCGTCAGTCCACGAAACTGGCAACAGCAGGATTTGCGGAATCCGGAGACACCCTCGACGTACTGACCACAATCATGAACGCCTACGGTCTATCGGCAGAACAGGTCACAAACGTGTCGGACATGCTCATTCAGACACAGAATCTCGGCAAAACGACCGTTGGAGAGTTATCGTCTGCAATGGGTAAAGTCATCCCGACGGCGAACGCTAACAGCGTAGCACTCGACCAGCTATGTGCAGGATATGCAATCATGACAGCGAACGGTGTTGCGACAGCAGAATCGACGACATACATGAACTCGATGCTCAACGAGTTGGGAAAGACTGGCAGCACGACCGACGTGATTCTAAGAGAAAAGACCGGAAAGTCATTCAAGGAATTGATGGCAGATGGAGCAAGTCTCTCGGACGTTCTTGCCATCGTAGACGGAGCAGCAAAGGAACAGAACCTCTCAATGAGCGATATGTTCTCGTCATCAGAGGCGGCAAAAGCAGGTCTCATTCTACTGGGTGATAGTGCGGACACGTTCAACACCACCCTCGGACAGATGCGGAACTCCACGGGTGCGACAGATACGGCGTTCGGCAAAATGAAAACAACCTCATACGACATCAAGGTGACACTCAATGAGTTGAAAAACACCGTGATGCAGTTTGGTCAGACGATTCTCACATCGGCAGCACCAATCATTGACCAGTGTTCAGATAAAGTCAAAGCGTTGTGTGAATGGTTCGGCTCACTGGACGAGGGGCAACAGCAGACAATCATCAAAGTCGGGTTATTCGTGGCAGCGATTGCACCGCTATCCATTGCCCTCGGTAAAGTGGGGCAGGGCGTCAAGGGAGCAGTCGACGGGTTCAAGGCGATGCGAGATGTGGTCACGAAAGTGATTGCAAAGGTAGCAGCCAAGACAGCAGCGACGACAGCGGATGCAGCAGCAGAAACCGCCTCCACGGTGGCATCAGCAGCCAACACGACAGCAACGTCAGCAGGAACGGCAGCAACACTCGCACACACGGTCGCAACCAAGGCAGCAGCAGCCGGACAGTGGTTGTTGAATGCAGCGATGTCGGCGAATCCTATCGGCATTGTTGTCCTTGCAATCGCAGGACTTGTCGCAGGATTCATCGCTTTATATAAAAACTCAGAGACGTTCCGAAATGCCGTTAATAAATTATGGACGGCGGTCAAAGAGGTATTCGGCAAGATTGCCGAGGTCGTCTCGAATGTATTCGGAAAAGTCAAAGAGACGGTATCCGGTGCATGGGATAAAGTCAAGACGGCGACGAGCGAGAAACTCTCAAGCCTCAAAGAGACGGTATCCGGTGCATTCAATAAGGTCAAGGAAACAATGGGAACTGTTCTCGGTGCTGCAAAAGAAACAGTATCCGAGAAATTAAACAATATCAAATCGGCCTATGAGGAAAACGGTGGAGGAATAAAAGGAGTTGTCGCCGGAGCATGGGAGGGAATCAAAGGGTATTACACCACAGGTCTCTCTTTCGTGGATAAATTAACCGGAGGAAAGCTCACCGAAATCAAGAAAGCGTTCTCGGACAAACTGGGAGAGGTGAAAGCAGCGGTCAGCGAGAAACTCGCACCGATAAAAGAGGCTTTTTCCAATGCGTTCGGGAAATGCAAAGAGATTGTCACGACGGTGTTCGAGACAATCAAGAACGTCATCACAGTGGCGTTCATGACAATAAAAGAAATCATCAATGTAGCGGTAACAATCATCACGTTGCCATTCCGGTTCATTTGGGAAAACTGCAAAGACATCATCATCGAGGTGTGGAATGCTATCACCTCAAAGGTACAGACCGCAATCAACACCGTGAAAACGGTCATCAACACGGTACTGACCGCCATCAAGACCATAGTCACGACGATATGGGATGCCATTAAGACAAAGATTCAGACAGTGCTTGAGAACCTCAAGACCATCATCATGACGGTGTTCGACTTTTTCCTTGCAAGGATTCAGTTCATATTGACCGGAATCCTGTCAGTTATCACGACGGTATGGACGAACATCAAAACAAATGTGCAGACGATTCTTGAGGCAATCCGGACGGTCATCACGACAGTGTGGACAGCGATTCAGACAGCCGTGACAACCGTGGTCAACGCCATCAAGACGGTTATCACGACGGTATGGACGGCGATTCAGACAGCAGTGACAACCGTGGTCAATGCCATCAAGACGGTGATTGATACAGTATGGACGGCGATTCAGACCAAAATCACAACCGTGGTCAATGCCATCAAGACAGTGGTGACAACAGTATTCACAACCGTGAAAACGACAGCGTCATCTATATGGAATGGTATCAAGTCAGCCATTGAAACAGCCATCAACACGGCAAAGAGTACGGTATCGACAGCAGTCAATGCCGTGAACGGCACCGTGAGCAGTGTATTCAACAGCGTGAAATCAACTGTCACGACGGTGTGGAACGGCATCAAGTCAGCCATCGAAACACCAATCAACGCAGCGAAAAAAACTGTATCAGATGTGATTGATGCAATCAAAGAAAAATTCAATTTCACATGGGAATTTCCAAGGTTAAAACTGCCACATTTCAGCATCTCCGGCTCATTCAGTTTGACCCCCCCGTCAGTTCCGTCATTCGGCGTGGAGTGGTACAAAACAGGCGGTATCATGTTACAGCCGACGATTTTCGGAGCGAATGGAAACAATTTCATGATAGGCGGTGAGGCAGGAGCGGAGGCAGTTCTGCCTCTCGAACCATTCTACACGAGATTGAATATGATGCTTGATAACAAGTTGCAGGCGTTAAAAGCGACAACAAATGTATATGTGGAAACACACAACTATATCGACGGCGACGAAGTCGCAAGCAGGACGACCGAAAAGGTCAGCGACAAACTTGCCATTGAAACAAAAAAGAGGAGGTAAAAAATGCAGATTAACAACACAGACATTCGGACATTCAATGCCAAACAGTTGAAAGTCTCATACACACCTCCATCCACAGCCGTGAGCGTGGAACTATTCGACGGGGCATTGACCCCGTCGGAATCTGAGACATACACACCACTGTCAGAACTCACGGTTGAGATTTATTTCAGAGGGCAGACAAGGAATGAAATACAGAGATATGTCAGTAATTTCAATGCCATGCTGCAAAAAGGTGTCATTTTGACACTGGATGGATACGAGAGAAAATTCAAGGCATACATGAAAGGCAACACACTCAACAAGACCATCACCGGAACGAGGTACAAAGCAGAGTTCACATTCACCGGATACTGGTTCAGCGATACGGTGACACTCGCATGGCAGGAAGTACATGAGGCAAAATTCGAGGCAGCAGGGAACAGGTGGTCACCGTGCAAACTGAGCATCACGGCACTGGAATACATCGAGGTGTTGAAAATCAACGGTTTCTCCGACGAGTTGACAATCAATGTTATTCCGAGAGGAGCGACAGTCGTGATTGATTCGACCAAAGGATTCATCACGATGGACGGAGCAAACAAGTTCGGGGATGTCGACGGCATGATGGAGTTTCCATTCTTGAAAACCGGAGAGGACAGAGAACATCATCTCATATTTTCAGACAAGAACATCATTGTGACACTGGAATACAATCCAATGTGGCTCTAGGAGGTGCAGGATGGAACTATTCAATGATATGCACATAAAAGTGTGCAATCTGTTCGGAGTGAAAGAAATATGCATCACAAGTACACTGAAAACCGGAGACAAGGAATTGACATTCATGTTCCGGAAAGAAAACCCGTATGCGTCCTCAATCAAAGAGGAGGGGTATATCCGGACACAGAGCGACGAGTTTGTCATCAAACAGATTGAGCCGTCAGATTCATGGTATAAATGCACCGCAGCGATGAATGTGGAGAGCCTCGAGGGGAAACAGTTCCCGACAGGATTCAAGACAACAGAGGTCACGGCAGAGGAATGTGTCGAAACGGCGATTGATGGAACGGAGTGGAAAGTGATTCTTTGCGAGCCAACCAAAAAAAGGACGGTGTCATCGGATTCCAACTGTTCCGCATGGAGCATCATTCAATCGGTCATCACTACATACAGATGCGAAATCAAATTCGATTCGATTGCTAAAACAATCGCAATCTATGAAAAGATAGGCGAGGACAAAGGAGCGTATTTCATGGAGAGATTAAATCTCAAACGATTGCAGATTCAGTCGAACTCATACGATTTCTGCACGAGACTAATATGCATCGGGAAAGATGGCTTGATGCTTGATATAGATGGCAAGAACTACGTTGAAAACTATCAGTATTCAAAGAAAGTCAAGACCTGCACATGGAAAGATGAACGGTACACCGTTCGAGAATCATTGCAGGAGGATGGCGAGGCGAAACTGGATGAACTCTCAAAACCATACAAGTCCTACACCGCAGACGTCATCAATCTCGCCGAGGTATCTGAGGAATACAAAGAGGTGTTCTCGGTCGGACTGGGAGACACGGTGCTGCTGATTTCAAAATCAACAAACATCAGAGAGAAACACAGGGTCGTGAAATTCTATGAATATCCGCTGACCAAGGAACGAAACAAGGTTGAACTGGCAAACACGAGATTGTCATTCGAGGAGGTTCAAAAGACCGAGCAGGAACTCTCGTGAGAATGGAGGTGAGAAAGTGAATATCATTAGACACATCAAAGTGGATTTATATGGCGACACTCAACATTTTGCGGTGGCAGCCAAGCAGATGGATATGGGAACAAGATACGTCGGCGTCACTTTATTGGAGGACGGCGTCGTCTATGAGATTCCGGACAATGCCGAAATTATCATCAATATGACAAAGCCGGACAAGACCCACGTTCACAACGACGGAGAAAAGTCCGGAAACGAGGCACTCGTTCCATTAACGAGAGGAATGCTCATGGTTCACGGCACTGCTCAATGTGAAATTCAGCTATACCAAAACGGTGCGTTGCTGACAAGTGCCACGTTCGAGATGGAGATATTTCCATCACAGAGAGATGAATCAGAAATCGTCCACTCCGGAGAATACACAAGACTTGAGAACACGATTGCAGCAGCAAGAGAGGCTCTCCAAATTGCACAGGATACTCAGAACAGCATTGACACAGTCGAGGCGTTGCGTGTAGCAGCGGAAAAGGCGAGAGAGACTGCTGAGAAAGCAAGAGAAATCAAAGAGAGCCGGAGAGAGGATTCCACGGCGAAAATCATTGCAGAATGTGCCGAGGAAATCGCCAAGGCAGCAGAGCAGACAGCAGCATGTCTCAAAGCAACCGAGGAGGCAAACAAAATCATCATCGAGCAAAGTGGTCTCGACGCCATCCTTGCAGCAGTCAGAGACTACTATGAACGCATTCAGGAACTCGAAACAGACATCAACATCAATGTGGACGGGGGAACGCCAACCAGTACCGACCTCCTGCTTGTCAAGGGAGGAACACCGTTCACGACCGATTATGATAAGTATATCGCAGGAACGTCACACACAATTTGAGAAAGAGGTGAAAAAGAATGGCAACAGC
>ERZ1027037.259-NODE-259-length-22747-cov-32.072228_pt1 | contig 22747 bp, 19 predicted proteins | sample MGYA00519440_ERZ1027037 | MGnify/ENA primary metagenome ERZ1027037 (study PRJEB26926, sample SAMN06164793) | human gut metagenome | biome: ENVO:00009003; feature: ENVO:2100002; material: ENVO:00002003 | host: Homo sapiens | place: USA | collected 2012 ... | reverse complement strand
AAACATACCTAACGCAAAGATTATGATTCCACCACCAATAGACCACCACATATTTACCACCTCCTTTAGCAAATTCAGAGTTGTATGTCTCTATTATACCATAATGATACCATCATGAAAAATACAAATAGTTCTTAAAATACATATTTTACGAACTATTTGTATTTAGTCAGTTTTTATTATGCTTTACCGTAACAGACTATATCGGTATGCCGATATAGCCTGTTCAAAAATAATATAAACGTTGCGCACTTTTCATACTAATGTTATTATAAAAATGTGAGTGGGAACGAAAATAGCGCTCACTATCCCTTTTTTAACAAACATTTTTTATAATCTAAACTCCAAAAAAGTCAGCCGGTTGCAAACGGCTGGTATTTATTTTAAATAAAATTATTTGTTTTTCCTATTTAAAGTGATATACTAAGAGACAGTTACTTTATTTATAATTGTTTCATACAAAAAATTATTGTAACTATAAAAGACATCATACTAAAAAATCATTAAAGCAGCCGGTTGCCACTAATCGACTGCTTTAATGTTCTGTTATTTGTTAATTTATGTATATACATATGTATTAATATTGATATACACATGTATATACATTTTAGAGTTTAGAATAAGCAAAGAATAACGATTAATGTTAGTTTTTACCTATAATTTTTTCTTTAAATTCATCAAATGTCTCAATAGTAGTGCTCTGGCTCTCGAGTAGCCGATGACTTCCGTCCGGTAGGAGTTCCCACGCATCAAATGTTTTTCCGAATGATCATGGATGAACTGGATATATTTTCCGGATGGAGTGTGGTAGATATCCTTCTTACTTATCTGGTTTAAATCTTTGACCTCTGCATCGCTCATCTTTATTTTCCTCTCTGTACTGATTCTGTAGATTTATCAAGTGCAAATATTTCCTCGATCGGGACTCCGAAATAGTCGGACATATCAAACATGAATTCTGCGGACGGACAGCATTCGCCCAGCTCAACGCGGCGGATAGTGCGGGGATCATATCCAGTGTCCATGGCAAGCTGCTTTTGGGCGATTTTTCGCTGTGTCCGTATTCCCTTAAGATTATTAATTATTTTCATTTAATCACTTCTTTCGTTATAATTCATTAAAACCGGTAATCTGGTACATCATTAGAATTAATTTTGCCGACCACTTTTCGGAATACATCCAGACGGTCAGACTCTTTTATCTCAATAGGAGAGTATTTGCTGTTTAGTGATACGAGATAGAGTCTGTCTGCATATCTTTTCAGCTTTTTAATATAAGCCTCATTGTTCAGTCCGAATATACCTATCTCACCATCACATAGGGTATCCTGCTGTGATACCCACGCAATCTCTCCGCTGTGAAATTCCGGTTCCATACTGTCACCACTGACGATTCTTTTATCTTCAAGACGAGAAAAGTTCTGGTGATAGTAACGTTTAATCATCGATATTCTTATTTTATTTTCTATTTTACCAACTAATCTGGCGATGCATTTTACGATATTGTCCGGGAGTTATACCAGTGTATCTCTTAAAAATAGAAATAAAATAACTTTGAGATGAAAAATTCAAGTAAGTACTGATTTCACCCAGACTATAGTCGGAATGTGCCAGTAAATTCTGTGCCTTTTCAATAAAAACTTTATGGATAAAAACAGTAAGCGTCTGTCCGGTTTCTTTATGGAACAGGGCAGACAGATATTTAGGTGTTAAATTAACTAAAGATGCCAGTTGATTTAAGGTTAAAGTTTTATTTTTACCATGATAGATATAATCAATGACGCGAGAAATAGCTGGTGAATAGTAGTTTTTTGGCGTCTTTTTTGCTTCTGCAACACGAAGCGTAAATTCAATAGCCATCTGTTCATTTAATTTCATTAAAGCGTCAACATCGGTACATTGTTCCATTTTTCGTATATATACATCACTTAAGGAAAAAGCAGTTTCCTCATTAAGTCCTCCTTCGATGGCATATCTGGTAACTAAAGTTGTATTAGCAATACTTGCATAAAAAAGTAATTTTAATTTGGAATTGGAAGAGGTCATCTTTCCGTAGACAGTTGTTGGGAGTGAATAATAGGTATTCTCCAATGCGTGAATATCTCCGTTTGAAACACATTCGAGAATTGCTTTTTCCTGTGCATAAGATGTATGTATCCGTTCATTTTCTGCATTTTCCAACATTTCATGTGTGAGTGAAAAATTGATGTCTGACTTCATTTTATACATAGGTGATTCCTCCTGTCAAAAACACGATAAATTGACATAAAACACGATAAATCAATATAATTATATGCCGGAAATAGATAAAATGCAATTAAGAGATTAAAAGAGAGGAAAAGAGATGAACATTGATAAAATATGCGAACAGTTAACAATAGATGAAAAAATCCGGCTTTTAGGCGGTGTTGGTGACTGGCATACTTATGACTGTAATGGGAAAATCCCCTCTATTATGATGACAGACGGACCACATGGGATTCGAAAACTGGAACAGGAAAAGGTTGGGGATATTGAAACCAGTAAGCTAGCAACCTGTTTTCCAACTGCAAGTGCAATAGCCTGCAGTTGGAATCCTGCTATTGTTAAAAAGATGGGTGAAGCGATTGCGAAAGAAGCAAAAAAAGAGCAGATATCCATTGTGCTAGGCTGCGGAATCAATATCAAGCGTTCTCCTTTATGCGGAAGAAATTTTGAATATTTCAGTGAAGATCCGTATTTGACGGGAAAGCTGGCAACGGGATATATCGAAGGTGTACAGAGCCTTGGAATAGGTACGAGTTTAAAGCATTATGCTGTTAATTCACAGGAAACAAGACGAATGACATCCAATAGCCAGATTGATGAAAGAACTCTTAGGGAAATATATCTGTCGGCTTTTGAAGAAGTTGTGAAAAAAGCAAAACCGACTTCTGTAATGGCTTCATACAACAGGATTAATGGCGAATTTGGAGCAAGAAATAAATACTTACTGACAGATGTTCTGAGAAAAGAATGGAAATATCAAGGTGGTGTGGTGTCGGATTGGGGAGCAGCAAATGATATTGTAAGCTGTATGAAAAATGGTCTGACACTGGAAATGCCAGATCCGAAAGGCTTCCACACAGATGTGTTAAAAGAAGCGTATAAGGATGGCCGGATTACGGGTCAGGAACTGGATAACTGGACTAAGAATGTTCTGCAGAATTTTGTATCACTTCATAAAAATATAGAAGAAAATTATGAGGTAGATATGGAAGAACAGAATCAGGTGGCACGTAAACTAGAAAATGAAAGTGCAGTGCTTTTGAAAAATAATAGTGTTTTGCCAATTGGAAAAGAGAAGAAGGTAATCATTATTGGAGAGCTTGCCAGGCAGATGCGATTTCAGGGAGGTGGGAGCAGTCATATCCAGCCGACGAAGATGACAAATGCGATTGAAGCAATACGTGAAAAAGGATATCAGGTAACTTATATACAGGGATATCAGAATGAAACGGAGGAATTAGGAGAAAAGCAACTACAGGATACGATAGAAAAACTGAAACAGGAATATAGAAAAAAGGATTGTGTGATTCTATATTTTATCGGTCTTACAGAATCTTACGAAGGAGAAGGATACGACAGGAAAAATCTTAAAATCCCTCAAAATCAGGAAGAGCTGTTGGCTGAAATTGCAGAAACTGTCGGAAAAGATCATATTGCAGCAATTAGTTTCGGTGGTGCGCCTATGGATTTTAGTTTTGAAAAGAATGTAGGAGCAATTCTTCACATGTACCTCGGAGGACAGGCTGTAGGGGAATCTGTTGCTGACTTAATCAGTGGAGAGGTGAATCCATCCGGTAAATTGGCAGAGACAATTCCGTTTTCAGAAAAAGATACTCCGGCATGGAGATATTTTGCACCTCCGAATGATGATGTAGAATACAGGGAAAGCATTTTTGTAGGTTATCGTTACTATGAGACATTCCATGTTCCGGTAAAATATCCGTTTGGGTATGGACTTTCATATACTTCTTTTTCCTATTCGGAATTGAATGTACCGGAAGTATATAGTGGTGGAAAGATACAAATTCGTTTTAAAATTAAAAATATCGGAAAAGTGAGTGGAGCAGAAATAGCACAGTTATATATCTGCCCGATTGAATCAGATGTTATCAGAAGCCATATAGAATTAAAGGGATTTCAAAAAATATATCTGCATCCAGGAGAAGAAAAAGAAGTTATATTAGAGCTGGATGAAAGAAGTTTTTCCGTCTATGATGTAGAGAAAAAAGCCTTTTCCATGTTAAGCGGCAAATATCAGATCTGTATCGGAGCATCGGTACATGATTTGCAATTAAAGGCGAATATGGAAGTAGTAGGAAATAGTTATTTTAGAAATGAAAGAGAACTGTTTCCGGATTATTTTAGAGAGCAGCCACATGGAATGGAAATCAGTGCAGAACAATTTTATCAGCTATTAGGCGGTGAACCGAAACATGACAAAGAAAAAAAGCGTGGAGAGTATACGGTTTACGATTCCTATCAGGATGTGGTAAATGTCTCAATGTTTGGAAAATTTGTTCGTGGAGTCGTACATATCGGACTTAAGATTATACTTCGGGGAAAATCAGAGCGGGACCCGGCCTTTAAAATGGTAAAAATGGGAGTCGAAGAAGGAAATCTGGAAGGACTGATTGCAACCAGTGGTGGAATTGCAACTCCGAAGTTAATCGATATGTTAGTTTACAATGCAAATAAAAAATATCTGCAGGCTTTTAAAAGACTGCTGAAGAAATAGAGAGAGGGGGAAGTCGTATATGGAAAACAATAAATTGGATAAACGCACAAAATGGAGCTATTGTATAGGAGCAACCGGAAGAGATATGGCGTATGCACTTATCTCTATGTTTCTTCTTACATATATTCAATATACGATGAAACTGACAGTTGCCCAATATGCAGTAATATCAGCAATTATGGTAGTGTGTCTGCTGTGGGATGCCATTAATGATCCAATGATGGGAATTATTATTGAAAATTCGCATTTGAAAGCCGGAAAATTTAAACCTTGGATTTTTATAGGAGTAATTTTAAACAGCCTGATAATTATCTGCTTGTTTACAGTAAGGCCGGAAGGATGGGGATTTGTTGCATTTTTTGGAGTGGGATATCTTTTATGGGGAATGACTTACACAATGAATGATATTGCCTATTGGGGAATGCTGCCGAGTCTTACATCAGATCCGGGAGAACGGAACTGGCTGGTAACCGTACAGGGAATTTTTATCTGTATCGGACAGTTTTCTGTTGCAGGTCTGCTCCCTGATATGGTAGCTGGAAATGCGATTATGGCATATCGGACGGCTGCGATTGTGATTGCTTTTTGTTTTATTGTTTTCCAGCTACTTACAGTGTTTGGAGTAAAAGAGAGAAAACGACCGGAAAAGAAGAGAACACTGTCATTAAAAGATATGTTTCATATATTCCTGAGAAATGATCAGTTGATAGTGATTGGAATTGCATGTTTATTATTCCAAATCGGAAATGGTCTTCTGATTATGATTGGAATGAATTTCTTTTATTTTGAATTTGGATATTCTGTAGGTGGCAGTCTTGTATTTTGGTTTACAATTATGTATGGATTAGGAACGCTGATATCAGAGGCATCTTTTGCGTGGCTTTCCTCAAAATTCACACGAAATCAGATTATAACTGCAGCTACCATCATTACGGTCATTGGGTATATGCTTTTTATGAGTGTAGGCTACATTTTACCAAAAAGTGTTGTTTTACTGAATATCATCGGTTTTCTAATCTTCTTTTCGCAGGGAGCATTCAATATGACGATGATTGTCATGTTAAATAATACCATAGAGTATGATGAAGTCCGGTTTCATGAACGACATGACAGTATTATCTCAGCAGTAAGATCTTTTGCAACAAAGCTGGCCAGTGCGGTTGATCAGGCGGTTGTTGCGTTAATACTGATTATAAGCAATATCTATGCAATCAGTCAGAAAATATCCGGATTAGAAATAAAAGCTGGTACAGGAGAACTTACTTCGGAAAATGTAATTGTACAGGCAGATAAATTTATTCAGACAGCAGATGCCGGACAAAGATTTATATTGCGTCTTGGAATTGTAGCTGTTCCGGTAATTTCTATAGGAGCTGCTTATATACTGATTAAACGGAAATATATTATTGATGAACGTAAGTATGAAGAACTGGTAGCGGAAATAAAAAGCACAAATAAAAAATGATTTCTACAAATTATGTTTTTCCACGTATTATAAAAGCGAGTGAAGAAAAGGCTTTGATTTGGGATCAAACATATTGGGAATTGTTCAGTCGGTATTTAGCGTATTTCACAGATTTAAATGCTATTCAAAAGAAGATAATTGTGTATGATGAGAGTTCTGTACAGCCGAAAATATTGATTCCATACACCATTAAAAATAGAATATAAGGATGCGTAAGGAACGATAAAATGAATTCATGCGGGAAAGGCATGGATTCTTTTTTGGGCTTCGAACGGAAGTACTATCTGTAAAAAATATTTAAGTATATTAGAAGCAGATGCAAATGTCGTGTTAACACGACAAAATTGTCGCGTAAACACGGTCGGCAATTCATCCGTGACAATATACAATAAAATGGTTGGTGCTACAGTAGCAGTTGCCGTTTCTGTTCAGCAGGCTGCTGATGAGGGCAAATTCTAAATAGAAAGCTTGATTTTATAGGCTTTTTGGAGACTCATATCATTTTTGGTATGAGTCTCTTTTTTTAGCTCATTTTCTGGATTTGGTGTAAAAATAGCTGCACGCTGCCATCAAGTCGCCATATTTAATTATTGGCGACGTGGAAAGTGAAATATTGGCGACTTGGGCGACGCAGGTTGACAAAAATAATTGTTTATGGCGACTTGGAATACTAATTCCGGTTGCAATACAGGATGGTTGTATTCAGATTGCGTTCATTATAATAACGATGATTGCCAACCACAGGGGACTTGCTGCACCGGCAGGTTCAGTGTTATCGGTTGTGATATGCGCTGCCGCATTTGTATATCTTAAGAAAAGAGGGAAGCTGGGATAAGTGAAAAGTTATCTGATAATTTTATAATATTTGAAAAGAATAACTATTACTACGATTTATGATTTAATAACCAACATTTATTTTACAGGAATGACAAATGGGGTTATGATACCATTATCAAAGGCAAAGGAGCCGGAAATCTTTAGGGGATTCTGGCTCTTTTTTGCATTAGCAAGTATTTGAAGGAGGAAATATATATATGGAATACGAGATTTCTAATCGTTTATCAGGTGTACATGGTTCGATGATACGAGAACTTTTTAAGTTAGGAGCAAGTAAGGATATTATATCTTTTGGTGGTGGCAATCCGTCAGCAGAGACATTCCCATGCAAGGAGATAGAAGAGATAGCTGCAAAGGGACTCAGCGAGAATCCTGTCTCTTTATTACAGTATGGACTGAGTGAAGGTTATACACCTCTGCGTGATACCATGAAGAAATATCTTGAGAAGAAGGAAGACTTTGATTTCGAGAATAATGAGCTTTTCATAGTGTCAGGCGGACAGCAGTGTGCGGACCTTACAACTAAGGCACTTGTTAATGAAGGAGACGTTGTGCTTACTGAAGAGCCTGCATTTGTAGGCTGCCTTAATACATTCCGTTCTTACGGTGCAAAGCTTGTAGGAATCCCAATGGAGCAGGACGGAATGAATATAAATGCGCTTGAGGAGGCTTTAAAGGCTAATCCTGATGCAAAGCTTTTATACACAATTCCATCTTTTCAGAATCCTACAGGAATCACAACTTCTCTTGAGAAGAGAAAAAAAGTGTATGAGCTTTGCTGCAAATATGATATCGCAATATTAGAGGACAATCCTTATGGTGAATTAAGATTTGCAGGTGAAAATGTGCCAACTATCAAATCAATGGATACAGAGGGCAGGGTTATATATGCAGGAAGCTTCTCAAAGGTAATGGCACCTGCATTCCGTCTTGGCTTTCTTGTGTTCAACAAGTCGCTCACAGGACCGCTTACAGTTGCAAAGCAGTGCACAGATGTACATTCAACTGTACTTTTCCAGTACATTTGTAATGAATATATTAATAACTATGATTTTGACAAGCATCTCGAGGATTCAAGAAAGGTGTATGAGCATAAATGTAATCTCATGATGGAGTGCATGAAGAAGGAATTCCATCCTTCAGTAACCTTCGGTCACCCTGAGGGTGGACTTTTTGTAATGGCATTCCTGCCAGATGGAATGGATTCTGCACCATTTGTAAGGGAGGCCATTAACAGAGGCGTTCTTTCAGTTCCGGGAGCAGCGTTCTTAGCAGATGAGAACCAGAAATCTAATGGATTCAGACTTAACTATTCGACACCTTCTGATGAACAGATTGTTAAGGGAATCGAGATTCTTGGAAAACTTACATACGAGTGGATTAAGTAGGAGGAGTGAAACATTATGAAGATAGCAGCATTCAGCGTTCGTCCAGATGAAAAACAGTATTTTGATACATTTGCAAATGTATACAAGGTGGAATTACAGATCAATAGAAGCGGATTTACAGCAGATGATATAGAAAGTGTCAAAGGCTGTGAGGCTATGTCGGTGTGCGATGGCATGTGTGACTTGTCAGCATCTGTTCTTGAAAAGCTTGCAGCAGAAGGTGTTAAGTATATCGGTTTCAGGACAATCGGATATAACAGTGTTGACCTTGAGGCAGCAAGGCGCCTTGGAATCCGTGTTGCACACAGCGGATATTCGCCATATTCAGTTGCCAATTATACAGTAATGCTTATGCTTATGTGTATCCGCAAGGCTTTGTATGTAATGATGCGTTCGCACACAGCGGATTATTCACTTGGTCCTATATGTGGACGAGAAATGCAGAATATGACAGTAGGTATTATCGGAACAGGAAGAATTGGAAAGGCAGTAATTAAGAATCTTTCAGGATTTGGATGTAAGATTATTGCGTATGACCCATACCCTGCAAAAGACCTTGAAAATGTTGAATATGTAACGCTTGATGAATTGTACGCTAAGTCAGATATTATCTCGCTTCATACTTTTTTAAGTGATGAGACATATCATATGATTAATAAGGATTCAATTGCAAAGATGAAGGATGGCGTTATCCTTATAAATGCGGCTAGAGGTGCACTTGTTGATACAAAGAATCTGATTGAGGCTGTTGAGAGTGGCAAGATTGGTTCAGTTGGAACTGACTGCTGCGAGGGTGAAGATGATTTTATCCGTACAGACCGTAAGTATGATGACCTTGTTGTTAATCACGATTACATCATACTTAAGTCTTTCCAGAATACTATTGTCACACCTCACATTGCATTTTTCACAGATCAAGCTGTGTCTGACATGGTTGAGTCTTCAGTTAAGAGTGTTGTGCAGTTTGCAGCCGGTGAAGACACACCATTAGAAGTGCATTAAAATACACAGGTGCATTATTTATTCAATTTCTTGAAATATTCTTCAAGCTGGTGCTCGAAGATTCGCTGATTTTCTGAGCAGAATGAGCCAAGCGGCTGATAATAAATGCTTCTGAAATGTGGACAGTCATCTATATGCAGCAGGTTTATGTTTTCAGGAAGGCTGCTGCTTGTCCATGTTACAGAGGCAACAAATGATACTCCAAGACCGAGACTTATGAGCTTGCCCTGTAATATGTAATCATTGCATGAGTAGGCTATCTGAGGAGTTTTCTTACATTTATTGAATATTGAATTGAACACTCCGGCGTAAGATGGAGTATCTGCAAGGTCAATGAATTTCTCGTCCATCATCTGTTCTACTGATATGTGTCCGGTATGGGCAAGTGGATGTGATGATGAAACAGCAAGGCAGATTTCTTCTGTCATAAGAAGATGTGCATTGTCTGGAATATCATAAGCTGATGAGACAGAGTCAATCAGCAGGTCACACCCTTTTGGTTCAGAAGATATTGAAAAGCTGACATGAGGGTGCTCATGGATAAAATATTTAAGTACATTGCTGACAAGAACTGCACTTGAGCGGAGACAGAGCCTTATTTCGCCGGCATCTCCAAGACTTTCACTGACAGCACGCGCAGCATCTTCTGAAAGAGCCAGTATTCTTAATCTGTTGCAGTGGACATACGGTATTGTGATAATAACCCGCCGCAAGGATATGATAAATATAAAAAAGGTATTTGTCAATCCTGTGACAATATCACTTGTTATAGGACTGTTTCTTTTTATTACAGGAATTAAACTGCCAGGTGTAATAAACAGCACGATGGCTGGAGTTGCAGCACTTAATACACCTGCAGCCATGATAGTACTGGGATATTATCTGTCATGTGTCAGAATCTGTGACTTACTGCTTAATCCATCCCTGTATCTGGCATCGTTTGTCAGGCTTATAATAATTCCGTTGCTTACACTGCTTGTACTTTATATTATACCGGTGGGACATGGTCAGATTGGAATGATTACACTGATTGCTGCGGCAACACCAGTTGGAACGAGTACGGCAATATTTGCACAGAAATTCGGGCAGGATTATGAGCGGGCGGTATGTATGGTCTGCCTGTCAACGCTGTTTTCAATTATTACGATGCCAGTTGTGATGTATCTGGCGCAGATGTGGATTATGTAGTTTAACTATTATTTTTGGTTATGGTTAGATAACCAACATGTATTTTACAGGAATAACACAATGGTATATTATACAGACATCAAAGGCAAAGGAGCCATGACCCGGAAGGGGTAATGGTTTCTTTGCTTTTTTGTGTATAAGATATCTTTGCAGGAAAATGTATAGTAAATGTGGCTATTCACAATATGAGAAAGAAAGGAACTAAAGTTATGGGAAATAACGGAATTGAATTGGAAAGAGATGGCTTTAAGAGCCGTACAGGTTTTATTCTTGCTTGTATTGGTTCGGCAGTAGGAATGGGAAATATATGGCGTTTTCCATATATGGTATCTGCATGGGGTGGTATGACATTTTTAATACCTTATGTAATATTTGTAATACTGATAGGTTCAACAGGTGTTATAGAGGAGATGGCACTTGGTCGTGCGACTAAGGGCGGACCTATTAAAGCATTTGGCGACTGTATGCAGATGCGTACAGGAAAGAGAAAAGCAGGTGAGTCAATTGGTTTTATTCCTGTGCTTGGCTCACTGGCTTTGGCAATGGGCTATACTGTAGTTGTTGGCTGGATATTCAAATATACTTATCTTGCATTTTCTGGAAAGCTTTCAGCAATGGGCAATGATATGTCAGCTATTGGTGGTATGTTTGGAAGTACAGCAAGCTCATTTGGCAATAATATGTGGCTTATAATCGCGATGGTTGTAACTGCTGTTATTATGGCACTTGGTATTGCAGGCGGAATTGAGAAAGCAAACAAGGTCATGATGCCTTTGCTTTTCATCATGTTTGTAGGACTTGGAATATATATCTTCACGCTTCATGGTTCAAGTGCAGGTTATAAATACATTTTTACTCTTAATCCTAAGGGAATTCTTGATATAAAGCTCTGGATATATGCATTTGGTCAGGCGTTCTTCTCACTGTCTATCGCAGGTAACGGAACTGTTATCTATGGTTCATATCTTAGTGATAAGGAAAATGTTGTTACATCAGCAAGAAATGTTGCTGTATTTGATACTATTGCTGCTTTATTAGCTGCATTTGTTATTATTCCAGGTATGGCAGCAGGCGGTGCCGAGTTATCTTCAGGTGGTCCCGGACTTATGTTTATCTATCTTGTAAATGTATTTAATGGTATGCCGGGTGGCAAGATTGTAGGAATTGTATTCTATGTATGTGTTCTGTTTGCCGGCATGAGCTCACTTGTTAATCTGTATGAAGCTCCGGTTGCAACTATTCAGGAGAAGCTTAAGCTTAACCGTGTTGCATCTGTTGGAATTATTGCAGTGGCTGGCTGTGTTGTGTCACTTGTAATACAGGGTATTGTATCAGGCTGGATGGACGCAGTATCTATCTATATCTGCCCACTTGGCGCAATGCTCGCAGCAATTATGTTCTTCTGGGTTGCAGGAAAGAAGTTTGCTGTTGATGCTGTTAATGCAGGTGCAGATAAGCCTATTGGAAAGTGGTTTGTACCACTTGGCAAATATGTCCTTGTCCCACTTTCACTTGTTGCACTTATTGCAGGTGCTTTACTTGGTGGAATTGGCTGATGGAGGTTTAGACTGGTTGATTGAGACTGGCGGATTGCAAAGCAATCCGCATTTTTTTGCGTGGTGGAGTGAGAAATAGCGGCGGATTGTACTTTGAGGTGGAGGGGAGGCAGGAGGAAGTCCAAAAGGAGCAGAAATGAAGTGGTAATCTAAAAGTAGACACCAACCCAATTATTATAGACATTATTTATATATAAGAGTACCATTTTTTATAAGGTAGTCACTTATATAATAATGGAATCATGGAGGTGTCACATGAAGCACAGTTTAGAAGAAAGAATGGATATAGGACGACGTATGTATTTACACGAGATTACATATAAGGCGGCTATGGAGATTTATGGTCTTAGTGAATACATGATAGTATAAATCCAAAGATGATGGTCTATCAGAGAGACTGTTATATATCTTCAAGTTTAAAAAGATAATTTTCAATAATTTTTCAAAAATCAGAATCGACAATTCATGACAAATCAACCCTGAATCGGGGAACGTTTCTCATAGAAAAGAACTACAAAAAATAAGAAAATAAAAACGGAAAACCATTGTCTGTAGTATAAGTATTTGTTATTATGAAGTAAATAGAGGATATTTTACAAAGTAAAGCTTAATCTATAGAATCTGCCAGTGGCGGGCCTCTGTAGATACCAAGGTATACAAAAGGAGAATGAAAAAATGAAAAAAGAAGACATGTCCTGTATCGACTGCGCAGTAAAAAACTGCAACAAAATGGATAAAACCTATCCGGATTTCTGTCTGACAACACACATGGATGAAGAAGTTCTAAATGAAGCTATGGAATGCTACAATGAAGACGAGAACCGCAAAGTAACAATCGCTGCAGCTGAAGTAGAGTATGAGAATTACTGCAAACATACCCGTGTCGAAGAAATCATGGATTTTGCAAAGAAGATTAATGCGAAAAAGATCGGGATCGCAACCTGTGTCGGATTGTTGAAAGAAAGCCGTATCCTGGCAGATATCCTGCGCAGACATGGCTTTGAGGTGTATGGTGTCGGCTGTAAAGCCGGAACACAGAAGAAGACATCGGTCGGCATCCCGGAATGCTGCGAAGGTGTCGGTGTGAATATGTGTAATCCGATCCTGCAGGCAAAGCTTCTGAACAAGGCGAAGACGGACCTGAATGTTGTGGTCGGACTTTGTGTGGGGCATGACAGTCTGTTTTACAAATATTCCGAGGCACTGACTACGACAGCAGTGACGAAAGACCGTGTATTGGGGCATAATCCTGTGGCGGCGCTTTATACTGCGGATAGTTATTATTCGAAGTTGAAGAAGAGTGAAGAAGAGTAATATTTCTAATTTGGGCGTTTAAAGATACATAAAGATATAACAAAGCGAAAAATGAAACTAGAGCTTGTGTAAATGTTCTGTTATAATAATGTGTTGATGTTCTCTCCGATGGGAGGAAAAGAGCGTACCAGTGTTTATCTGGTAGGATGGGAGAATGCATGGGATTGGATGCCATTTTGGAAAGACTGGGGTCCGACATATCAAGAAGGCTGGTGCGGATTCTATAACATTCCGAGAGAGGCAGTATTAGCAGAAGATAATACATTAAAGTTTATTCCTGTAAAAGAATTACAGAATCTCCGGAAGAATTAGCAGGAAGAAGCGGACATTCTGATAAAAGAAGACGAGAAAAATGAGTATCAGAATAATTTTTCTTGTAATATATATAATATGGATGGATCTTTTAAATTAGTTAAATCGCATGTGTGAAGAATTTATTGGATTAATCTATTATGGAACAAGTTTATTGTTATAGGAAATTACCTGCCGAAGATTAAGCAGAACAATACGATAGGAATCAGGATCGTATTGACATTGCAGGATGGAGAAAACTGGAATGCAACTCATAGCTTTAGTGGAAGGATATGGAGGGCATCAGGTATTTTATTATGCTATGCACATTACATTTGATAAAAACTGTGAGTAAAGAAGCTTGCATAAAAGCTAAGTAAGTTATCAATAAAATTGTGTAATTTATTTCTCATGGAAATTCATCTCCTTTCTGTTTACGATGTCATTATAGAATATGAAAACTAATATTACTTGCCAAAATAACAGAATATATAGTCAAAAGTTGCTTAATACAGTGACAGGTTAAAATATCCTGCAATACTGTCATTGGCCAATTTATTTATACAATTTAATATTGGAATATTTTACAACTATGACACAAGTATGCAACATAATAAACGAATGCTTTTGATAGAGTAATGATACACAATATCAGTTACAAAGAAGCAGGAGGGTAGAAAGTGGACATGACACAAAACAAATGTTGCAGACATGGGGCAAGTTTACGTCGAAGGAGACGCAGGCGCAGAAAGATACTGTGTTTTATCATATTTTCCTGTAGTATAATAGCTGTGGCTGTATTTGTGGCTGTTGGAAGCAGTATGATAAGATCAGGTGATGGCAGGACAAATAAATATGATGTTGAAGCCAGAAATAATACATATGATAATGCTGTTATAGAAAATAGCAAAATCTCTGAAAAGAATAAGATACAAAATAATCAGTCGATGCTTGATGATATAATGAACAGTACCCAATATCCGAAACAGCTAAAGGACCTTGCTTTGAAGAATGAAGAGGCACTTGAGTTTGTGTATGATTATCCGGCGGAACATGTGAAGGAACACACAATTGATTTGACAGAAGAAGCGTCTATGGATAGTGTTCCGTTATTTGTGCAGTGGGATAAACGCTGGGGCTACGAAAAATATAGCGGCAATTTCTTTGCAGCAAGCGGATGCGGTCCAACTACACTTTCGATGGTAGTGGTTTATCTGACACACAACAGGGATGCATCACCTATTGCAGTAGCAAAGTATTCAAAGGAAGCCGGTTACAGTGTGGATGGTTCGGGAAGTTCATGGACGCTTATAAGTGAAGGCTGCAGGCACTACGGCGTAAAAGCAAAGACAGTGGCGCTGGATGAGAGCAGAATGAAGGCAGAGCTTGATGCAGGACATCCTATTGTGATAAATGTAGGACCGGGAGATTTTACAGATACAGGACATTTTATGGTTATAACAGGATATGATGATGAAGGATTTTCAATAAATGATCCAAACAGCATTGAAAAAAGTGGCAAAAGGTGGTTATTCAAAAATATATCATCTCAGATTAGAGCTGTCTGGAGTATGTATGTGTGAGAATATATTTGTATAAGTGCTGGTAAAACATCCTATTATTGAGTTAAATAACAGGGTGTTTTTTACAACTATGACACATCTTTATGCTATAATAATTCTATCATAATCATAGAAGAGGAGCAGCTTATGACCAGTATTCTCATAGTGGAAGATGACAACGACATAAATAATTTAATATGCAACACCCTGAAGGCAGAGGGATATCAATGCGAAAGAGCGTTTGATGGCAAGGAAGGGGCGGACAAAATTGAGCAGAACAGATATGATCTTCTGCTGCTTGATATTATGCTTCCTGAGATAAATGGTTATGAATTGCTTGACTATGTCAGGAGAATTGGGGATACTCCGGTCATAATAATATCTGCTATGGGACAGGTGGATGAAAGGATACGCGGGCTTCGTATGGGCGCGGATGATTACATATGCAAACCATTTCAGATAGGGGAGCTGCTTGCGAGAGTGGAAACCGTATTAAGGCGCACTCAGCGCATGGCAGAGCGTCTGGAAATAGAGGATATAGCTATAGATCCTAAATCACGTACAGTGACAAAGGCAGGTGAGCAGGTAGAGCTCACAGCAAAGGAATTCGACCTGTTGTATGAGCTTATGAAGAATAAGAATGTTGCACTCAGCAGGCGCAGGCTTTATGAACTTGTATGGCAGGAGGAGTATACCGGGGAGACAAGGACACTGGACTCACATGTACAAAGACTAAGGAAAAAGCTTGATTGGAATCAAAAGATTGTCACAGTTTTCAGAATTGGCTATCGTCTGGAGGTTCGCGGATGAAATTTTTCTATAAAATGTTTCTTGGAATGACAGTGATACTGGCTGTTGCCCTTGGAATGATAGAATATGTGACTCTATCATATTCACTGGAGCATGCAGTGAAAAGGGAGCAGGACAGTGCACTTTCACAGCATCAGATGATAAAATACTCGATTGAAACTGTCATACTTAATATGAAGAGTGAGGATGTGGATAAGGAGCTTACAGATATGATGTCGCAGTCGGCAAAATCCATTGTTGGAGAAGAAGGAGGAATGTATCTTGCTGATGATGATGGAAAAAGGATATATGCCAATTCATGTAATTATGAGCAAAAGGATATAAAGGTAAAGGATGGTACGCTTACATACAGTATAGTGTCAAAAGAGAATACTAAAGATACCGGTGAAAAGCAAAGCGGCAGATATATCCATGTCAAAAGCAGCTTTAAACTGAATGATAACAGGTATATTCTGATAACGGAAAGTGATATTACACCGGTTTTCGATGAGTCAAAGGAGCTTAGGTATAGATGCAGCGTGTACTACATTGTTATACTTGCTGTTGGTATGATGGTCATATTGATACTTTCTTGGATGATTACAAAGCCTCTTGCCGGATTAACAGCCACAACCAAAAAATTTGCAGATGGTGATTACACAGCAAGAAGTGATGTAAAGACAAAGGATGAAATAGGTGAGCTTGCGATGGCTTTCAACGAGCTTGCGAAAAACCTTGAAAGCAAAGTTTATGAACTTCAGATGGCGGCAAAGAAGCAGGAGGATTTTACTGCAAACTTCGCACATGAGCTCAAAACCCCAATGACATCAATTATAGGATATGCCGATACCCTGTATCAGAAAAAACTGTCCGAGGATGAGGTGCACAGTGCTGCCGGAGTCATACTGAATGAGGGCATGAGGCTTGAAGCATTATCATTTAAGCTGCTGGAGCTTATCACTCTTGATAAAAATGATTTTAGGCTTGAAGAGACAAGAATATCTGGGATTATAGCAGACTGTGTGGAAACCGCACATGAAGCGGCAAGAAAGCATAATACAGAGATTGTGTACAGTGCGGATGAGGCATGGGTGTGGCTGGAATATGATCTGTTTAAGACCATGCTTCTTAATCTAATAGACAATGCAGTGAAATCAGGAGGCAGCAAGGTGGATGTATCAGGCAGACTTATTTCGCACAGTATTTATCGTATTGCAGTTTCGGACAATGGAAGAGGAATACCGCCTGAAGATATAGAGCGCATTACAGAGGCTTTTTATATGGTTGACAAGTCACGATCAAGAAGTGAGCATGGAGCAGGGCTTGGGCTTGCACTTGTATCAAGGATTGCTAAGCTGCATCATATAAAAATCCATTATGAGAGTGAGTCAGGTAAAGGAACCAAGGTGTATTTTGACATGAAAGCGGAGGCATTGGATGATAAGTAAGCATTTATCAGTGCGCAAATGCATTGATAAAAAAACGGATAAAATCAAGGGAATAGTGTGTATATGCATTATTCTGGCAGTTGTATGTGCGGGAAATATGATACCGAATTATCTGATTTCACTTAAAGCAGCAAAAATTGCCAAAACGAGTACTAAGATAAGCAACGCAGATATAAGCCCCTACAGCCACTCTATTTCAGCTGAAGAGAGGCTTACAAAGATGATGTCTCTGATGCAGGACAATGTAAATGAGCTGTGGAATGGGAAATATAATGAGATAAGGGAACCGTTGGATACTGAGATTCCGGTGGGACAGGCTTATACGGCTATTCAGACTTTTCTGAATGGGGCCTGTGAGCTGCAGAAGCAGTCAGGTATTATGCAGATGCTCGGTGAAGACGATATAGTTATGCTGCAAAGCCTTGAAAGTAACTATTCAAAGGATACAGACAGTGAAATAGGACAGACATATGAAGCGGCTCTTAAGCAATATGGTGCAGCAGGTGCTTTGAGTGATAGCGTTGACAGTACAATATTAAATTATTTTATCACATCGGATATAAGCAAGGAATTGTCGGCGTGGGTATTTATAATATCATTTGAAGATACGAGAATGCTGGCTGCTGTTGATGCGGTGCTTGGAGTACCGTTTTATATTACATATGATTGTGCTGATGTGGATAGTCCTAAGGCGCAGGCAGCAGTGATGAGAGATGTATATGCAAAGATATATGGCAGTGACTATTCTATGGGTGATCCGAAAGAGTCTGAATCAAAAATAGATCCTTCCTTTGAGACAAATATAATAGAGAATTTTTATTATGGGAATAATTATGTCAAGGTGGATGATGAATATACCGGTTATGACTCTTATGTATACTCTTGTTCATCAGACAAGCTGCAGATGGAATATCAGGTTATTACAAGATTCCAAAAATTTGAAAAAAAGGGAAAGCAGGTGTCATCATATAATTCGCGTGTTAATATATGTCTGTATTAACCGGACTAAAAGCTCTCTGTGCAATGCACAGGAGCTTTTTAAATTGCATGCAAGCATCAATGATACCTTTTGACCCTCATTTCATAATACAGTAATTATAACAGTATCATTTAGTGCATGATTTGTATAATTTATTACATTGCTCTTTGCAAGGGTTTTGTTATATCTTAGATGTAGCAAAGCAGTTATTGTTCTTGGTTTTATATATTAATAATTGGAAAGTGAGGAAAAATATGAACGCTGATATGAAATGGCTTGATAATCCGGAAGTGTTTAAGGTAAATCAATTGGAACCACATAGTGATCATTGCTATTATCTGGATTATTCAGACATGAAAAAAGAAAAAAATCCATTATTACAGTCATTAAATGGTCAATGGGAGTTTGCTTACAGCAAAAATGTGATGGAAAGACCTGTTGATTTTTATAAGGAAACATTTGACGCATCAGGATTCGATAAAATTATGGTTCCCGGACATATTGAACTGGCTGGATATGATAAAATACGTTACATCAACACTATGTATCCGTGGGAAGGAAAAGAGTACCACAGAGGAGCATATAGTATGCAGGCAACCGGAGCAGAAGAAGGAATGTTCTCAGAAGCACAGTACAATCCGGTAGGCTCTTATATCAAATACTTTGATTTGGATAAGAACATGTGTGGAAAAAGAATACATATCTGCTTCGAAGGTGTAGAAGAAGCCATGTATCTGTGGCTTAATGGTCAGTTTATAGGTTATGCAGAGGACAGCTTCACACCTTCTGAGTTTGATCTGACACCATATATTAAGGAAAAGGGAAATGTTCTGGCAGTGCAGGTACATAAGATGAGCACGGCGGCATTTTTAGAGGATCAGGACTTTTTCAGATTTTTTGGAATTTTCAGAAATGTTACTTTGAAGGCAATTCCGGATGTTCATCTGGAGGATGTATGGTTCAAACCTGTGTTAAATCAAGATAATGAAAGCGGAAGCGTATCTGTCAGCATGAAGGTATCCGCTCCTGACAGTCAGAATGTAACTGCTGGCTTTATTTTAAAAGACAGAGAAGAAAATATATTAGTAGAGAAGTCATTACAGTTAAATAAAGAAAACGACCATTTGGAAGGCACGATTTGTGTTGACTTGGAAAGTGTCAAGCTGTGGGATAATCATAATCCATATTTATACCATGCTTATGTTGAGCTTAAAGCGGAGGATGGTTCACTGGCCGAGGTAATCCCTTATGATATCGGTTTCAGAAGAATAGAGATTATAGATAAAGTAGTCTATTTGAATGGAAAACGTCTTGTTATCACGGGAGTAAACCGTCATGAGTGGAATGCAAGAACCGGAAGATGCATTGGTATAGAAGACATGAAGGCAGATATATCATGTATGTTAAGAAACAATATTAATTCTGTGCGTACCTGTCACTATCCTGACCAGATACCATGGTACTATATGTGCGACGATGCAGGTATTTATGTGATGGCAGAAACAAATCTTGAGAGCCATGGCTCATTCCAAAAACTTGGGGCAATCGAACCGTCATGCAATGTACCGGGATCTATTTCACAGTGGAGAGATGCAGTGCTTGAGCGTGCAAAAAACAATTTCGAAACTTTTAAAAACCATACATCCATCCTTTTCTGGTCGTTAGGAAATGAATCCTATGCAGGAGACGACATTGAGGCAATGAACGTTTATTTTGCTGAAAAGAAGGATGGAAGATTAGTTCATTATGAAAGCGCTTATTATAATAGGGCATATGAGGATACTATTTCTGATTTTGAGACCAGAATGTATGCAAAACCGGAGGATGTAGAGGAATACTTGAATAACAGTCCGAAAAAACCGTATATTTTATGCGAATTCATGCATGATATGGGAAATTCAATGGGTGGACTTGGCTCTTATATGAAGCTGATTGACAAATACGATATGTATCATGGCGGATTTATATGGGATTTTATTGACCAGGCAATTATGGTAAAAGATCCCGTTACAGGAAAAGATGTTTTACGCTATGGTGGAGATTTTGATGATAAACCGGCAGACTATGAATTTTCAGCAAATGGAATTGTATTTGCTGACAGGAAAGAAAAACCGGCAATGCAGGAAGTGAGGTATTACTATGGCTTATACAGATAAATTAAGAGTGGTCTATGGTGACTATACATTAGGTGTACATGGTGAAGGCTTTGATTATATTTTCTCTTATGCACAGGGTGGACTGGAATCTATCGTTAAAAATGGATATGAGTGGCTGTATCGTTGCCCAAAGCCTACTTTCTGGAGAGCGTTGACAGATAATGACAGGGGAAGCAAGTTCCATATTAAAAGCGGAAGCTGGCTTTCGGCAGATATGTTTATTGACTGTAAGGGAATACAGGTGATCATGGATGGCAAGGAGCAAAAACCATATGCACCTGATAATAACAGCTATGGCGGTGATGTTTATGCTGATGAAATTATTGTAAAATATACATACGAGACCATAACAACTCCGGCGACAACTGTTCTTGTGAGCTATAGCGTTGATGCGTCCGGAAAGATTCGCGTGGATGTACATTATAATGGAGTACAGGGGCTCCCTGAATTCCCTGTATTTGGAATGAGATTTATTATGCCAACATTGGCTGACAAATATTTATATAATGGACTCTCCGGGGAAACATATCCTGACAGAAAAGCAGGTGCACAAGAAGGCGTCTATGAGATCGGTGATCTGAGTCTTACACAATATCTTGTTCCGCAGGAATGTGGTATGAGAATGGATACAGAGTGGCTTGAAATTACAAGACATACGGCTCTTGATAACAGCAGGACAGATAGCTCGTCACAGACACTGCGCATTGAAAAGAATGATGAAAAATTTGCATTTTCTTGTCTGCCTTATACCGCATCTGAGATTGAAAACGCTCTTCACCATGAAGAACTGCCACCGGCAAGAAGAACTGTTTTATGCATATATGGCGCAGTAAGAGGTGTTGGAGGTATCGACAGCTGGGGAACTGATGTGGAAGAGGATTATCGTATCAGTGCGGAGACTGATAAGGATTATTCTTTTACAATCTGTTAGTCATTAATTAAAACGAAAAGTACAGTGATAAAATTAGCATTATAATATTGCTGATGGAACAATATGATTTTGGTAGAAGTGGTTTAGGTTTTTGCTTAAGCCGGATAAAGCAGGAGCATTTGCTCCTGCTTTTGTCTTTTTATTATGTATTTCTGGCTCTGTATTCAGAAGGAGAACATCCTTTTTGTTTATGGAACAATCGACTGAAGTATAGTGGATTATTGTATCCGACAATACCTGCAATCTCGTTTATAGAGTAGGATGTCGTTTCAAGCAACACTTGAGCATTTGTCATCCTGAGTGATGTGATAAATTGTATTGGTGTACTACCTGTGTATTTTTTAAAGCTTCGAATAAACCAGCTTATGCTCATACCAATTGATGAAGCATATTCCTCCACGTTAATAGCGCGGTTGTAGTTTGTATTGAAATATGTAATGGCTGTATCCATCTGGCTGTCAAGGAATTCATTTCTGATTACATGCTCAGTTGTTATTTTACGGTTAAATATAATCAAAAGGTGTCGTAGCAAAAGCATGAGCATTTCCTCATAATTGTCCTGACATCTTTGAAGCTCTGTAATAATCCTTTTGAAAACCTGTTCATATTCAAGAGACGTTCCAACATTAAAGACTCTTTTATTGTCTGTAAATCCGTATTTTCTTAAAGTGTTTTTTACGTCGCTTCCGGTAAAGTGAAGCCAATATATCTGAGTCTTATCCTTACCATAAAATTCATATTTTTGAAGCTCTTTTGGGCGAAATAACACTATATGTCCTGCTGGAATGATTGTCTCATTTTCAGGATTGTCAAAGTGGAAATGAACAAGACCGGATGATATGTATATAATCTGGTAATCCAGTCTTCCTCTGGGCCTGTATGTAGGCATCTTAGGATGCTGTGACAGGCGATAGGTCCCGCAGCTTCCTACAATCAGAGGGCGGCTTTTATCTTTAAAATCTTTATGTGAATGATTCAAATATCCCGTGTTAATATACATTACACACCTCCATTCGAATTATAGCATAGCCATGAGCAAAACTCCACACATTCAGTATTTATGCGGGTTTGCGAGGCATG
>ERZ1027037.240-NODE-240-length-23617-cov-8.586241_pt1 | contig 23617 bp, 17 predicted proteins | sample MGYA00519440_ERZ1027037 | MGnify/ENA primary metagenome ERZ1027037 (study PRJEB26926, sample SAMN06164793) | human gut metagenome | biome: ENVO:00009003; feature: ENVO:2100002; material: ENVO:00002003 | host: Homo sapiens | place: USA | collected 2012 ... | reverse complement strand
CTTTTTCATTTATCCGCTATCATCGCGGCTTACCCTGATTGTAAACATAGGGATTATTTTATTAAAATTAGTATCTTTGCGTATCTCATCTACATACCAGCCGTCCCCTGTACAGGAAACGACACAAAAAATTACTCGCAGCAGGAGGTTTTATCCCCCGGTCGCTGCGAGTAATCGTGCATTTGTTGGTATGTAGGTGAGATGACTGCTAACAAACCGGGGGATTTTTTGTGTCCTCCCCCGAAGGACTTTATTTGTCAGATTCGATGCTGACCGTCTACTTCGTCTTTCACTTTTCTGCCGACAACCGACGTATTCCATACATGGTCCATCGCAGCCATTAAAAATTCTTCAATTAATTTACGACTGTCTCCAATGGCGGTTCTCAAATCTTTGTCCAGGTCGTATGGTCGGTATCTCTCTTATAGACATACCCGTTTTGAATACGTAATCCGGCTTTTCCGATCAGGACTTCGAAAATATCTCCCGTGAATACCGCATAGTTGCTCGATCCTTTCACAACGGCTACTCCGTTGGGAGCGATCAGGTTCTTGCGGATGTCTTTCACGAAGTTGAATTGGGCGGCATTCATCGTTGCAGAGGCCGTAAGTTTTCCGGCTGCCGATGCTTCGACCGTAATTCGGATGTAGTATTTCTGGGCTGCTCCAGTGAAAAGATGTGAAATCGTCGCGTCGATATTCAAATTCGTGTTTTGGGCTTCAGCCGTGCTGTTTCGGTACAGGGGATCGGCTTTCCCCGTCAAAGCGTTTACCACCTCGATCTTTACGCCCCCGCCGCCGCCTTCGGCATTGCCTGTGATGCGGCCTGTAATCCGGGCCGACATCTGAACTCCCTGTCCACAGGTAAACGGTGGACTTGATTCGTAAACATTTCGGATAAAAGGATTGCTTTGTCCCGTAGCCAGTGCGCTCACTTCTTTCGTTTCTACGACACCCGGGACACTCGAAGCACCCAGGACCTGCGATACGGACGTAATTCTGTATGGGGTGAGTATGATCTTATCTCCGCTTGCGGTCGCATCGCTCACCTCCACGGAATCGTTTTTGACCTGCAGGATTCCGACAGTTCCTTTGGAGGCGTGTACTTCCCCGTCGGCGTGTACTCTGAACACGGCTTTTTTCCGGTTCGTATAGTCTGCTCCCGACCAGAAGGGCACATCATCTTCCTGCAAGCCGCTCACGCCGGCCGTCACCTCGCCATCAGCATTTTTCAGCAACATCACATTGGTCATTATCAGACCGCCTTTCACCTCGGTACTTCCGTCTTCCATAGCCTGCTTGAGGTACTCTGTCGATTTGATGGCTTCGTCCGCCGCTTCGTCGATCAAGTCCGACGTGTTGCGGCTCAATCGATAATAATCGGAAAATACGTCTCTGAATTCTGTGCCGGTTATCTCGGATGTCGTACTCATATCGGCCAGCAGGGGCGTGAGATAATCTTCGAGCCGCTGGAAATAGAATGTAAAAGCCTCCGTGGGTACGTTGTATTGGTCGGCCCTGGCCATGATACTCCAGTATTCGCCTTGAATCCGCGCCCATTCATTAGCTACCTGCTGTTTGTCGGAGGGCGTCAGGCTCGAATCCGAGGCGATGTAGTCCACATTCAGCTTCACCTGCTCGATCTGCGCCTGCACATCCTCCTCGGCCGTGATATACCCCGTGGGGGCTTTGTTGCCTTCCGTAAGCTGAATGTCGTAGAGATACATGGAAACACCTTTGTTGATATACATGTATATCTTCTGTACCACACGCGAAGCATCGATGGTGTGGACCACTTCATATACTCCTTCCGTTCCCGCCGGAGGAGCGGAAAGCACTTCTTTGGTGCCGTCTTCGTATGCGATACGGAACGTAATTTCGGCGCCCTGCTTGATCCGGGCTTTGAAGACGTACGGAGTATTCGGCTTGTATTTTATCTGGCCGCCGAAACAGTCGGGGACCGTCGAAACCAGGGAGGCGTTGGTTGCGACAAGCCCGGCCTGAATAAGTTTGCCCCAATTGACACACAAATATGCTCCGTCCGCGTCCGCCCCCGAAGTTACGACATCCGTAACGCCCTCTTTGGCGCTGTTCCATTCCCGGATAAACTGCTTGGCGATATAGTTGCGGGCGCCGACTTGCAGGTTGTCCACCGCTTCGTCAGCCTGCTTCTGGGCCACGAGGTTAGAGAAGCGGCTCACCTCGGCGTAGTAATCGGCGAATTTCTGGTTGAAGGTGTCGGGGACGATCGTCGTGTCGGTGTCCGAGGTCAGGCCGATGCTACTCAGGTAGGCTGCGAGAGCATCGTAAGCTCCTTTCAAAGCCGTTATCGATACCCCGAAGGATGTTGCATCCGTCTGGTATTTGGCATACTCTTTCTGTATCTGCGACCATTGCTGTCGCACGGCGGGTTTTTCCTCTTTGGATAACGTACCGTCTGAAGACATGGCTGCCAGTCGTTCTTTGGCTTCGTTGGCTGCCGTATCATCGGTGTATTTGGATGCTTTGTCCCAATCCGAGCTTTCGAAATTGCCCGTTGCACGGGATTCGATACAGCGCATGATGTCGCCACCTTCGCCCTGCGTCCAGATGTCACCCACATCGTAGGGTGTAGTCGGTGTTACGACGAATACACGACGTTTGGCATCGGCCGTGTCCTGCGCCCGCGCCGCCTCTTGCAGGGCCTTTACCGCATCGCTGTCGGCGATCGGCGTCCATTTATAGGTTCCGTCCTCTTCTTTTACCCACCGCCACGATTTGCCCGCATCGGGGTTCGTCGTCTCGTCGCTCGATATGGTGAAGTGAATCTGCGGGTATTCCGCCGGAGTGATTTTGGCATTATCGGTTTTGCGGATGACAAAAGCCATGTAGGGATTGTCGCTTCCGACAGTATAGCTCTGGCTCCATACGTAACTTGCTATAACCGCTCCGGATGACGCTATCGGATTGTAACCCATCGTATAGCCTTCGCCCACCGACAGTACGGCGCCTTTGGGTATTCCTCCGACCGGAGTTTTGAGCCGGATGCGGGTGCTGTCGGCGATTTTGATCTGATCCCAGGTCTTAATGCCGTCGATATAGGATGCACCGATGCTGCCCTGCTCCCAGCAGCCTGCGTCCGTCGGGTCGAAATTCGCGGGCAGCGTATTGGTGAACGTGTCGCCGATATGGTTTTCCTGCTCGCCGTCCGCTATCCATGTTTGGGCCGGTTCATTGTAAAGCGAGGGAGTATAGGGATAGAACCAGTTTTCCACGACACCGTCCAGCCGTTTGTTGATCTCGGACAATTCGCCGGGCAGCGTGTTATCGATGTAATCTTTGGCTTGCTGAGCTTTGCGATCGGCGGAATTGGCAGTGGCCTGGGCTTCGGTGGCCGTCTGATCGATCTGTTCGATGTCGAACTCCTTCTGGAACTGTCCCGTCGCGGGGTCGTAGAGCTTGCCTTGCTTCCAGCCTGCCTCCGGGGTGAAGGCCACGCCGACGCCGTTGTCGCCTACCAGCCGGAACAGCTTGCTCCGGGTGTCCAGCAGCGCCTTCTTGTCCAGGCTGCTGATCATACCTTGCAGATAGATATTATCCAGATAGGCCGAATAGCCCGACATCTGGATCCCGAAGACGGAGAGGTTCGTAAGGTCGCCGAACTGCGCGGCGATATTCTCGGCCGTAAACTCCCAGTCGCTGACATTGCGGAGATAACGCTGGTAGGTGCGCGTCGAGTAGCGCGAGCTCTGCCGGGCGGGATTCGTGAACGATCCGTAGGCTACGAAGGTCATCGATTCCATCGGATCGATCTGCTTGGTAAAGGTGGCCGACAGGGGGCGCAGCCCGTAGCGGAACTGCTCGTTGCGGTCGCCCAGGACCTCCGTGATACGGAAATAGACCGTTGCGAAGCCTGAGAAAGAGAAGTTGCCCCGGCCGTCGTCGGAATCTGCCGTCGCATTGTTCGACGGGTCGAAGTCGTGGAAGATACCCATGCAGATATCCCCGACAGCTACGGCGCCGATCTCGCCCTCTTCGAGTTTGAGCGTTACGAGCTTCTGCTCCTTGTCCACGCTCTCGATCACCCCGGCGCCCGGAGCGCTCCAGTCGTCCCCGACGCTGATGCCCACACGGTTGTACCGAAGCTCCGGAACCTCCAGAAAACGACGGATGAAGAGGCTCTCCAGCTCGCCGGCGCCTCGTCCGTCGATCTGTGCACCGAAGCCGGTGATGCCGCTGGCGAAGTCGCTTGTCCGGAATCCCTCGTCGAGTTGCTGCCGCTTAAGGAATCGGGTGATTCCTTCGACCGTACCTCCCCGGCGCTTGTTCAGAAATTCCCGTTCGCTCTTACGCGACGAATAGAGCGTCGTGTCGCTCGCCGGTGTTTCCTCCCACGATTTAATGATGTCAGGAAATTCCGATGAAACCTGCCGGGTTATCTGCGTCACTTCCGAAATCTGATTTTCGATGCGGGAAATACGGCCTGTGGAGAGGACATCGCTCATTTTAAGAGTCATGCTTCCGGGCTGAACGACGGAGCGACTGATCGCGACGATACGGATATCGCGATATCCGGTATCGGGAAAAAACTTGTCGCTTCCGAGCCGAATCCGTTGCCCTGGCTTCAAATCGAGGTTTCTTTTATCGACAACCGTAAAATCCGTCGATGCCTGGAACACGGATATATCTTTACGGCTGTCGGCCATAAAGGTATCTACCGCAGTTTTGAATTCCTGTTCGGCCGCAGGATAATAACTGTCCGGCATACTGATATTCCAGAGCACGTATTCGTTCCCGGGAGCCGGGACCAACGGTTCCGACGGCAACTGCATATCGTTGTCGTAGGGCCATTGGGTGATGATCTCGAACTCCTTCTTTTCCGAGTCGTAATTCACTTCGAACTCCCGTCCGCGAAGCTCTCCGGTCTGAAAGGTCACCCGTTTGACGAGGCCGCCTATTTCGTATTGATTGGGATCGAACGGAATGTCGGGATCGGTGAAATACCAGACCGTAAACGGAGAGCCGTCATCGCTCGTGCGCTCTTCGGACCGTACGGACCCGACCGTCCCGATCCGGCGGGGATATATTGCATCGAACGCTTCCTGCTCGAAATATTCGATGATACCGAGGTGGGTATCCTGTTCGACGTACTTCGCCCCGTCGGGCAATTGCAGCCGGGTATGTCCGTACCGATCCGGATCGATGTTGCGGGAGGAGCCTACCGGGAAGAGCCGAGTGAAAAATTTCACGCCATCGGCCATGCTCCGTTCGATTCCTCCGATTAATCCGTTACCGTAAGACAACGGGACAGGCTCGCCGAACTCACAGCGGGATATGTTGAGCGTCATCCCGTCGAACCACCACTCCGTCCCGGCGGCAGACGACAATTCCGAAAGAGCATCGGAGGCGTACTTTCCCGTATATTCGATATCGATGTACTCCGATACGACCACTTCTCCGACTTTCCATTCGGTCGTCCCCATTTTGCGGTTCATGTTAGCGATAATCAGCGCCGCATGTTCGCGTGCCGGTGCCGTGAGTGTCAGAATCGGATTGTCGTCATCATCCGGATTGACCATCAGGACCTGCGTGGTGAGTCCTTCGACCCCCGACAGTTGCACCGAGTAGCTCCATTCGCTGTCGCAGTTCATCTTCGGCTGATAACGTTCGAGAATCCAATAACGCCGTCCGAGGAAGTCCGCATAATCGTAAACTTCGAGCGTGACGCATTCGAAGGCCGTGAAGGAGAGCGCGAGGACACTCTCCTCCTGTATGCCGCAGGTTGCAGCACTGTTACTATCGGGAGAGGCCGTCAGCTTCAGATTCCCTTCTTTCGAATATATTTTGAGTTCCATTTTTTGAAGATTTGAACGTGACCTTTAGATCGACGCAGCGAGTTCGAATGTCGGCTTCGGCTCCCGGAATTTCACCGAGAAGGTCGCCGCAACCTCTCCCTTTCCGAATGGCGCCAGTTGTGAATAATCCGAAAATCCGGTCATATAAACCCGGAATTTCAGCCCTACGTCCGTCAGATGGAGCGCGAGCCACCCGTCGTCGCCCTCCTTGAGAAATTTCACGAACGAGGCGTAGCGCGTGAAGAACGAAATATCGTTCGAGGCGACGATGGCGAATCGCAGCGTGATATCGCGGGCTTCGTAAGTCTGTGTCAGGGTATCGGGCATACGGACACCGTCCTCCTCCTGAATGGAAACCTCCGCCTGCTGCTTGAGAGCCGGAGGTGCAAGCAGCGAATCGTAGTTGTCGTGTCTGTCTTCAGCGGTTTCCGCGAGGAAAGCCCCGAAACGGGCATATACATCCGTTTGGTTGATCAGCAACAGTCCTTCGAGTATTTCAGCCATAATCAGATCGCTTTTAATCCGTCGCGTTTTATGGTTTGCAACAGTTCATAGATTCGGGGTATCGGTTCGGTATTTTCCCGGATGGCATTCATCGCTTCGAGCGATCCCTTGAGAACCGGGACAATACCTTCGATGTTTTCGTCGATCTTCGCGGAATGGATCTGTACCGATGTGACCAGTCCTTCGACGCGGGAGAACGAATCCTGCGTTACGGTCTGAATGGCTCCTGCCTTACCGCTCTGCTGCGAAGTGCCGGCTTCCTCGTCGATTGAAAGTCCGTTCTCTTCTGCAATGCGGCGGAACTCTTCCCACAGACGATTGAAATCGTCCTGTTGCTCCATGGCATCCGAAACCAGCGATTTCATCGTTTCGCTCCATTGAGCGAACCGCTCTTCGTCGGAAAGGTCGCTCTGCATGACCTTTTCGATGCGTTTTTGGGTATCTTCGAATAATTTACCGAACACGATCGAGGAGGCCATACGCTTACCCAGCAAGCGCAAGGCTTGTCCGACACTATCAACAAAAGTATTCGCCGCATCGGTGCCGTTTTCGAAAGCATCCACCAAAGCATCGGTAAGCGTACTGCCCAGATCGCCGAAAATATCCTGCAAATAATCTCGGACCGCAGTCAATGCCTCTTCGTAGGTTTCCCAGTCGTCCACCATTTCGCGGAGCATCTCCTGATTCTCCCGTGCCAGGTGCTGGAAAGTTTCTCCGCCCTCTTCGACGAATTGCCGGAGCGCGTCCATATCGACTTCGCCATCCGTGAATAATTCGGGAAGCAGCGAACCGAGGGACTGATATTTTGCCGAACGGAACCAGGTCGAGTGACGTGTCTGAACCTGCATGTTGGCGATCGAATCGGCAATGTTCTCCCAAGTTTTTTCATACCTGAACAAGCCCGAAAGTCCCGTGCCGGCTCCGCCTCGCCACTCTCCCGGCAACTGATATTTTTCTTCCCCGCGCGAGAGGATTCTCTCCCGGACTTTCTCCAGCTCTTCAAGCGAGGTGCGCACCACATCGATATTTTGCTTGTAACGGTCGTACACCCGATCCCCGAAGATATTGTCGAATTCATCGGAGTCGATGCGGCTGCGCTCTTTCATGATCCGAAGTTCTTCGTTGAACTCGCGGGCCAGACGTAGGTTGCGCTCCATCGAAGTTTCACCGCCCTCGAACAAATTGACAATAGTGGTCAGCGCACCGATACCGGCAGATATGCCTCCGAGAATTCCGGAGGCCATGCCGAGTGTGTTCGATGCGGCTTGAGCTTTCCGGTATGCCTGAACGGCATTGATGATTTGCAGGGTAGAGCCGGCGATATCTCCTGCGGTGGCGATGATAGTTCCTCCGGCACCCCCGACGGCATCGCCGACCTCATTGAAGGTGTCGATAACGTCGGTCAATACGCGGTGAAGCTCCGTCCAGGAGGTCGTATCGGTAGTTTCCTGTTTCGTTTGGTTCTGTTTTTTCGCCAGATACCGCCGTTCGGCCATGCGGAGTTTGGCCCGTGCAACGGCAATGGCATTACCGTCATCCGGCGTCTCGCTTTGCAGGTTCTCCAGCTCTTCCTGAGCTTCGATCACCAGGCTTTCCAGCTTTTTGACCGAGGCAGCGACGACCCGGTCGGCCCAGGCTTCGAATTCCGGGAACTGGCTTGCAAATTGTTCCGTGAAGTCGTCGAGCGCTTTTTGTTTGGCCTCGCGAGCGAGTTGCTGGGCCTCCGGATTTGAGGCAAGAGCGGCAATATCCTGATCGTATTTCCGGGCGATTCGCAGACGCCCCTGCTGGTAGGTTTCGTACTTCTCCAGCAACTTGGCGTATGAAGCCTCCTCTTTCTTATCGACATCCGCAAGCTCTCTGTCCCGAATTTCCGCAGCTTGGGCTATTGCAGCGGCCGTGCCAGCCATAAAGGTTTTCTCTGCATTCGAATCGATATCGGCCCCCGACTCCCGGAGTTTGCGAATCAGCGCGAGCGTCTGTTGTTCCTGCCGCTCATATTCCTGACGGTTTTTCTCGTAATTGAGGCGGATCGCTTCCCGTTCCCGGTCGAATTCGTTTTCAATCAACTCGGCCCGCTGGTCGTCGAGGCTCTGCTGTTGGCGACGTACGGCCGCCTTATACTGTTCTTCGAGTTGGTCGATGGAAGTCGGTTCGGGATCGGTCGTCGTGCCGGACGGGTTTTCCAGCAACTGGGCCTGCTCCGCCACGGCAGCCAATTTCGTCCGCTGCTCTGCGAGGAATTGCAGAAATGCCCCGAGGTTGCCATCGAATTTCTCCTCTATCTCATTGATAATCTCTTCTCCTCCTTTGTTCTTCCTGATCTCTTCAAAAATCCTTTCCTGCCAGTAAGAAACACTTTCTTCTGCATCTGACAGAATGGTTTCCGCCCAAGAGAGATCTTTGTACATTTTGGACGCATTGCCCCGTTGGGTCCATGTCGCCGCATCGTAGATTTTCCGTTTGTCAGCAACATCCTTTTGGGCCTCGAGGTATTTGTCATAAGCCTTTTGGAATTGTTCGATATCCGGTGTGTTATTGAAGAACAGCTCTTGCTGTTCGATATCCACCAGACTCTTGAAAGCCGCCTGCGCTTTGGCGTATTTGTAAATGTTTTTGATCAGCTCCTCGTAAGCGTCATTCGCTTGTCCGAGCATGATTTGCTCGTCGGAAAGATTCTTGAAATAACCCGAAAACTCCTCTTTGAGTTTGCGCACGGCTTCCCGGCGATCGTCTGTGGCGCGGGCGTTATCCGTCGCGGCCCGGTAGAGAAGATTCAATTTTACGACCTCCTGCTGAGCGTTCCGGGCCCCTTCAAGCATCGTATTCTGAAAACGTTCAGTCGCCATGCGAGCGGTGTCGAGCGCCTTCTTTCCCCGAAACAGATTCGTCACCCAGTTTCCGATCTCCTTGCCGTACGCAACTGCCAAAGTAATACCCACAGTCAATAAAGTCTGAAAAGAGCCTACGGAGGAAAGTATTTGTCGCCATACAGGAATTGTTTTTTCACCACTGGCAGCCAATAACTGATTTTCGGCCCTGGTACGAGCTATTGCATCCCAAAGAATAGGATAATTATTCGAAACTGCCAGAAAATACAACTGTAATCCCATTGCCAGCGACGGTGATTCACGAATTATTTGCTGAATAGCCATATGTAGGCTATTATAGCTCCTTACGGCTGCCGGAGCGCTTGCAGGAACCAGATCGGTGCGTTTGGTCGCGGCTTGCAAAGCCTGGAGCTGCCGCTGCAATGCTTCTATCTGACGGATGTTTTCCGTCTGATCCATTTCCGGCGTCTGGGCTATGACTTTCTGAAGTCGCACAATTTCATCCTTCAAAGCCTGAATACGGCCTCGCGCCTGCGCGGCATCCTTGTCCACGGCATCAATCCCGCCGGAAACTCCGGAGAGTCCCTGGCGGGTATTGTTCTTTACGAGGAATTCTATCTCGACGGGTTTCATTGCAAGTTGAGTTTCGATTGAAAGAGTTGTGCGGTATCGGTTTTTCCCGTTGCACTCCCGGCTTCCGTACATTCGGCCGGGACGCTTCGATAATGCGGGGCATCGGCCAGCATCATGGCCAGTGTCTGGAAATTGACCTTCCACAGAATGTAATGCACCGACCATCCTGTTGCGGAGGCAATTTGCCAAACGATTCCGAAGGGGCTATGGGAACTCTCGTAAACGGTTCTTAACTCCCCTTTCCTGCTCTTTTGGGGCGGCTCGCTTCGTACCGGAAGGGATCGATACTCTCGGCCGATTCGATAATACTCGTAAAATCCCGCGTGCCCCGCATTCTGCGGAACCAGCGCTGGGCTTCGATCCGGTACTCGGAGGGTACCTTCCACCGGATCAACCAGGCCACCACGGGGGCCAGCAGGAGTCCGGACAGATAGCCGCGACATATCGTCAGCGCAAGGATCAGCGAAAGGCGTTTGGCATGCCGGTCGAAAAAGGCACGCTCCTCGTCTTCGGAGAAAGCATCCCATTCCCGGGCCGTGATTCCCAGCTTCAGGTAGTGGCGTACGATGCGCATCTGCCCTCCCAGGCAGGGGCGCCGCATCGTTACGCGCAGCACCCGCTCCCGGCCTCCGGGCAGGCGGAATCGGAGAAGAGGCAGCAGAATCCCCACATCGAGCAGAGCTTCCGCTGCCTCCAGTTCTACATTGCGTTTCATGGCTTAGGCATTGGGCTGCGAAAGCGATACGGTAGCTTTTGTTTCAGGATCGGACTCCAGGATGAATTCCAGTTGTCCGGAGCGGGGCGATTCCGTGGAATTGGCTTCGGCGATCACCGTGACGCGTCCGTTTATGACTTCCACCGAGAAGCCTTCGGGCACAGCACCTACCGAGAACGGACCCGATGCTTCGATATCGACCGGGAGGCTGCCGCCTGCCTGTTCGAAGGTCAGCGACGTCGGGTCGGCCTCGATGAAGGGCTCCGTCGGCAGAATCGAACCGGGCGAAGAGCCGTCCAGCGGGGCCAGGACCTTCAGTCCGAATTCGATGCCGAGGACGTTTTCGCCGCCCAAGCCGCCGCGAATCTTCGAGGCACGCAACGAAACGCGCTTGAGTTTGACGGTCTTACCCGTACCGGTCAGAATGCGCATATCTCCTTCGACACGCATCGAGCTGGCGGGCATTTGCCACTCCTCACCCGCGACTTTGCCGCCCATCAGATCGACGCAGTTCTGGGGAACCATTTCGATCATCTTTCCGGTAATCTCATTCGTCGCGGCTCGCGTTTCGATATCCAGCACGGGACTGGTCCGAATCTGTGCGGCCCAGAGTTCGACGGTCTGGGCGTCTTCACCGCCCCAGTCAAGGCCCTCTTCCGAAATGTTCCCCATGCGTCTGCCGTTGAAATAGACAGCGTCGAGCAGCATCAGATAGCCGTCGTTAGTTTGAATTACAGATCGTTTAGACATAATTAAATTGTTTTGAAAAGTTTTGCAAATAAGTTTGTTTTATGAGCCCACCAGCCGCCGAGACATCCGATAACGATTCCGAAAAGCATCCACCTTCCCCGATAGGCCGGGGACCGCGTTTGTTGTATTGCTGTTTCCGAAGATTGATGCCTGGAGACTTCGAGGAGTCGGTCGTATGCTTCCCGGGTTTCTGCCAGACTCTCCTTCAGAGAATCTGCATATCGGTCCTGCCGGGCCGAGGTCGCTTTGTAATATTCGACTCGTCGGGCAAGCGAATCGCTGCGTGCTGAAATGCGGATGGTATCCCCGTCACGCCGGGCTTCGAGCGTCAGCCGACCGTCACGGGCAACATAGGCCGCCCCCTCCGGCAGATTACGGAGGCTCTCCTCCGTCACCGTCACCGCTGCTGTCCGAAGCGGAATCGCCTCCGTCCGCAGCGCCCGCAGCACAGAGGTCTCCTCCGATCGAGAGTTCATTGCCGCTCGTGCGGTTTGCTCTACGGCGTTTTGTGCGCCGCGCTGCATGTGCGACACGGTATCCGTACTGTTCTGCGTCCCTGTCGAGAGGAGCTTCTTCGTCGCAGTGCAACTTACCAGCAGCAGGATGGAGAGCAGCAAAAAGAGTCTTGTCTTCATACGAATTTCGTTTTCCGATGGTCTTGCGGAGGCGCTCCACCTCTTTAGTCAGCCGGTCGATGCGTACGAGCATCTCTTCCTGGTTGGCCTTGAGGTCGATGTTTTCCCGCCGCAGTTGGATATTTTCTTCGAGAATCTTCTTGTTTTCGCCCGAAAGCAGGTTGATCGAACTCTGCAACTCTTTGAGAAAATCGTTGTTCTGTTTGCGGCGCGAGAAGATCCAGGTGAAAACGCTGCCGAGGAATCCCCCGGGAAGTGCGAAAGCGAGTATCTGCATCCAAATGCTGTCCATCGTTCAATCGGTTTTTGAAAGTTAGTTTACGCCCGTTCGATCATGCGTGCAATCTTCGAGATCAAATCCGCGTAGGCTGCGGGTTCTGCCGTACAGTACCCGGCCTTGGCGATCTCATAAGCGAAACGTGTTATGTCGTTACGATACGCCCAGGCTACTGCGTAGCGTTTGGCGGAAAGGACCTTCGCATGGTCGCGGATGCCCTCCTCCGGCGTGTCGTAGTCGCGGAACTTGCGATCGACCTCGTAACGGTAGCGTCCGTCGGAGGTCCGGGTGATCGAATAAACCTTCTCGAATCGTCCGCTCTGCCGGTCATCCGAAAAGTATTCGAAGGTCCGTTCGGTTCGCCGCTTTCCGGTCCACTTATCTCCGGCCGTAATGCCGAAAAGATTATTTCCGATAGCATGATCGCCCCATCCGCTTTCGAGGGCGGCCTGCGCCGCAACAAACAGAGGATTCAACCCTGTTTCGGCGCAGACCCGCTCGATTGTCGGATAATAGGTGCGCTTGAAATCCGTCGGTTTCATGGCTTACTCGGTTGCGGTGCCGACCAGGGCCATTACACCTGCATTATCGCCGCGCATGATGCTGCCTCCGGCACGTACGAGGAAAGAGTAGACATCCCCATAATAGTCGGGCGCTTTCTCCTGCTCAAAAGCCTTGACTTCGCCCAAGGCGCGGCATACGGACTGATCGTGCCAGGCAAGGGCTGCGGCCAGGTCCGTGGCGGCACCGCTTTCGCCCCACCGCTTCGGAGCTTTATCCGCAGTGTAGAGCGTAGCTTGTGAACGCATCATGACGTTGAACGAGAAGAGTTTTCCGATGATGCCGTTCTGGGCATCCGCCGAGGCGAGGAATGCGGAGTTCTCATTGGCAGTGAGATCGCTCAACAGCTGTGCGTACATCTGCGCATCGAGCAGCAGGTAGCGGCCCTCCTGGGGAATGTTCTCGCTGTTGAATTTCGTCATCAGCGTCAGAATATCCGCCCTGCAAAGCCCTTTTCGCCTGCCTGTCGCCGAAGGTGTGTAAGCATCCACCGGTGCCCCCGTGGTTTCGATCACACGATCCGAGGCAGGACTCCAGGCGAACAGAAAATCCTTGGCCACAGCCTCATGCAGGGCGAGCTTGTCCTGCCGTAATACGGACTCGCGTTTGTTGTACGACAGCTCGACCTTGTCGGCATCGGGGATCAAAACGGGATCCGTCGTGAAAGCAGCCAGCTCGAAAGTTTTGTCCGTGTCGGTACGCTGCTTTACCGTTGCGGGTAATGACGTTCGGTTCTTCTCGACTTTCGAAGCGGCACCTGCCTGCGGGATATGCACGATCTTTCCCGCTTCGACATACTCGTCGGCGTTGAACGCTTTCGAAAGGAAGCTGTTGGGAGCGAACAGACCTTCGACGATCGATTTCTCCCAGATTTCTTTTTGAATAGCCATAATGTTTTTTGTTTTTGATGAGTTCTACATGTTAGGTTCGGTACCGAAGGCCGCTTTGAACTTCTCACGGAAGAGTTCCGGCGCCTTGTCCCTGAGTTCAACAAGGCGCCCTGCCTTATCGAGTTCTTCCCACGACTTGTTTACAAGGTCGGAGAGTTCGACCGACTGCCGTCGTTCACCCTCACGGATAAGCGCTGTGACGGATTTGCGGTGCGGAATGGCTTCGAGGGTGGCTTTGGCACTCTCGAAATCCGTATCAAAGAGTTTCAGATAAGCCTCCTTGCCTGCGGTATTGATCCTTCCGTCGGCAATGGCTGCATCCACGAGGCGAATCGCCTCGGACTTCCGGATCTCCTTGTGCTCGGACTCCGCACGCGCTGCAGCATCTCTGAGTTCCTGATTTTCACGTGTTAGCCGGTCGTTGTTTTCGATCAGCCGGTTCACAGCGCCGATAACCTCGGCATCCTGTGCTGAGTCCTGCAACTTGAGGACTTCCTTCAAAGTCTTGTTCATATTCGAATCGATTTTTGAGTGATTGAGCCTGTCCATAAGCCGGATGACAGTCGAAGCATCCGTGAGATCGAGAGGTTTTCCCGTTTGACGGTCGAAAAGCACCAGGGCATTATGATTGGCCCCGATCGTGACAATGGACGCTTCACGGGCTGTCCAGCGCGTCACGGTCGGAAGCGTCTGCCCGGGAAGTTTCAACTCTGCGGCGTCACTCACCTCTTCGGGAGGCCAGGCTCCCATAGAAGCCATGCGCAGGAATCCGCCTTCGACCTTGTCGGCAATCTTCACCGCCTCGTCATCCTTCTCGTCGAAGAGGGCATCGGCAAGGATCTGCGTACCTTCAATACGGATGTTCTCCCAACGACCGATCGGAAGCTCCCAGTCCTTATGGTTGAGCAGGATCACGGGGTTCTTACGGAACTCCTCGAGATTAGCGCCGCTGGTGAGCATACGGAACCCGTAGGTATTGACCGTCTCGTCGTGCAACACGAATGTAAATCGTTTCATAAAAGCCATCATTTTTCGGCAAAATTGGATTGAAAACACCCGTCTTGCAAATTATATTGTATTGTTTTACAATTTATTACGCTTTAATTGCACTTTACATGCAGACCATTTATCCACGATTCGCTCCGTTCGGGTGAAGAGCTTACCTTTGGGGTGTAAAACAGAGATTTTTCATGACACAAGAGTTGGATAACAAGCAGAAGAAGGAGTGGGCGAAACTACTTTTCCTCACTACGGATCTCACCCAAGCCGAGATTGCCGTGAAGATCGGTGTCTCGAGGATTACTATCGTACGATGGGCCAAAGAGTGGGAGGGTCTCAAGTTGAATTTCCTCCAAACCCGTGAGGCACGGATCAAATCGACACTCATGCAGCTTAACGAACTCGACGAAAGCATCGCGGCGCGTGAGCAGGGTGCGCGCTATCCGACGGTCAAGGAGGCAGATATCCGGCGCAAACTCACCGCCGACCTCGAGGCGCTCGAACAGGAGGCCTCCGTGCGGGACATTGTCAATGTGTCAAGAGATATTCTCGACTATGTCCGAGCTATTGACCTGGAGAAGGCCAAGATGCTCTCGGACTATTTCGATTCATACATACAGGAACGGCTGAAATGGGTAAAGTAGATGACATGCGCGCCTGGAACGAATGGCGTGAATACCACCGTGCCCTGAAGCGCGACAAGGCGGTGGACAAACTCTCACCTGTGGAACGGATGAGGCGACTCGAGAAGCTCGAAAAGGATCCCGTTTCGTGGATGCTTTTCTTCTTCGCCGAATACACCCGGCATCCCTTCACTTCCTTCCAGAAGAAGGCGATCCGGCGGATCACCTCCAATCCGGAATGGTATGAAGTGCTCTCGTGGTCACGCGAGCTGGCCAAATCGACCATCGTCTTCATGTGCATCATGTATCTTGTACTGACGAAACGCAAGCGCAACGTGCTGCTCGTTTCCAACAGCCATGAGAATGCCACGCGGCTTCTGGATCCTTACAAGAAGTCCTTCGAACAAAATTCACTGTTAAAGGCTTACTACGGGGACCTGAGGGAGGCCGGCAACTGGACCGCCGACGAGTTCTCGCTGACCTCGGGCGCGGCATTCCGGGCGCTCGGTGCAATGGAATCGCCGCGAGGCACCCGCAAGGATGCCTTTCGCCCGGATACGATTCTCCCGGACGACTTCGACACGGATGCCGACTGCCGTAATCCCGACATTGTAAAAAAGAAGTGGCAGTGGTTCGAGGAAGCCCTGATTCCAACCCGATCCGTGAGCGGCGACCTGCTGGTCGTGTTCTGCGGGAACGTCATTGCCCGGGATTGCTGTGTGACGCGGGCCGGGGCCAAGGCCGACCATTGGGATATTGTGAACATCCGCGATGCCGAAGGCCGCTCGACCTGGCCCGAGAAGAACACCGAGGAGCGTATCCGCCGCATCGAGCAGACCATTTCCACCAAAGCCTTCCAGCAGGAGTATATGAACAATCCGCTTTCCGAAGGCGAGGTCATCAAGGAGGTGATCTGGGGAAAATGTCCGCCGATGCAACGGCTCCAGTTCGCAGTGGCCTACGCCGATCCTTCTCCGTCAAACGCCCGCAACAAGGCATCGAGTTTCAAAGCGGATTTTCTGCTCGGTTACTGCGACGGGACATTCTACGTCTATACGGGATTTCTCGACCATGTCACCAACGACGAGTTCGTGGACTGGTTCTACAACCTGCGCGATTATGCGAGCGAACGTGTGCAGGTTTATTACTTCATCGAGAACAACAGCCTGCAGGATCCTTTCTATGAGCAGGTGTTCCTCCCAATGTTCGCCGCCCGCGCCCGCGAACGGGGATTCATCGGCATCACACCCGACTGTCGCTGTAAACCGCCGAAATTCGAACGCATCGAGGGAAACCTCGAACCGTTGATCCGCCAAGGGCGCCTGGTACTGAATATCGACGAACGAGAGAATCCGCACATGAAACGCCTCGAAGAGCAGTTCCTGCTGCTCAACCGACAAATGAAATCTCCGGCCGACGGCCCTGACTGCATCGAAGGAGGCGTATGGATCATCAACCAGAAGATCTCCACGCTCAACGAGGGATCCTATACCATCGGTCAACGAGTACGCGCATCAAAACGTTTCTAATATGGCTTTTCTGACACCTGAAGAGTTGCAGACGCATCTCTATAAAGAGAATATCGAAACCATCGCCCGAGAGGACGATGCAATCGTGGCCGCGGCTATCGATGCCGCCATTGAGGAGGCCTCGGGGTATCTCGGGGCTTATGACCGTAAGAAGATCTTCGGCACCGAGGGTGACGAACGTAACGCACTGCTGTTAATTTTCGTCAAGGACATCGCCGTATGGCACTTCATCAACCTGTGCAATGCAGGAACGGATCTCCAGCTCCGGCAGGATCGATACGAACGGGCCGTCGCCTGGCTGAAGTCCGTCCAGCGCTCGGAGATCAAACCCAACCTACCCGTAATGGAGGATGCCGACGGCGACGGAAAGCCCGACCCCGCTGCCGGAGAGTACATTTTCGGGTCGAACCCAAAACGATCACAACATTTTTGATTATGGCACAAATAGGTTATAAGACATCTTCCCGAAAGAGTTCCGGCACGAAAGCCTCAAAGCCGATAGTGGTGCAGCAGATCGTTGTCCAGGCTCCGCAGCGTCGCGTGTACGACATCGGAGATTGGCGGTCAGCTTTGCGCTCGGCCGACAACGGACGGCCGAAATATCTCTACGACCTGTTCGAAGACATCATGATCGACGGAGTTCTCGCCGATGCGATCAACAAACGTATCGAGGCCGTGCTGAATGCTGAAGTCGTCTTCATGAATGCCCGGGGACAGGAAGAACCCGCCATCGCAGCGATGATCGACACGACAGCCTGGGAAACGCTCATCCGCGAAATCATGCACCGGCTGTTCTACGGCAGGGCGGGCGTGGAGCTCTTTTTCAACAGCGGATTCCACGTCGAACCTATCAAACCCAAGTATATCGACCTGGACAACTGTCAGATTCTGCTGAACGACACAGGAGATCGATCGGTACCGTACGACCAGGATCCGAACCTTCTGGTCGTCGGTCGTCCCGGGGACTACGGGCTGCTGCTCAAAGCTGCACCCTATGCTATCTGGAAACGCGGTGGATTTGGCGACTATGCTCAATGGATCGAGCTGTTCGGAATGCCTCAGCGTATCGGAAAATACAACACGTTCGACCCACAGAGCCGGGAACTGCTTAAGCAAGCCTTGGAAGAGGCCGGATCCGCACCTTATCTCGTCATCCCCAAGGAGGCAGACATTGAAACCAAAGAGGTAAATAGGGGGTCTGGCTCGTCATTCAATGAGTTCCGTCAGGCGACGAATGAAGAGATGCTTATCACGATCCTCGGACAGACGCTGACCACCATTCAGGGCGAGCGCGGAGCCCGCTCGCTCGGAGAAGTGCATCTGCAGGTCGAGGATTCGAAACACACGAGCGACCTGCGTTTTGTACAACGTACGCTCAATGAACGGCTGCTGCCTGTTCTGGAGACTTGCGGCTTACCCGTGAAAGGCGGCCGCTTCGTCTATCCGAAGGCAGCCGACCCGCTCTCCGTGGACGAAATCGTGAAGCTCTCGACGATCATCGATATCCCCGCAGCATTCATTCACGACAAGTATTCGATCCCCATGCCGGACAAAGGAGAGGTGATCGCCGGAGAAAAGTCGAATATGGTATTAGGCTCGCACCTTGAAACGGATACGGATGTCGAGGAGAAGGTGCGGAATGCCGACAACCGGAACATTTGGCGCCGCTTATGGGATTTTTTCGTCAAAGCCCCGCAGGGCGGGGCGTTCGATGGCACTGCCCTCATGCGGATGCAGGACAGTGATACGCTCGAAGAGAGGCTGATGGGACGTGTGGCCGCCTCGCAGCCCGCGTTCGACACGGAGCTATTTCGATTCCTTTCCGAAGACCTTTTGAAGGCCGTTCAACCGGAAGCTGACAGCATCGGGAATGCTGATATCGGGGTTGTGTACGGAGTACGTGACGACGCTTTACAGACAGCGATGGAGATTAACCTGTTCCAGTTCTCGGCAGCCAAAACCCTGGCCGAATTGCAGGAACTCAACCGCCTCTTCCGTGAAAGTAGTAATTTCGCCGACTTCGAACGTGAGGCCCGCAAGATTTGTACGGCATTCAACCGCGACTGGCAACGTACCGAGTACGACACGGCACTACTTACGGCCGAAGCCGCCAGCACCTACCGGCGGCTGATGGGCAAGACAAAGTTGTTCCCCTACTGGGAGTACCGGACGGTCGGAGACGATCGTGTGCGTCCGTCTCATCGCCAGCTCGAAGGGATCGTCCTTCCCTACAACGATGCCAGATGGAAGAAGATCTTCCCGCCGAACGACTGGCGATGTCGCTGCCGGGTCGTGCCGCGGATGGCCCATGAGGTCAAGAAAGAGACGGTCGAAGCCTCGCAACAGCGCGTGGACGAGTTCTTCGGAACGGCGACGTGGAAAAAAGCCGCAGCACAGGGTTGGGGCGTAAACCGTGCCCTCACCGGCGAGGTGTTCACGCAGAACCAGTTCTACATCCGCCGCTTCCAGAACAAGGCTTCGAAGCTACTTGGCCGACTCTACTACAACGACTGGGGACTCGACTCGTTTGCCAAACGCCTGGCGGCAGCGACGGAACCGATGCCCGAATACAGCGGTTCGGCCGCAGAATGGTACGAGGCTCACAAGACGCTACACGACTACAAAGGCCGCGAAGTCGTTATGGACGAGAAGGTGTTCCGAACTCATACGACCGGGAACTATGAGAAAGTGCGGGTGCCGTTACTGGCATGTGTCGAAGAGGTGCTGAAGAATCCCGACGAGGTTTGGTTGAACGATTATCACAGACCGTTCAGGAACATGAATTTCATAAAATTCTATGACGGAAAGGTGATCGACGTGATCTGTGAAGTGGATGAAAATCTCGAATATAGGATAACGACCTGGTTCGAGATCGTTCAGACTCCGAATTTGAAACAGAAAACGCGAAGCAGCCGCCACATTGACCCGCGATGGAGATACCGACGGGGCTTGCTTATAAAAAAGTCGTAGCGGCATGTCTTTGCGTCCGGACGTACTGTTGTTTACCTTGGGAACACGTCCTGCAGGTATCCGCAACGCCTTGGATAGCCAGTGTCATACCGCTGCTTCGGGTTAACGTACTCATCCGCTGTATCAAGCCCAGACTTTGGTCCCATGCCCCCATCACCCGCGAGGGATAGCAGAATTCGATTCACCCCCGGAATTGTACGCTTCGGAACAAATATACAAAATTTTTATGAAAATAGAAATCGACAAACTCCTCGAGAAGCGTATGGAGGAGATCCTGCAGGGAACGGCTGAAATCGTCGCTGAAACATCCGTCGGATATTTCCAGGACACGTTCCGGCACAAGGCCTTTGACGGGAATCCGTGGGCACCACCCCGGGTCCCCAAACAATCGGGGTCACTGCTCGTGCAGTCCGGAGCTTTGCTCAACAGCATCCGGCCTGTCGTGGTCACGCCCGGGCGGATCGTCATCGCGGCCGGAAACGAGAAAGTGGACTATGCCCGGGTACACAACGAAGGATTCAAAGGTGCGGTTGCGGTTCCGGCCCATATCCGGCACACGCGCCGGGGTGATCAGAGCGTTCGGCAGCACACCCGAAGGGTGAACATTCCCCGGCGACAGTTTATCGGCGACGCCCGGGAACTCGAAACCGAGCTGCAAAAAAGAATCGAGACTTATGTGGAATCCGTATTAAACAACTGATTATGGAAAAAGAACTCTTCATCGCCCTGTGCGATCAGCTGAAAAACAAAGTCCCCGAATTGCGATGGATCGATTCGGATCAGGGACAACTCAATGTTTCGGAACGGCCTCCGGTGGCCTTCCCCTGCTGCCTGGTCGAGATGAGCTACCCGCAATGCACGACCCACATGGCCGGAAAACAACGCGTGCGTGTGAGATTTCAACTGCAAGTGGCATTCAACGTCTGGGGTACGGCAAACGCATCCGCACCGCAAGAGAGTCGTGAAAAAGCGCTTCAACAGTACGACACCCTGCAGAATATACACAAGGCGCTTCAATGGTGGTCTTTCGGACGCAAGATCAATCCGACATCCCGGGTGTCGGTCTTAACGGAGAATAGGTCGAACGGATTGAAAATATTCCGGATGATCTACGAATCGGAGTTTATGGATTAACCCCAGTCGAACCCGGGAAACATCCGACGCAACTGGCGTTTGGTCGTACGTTGACGGATCAGCTTGTTGTAGAACTCGTCCTCGGCGACCAGGGCGTTGCTGATCGTACGGTCCTCGACGAAAAATTCATTGTCGGCAAGGATCTTCAGCACATCGTCGAAACGTCGCCGCTCCAACTCTGTCCAGTAGTAATAACGGGCCGTCAGGAGGCGGTTGCGCTTGGCGATTCGGTCTGCACGCGACGTGATGTTTCCATCTCCCGAACGGGGCAGAGAACGTGTACGCCGCCGGTTCCCGGCTTTCTCAATGGTCGGGCAGTGGAAAAGAATGAGTTGATTGTCTGACGTGTTACCCATATTGCAAAGATACGAAATTTTGCACTGGAGGAAACAAAAACGCTGCCGATTTTCGATTCTTGGCAGCGTTTTTATGTTATCAAACAATCCCCACATTCAGTAGAAAATCAATGCGAAGACGGTTGAAATATGTGAGTTTTATGTCGAATTTACGATATTCCGGATCTTGTGCCTCCAAATATTGCCGGAGTTCCTCCTGACAGGCTTTGCGCATCGCATCGACCGAGAGATTACCTCTTGGTCGATAAAGGCCTTCGAGATAGCGTTTGCGATAGCCGGGCCTTTGCAAAATAAAACGCACTCTATACATATTTACATCGAATCTCGGGACAGGAATAAGAATTATCGCATATAAAAACGGGATAATTATGGTATCAACTGAATGACATTTGCTCCATTCTGGAGTTTTTCAATGGCTTCAGGCATCTGTTTTCCGATTGCCTTGAATCTGGCCCGGCACTCCTGCTTTATCGTTCCTATGTAGTCGGACGGCCCGTGTTGGATAACATGTAATCGCACCTTTTCGACAAAATCTTCAATTATCAATTTCTTGGCGCGATCCATATCTCCAGTTAAAACACAAGCCCGAAGTTGCCAATCAACATGCGGAGAATCATTGCCTTGTGCAATCTTCTTTACATTGTTGGTCATAGCCCATAATTTGAAAAACAGAATAATTTGGAGGAGTCCAAAAATGAAAAACAGAATTCCAAGAATTACGAAATAAAGATCCATAAAATTATATTTTTAGTTAAACACATACAAAGCTACAAAATTTGTTACTTTCCGGCAATGTTCTCGGCGGCGGAATCGAACCGCTGCAGACAACCGTTCGGGACTACTCCATGGCCGCCAACGAGAGCGGCAATGTTTGTTTCACACCTTTGTCGTCCTTGTAGGATACCGAAATGAACTGACAGGTATCGACGGGCCGGTAGGCGTTCTGGATGATGTCGGTGGCCTCGATCAGTTGCGGGTAGCCTGATTTGCGGGCGATTTCGCGCAGTTGCAGTACGCGGCTGGCCTTCAGATTTCCCTTGCGATCCTTCGCCAGCAGATTCATGACCATCTCGGTCAAAGCCGCCGAATCCTCGTCTTTGGCCAGCGATTTGATGAACGTTTTGACCTTATCGACCCCGACATTCACCGTATCGTCCCAGCCGTCGTTGGTGCGATAACCGAGTGCCACGGTGATCTTGCCGTCGGAAGTCGTGAATTGATTGCTGTGTCGGTCCGATTTGGTCCGGAACAACTCATCCTTAAGCGCGATCAGCGTTTCGGCATCGCCGAAAACCTCCTCTTTCAACCGGCGCATCTCCTCGCTCAACGCCTGCAACCGGCTAAACTTGCTGCGGCAGAACTCATCCACCGACGACTTGTATGCGGCAATACTCTCTTCGCGTTTCTGTTTCTCGGCACGCTCCTCGGCCTCAAGCTGCGCCTTCAGTTCGGCGCGTTGTGCTGCTGTCATTTTCGTAATATCCATACAATTTATAATTGCATTATCTTCTCTTTCCTTTTAACTCCGCAACGCGGAGGAGGATGTGACTTCTCATCGCTTCATTGACAAATTTTAATGCTCCGAAATAGCCCTTACACTCGGCAAGCATTAAAATCATATCATCCGGAAACTCTTTGCGTGCTTCCCGTCGCAGTCGTTTCAGTAGGCGTGTTTTCATAGATATTCTTGGTTAGTTACTTGGTTAGTTACTTGGTTAGTTAAAATGCACAAAGCATCTTACTCGTTTTCGAGAATCGGCCGCCAGCCGATGACCATATCGTCATCTAAAGATCCATTGTTCTCGTGCCAATGATGATTCCGGCCCCCATTTGCTTTGTAAAAGGCAATGCAGTATTCACGGCATAATGTTGTTTTAACTAAAACATCTCGATTATCATTTGGCAGCTCCACCTTCGGGTCACGCCAGCGGGTCAATTCATCGCGCTCGGATTGTGCGCCGGCGGAAAAGCCATCCATAAAGCATGTTGAGTACAATTCTCCCTCTCTGTATTCATAGTCAGACCATGCAGCATTTGCCCTCTCTTCAATTGGTTTCATAATTATTTCGATATTTTGCGAGAATCCTGCTGTTTCACCACTTCGTATTCGTTTATCGTTTCAAAAATCCGCAATGCCACCTGCGGGACTATGGCGTTTCCGCAGGCTTTGACGGCTTCCCGGCGCCACCGAGGAAAGGCGATACCAGCCAATTCCCCGGGAAACCCATCATCTCCGCCACATACAGGGGGTTGAGTCGGGAACCCGTTCCAGTCCGGTATTCGTCGCTTTGCATCGCTGTTTTGGGTAGTCCGTTGCGTATGCCCTGACTGGCAGGAAGCGTTACATTCTTCGCATCGTTGGCGGTCGGAGTAGGCA
>ERZ1027037.236-NODE-236-length-24435-cov-7.575431_pt1 | contig 24435 bp, 36 predicted proteins | sample MGYA00519440_ERZ1027037 | MGnify/ENA primary metagenome ERZ1027037 (study PRJEB26926, sample SAMN06164793) | human gut metagenome | biome: ENVO:00009003; feature: ENVO:2100002; material: ENVO:00002003 | host: Homo sapiens | place: USA | collected 2012 ... | reverse complement strand
AGAGCACACGGTTCATACCCGTGGTGTCGCTGGTTCAAATCCAGTTCCCGCTACTTGGTCTGAGAAGCTCTGAGGGGCTTCTTTTTTGTTGCCTCTTGATAAGCTGCATCCGTCCCGAATGATCACTGTTGTATTTGCGATACCGGATGGTGTATACTTGAAAAGATGAGAGAATCAGGAGGAACAATATTTTGTACGAAAGAAAGTATCATAAGCACATCTCCGCAAGACATAACTGGTTTGACCTGAAGTTGAACGAAGTATGGCAGTATCGGGATCTAATCTTTTTATTTACGCAGAAGAATTTTACGGTAAGTTATAAGCAGACGATCTTAGGTCCGTTATGGCTTTTTATCAATCCATTGTTGACCAGTGTTATGTATATGGTTGTATTTGGAAATATTGCAAAACTTGGAACGGACGGGATTCCGCAGCTTTTATTTTATCTGAGCGGAAATGCATTATGGAGTTATTTTGCCTCCTGTCTGAATGGAAATGCGGCAACGTTTACATCGAATGCACGTTTGTTCGGAAAAGTGTATTTTCCGAGACTGACTGTTCCGATTTCCAATGTTCTCTGTAGTGTGATCCGGTTTGGAATCCAAATGCTGCTGGTAGTGATTCTGCTCGGATATTATATATGGAAAGGGGCTGTCAGTCCTCACTGGGAAGCTCTTCTTCTGATTTTTTTACTTTTACTATGGCTTGGCTGCATGGGGATGGGAGTCGGGATTCTGATCTCCAGTGTGACGACAAAATACAGAGATCTTTCAGTACTGGTGGGCTTTGGAATGTCACTATGGATGTATGGCACACCGGTGGTTTATCCAATGAGCATTTTACCTGAAGGAATCCTGAAAAAAATAATCTTATTAAACCCGGTCACTGCTCCGATGGAAATGTTCCGCTATATTTTACTGGGGGAAGGAAGTATTCTTCCGGTGAGTATCGGAGTCTCACTTCTTTTTACAATACTGGTAATGCTGGGAGGAATAGTCGTATTTAATAAAGTGGAAAGAACATTTATGGATACGGTGTAAAGGAGGACGGAATGGAAAAGGAAAATCTGGCGATCCGAATTTCAGGGGTGAAAAAGGAGTATCGTCTTGGGAGTATCGGGGGAAGAACTTTGCAGGCAGATCTTCAGTCCTGGTTTGCAAGAAAGCGGGGCAGAGAAGATCCAAATGTAAAAATCGGGCAGGATGAACGGCTGGTCGGACAAAAATTTATGGCATTGAACGGGATTGATCTTACGATCCGTCAGGGTGAAATGTGTGGGATCATTGGAAGTAACGGTGCAGGAAAATCGACCCTGCTGAAACTGCTGGCACAGGTGACGGCACCGACAGAAGGAGAGATTGACCTCTATGGAAGAGTGACTTCCATGCTGGAAGTCGGAACCGGTTTTAATGGAGAGATGACCGGAAGAGAAAATATTTACATGAACGGAACGATTCTTGGAATGTCAAAAGCGGAGATCAGAAGCAAAATGGAACAGATCATTGAGTTTTCGGAGGTAAGGGAGTTCATTGATACACCGGTCAAGCGATATTCTTCCGGTATGTTCGTAAAGCTGGCTTTTTCTGTGGCAGCACATCTTGACAGCGAGATCATGATCATGGATGAAGTGCTGGCGGTCGGTGATATGGCATTTCAGAAAAAGTGTCTGGATAAGATGCGGGAAGTTGCACAAAAGGAGAACAGAACGGTTTTATATGTAAGCCATAATATGAATACGATCCGGAGACTGTGCGACAGATGTATTGTGCTGGATCAGGGAAAAGTGATCTATGACGGCGAAGTAGAGGGTGCCATCGCAGTGTATATGGATCATGCAGTTGGAGAAAATGAGACTGACATGGATCTGGCAGAAAAGCAGCGTGCCGCCCGCATTCTGAACCTTCAGCGGAATCAGGGACTCTTTATGGAGCATCTGACCATGAAGGGAAAGATCACTCCGGTTTTTGCAAGGGAAGAAACACTGGATTTGAGGATCAGAGTCAGGACCACGCAGCCTTTGAAAAATGTCATGTTCCGTCTGACGCTGCGTACGGACAGTGATTCGGGATTGGGAACATTCTGGTCAAAGCCGGTAGATTTTCCTGCGACAGGAGAGCAGGATATGGAAATGAGCATGCCATTACAGCTCTTTGAGAAGGGAATCTTTTATGCCAGCATTGGGTTTTATCAGAAGACAGCGGGCGGAGAACCACGGATACTGGATCATATTACCAGAGCATTTAAGATTGAAATCCCGGGCAGTGCAGGATGGAGTACCAATGCATACGGGTATCTGCGGTTCCCGGAAATGAAGATACAAAAAGTGAAGAACACAAGAAAAAAGGAGACCAATTATGAATAAAAAAGGTGGAAATGTGATCAGAATCGTATTAGGAGTATATCTGATCTATCTTGGAGTGAATATTTTTATTGAAGTTGTTCAGAAGAATCCGGCTAATTCAGGATTTATGGGAGTAGCCGGCGGTATATTTGTCATTGTCGGAGCGGTCTATGCATTTCTTGCGGCAAAAAAAGTGTTTGCTGAGATGAAAAAAGAGAAGAATGTCGAAGAAGAGCTTTCAGTTTCAGAAGCGGATGGAAATGAAATAAAATGGCAGGAGGCAGAAATATCCCATGCGAAGAAAGAATCAAAAGGACCAGTCATGGTAGAGCCAGGACCGGACAGGAATGAAAGAAAAGAGGCAGAAAAAGAGAACAAGGTGAACACCGGAGAAAAAATAGCAGATAAGGAAAGGGCAGATAAGGAAAAAGTGACGGCTGAAAAAAAGGCAGATAAAGAAAAGGCGGAGACCGAGGCAAAAGCCGGTAAAGGAGAAAATCCGGCAGAAAGGGACAAGGTGAAATAAAATGCGGGTAGGCATGGGATATGATGTTCATAAACTGACAGAAGACCGGAAACTGATTCTTGGCGGAGTTGAGATCCCTTATGAAAAGGGACTTTTAGGACATTCTGATGCAGATGTTCTGCTGCATGCGATCATGGATGCACTGCTGGGAGCAGCGGCACTGGGAGATATCGGAAAGCATTTCCCAGATATAGATCCGCAGTATAAAGGCATTTCAAGTATCAAATTACTGGAACATGTAGCAGCATTACTGGATGAAAATGGATATGTGGTTGAAAATATTGATGCGACGATCATTGCCCAGCGTCCGAAAATGCGTCCATATATTGATCAGATGCGGGAAAATATTGCAAAGGCACTTGGCGTGGAAACCGATCAGATCAATGTCAAGGCAACGACAGAAGAGGGCCTGGGCTTTACCGGAACAGGTGAGGGGATTTCTTCTCAGGCAATCTGTGCAATCGAGAAATATACCAATTATAGCAGTATAGATGTTGCAGCACCGGCTGCGGGGTGTGGAGGCTGTTGTGCAATGAACAATCAGTGAGATCAGAAAGACGAGGAAAAGAGGATGGAAATCCGTAAACTGGAATCTGCAGAACATGGAAAGACCCGATTTTTGTGGGAAAAGATTTTCAAGGAAGACAGTCAGACATTTGTAGATTATTATTATTTTATCAGGACAAAAGAGAATGTGATCTATGTAGTTGAAGAAGACGGAGCAATCCGTTCCATGCTGCAAAAGAATCCATACTGGATGAAACTGGAAGATTCGGTTTTTGATTCGGAATATATTGTCGGAGTCGCAACGGAAAAGGAGTACCGGAGCAGAGGGTATATGCGGCAGCTTCTGATCGCGGCACTGGAAGAGGAAAATAAGAAAAAGCATCCTTTTACTTTTCTTATGCCGGCAGCAGAAGCAATTTACAGCCCGTATGATTTTCGATATATATATCATCAGAAACAGATGGAACTGGACTCTGACGTTTTCTTTGCCTTAAAAAGAGATAAAAAAACCGGCGAAAAAGAAAGCAGAGACAGGGGAAGACAGGAAAGAGTTACACGGGATGCCGAACTGGGAGATGCAGAAAGGATCGCTGCGTTTTTTGAAAAAAATGAATCCCCGAAATGGGCAGTCTGCACAGTGAGGGACAGCGTATATTATCAGACCAAAATTCTGGAACAGCAGAGCGAATCCGGTGGAGTACGGCTGATCTTTGAAGAAAAAGATTTAGTCGGTGTCTTCTTTTATGCAAGAGAGGACATTCTTGAGATCCTTGAACCGGTTATCCTGCAGGAAAAAGAGGATGCATTCCTGGAGGCGGTGGAAGAACTGCGAAGAGAAAAGGAACTGGTGAAGATCCTGGGATGTACGGAGAAAATGCGGGAATTGTGGGAAAATGTCCATGGCGTGAGGACGGAAGAGAAGCCTCTCATCATGGCGCGGATTACGCATCTGCCGACTTTCCTGTCTGCGATGAAAGTTCCTGAGGAAGAGAAAGTAGACTGCTCCTTTGCGGTGATCGATCCTTTGCTTCAGAAGAACAGTGGTGTATGGAGAATGAAAAGTGACTGGGGAGAAGATAAACTTTGTGTGAGTGAGACGGAAGATTCCGAGGGAGTTTTTCCGATCGATGCACTGACCCAGCTTTTATTTGGAACTGTACCGATCAGAGAGATCGCAGAGCGGACGGATGTAATGGCAACAGAGCGGCTGGTGGCAGAACTGGAGAAAATCTGTAAACTGAACCGGGTTTTCTTAAATGAGATTGTATAATGCGGTTGACAAAAACTGAAAAGTTGAATAAGATAATGTAAGTGAGTAGGATTGTGGGAGTGCGTAGCACGGAGCAATCCGTAGGCATCAAAGTCGGGAGCTTTTGCCCCGACATCATGTAAGTGAGTAAGAAAAAGACCAGGAACGGGAAGAGTAGCTATGTTCAGGCTGCCAGAGAGTGGGTGTCATCGGCTGGAAGCATCCTTAAGTTATGAAGATTGTGAAGTGCCCCCGGGAGTTGATCCTGCGAAAGAGTAAGTAGCGGGATACGTTGACACGCGTTAAGTGTATTAAGTGAAAGAAGAGGATTCTTTTATTAGAGTGGAACCGCGGAGAAGACTTCGTCTCTATTTTGAGACGGAGTCTTTGTTGTTCTTAAACTTTTGAATAGGGTGTTAGGAGAGAGGAAAATGAGCATATTATCGTATGTGAAAGATGAAATTCAGGTTATACGGGAGCGTGATCCTGCGATCAAATCGAATATGGAAGTATTTCTTTATCCGAGTTTTAAAGTCATATTGAATTATCGGATCGCACATAAGCTGTATCTGAAAAAGCATTTCTTTTGGGCAAGATGGATCTCCCAGAGGGCTGCACGAAAGACCGGGATTGAAATCCATCCGGGAGCCACAATAGGAAAAGGGCTTTTTATTGACCATGGAAGTGGTGTGATCATTGGAGAAACGACGATCATCGGAGATAATGTGACTTTGTATCAGGGCGTAACACTTGGGGGTACAGGAAAAGAACAGGGAAAGAGACATCCTACTTTAAAAGATAATGTTATGGTCAGTGCAGGGGCAAAAGTAATCGGTTCTTTTACGATCGGGGAAAATTCCAAGATCGGGGCAGGATCCGTTGTGCTTGAAGAAGTTCCTCCGAACTGTACCGTGGTCGGTGTGCCGGGCAGAATTGTAAAGATGGATAATAAGAAAGTTCCGCGAAGCGATATGGATCAGATCCATCTGCCGGATCCGGTACTGAATGATATCCGTGAACTCCAGCAGGAAAATATTCAACTTCACAAGCAGTTGGAGGATATGGTAGAATATATGAAATGCTTAGAGAAGAAAAGAAAGGAAGACGCAGCAAATGAAGATTTATAATACGATGTCAAAGAGAAAAGAAGAATTTGTGCCGTTGGAAGAAGGAAAAGTAAAAATGTATGTATGCGGTCCTACAGTTTACAATTTTATTCATATAGGAAATGCAAGACCGATGATCGTATTTGATACAGTAAGAAGATATTTTGAATATAAAAATTATGATGTGAATTTTGTATCAAATTTCACAGATGTAGATGATAAGATCATCAAAAGGGCAAATGAAGAAGGCGTTACTGCGGAAGAAATCTCCAAAAGATATATTGAAGAGTGCAAGAAGGATATGGAAGGAATGAATATTCAGCCGGCAACGAAGAATCCTCTTGCAACAGAAGAAATTGGTGGAATGATCAGCATGATCGAGACTCTGATCGAAAAAGGTTATGCCTATGAAAAGAACGGAACTGTTTATTACCGTACAAGAAAGTTCGCAGAATACGGCAAGCTGTCCCATAAAAATCTGGATGATCTGCAGTCCGGTGGACGTGCATTGCTTGTGAGCGGTGAGGATGAAAAAGAAGATTCACTGGATTTTGTATTATGGAAACCAAAGAAAGAGGGCGAGCCGGCATGGAAATCTCCATGGGGAGAGGGGCGTCCGGGATGGCATATTGAATGCTCAGAGATGTCTAAAAAATATCTGGGCGAGCAGATTGATATTCATGCCGGTGGAGAAGATCTGATCTTTCCTCATCATGAGAATGAGATTGCACAGAGTGAAGCTGCAAATGGAAAAGAGTTTGCAAAATACTGGATGCATAATGGATTCCTGAACATCGACAACCACAAGATGTCCAAATCTCTTGGAAATTTCTTTACCGTAAGAGAAATTTCTGAAAAATATGATCTGCAGGTTCTGAGATTCTTTATGCTCAGTGCACATTATAGAAGTCCTCTGAACTTCAGTGCAGAACTGATGGAAGCTGCTAAAAATGGGCTGGAGAGGATCACAACAGCAGCAGAGAACCTGAAATTCCTCATCAATAATGCAAAAATGGAAGATATGAGTGAGGATGAGAGAGAAAAACTTGCCGGATCGACGGTGTATGTCGAGAACTTTGAGAAGGCAATGGACGATGATTTTAATACAGCAGATGCAATTTCAGCAGTATTTGAATTTGTAAAATATATGAATACGACAACTGATGGAGCAAGTTCCAAAGAATATCTGCAGAACCTGTTTGACTGTCTTGTAAGACTGACGGATGTTCTGGGAATTATTGTGGATAAGGAAGATGAGATCCTTGCAGCTGATATTGAAGCACTGATCGAAGAACGTCAGGCAGCAAGAAAAGCTAAGAACTTCGCAAGAGCAGATGAGATCAGGGATGAACTTCTGGCAAAGGGAATCATCTTAAAAGATACAAGAGAAGGGGTACAATGGAAAAAAGCGTAGGAATAGGATTGGAACCATTTATCAGGAAAATTCCGGGGATGAAGCAGATCGACCCGAAGCAGTGTTCACCACTGGTTCTGGCATATGTCGGGGACTGTGTCTTTGATCTGATCGTAAAGACGATGGTAGTCGGAAGAGGAAACCGGCCGGTTCATCGTCTTCATGAGGAGACGAGCCGGTATGTCCAGGCATCGGCACAGTCCTATATGATGCGGTTCATGCAGGAGCATCTGAATGAGGAGGAACATGCAGTTTACCGGAGGGGGCGGAATGCAAGAAGTGTATCACCGGCGAAAAACCAGTCGATCACGGACTATAGAAGAGCAACCGGCTTTGAAGCTCTGATCGGGCATCTTTATCTGAGTGAAGAATATGAAAGACTGACAGAACTGGTGACGATCGGACTGGAGGCCATGGAAGAAAAATTTGATACAGAAAGAAATGAAGGAGCAAAGAATGCGGGAAAATAGCAGATATCATGAAGCAGAGAATCATACGGGACAGGATAATTCCCATACGCTGGTTATTGAAGGCAGAAATGCAGTACTGGAAGCATTCCGGTCAGGGAAACCGATCGACAAAGTATTTGTACTGGATGGATGTCAGGATGGTACGGTGAGAACGATTGTAAGAGAAGCAAAAAAGCATGATGCCCTGTTGAATTTTGTAACAAAAGAGAGACTGTCGCAGATTTCGGAGACCGGAAAGCATCAGGGAGTTGTGGCATATGCAGCAGCATATGAATATTCAACGGTTGATGATATGCTTGCACTTGCAGAGGAACGGGGAGAAGATCCTTTTATCCTGATCCTTGATAATATCGAAGATCCGCATAATCTTGGAGCAATTATCAGAACGGCGAATCTTGCAGGAGCACATGGAGTGATCATTCCAAAAAGACGGGCAGTCGGGCTGACGGCAACTGTTGCAAAGACTTCGGCAGGGGCATTGAATTATACTCCGGTTGCCAAAGTGACGAATCTGGTTAAGACGATGGAAGAACTGAAAGAAAAGGGGCTTTGGTTTGTCTGTGCGGATATGGACGGTGAGCCGATGTATCATCTGAACCTGACAGGACCGATCGGACTGGTGATCGGAAATGAAGGAGAGGGAGTCAGTAGACTGGTAAAAGAAAACTGTGATTTTGTAGCAGGAATCCCGATGAAAGGTCAGATCAATTCTCTGAACGCATCGGTGGCAGCAGGAGTTCTTGCATATGAGATCGTAAGGCAGAGAATCATAAAAGGACAGTAGACGCAGGAGCATTTGAGTAAGAACCGATGGAAAAATATGATAAAGTGACGGATGAGCAGCTTATCAGGGATTTCCGTAATGGAGACCGGGAAATTATGGATCATCTGATGATGAAGTATAAAGCAATGGTAAGAAAAAAAGCCAGGGCGATGTATTTGTTTGGCGGGGAGAACGAAGATCTGATCCAGGAAGGGATGATCGGACTGATCAAAGCTGTCCGGGATTATGACCCGGATCAGGGAGCTTCTTTTGCGAGTTTTGCGGAACTTTGTGTGTCAAGACAGATGTATTCCGCAATCGAGGCATCAAAAAGAAAAAAGCACATACCGTTAAATTCATATGTATCGCTGTATGATGACAGTGGTCAGGAAGGAGAGGAAAGAAGAACCCCTCTGATCGATACCATTGAGCCGGTTCGTGATAATGACCCGGAAGTGCTGTATTTGGGGAAGAAATTTACGGAAGTTTTTATTGAACAGTTGAAAGATACTTTGAGTCCTTTGGAGAACCATGTGCTGTATCTGCATTTAATGGGAACGGATTATAAGACGATCGCAGAGCTTCTGGGCAAAAGTCCGAAGTCAATTGATAATGCCCTGCAAAGGATCAAAGCAAAGGCAGAAAAGATGCTTGACAAATCAGAATAAGCTCTTTCAGAGGAGATACAAATGAATAAAGGGAAAAATTGTTTTTTTGCAATACTCGTATTTGGATTAACGATGGCAGTATTTAATGGAATGTCGGTCGTATTGGCTGTATCTGCGTCCATCGGTGGAGGAATCATTCAGGGAGCAAATGGAGTGAATATGACCTACGATTATCTGATGGATCATATGAATTTCTATTCTGTACTGGTTTATCTGATTCCGCTGGCTATTTTTGGACTTTGGTATTATTTCGCATTTGTGGATCAGAAAGGTACAGAAAATTCCCTGTCCGTGAAAATAAAAAAGTTAGATATAACAGGGTGTCTGATCCTCGTGATTTTTACATTTTCAATCCAGCATGTGACGAGTCTGGTGATGGCAGTAATCAACCAGTTATTTCCACAGGCAATGGAAACTTATACGGAAATGATTGATAGTTCGGGAATTACGGAGTATTCGCTGATGTGGGTAGTCAGCACGCTGATTCTCCCTCCGCTGGTGGAAGAAATGATCTTCCGTGGACTGATTATGGGATATCTGAGGAGAACCGGAATGCACTGGATGATCGCCAATGTGATCCAGGCAGTCTGCTTCGGCATTTTTCATCAAAATTTAGTTCAGGGAATCTATGCAGGGCTTCTCGGACTGGCACTTGGATATGTAGCGTATCGTTATGGAACACTATTTGCATCTATGCTGATGCATCTGCTCTATAATCTTTTCGGAACTGTACTGATTGATATTGAATCAAGTATTATGCCGGACTGGATGCTGGGGCTTCTGATTTTCCTCTGTGTGCCGCTTACAGTTGTGGGAATTGTGCTTGTATATATCAAGACAGTAAATACAGATAAAAAGCAGGAGAGCAAGATATGAGATTTGTAATACAGAGAGTCACAGAGGCTGCTGTCCGGGTGGATGGTGAACTTCTTGGACAGATAGAGAAAGGATACCTGGTTCTGATTGGTGTGGCAGAATCAGATACGGAGGAAATCGCAGATAAGATGGTAAAGAAGATGACCGGTCTGCGGATTTTTGAAGATGAGCAGGGAAAGACGAATCTTGCGTTGAAAGATGTGGGAGGCAGTCTGCTTCTTGTGTCGCAGTTTACACTATATGCAAACTGTAAAAAAGGAAATCGTCCAAGTTTTATCGAGGCAGGTTCTCCGGAAAAAGCGAATGCCCTGTATGAATATATTATTAAAAAATGCAGAGAAAGTGTGGAACGGGTAGAAACCGGCCGGTTTGGTGCGGATATGAAAGTGAGTCTGCTGAATGACGGACCGTTTACGATTGTCCTTGATTCGGAAAAATTATAAGATGTAAGAAAATGATTATAACAATTATAAGAGATTTTCTTGACTTTTCTTTCAGAGTAGTGTATATTTATGATTGCGTTCGGTTTTGGACGCAATGTGCTGTCTTGGCGCAGTCGGTAGCGCGTCGCCTTGGTAAGGCGGAGGTCGGGGGTTCAAGTCCCCTAGACAGCTTTGAACTTTTCCCCGGAATCGCCCGTGAATGCGGTGTTTCCGGGGTTTTTCTTTTGCGAAAATTCCAAAAGGGGGCAAAAAGGGGGCAGACTATAAAATTTTCAATTCTTTCAACTGCTCATTTCGTTTGCTTTCCAACTTCTGCGTAACGTGTAAATAAATTTCTCTTGTGACCTTACTGTCATTATGTCCAAGTCTTTTTGAGATGCTGTCGATATCAATTCCCTGTTCCATAAGCAGACTTGCGTGTGTATGTCTTAGCGTGTGTGGTGTGATGCTTCTACCGATAGTTTTCATGGAATTTTCCTTGAGGTATTTGTTGTAAGCGAAGTGGTCAATGTGCTCACGAACTGTACCAGTGAACAATAGGTTGCTAAACTGTATCACATTGTCGTTCTGAGCCATTCTCAGTGCCTTTCTACAGACTTTTGCCAGTTCGTCTTGAATATATACGTCTCGGATAGAAAAGTCCGTCTTTGGGGTTGTTACGATGTCATTGTTGACATCATAGGTTTTCGTGACATGGATCACACGCTTTCTCAAATCAACATCCGATTTCTCAAGCGCAGCAGCTTCACCGAATCGAAGACCAGACAGGACGAGGAATTCTGTTAGCACTTTCCATTTTTCCACTTTCATCTCATCAAGCAACAATTCCACTTCGCTGGACTCAAGAAATTTGTCTTCAATCTTCTTACGGTGAGAAACATCTTTAAACCGTTCAATCTTGTTGAGATAGGAGATATCTTCAATGTAATCATTACGGTATCCCCATCTCAGCAGAGCCTTGAGCCTTACTATCCATTCGTTGAGCGTTCCAGGAGCTCTGCCAGTAGCGAGAAAACGTTCTCTGATATATCCCGCATTTAACTTCGATACAATGGTAGATGGTCCGAGAATCTTTGCAATAGACTTACACGCTCCGCAGTTCCTGATGTACGTAGATTGCTTGACTGTCCTCAGCTGTTCAGTATTGTATAGCTCTGTGAGTTCTTTCAAGGTTAGGTCTTTCTTCTGCGTTGATGCTGTCTTTAATTCCTGATCAATGCGCTCTTGGAGCGCAGCAGCTGCCAACTTGCGATTCTTTGCAGTATTCTTTGGCATGGAAATTGAGACTCGTTTGACTTTTCCTGTCATTGGGTCGGTGTAGCGTTCAACAAATTTGAATCCGGTTTTTCTTTCTTCTACCCACATAATCATCTTCCTTTCTGTTTTTGAGTATAAAAATAACAGCCAGCGAGGAACAAGTGTTCCGCTTGCAGACTGTTTCCGAAGATGATACAATATTCATTGGTCGTTGAATGATGTATTTCTTCGGAAATCATTATTCGTCTCCCGGTGTTGGTAGCACCGGGATTTTTTAGTTATATTATTATTTCATCTGCATTTTCTGCATTAATGCTTCTTGAAGCACCTGAGAGAAATTAAGTCCCATAGCAGAAGCAGATTCATTTAACCATTCTGGAATGGTAAGAGTTTTTTTGACAGCTTTGTTGTTATACATCTTACGATAAGCCATTGTATCGCAAGCAATATAATTAATAAAGTCGTTATCAGAAAGTGTAATTTCTGATGGAGCAGAAGGAGCAGGAATTTTGCGTCCGTCCTTTTCGTATCCGTAAAGAACTAGAGCGAGTGCGTCTTCTGCCATTTCAATACCGTCTTCCAGTGAATCCCCACAAGTGTAACAACCTTCCAAGTCAGGAAAATTAATCGAAAAACTTCCATCATCTTCAGGGGTAAAAATTGCGGGATAAGCATATTTTGCCATAACAATTCTCCTTTCAAATATATAATATATAAGACTGGAAAAGAAGGGGACTATTTAAGTCCCACATCTTTCAGAATGTTGTTGAGAGTTCCTGTTGGAATTTCTGCTTTGTGTCTTGGAACTGCGAATTGCTTTCCAGTTATAGGACTGTACCAAATATCATGCCGGCTACCATTCCGAATCAATTCGCATTTCGCTTTCTTTAGCATTTTTAATAATTCCTGTGTTTTCATTATATCTCCTTTCTATGATATTATTATAACACGTGCTGACACGTATGTCAATAAAAAGAAGTGTAAACACGTATAAAATAAACAGAGATACTTTGATAAATTTTTCATATCATTTGAATGAGAGTGATGTTTTGGCGAAGGGGCGGTTTTTATCAATAACATTTTTTCACGAGTTCTATACTACAAAGTGTTTACTACAGGATTGAAAGTTCCATGCTCATTTTCAAACATCAAAATTCCAACAGTTTCCTCAGGGTCTTGAGGATTTTTAACCATTATATTTAGATCAGTAATACCATTAAGGTTTAAAAGCGATTCTTTTGTAACAGTTAATTCAGAAGCAATAGTATATGTAGCATCTTTGCTTTCCTGTAGATCTAAATTAATAGACATACTTTTTCCACCGTCTGAAGTTGTAACAATATAGTTGACTTTTAATTCAGGAAAATCCTGTTGAATCTCAGAAATCATATCTGCATATACAGTTAAGCTTTCCTGTCGTTCTTTTTCTAAAGCCGCTTCTTCTTCCGGAGATTTTTCAGAGGTATCCGAATTATTATCCTGTGCTTCATCTTCATTGTCGGTGACTACTTTAGATGAATGATAATCAGGCGAATTATCATAATTGCTTTCATTTGTAAGTTCACATCCTGAAAATAAGGCTGAACATATTGCTGTCAAAGACAGTATCAGGGTTATAGATTTCTTTTTCATTCCTTCTTCTCCTTTGTTAATAAGAACCGTTCTTTATGAATAACACCACTTATTCATTTATATAATCCCGCGAGGGGTTATATCATTTCTGTAACTGTCAGATAAGGAACAAAGTAAATAACATAGTTATCTACAGTAGTACAGATCCCATATTTACTCTGATAGCAGTTAATGCATTCTTGCAGGTATTCTTCTGTAACATCTAAATAGTCTGCAATTTCATATTGGTTTTGACATCCGGCATTAAACGCCCGGACAATCCCCATGAGTCCGATTAATTTATTGTATCCCCACAAACGAGCCTGTCGTTCTTGCTTGCGGTTTTGTACGGAATTTGTATTTATAATATCACCAACGGATGTGTGGTGATGTCCAAGCTCTTCAGCCAGTGTGCAGGTTTTCTGAATTGTATTCATATCTTTTTTGATTGCTACAGTACCATCACAGTACAATCCTTTTATCCGGTCACTGTGAAATGTATAATCTATAACATTTATACTGTCCCTGCAGGCTTCGTCTTGTAAACATTCGTATGTGTTCATATGCATAACACCTCCCACTACAGCATATCAGCTTATCTGTCCAATAAAAATGTCTTATTTTCTTCTGTTCTTTACAAATGCAGCGAAGTTTTTGATTTCTTCCATTTCATCTTCTGTGTATTCATCACCGTCAAAGTGGGCGGCAAGAGTGGTTGGTTCAGCTTCAAGTCCGAGTAACATATCGGCAGAAACATTTAATGCAGATGCTATTTTTTTAATCGTATCTACATTTGGCTCGCGTTTTCCGCTTTCATATAGAGAATATGTTGATTTTGCAACACCTATATTTTCTGAAAGATCTTTCTGAGATAGCCCAGATTTTAGTCTTGCTTCTTTTAAATTTTCATTGAAGTGCTCACCCATATTTTAGTACCTCCTGTTAATTAAGATTATAGTTGCGTATTGAAAAAGTGTCAATAAAAAAGTTTGCAAAATGAAAAGAAAACTATTGACAAGTTTGCAATAAGCAATTATAGTATAATTAAAGTTTGCGAAATGCAAATTTTGAAACGCGGACTGCATTGGAGCGAGGTTGACAGTTACTGGAACACTACAGTTCCTTTTCTAAATGGGCTGACATTGTGGAGAGGTCATTACCAGTGTAAGTAAAATACAGAAGTTTATATCCGAACTTTTCATATTTTCGGAGAAGCTCAGTCCTATTTTGGGATTGAGTTAGGGCAAAGAGGCGATTTGCAGTCCGCAACCAATATTATAGCAGAAGGGAGCGAAGAGGAATTGTTTAAAAATTTAGATGCTGAGCAGGCAAGACATTCTTACACAAATCAGCGAATGGCAGATATGGTCGGAATTTCAAGAGTATCTTATGAGAATAAGAAAAAAAATGGGAAATTCACTGCACTCGAAGCGAAGAAAATGTGCAAGATATTCAAGGTGAAATTTGATTATCTGTTTGCAACAGATGAAGATGAAGCGAGGTGACGGAGAGATGCAGGAATATATCATAGCATTGCAGGGAATCAGTTATTCTGACTGGGTTAAGTTAAAAGCAGGAATAGACAGAACTTTTGAAATGCAAAAACGCGAATTTGAGAAAAATCTCAAACTCGCTAATACAGATCATGTGAAGAAAATCATCCATTCACAATTTGAATAAACATTGGATTAATTCTCCAGTCGTTTCCCTTGTAATAAACATGAACGTAGTCAAGACCGTAAAAACTGTGTTCAAGTTCTTTATCCTTATTACAAGGAGAATAAATGGGAGCACCCTCTTCCCACCAGCAGTAAGGCGATTTACCATATTCACTGATTTTGCTGTTGGGATCATCATTGAGGCATACCCAGTTGCCAGCAAGGCAAGCATATATTTTCTTCATAAAAATCTCCTTTCTTTCATACTCGGCATGGCAGTGCCTGTAAGAAAAGTATAGGGGAACGGAAAGGATAATTCAATGCCAGGATATAATTTCAACCATTTTACAGGGAAGAAGTAGTGAGGTGATACAGAATGCCAATGACCAAAGCACAAGCTATTGCAGAACTGGAACATATTTATGAAATCCTTCCTCTGATAGCAGAAGCAGTCAAAGAAGAGAAGAAACCCATCAACCAGTATGGCAAGACTTCCTATTTCCGTGATATGTACGGTCAGTCAATGGGAACTGTGAACAATAGGAAAGAGGGAATCCGGAGGGAAATCAAGTCCGGGAGATACCCGGAGAGTGCATTGATCGAAAGATTTATTGATAAGGCGGTGTATGCAGATTATAACCGCTTCTTCAAGCACTTGGAGGGAGCAGGCAGAAAATACGTTCCTGCTTATGATCCACTGGAGGCAATGGTGCTTGTGAGAAAAATGGAGGGAGAGACAAGTGAACAGTCCGTGTAGGAAGTGCAGGTTTGAGAATGATGTAAAAATGTATGGTACTCAAACTTAAAGGAGGTGAGAAACGTGGAGCAGTTAAAGGTAATTCAGATCAGGAAGAGAAAGCAGACAAAAGAACCGGTAAGACAGCCGGATACATACGACAAGATTGTTGAACGAGCCTTTTGGTTCGTGATCGGGTTCAGCATCGCATTAATGGTCTGCTGTGTTGCTTTCGGGCAGACATGAAAAAAAGTGCCGTAGCGAGGCGGCAACCTCTCAGGCACTTAGAAAAATAACCAACATAATAATAACAAATGGAGGAGGATATGGCAATGGGCAGTCCATTTGAAATCTTTGATTTCAAGGATGAAACAGACTGGCTGAATGGAAGAATGAACGGGATCGGTGGAAGTGATGCCAGTGCTGTAGTAGGGATGAATCCATATAAAAGCAATATTGATCTGTTTGAAGAGAAGACCGGGAGACGGATTCCCGAGGATATCTCAGGAAAAGCCTGTGTGATTTATGGAAAATACGCAGAACAGCCAATCAGGGAGCTGTTTAAATTAGATTATCCTGAATATGAAGTGGAACATCATGAATTCAGAATCCTGAGAAGCATTCAGCATCCATTCATGCAGGCTTCACTGGATGGGGAGCTGACAGATCAGGATGGCAGAAGAGGAATTCTTGAGATCAAGACTACAAATATCCTGCAGAGTATGCAGAAAGAAAAGTGGAGAGACCGGATCCCGGACCACTATTACATACAGGTTCTGCACTATTTACTTGTAACAGGATATGAATTCGTTGAATTGTGTGCCCACCTGAGGACAGAGTGGGGTGGAGAGAAGCGTACAACGGTAAAACATTACCATATAGAACGGGCAGACGTTCAAGATGATTTGGACATGCTGCTCAGAGAGGAAACGAAATTCTGGAATTATGTAGAGAGTGGCAGAAAGCCGCCCCTCATACTTCCTGAAATATAAAAAAATCAAGGAGGAACAGTATGGAATTAAGAATTATCAACCCGTCAGAAGAATCAGGATTTCTTTCAGAGATCCAGTGGAATTACGAAGAGGTAAAGGCATGGGTGGCATCCAGGGTGGAGGAATATAAAAATATTGCCTATACAGAAGATGCAGCCAAGGATATGAAGCAGGACCGTGCGGAGCTGAATAAAGCAAAGACGGCAATCGAGAACGAACGCAAGCGGATCAAAAAATTGTGTATGGAGCCGTATGAGCGTTTTGAACGTCAGGTGAAAGAAGTCACAGGTCTGATTGATGAGCCGATCGGATTGATTGATGGACAGCTGAAAGAAATCGAAGAAAAGAGAAAACAGCAGAAGCAGAAAGACATCGAGGAGCTTTTCAAAACCATCGGCTTTCAGGATTTTATTGTATTGGAAAGAATCATGGATCCGAAATGGCTGAATGCAACGGTATCTCTTGGCAAGATTGAAGAACAGATGAAGAATATCCTGTTTAAGGTCGGAACAGAAGTTGCTACAATCAGCAGTCTTCCGGAATTCAGCTTTGAAGCATTGGAAATTTATAAGAAGACACTGGATCTGAATCAGGCGATTGCCGAAGGACAGAGACTGGCGGAGATTCAGAAGAAAAAGCAGCAGTATGAGGAAGAACAGAAACGTATTGCAGCTGAAAAGGCAAGGCAGGAAGCAGAACAGAAAATGGCAGTACAGCCTGCAGTTGAGCCTCCGGTTGCGGACAGTGTTCCAGTTGTTGAAGAGAATGCGGAAACTGAGGCAGAAACAGCTCAGGCTAATCTGATTCAAATGGATTTTCGTGTATGGGCTACCAAGGAGCAGCTGCTTGGTTTGAGAGAGTATCTGATCGGGCATCAGATTAAATTTGGAAAGGTGGAGTAAAAAATGGCAGTACAGAACAGTTTAGCAAAAAGACAGACGAAGACAGGAATGGCAGCCTACCTGACGCAGGATGCAGTAAAGAAGCAGATTAACAGTGTAGTTGGTGGGAAGAATGGTACAAGATTCATTTCCAGTATTGTATCTGCAGTTCAGACCACACCGGCTCTGCAGGAATGTACGAATCCAAGTATTTTGTCAGCAGCATTACTGGGAGAGGCTTTGAACCTTTCTCCATCCCCACAGCTTGGTCAGTTTTACATGGTGCCTTTTGATAATAAGAAGAAAGGATGCAAAGAAGCACAGTTTCAGCTTGGTTACAAAGGATATATTCAGTTGGCAGAACGTTCAGGATATTATAAAAAATTAAATGTTCTTGCAATCAAAGAAGGTGAGCTGATCCAGTATGATCCTCTGAACGAGGAGATCGAGGTTGAACTGATCGAGGATGATGTGATCCGTGAAGAGACTCCGGCCATGGGATATTATGCGATGTTTGAATATGAAAACGGATTCCGCAAAACGATGTACTGGTCGAAAAAGAAAATGCTTGCACATGCAGAAAAGTATTCTCAGGCATTCAAGAGAAATGGTGGAGCGAAATCTTTGGAGCTTTTGGAGCAGGGAAAGATTCCGGAAAAGGACTTATGGAAATATTCTTCTTTTTGGTTCAAGGACTTCGACGGAATGGCCATGAAGACGATGCTCCGCCAGCTGATCAGCAAGTGGGGAATCATGAGCATTGATCTGCAGAATGCCATTGATAAGGATATGGCTGTGATCCATGAGGACGGAACTACAGATTATGTAGAAAACGAACCTGAACAGAATACTGTTGTAGCTGAGCAGGAGATTCAGGAGGTGATGGATGGAAAAGCAGCAAAGCAGGAAAAGAATATTGAAGATGAATTTTTCAGTCAGCAGTAAGAGGAAAGGAGACCAACTATGCAGCATATTAATTTAGAAACTTTCGCAAATGGTGCTTTTACGGCACAGGTAAACCGGGCAATTGAAGAAGTTACAAAAAATATTCAGGATCCCAATACGGATGCAACGGCAGCGAGAAAAATTACTGTAACCATTGGATTCAAGCCAAATCAGGATCGTACACTTGCCCCAATCGGAATACAGTCAAAAACGACACTGGCACCTGCCCTTGGAGCGGTTACAGCAATTCAGATGGTAAAAGACCTTGTAACCGGAGAGGTACAGGCAGCCGAGATTGGGAATCAGATTCCGGGGCAGATGTCTATGGATGATATGAGTCATGGTCCGGAGGCATCAACAGTTCAGACTATCGATGGGAAAGCTGTGGATACAGAGACCGGCGAAATTTTGGGATCACAGGATGCAGGAAATAAAGTAGTAGATTTGAGAAAAGCAAGAGAAGCATAGGAGGATATGAAGATGTTTGAAGAATTAAAAGATGCGTTTGTATATGTAGCAAAGCTGAAAGAAGAGTCCATGGAACCAATTGTAAAGACGATTGATGGAAAAACTTACTGTAATAAAAGTCTGGTGCGGTATGGTGAAGAGGATCTTGCTGATCCGATCAGAGTTAATACACTTTCGGCACTGGTAGATTACATCAAAGGGATGCCGGAAGAACTGAGAGATAAGATGATCTTACATATTGTGAGTCCGAAAGAAGTGGAGCTGTATTCCGGACTTTTGGAGGAAAAACATCGTGAAACGCTGTTTAAATGTGAAGCAATCGTAAATGAATTCCGCTTTGATAAATATTATGATCAGGAACGTTTTCTGATTGAGCTTCAGGCCAATTTTGTTACAAGTGAAGATCTTGAAACTATTATGAAAGTGTCCGGAAATATTCAGGCAGGAACTACAGCATCGTATTCGGATGATGGCGTGTCGCAGAAAACAACGATCAAGAGTGGCGTACAGAGAGCAGATGTGATTGTTCCGAATCCGGTAAAACTGGTTCCTTATCGTACTTTTTCGGAAGTTGAGCAACCTTCCAGCCTGTATGTGTTCCGTATCAGGGACGATGGTGGAGAGCCGATGTTTAAACTGGTAGAAGCCGATAATGGCTTATGGAAAAATGCAGCAATGAAGAAAATCAAAGAATATTTCGAGTATGAACTTGCAGAGATTCCTATTCTGAAAGAAGGAAGATTAACGATTATTGCGTAAAATGATACTTTCTTATGATTGATCATATGTCACACACGTAACTTATAAATCATGTTTCTCCCGCACCGGATACGCTGATCCGGTGCGGGAAGAAAGGAGAAGAAATGAAATCAGTATCATTTCATGTTCCGGGAAAACCGCAGGGAAAGGCAAGAGCAAGAACTGTCCATAATAAAAATTTAGGTCATTCTATCAGTTATACACCTGAGAACGACTTATTATATGAAAATCTGATCAAAGCAATGTATATCACTGCTGCCAAAGGAACAAGATTTGACAAAGATATACCGGTGGCTCTCCGGATTGTAGCAAGATTTGAGCCTCCGAAGAGTACCTCAAAGAAAAAAGCCCAGCAGATGCTGGCAGGTGAGATCCATGTCATGAAGAAGCCGGATGTGGATAATATTGTAAAAGTTGTAGCAGACGCTCTGAACGGAGTAGCCTATAAGGATGATACGCAGATCGTATTTGTTGCGGCAAAAAAAGCATATTCAGCTGAGGAGGGACTGGATATCGTGGTGGAGGAATATAGAGCAACAGAATAAGAGGAAAGGTGGTGGCAGCAGTGCCAAGACCAAAAAAGAATGGGTTGGATTACTTTCCACTTGATGTTGACTTCCTCGATGATCCGAAAATAAAGATACTAAAAGCCAGATATGGCAGGGACGGTATCGTATTTTATATCTACCTCTTGTGCGAAATATATAAGCAGGGATATTACCTGCAGGTAGATGATGATTTTGAGTATATTATATCTGATGATTTAAAAATTGATCAGAACAAGGCGAAGCAGGTCTTGAACTTCTTGCTGTCACGGTCACTGTTTGATAACAAACTTTTTCAGTCGGACAAGGTCTTGACCTCTGCCGGAATACAGAAACGATTTCAGCTTGCTGTAAAAGAACGGGCAAGAAAAAATCCGATAGAAGTTGGAAGGTACTGGCTTTTGAAAGAAAATGACACAGAACCTTTTATTAAGTGTACCCATTTTATGGATTTATCCGAGAAAAAAGAGAGTTATTCCGGGAATAACGATTGTAATTCCACGGAAAAATCCCTAAAGAAAAGTAAAGTAAAGAATATAAATAATATATTAGGATTCAGCCCGGAACTGGAACAGGCATTTCAGATGTATATTCTTGTTCGTTCCAGCAATTACGGAGATATGATACCGGAACAAATACAGGCACTGAGAGAGGATCTGATCAAGTTGAGCGACAAGGAAGAGGAACGGATTGCGATTGTGAAAAAAGCTACTGCAGGAGGGTGGAAAAGTTTCTATAAAACGACCACTTCGGAGAAAAAAAGAAAAACAACTGTAAGGAACAATAACAACTTTGAGCGGCGAAGATATGACATGGATGATCTGGAGGCTCAGTTGGTTGGGAAGAGATAAGAATATTTGGAGGTACAGAAGAAGTGAATGCAGAAGAGTTCGTAAGAACTGTACAGAACTGCGGATACGGTACGAAAAATGGAGCAAAGAAGTATGTGGAGCTGAATCCGAAAGATGAGTACGGAACAGAGGATTTGATCGCCTTGCATGAAGGCAATATGCACTGGCAAGGAGTCAGCGGAGACAAAGGACTCGTATATGTTTACGGAGCAAATGGCAAGACAACAGCAATGAGTAACGGAATCATGGGTAATTCAAGTGCAAGTCAGGATTGGTGGTGATTGGATGATTAACGGAGAATTGATAGTAGACAACTTTGCAGGCGGCGGGGCAAGCACTGGAATGGAGATGGCAACTGGATATAGCGTGGACATCGCAATCAATCACGATCCAGAAGCCATCCGAATGCACAAGGCGAATCATCCGAACACGAAGCACTATTGTGAAAGCGTGTGGGACGTGGATCCGGTAAAGGCGTGCAACGGACATCCAGTCGGACTTGCCTGGTTTTCGCCGGACTGCAAACACTTCAGCAAAGCAAAAGGCGGAAAACCGAAAGATAAGAACATTCGTGGTCTTGCATGGGTTGCTCTTAGATGGGCAGGACTTGTCAGACCGAGAGTGATCATGTTAGAGAACGTGGAAGAATTTAAAACATGGGGTCCGTTGAACAGGTCCCATAGACCAATTAAGCAGAAACAGGGTGTAACATTCGAAAAATTCGTAGAGCAGCTCCGGCGGCTAGGATATGAAGTTGAATTTAACGAACTGGTGGCAGCTGATTATGGCACACCGACCATGCGAAAGAGATTCTTCATGATTGCGAGATGTGATGGCAATCCGATCGTCTGGCCAGAACCGACTCATGCACCGGCAGATAGCGATGAAGTAAAGTTAGGACGTTTGAGACCTTATGTTGGAGCATATACACAAATTGATTTCAGCCGGCCGTGTCCATCCATTTTTGATACTTCGGAAGAAATAAAAGAGAAATATGGAATCAGAGCGGTACGCCCGCTGGCACCGAAGACAATGGATAGGATTGCAAGAGGATTGAAGAAATTCGTTCTGGATAATCCGGAACCGTTCATCGTTCAGTGTAATCACGGTGAAGAACGAAGACCACAGGATATTAATGAGCCAATGCCGACCATAACTGGAAAGCATGGATTTGGAATTGTAGCACCTGTGCTGATTCAGTATCATTCCGAAACGACAAAAAGTGAGGTTAGAGGGCAGACAATCAAAGACCCGATTATGACAGTGGATGGTTCAAACAGATATGGACTGGTTACATCGTTTCTTAGCAAGTTTTACAAGAGCGGAACCGGACAGGATATCAGAGAGCCATTGCATACGATCACAACATCCGCCGGGCATTTCGGAGAAGTAAGAGCCTTTTTGATTAAATATTATGGAGATGCGACAGGACAAGATATTGAAAAGCCACTTGATACAGTAACTACAAAGGACAGATTTGGACTTGTGACAATTGAAGGTGTTGACTACCAGATTGTAGATATTGGACTTCGGATGTTGGAACCAAGAGAACTGTATGGATGTCAGGGATTTCCGGATGATTACATAATCGACCATGACTATACAGGCAAGACGTATCCGAGAAGTGAACAGGTTAAAAGATGCGGCAATGCGGTTTGTCCGCCGATACCTGCAGCAATGGTAAGAGCGAATCTTCCAGAACTATGTGTGGCGGAGAGAATTGGTAACATGCGGATTGCAGAGGAACAGACAGGACAGATGAGATTTGCATCGGAGTTGAAAGCGTGAGACAGTTGTTAGAAGAAAAGTACAAGGAGAGGAATAAATGAACGAAAAAAGTAAAGTAGTCGAAAATGACGGAGTATACAGTTGTCCGTTTTGTGGAAGCAAAAAAATTAATTTGTGTTCCCAAACTGTATTGATAAAAATCGAAGATGCTAATACAGGAAAAGAAGTCGATGAACGTACAAACAAAATCAGAAAGCTGACAAATAGAGAAAAAGCGACGGCATATGATACTGCGTCAATAGATGGCGTTGGATGTTGGCATTATACATGCAGGAAATCCGGGTTGGATTCCATGCAGTGAGAGACTGCCAGAAGATGAAAGCTACATACTGGTATCGTTTAAAAACTGCACAATGCCAGATATTGCAAGATACGAAGAAGATGACGAGGGCGGTACATTTTATCCGGGAGACGATGAGAAATCTTATTCAAGCTATGGATTGTTTGTCAATGCCTGGATGCCATTGCCGGAACCGTACAAGGAGGACAATTAATGGAAGAATTAAAACCATGCCCTAGATGTGGAGCGAAAGCATATCTTTCAAGAGATGTGGCAGACGGATTTTATTTCGGATGGTCGGCTGGCTGTCCGAGATACTGCCACTACGATGGAATACACGGAACAACAATAGACACAGCCGAGGAAGATTGCTATGCGGTACATGGAGCGAATTCCAAAGAAGAAGCTGTTGAGAAATGGAATAACCGTGTTGAGCATCTGAAAGAACGCGATCAGCAGATAGGTTATGAGAAAATCTTCGAAGAAATGCAAATGAATTCATTGAGATAAAAGCGAAGAGCTTCGAAGATGAAGGAGAAAAAGATGGAAATTAAAGAAGCTATGGAGATATTGGCAAAAGACATACATACAGACGTTCCGAAAGCAGCTATCAGCACAAGAAAGCATGATACTGCCGTGCGGATGGCCCTTATTGCACTGGAGAAAGCGGATTCCAGTATGAAGCCGATTACCTTAGACGCGCTGAACGGAGATATCGACTATGTATGCCCTTTATGTGGTAAAAATGTAATGTCGGATGCGGAAAGCAGAAGTAACTATTGTGGCGAATGTGGTTGTAAATTTGATTGGAGTGAGATTGATGAGCAGACTAATTGATGTTGATTGGATTGTAGATTCGGATATTGCCAATTGTTTGGGAGCAGAGTATTGCAGTTGCGTTCCAGATGCAAGGGACATGCTGAATGACCAGCCTACAGCGTATGATGTGGAGGCGGTTGTGAAAGAACTTGAAGATTTGAAGATGAGCTACTTTCTGACACTGGCAAATACTGGCGATGCGGATAGGGATTGTGCTTATCTTAATACTGCAAATGCTATTGACAGAGCCATTGAGATCGTGAAAGGCGGTGGAACGGATGCCACTGACGGATCAGTCGAAGAAAGTGTAGTATATCGAGATTTTATGAAAAGGAGTAGAAATTGAGCGAACATTACAACCGTGAAGAGTCCGAATGGATGAAGCAGGCTACTCGATCCCGGCGGCTGAATTATGCGGATATGTCTAAGCATCCACCGGATCGGAAAGCCAGTGCAGACTTCCACCGTCCGGCATACCCGAA
>ERZ1027037.191-NODE-191-length-29299-cov-18.850191_pt1 | contig 29299 bp, 28 predicted proteins | sample MGYA00519440_ERZ1027037 | MGnify/ENA primary metagenome ERZ1027037 (study PRJEB26926, sample SAMN06164793) | human gut metagenome | biome: ENVO:00009003; feature: ENVO:2100002; material: ENVO:00002003 | host: Homo sapiens | place: USA | collected 2012 ... | reverse complement strand
TTGCATACACTCCCGACGGAAGCCCTGCCTTATTCAGCCTGTCGCAGAACTCAAGTGCCATATCGGTTCTTTCCTTGCTTGTGAGGTTGTCTATCTGACGCTGTTCCTCCATGTCGCAGAACACGGGATATGACGGCTTTTCATCGCCTATCGCCTTGACGCACGCATTTATCTGCTTACCAAGCTCCTCGCTGTCAGTCGCCGTAACATACCAGTAACAGCCGAAGTCTATACCGAGCTTTCTGCACTGCTCGATATTGCGTCTGAAATATGTGTCCTCATCCGTGCGTATGCCGGCACGGATAATTACAAACTTCACGCCTGCCGACACAGCCGCCGTAAAATCGAACTTCTCCTGTGCCCTGCTTATATCAATTCCCTTTGTTCTCACTGTCGTCCTCCCCACTTTTACTTTTTATCTGCCTTAATACATTCTTTATTTTCTGCGGCACCGGCAGTCCCAGTGCCGATGCGTTTTCGACAATGCTGATTCCCTCGTTAGCAATATAGAAAAGCATTACCGCCGTCATAGCGACAGGCACACCGCCAAGCACATAGGTGTCTGCGATATGACCTACCGACAGGAACACAAGTATCAGCAGCTTTTTTGCTATCCCCTTGAAGCCTACCGCACTTGACAGCTTCTTCTCCGCTATCGCCACAAGCACACCGCTCACATAGTCCAGGATCATAAAAGCGATAAGCGCACGGAACAAGCCGTTTACCTCACCGTACATAAATCCCAGCACCGCTCCGACAGCACCTGCTACGCTGTCAATAATTATCTGTATCTTGCTCATATTTTCCCTCCTTTGCTTTGACTTTTTTACTTTTTGGTCATCCCCTGATTTAACCACCAGAAGCTCTGGGAATGAGGAGGTGTAGCTCCGCCGCCTGTTGCGGTTCTTCTTATAAGCTCGTCATCCGGCATACCCATTTTCTTAAACGTTGACGGCCTGATCTCCGGATGTATATCATACAGCAGTTCAAGATACGTTGTACCCCTTGTGTCACCGGGTATTTCCATCTGCTCAACCCAGTCAAAGAAGCCCTCCTTATCACCGTAAAGCTGATAAAGCGCCTCGATATACTCTTCATCCGTATAGATTTTATCCCCGTACTTGCTGATAAAATCATAAGCGTCAACCGGCGAAAATTTCGTACTGTCGGTTTCCTCATTCTCCACAGCGTCTTTCAGCGAGCTGTTCAGTTTTATCTGATAATTGCGGTCGCTGTCATACACCTTCTGAGCATAATCCCTGTCATTTTCGCTTACCCTACGGTTATAGTCCCTGTCGTTTTCGTTTACCCTACGGTCATAATCCCTGTCGTTTTCATATACCCTGCGGTTATAATCCCTGTCGTTCTCGTAGTTATCCCGTTCAAACTGTGCCTGCAAATTACGCTGTGCCAGAGCGTCCTTACTTTTATTATATTCAAAATTTCTGTTTGTGTTATAATCGTCAACGCTGTCACGGTATCTTCCGTAGTCCGACTTCTCAAGCCCTATAAGCGTATTGAGTCGCTTATACGCACTTTCCTCATCATCCTTATAACGTTCATACGCCCTCTGTTCAAGTTCGGGAATCTTATCGCTGAGCTTTGACATATAGCTGTTATATGCCTGCTGACCTGCCGTGACCGCATAGCTGTTGCCGTATCCGCCCGTAAGCGATGCCGCATTCCCCATCGTGTCACGCATAGCTGTTCTGCCCGATTTTTCATAGCTGTTCTTATACTGTGAGAACAGCTTGTCCTTATCTGCGTCATAACTGAAATTCTTCTTTGCCATAACCTTTGTAAGATTGTTTTTCAGTGCGTCGCCGTATCTGCTCTTATATACCGGAGCACTGTCCTTATCCTTGTTTTTCTGTTTTTCGCTCATATAACCTCCTCGTAAATTTCCGTATTATCCGCCTCGTTCATCTCTGCCTCATACTCATTCATCTCCTCATCAAACCTCGCAATATCCTCCGCCGTTATCCTGTCACGGCTGTAATGATTGCCAAGCTGCATAGCCGCCCACGCTCTGTCAAAGCTGCCGCTTTTAACGCCGTTCACAGCGACCTCGACTATCCACTTTCCAAAATCAAGCATTATACCTCACCTCCCGATACCGCCACAGCCTCAAGTGCCGCAACCCTTGCTTCAAGGCTTGCGATACGCTCCGTGTCCTCTTCGACCGCAGGCGACCAGTCCGTAGCCTTAGTGCCTTTTTCGAGCTTGATATTGCAAGCCTCGATCATGCCGTTTTTATCAAGCGCAAGAGCCACGCATTCGAGCTTCGCTATGTCGCTGTCGTTTATCGTCCACGTCTTTTCGTAGTAGAGCCACTTGTCTTTAACAGTATCGACTCCCACCGTCAGCGACAAGGCATACAGCTTTTTATCATCTGCCGAGCGAAATCGTGCCATTACATACCCGCTTGCGTCAAGCCCGACATCGCTTCTGACCTTTATCCACGCCGACAGAGTGTAGCTTGTGCCGACGTTAAAATCCGTCAGAAAGTGCCGCTTGTTCGTGCCAAAATATCGTGCATTGCCGGAATAGTCGGTTCTGGATATTGCAAGGCTATTTCCTGATATTCCGCCATCAACCGTTATTATAGTGTTACCGCTCCAGCCGTTTTTGATGTTCCCCGTGCTGTCATACAGCAGATTTCTTCCGCCGATCTCGACAGCGTTCACCGCCGCAGTAATATCTGCTGCTGTCGCCGCACCGACCTCGCTTGCCGTATACGCAGGTTTATTCTCGGTTTTCGTCCATTCTGGCATATCCGTAATATCCGACATATTATGTGTATGATTCTTCTCTGCCGCCCCGACTTCTTCCGCTGTATACACAGGCTTGCTTTCAGCTTTTGCCCAGTCCGCTATATCTGTGTTTTTCAGGTATGCCGACAGATTCACCGATATTGTACCGCTGTCCGATACATTAATGTTATCGCCAATCATCACCCCACCGAGAGTATCGGCAGTAGCTGTAGGAATGACATAGCCGACACCCCCGTCAGCCGTCAGCTTTCCGGATATATGCAGATTACCGCTATAGTCAAGCGTCAGGGCGTCGCTCCTATATTCATGGCTATCGTTTCCCCAGCCGTTACCGACAACAAGTGCCACATCTTCAGCCTTTTTGTTATACCTTCCGAGTGAAAAGACCTCCATTCCCGCAATTGTGTGAGCTCCCGATGCGTGCGAATGCTCTCCCCGTGCTATAGTATGATACCCCTCAGCGTGTGAGTTACTGCCGCTTGCGATACAACCCATATTTTCAGCATGAGAACAATTTCCCGAAGCGGTCGTTCCACTGCCTTCTGCATGACAGGATAGATTGGATGCTACAGTGTTGCTTCCTTCCGCATGGCTGTGCGGAGCGCTCGCTGTAGTCATATACCCTTCGGCATGAGAATAGTACGCTGATGCAACATTGTTTTCGTAGTCGTTGAACACCTCGCAGTTTTTATCTGTGTTGGTGAACTGCCCCACTTCGTCCGCAATCGTACTGTAAATAAGCTGTTTTTCCTCTTCGCCGTCCGACTTCTGCGCAATATTCTCATCTATACCGTTAAGACAGAATTTTATCCTTTCGGTAAGTAGCGACAGATAATCCTCAACCGCATTTATCCGCCCTTTGTCCTCCGCAGATTTATCGGGAGCAAAGCTTATATTCAGATTATCCACTTATCTCACTTCCCTTTTCACTGTCAAGATATATGCCATACAGCGTTGCACAAGCGTCACCGCTTACTTCGCCGCATATCTTTATTCTTATCTTTCTGCTTCTGAGCGGTATTACCGGAGCGACAGCTATTTCTTCGCCATTACCCTTTTCACCCCAAAGCTCATATACCTTCCTCCATTCTCCGCCGTCAGTGCTTATATATGCCGACAGTTCAAGCGTCTCATTGTCCTGCTTTTTGTGATACAGCGACATTCTCAGCTTTTTATATATTCTGAATATGCTTCCCCTGCCAAGTTCGCCGCTGACCGCAGAAAATTCACTCCTGTCACTGTCCGTATAACCGCTGTCGTCTCCGACAAGCATTACAAGCCTCATCTTTTTATTGCTGTCACGGGTAACAGCATACAGCCTGCCGTTTATCTCGTGTGCCGAGATTACATCCGCAAGCTGTCTTGTGTACCACGCCGAGTAACGCTTGTCATAATAATACACCGTTTTGTCAGCCGCACACATAACGACATATCTTCCGTTTGCCGTCATCACCGCCGTATCGGTAATATCATCACCCAGCTTTGCGTCGATCCTCACCGATGCAGAGCCGTTAAAGCTGAATATCCCCTCAGGCGCCTTATAATAAAGCAGTCCGTCCGATATGCACAGCGACCCGTCACTGCCCTTCTGAACGCCTCTCAGCTTTACGGTGCTTAGCGTAAAGTTTGACGCTCGTGTGCCGTAGACAATATGGACGACATTTTCCTTAAAGAACAGTACACTACCCCCGTACACGCATACTCCGGTGAAATCCCCGTCAGACCCTACCGTTGCCGCCCATGCGTCAGTTGAGATGCCGTCATAGCTTCCCCACTCCGTAGCACTTCCGAGCTTTGAACAGTATATTTCACGATTTGCCGACGAACACCCCCACAGCCTGTTGTTATGCTCTGTTATAAAATCCATCTTCGGTATCGGACAGCTTATGACCGCATTCTTTATACTAGGCACCCTGAATTTGTCCATCTTCCGCTTTTCCGTATAAAAATAATAGGTATCGCTGTACGCACTCGTGTCGAAGTTGATCGACACGCACCCTCTCATGCTGTAGCTTTCCTTTCCCACCGAGCTTATCAATGCAGACAGGTACTGTTTCTTTCCGCCGTATTCATAATCTATCCTGACCATATCGCCAACGCTGTAGCTTGACAGCGCTACGCTTTTCTCAGGCACATCAAGATACAACAGCTTGTATATAGAAACCGTAGGCCGTGTCTGGTTCTGATTATATTCGAACAGTGTTCCTGAAAGCACCGGCTTCGCCGTATACCGCACGCTTACAGGCGTATCAGCGGTATTTACAAGCACCTCGTCCGGCATTATCAGTATGTATGCTCCAAGTGACACAAGCTGTTTTTCCCCTGCACTGAGATTTACCGCCGTTTTCACTCCCGAAATATATATACCGTCCGCCTTTGTGTATACTATCTCTCCGTTTTTTATGATATACCCCGTTATACCGTCAGCCAATGCCTTGTACGAAAACGGCTTTACCGTTTTAAGCGCAGGAAAAGCGGTAAAATCCATACCGTACAGCTCCTGCCAGCATCCAAGCGGCGTACCGTTCGAGCGATCGATACCGCCGAACTTTACGGCACTTTCCGTACCACCCGTTATTTCTCTTACCGCCAAGTTCTTCCTCCTATCCCGTGATTTCGGTTCTCACGCACGAAATATGCCTGCTGTTCCAGAAACGGTAGCAGCTTTCATACAAAGCCTCAAACAGAGCATTGTCATTGGCATATCTCTCATACTCTGCATGGTAAAAATCTATAAGCGAGCAAAGATAAAGAATGTATATCTCATCGTGCGGAGCCTTTATGAATAGCTCCGTTGTACCGTCGCTCAGTATCTTTTCCGTATCGGTAAACCCGATTCCCTCATGCTCGTGCGTAACATACAGATCCTCATATATCCTGCTTTCAAGCTCATAAAGCCACTTTCTCTTGTCCTCTGCGGCAATCTCGTTCGGTCGCAGTGCGTCAACCGTTTCAATGACTTCCTTTACCGTCATCACTTGCCCTCCTGCACTATCAGCGACTGCTTCCAGCCTTCATCACGATAGTATTCCGCTCTCTTTCTCTGAAGCTCTGCTCTGTCCAGTTCCTTTTTTATGAACAACGGCACCATCACCGTTTCACCTCTGCGTATAAGATAATTGTTGCAGTTCACCGATACAAACACATCCGAGTTGTACTTGTCGTTATCCTTGAACAGCCTTACCGCCACAAGTTCAGTTAAATTTTCTTTCATATATTTCTCCTTTACAATATTATTCCCCTTACCCTCCCGCACTGCCGTTGCTGTCACCACGCCCTGCAGTGACCCTGTGCCGCTTATTCCGGTTGTCCTTTACCGGCTTTAATTTGCGCTCGTCTTTTCCGAATAAACAGGAGAACAGCTTTCTATTCTCACCATATACTCATCCGTAAGTATCTCGGCTGTGCGTACCGCCTTCCAGCCCACGCTTGCTCTCTGGTTCAGAGGATCGTCACCGTAGCCGAGCTGCTTTACTATGTGCTGAAGACCGCCGCCGGCAACGTCTGTCACTGCATAAGCGTGTGCTCCTATAACCAGTGTAGAGAACACCGCAAGTGCCTTCTTCTCATAATACGTCGAGGCTGTGACCTGACCGCCTGCCGAAACGCTTGCCTTCTGATAGCTGTCGCCCGACTTCGTATAATAGTCCTTTCCCTCAAGGAAATTTGCGTCGGAGGTCAGCTGATAGAACTGCGGACAGCTTTCATCGGCAAATATCTTCGCCTCCGTGCTTTTTACAAATCTCACATTGCCGAGCGAGCCTATCTCCCCCTTGAATATGCTTTCAGGGTCGGCATACTTATGCACATCGACCCACTCCGCACTTCTCATAAGGTCATATGCGGCATAAGGGTGTATTATCGCAACATAGCTCTCCCCGTCTATTCCGTCTGCATTCATGCTCTCAAGCTGTGCGGCGGCACGGAATACCGTATCCACCGATAAAACGCAGTCCTTGCCGAGTTCATCTCTTGACAGCACCTCGCCCCCGTCCTTGCCGCAGGCATATATAACATTCGTTCCTGCGTTAACTATCTCTCTTGTTATCGTGTCAAGCGTTCTTCCCGACTGACTGCCGAGCAGCTTTGTTGACTGCACTACATTGTTGTCTATTGCGGTAAGTTCCAGCATATCCGACAGCTTGATATAGTCGCCGTACTGATTCACCGTTGCCGTCTTAGCTGTTACCGACAGCATGTTTCCCGCAGGTGTAACGCCCTCGACAAGCGGTGTTGTCGCCTTTGCAAGCGAGCTGTACTTTCTCAGTTCTATCGTCTTGCCGTTATTCTTTGGTATCGGATATTTGTCTGCAAAGCGGTCATGCACCAGCTTAGGCTCCGCCATATCTATCAGCGTGTTCTCATAGAACGTTTTCATCTCGGCGGACAGACTTGCCTGTCCTGTTGTCTGTACATCGAACAGATTTAATTTAACTTCTCTTTTCTTCATATAGATTTCCTTTCCCGACGGCTGATACCGTCATCTTTCAATTTTCTTATCGTTTTTTCTTATCGTTTATTCCTGCCGCAAAACTTTTCCCCGTGCGGCTGCGGCTTTTTTAATTTCCCGCCTGCCCTCCCGTTGCAATATTCATATCTCACCCCCTTCTTCATCATTCATAAACGATTAAAGCACCACTCTTTCCCCTCTCTCCGTCCGTCTGATAAGCTCCTTCCGCTCATTTTTAGACAGGCTTTTCTCGCTTTTCGTAACCTCTCCCGCAGGTGACAGCGCACCCTCCTTCATTCTGCCGCTTTTACAGAACGCACCGCTTCTCATAAGTTCAGATGCCGCATATTCCATTGCGGCGGTAAAAAGTTCGTCCTTATGCACGATAAGATAAGCCTCCTCAAGCCCCACGCCCTTATAGCACAGCGAAAAGAATCTTCTGTCACTCATTTCTTTCGCAAGGTCAAACTGAGGATACATCTGCTTTACCTCCTCGCTTTCCTTTTGCCACCGCTCCAGCCTGTACTCCATATCGTTTCTTCTGCACCGCTCGAAGTTCCTCTCGGATACCGCATTTTCTATTCCGTCATAGTCGCATTTATCCGCTCCGCAAAACTGTGCCACAAGGCCCAATATCCGTTCTGCCCTTGCCGCCCTCTCACGCTTTGACTTAAGCACCGCCTGCCTGAAAAGCTCCGCCTTATCCTCGTTTTGTTCTTTTTCGGCTTCACCCGGTTTATTGTTTTCGCTCAGGCTTTCATCACTCTTTTGTACCTTTACTTCTTCGCTTGTTTCAGCGTTTTCTATACCGTTATCTGTCGCCTGCACATTCTCTGTCGCTTCCATATTTACCTCTCACTTCTGTAGCAGGATACATATTCCGGATAGTTTTCCTCCAGCATATCAAACCCCTTGCATATCCCGTCAACCGCCGTGTTCAGCCCGTCATCGTCCGTCACATAGCTTATGACCGCCTGACCGCTTCTCAGCGTAACGTCAATAATATCGGTATCCCCCGTGTCCTCACTGTCAAAAACATTCTGCGCTATCGTCTGCGCAAGCGTTGTCATTGCCGCACATACAAGCGTAGCCTCTGTCGATCCGCTGTTTTCGTTCGCACAGTGTCCCGTGATATAAATATCCCTGCCAAGACCCGACTTGTCTATTCTTACTCTTGTCATATCTTCACCTCGTTCATTCCTGCGTTATCCCTTATCACACGCTCAATTTCTTCTTTTCCCTCAAAGTCCATCATTGCAAGACAGCCCAGTGCCTGCACCGCCGTTTCCGGATTGAAAAATCCCAGTTGAAAAAGCTGCTTTGCAAGCTCATTCTGTGATGCTTTGGAAAACGGCGATTTCTTAGATGCCGTACACACTATATCGAAAACAGGCTTCTTTGTCCCAAGCTGTACCCCGAAAAGCTCCCTGCTCTGTTCCTTTATGGCAGAGTTGTCAAAAGCGTCATATCCCCCCGTTATTCTGAAGCTTCTCGGCGTATCATAGAACTGCCTTATCAACTCTATTATCAGATAGCACACCTGCTGAAACGCAAAATACGTTCCCTTTATCATATCCCTCGACAGCTTGCTTCCTGCCTCCTGTAAAGCCGCAATGGCGCTTGCCGCCGTAACGCCGTTTGAAACCGACCCCTGAGAAAAATCCCTGTTTCCGCTCGTTTCCTTCAGTTCGTCAATCTTGAAGCTCAGTGCATTCATCACCGAGCTGTCCAACGGCTCTGCCTTTATTTCCCTTATATCCTCTTCGCCGAGATTTCCCGCAACGTGAACGAATCTATTTTTCATGTCGGCAAATTCGGCTTCGTTCACCGCACTGTTCTGTCGGATAAAATATCTTTTTCTGCTCATCATCACCGTATGCTCAAGAACGACCTGCGACAGCTTATCTATATACATCTGTGCGTCACGCATAACATCTATGTAGCCGAATCCGCACGGAGTTCCCTCCTGCACAAACAGCGTATCCATAACAAAGGGATAACGGCTGTGTTTATAGAATCCGTCGGCACAGCTTTCATCGTCCTCGCTCGAATATATCACCCTGTCGCCGCAGAATTTACAGTAGCAGAGCTGTTTCCTGCCGTTTATCGTTTTCTTGTAGTACCAGTCGACGACTTCGACCTTCGCACTGTCGTCCGTCTTATCCTCCGTTTTGTACTTTTCCACGTTTTCAGTACCGCCCGCAACGCTTTCGGTATCTTCCCCCAAAAGTTCAGGATACATCAGATTCAGCCGTTCACGGTCAACAAGCGTCACATAGAAAAGGTTTGCGCTCTCCTCAATATCCTTTATGCCCGGCTCCCAGAACAGATTCAGAATATCTGCGTTTCTTATCGCTATATCCCCCATACCGCCGTCAGCGTCAGGGTCCCATACAACAGCCGTACACATACTGCCGTTCTTGAGTTTGTACCACCAGCCGTCGCTGTACAGCTTTTCGTAACCACAGCGTTCAAGTATCGCAGGAAGTATCAGCGATAACTGCTTTGCGACCTCCTCGTCGCTTTTTTCTCTCGGAAGCACCGCAGGCTCAGGTATATTGTCCATAGCGTCAGCGTGCTTATTTGCCAACGAGTTGAACAGCCACGCCGATGCCGGCATAGGCCTTGTATCGTCCTTGTCATAGCCTATTTCGCCCCAGTGTCTTAATTTCCACCACTGCTCGTTTGACACGATTCTCTTGTCGAGTACCGCCTTCCCCTCCTTATACTTTGCGAGCGTCTGCCTTGCCTTACGCACCTGCTCCTTACCGATTTTCTTCATATTTCTCCTTTCATAATCACATCATATAGAACGATTCCGCTCTTTCGGGCTTTCTCTGTTCGAGAGGATCGTCACCTGCAGGAACCTCACCACGCTTTACCGGTGCGGCAATAGGATGCTCCATAAGGACATACCTGCATTCGTCATATATGTGATCCTCCATCGTTGTGTCAATATCCTCCACGTTCTTTTCGTCATACATAAGCGCAGGAATAGTCCTGATAAACTCTCTGCAGGTGTTGAAGCAATAGAACATCGCCTCCCCGTCACTGTTGAACGCCAGCCTGTTGTGGTACTGCATCTTACCCGATATTCTTGCGTTGTCCCCCGGCGACCAGATTATAAAGTAAGGCGACCGTGCCATAAGGTCTGCGACGCTTTCCCCACGGCTTTTATCGAATATTGAAGGGTCTGCGACCCCGTACACATTTCTCCCTCTTATATTCGGATCGTCACGCTCTATTTTTCTGATATTCTCTGCAATTGCCGACGGTTCAAGCCTTATGCCCTCATTTGCCTTATCCGTACAGCCGTAGTATTCTCTTATCCTGTAGATGCACCCTTTAGTATCCACCGCATACCACCCTACCGAAAACGGTCTTGTATACCCGAAATCAAATCCCCTCACTATCTCCCAGTGGCGAGGTATCTCAAACGGCGCTATGACGTGCGTCCATCTTCTGTCGCAATAATGCTCCGGGTCATCTCTCCATTCGGTGAAAACCTGCCCAGTAAAGCTGTTCCAATCCCCGTACAGAAGCGCCTTTCTCTCGGCTGTCGGAAGCATAGACAGGCTCGCAAGATATTCCGGATCGTTTCGCAACAGCTCCTTATTGTCAAATACGCTTGCCGGGATGAACACTCTCGATTTTCTTATGATTATCTCCGCCCCGTCGGGCTTTTTCACCTTATGTTCTTCTATTATCGGTTTCATCGGCTCGCCAGCCGTTATAAACCTTTGCTTTACCCACGAATGACCCGGACCGCCCGGATTCGCCGTGGCTCTGATGTACACTCTCGTGCCTTTTCCGCCCGGCCTGTTTCTCGAAAACATATAACTATACTCATCAAAGGAAAACTGCGTCAGTTCATCGAACCCCACAAAGTCATAATGCTTGCCCTGATAGTTAAGCCTGTCTTTCTTATGCTGCATCGCCCCGAAATAGATTTTAGCCCCGGACGGAAAGCTCCAGCAGTGCTTGGTCTTGTTGTACCTCGCCGCAGGATATGCACCTTTATAAAGCGTCTGCGACCTGTCCTCAAGCTCCGTCAGTTGCGGATACGTTTTTCTGAAAATTATCCCCCTGTAGCAAGCCTTATCCGCCTGCCTGAGCGCCTCCGCCAGAAGTGCGTCGGACTTACCTCCGCCGGCGGCACCCCCGTACAAAGCCTCATACTCTCCCCTTTGCATAAACTCCGCCTGCCTTTCCTGCGGCGACCATACCACCCTCCTTCCGCCTTTTACATCATTATCTTTCATCTCAGCAACACCTCCCGTTTTTCTGTAAATCCATCGCCATCCCCACCTGTCCACCATTCCAACTTCCCACCATCCCCACAACCCTCTCAAAACCACATTCACCACTTTGCCTCACACCACCCTTCCAAAACCGCACTATCCCCTCGCTTTTTACAATGCTAACATCTGTATGCGCCGATACGCTTTCACATCCGCACCATTCTTCGCCACACACCAACATCCTTGCCTCCCTTGTCAAAGGTGAGGTGCTGTCGCCCGAAAAAATTCGGGCGACTACCGGAGGGATTGTTTTACGTTCCCACAACCCTTCCAAAACCACATCCACCCCTCGCCCCGCACCACCACACTTGGCTCCCTTGTCAAAGGGAGCTGGATTGCGACAAGGCTATTTCTTACTATAAATTGCAACATTCTGCGATTTCATCAACATTAATATCATCTCTGCCCTATCTGTCGCAAGACTGAAGGATTGTCACGCCCCCTCTCTCCGCCCCAACCCTTCCAAATCCGCACTATCACACCCACTTTTCGTAGGGCGAGCATCTATGTGTGCTTATACGCTTTCACATCTGCACCATCCTTCGCCTCACACCAACATCCTCGCCTCCCTTGTCAAAGGTGAGGTGCTGTCGCCCGAAAAAATTCGGGCGACTACCGGAGGGATTGCCGCATCGACCCTCTCCATCCCCACAACCCTCTCAAAACCCCATCCCCCCTCATCAAAACTCACCATCATTCTCCGTTCTCGCCTCGGGTATCACCACAACTCCTCCTTCGTTTTCCTCATCGTCAACCACGCCGCCGTCCCACTCGTAACCGCATCTGTTCTTCAGCCAGAAGATCTGCGCCGTTGTGCTTGGCATCACCTGCTTTTCAACCGTTTTGACAACACCCAGCTTACCGTCCTTTCCGACCTGCCTTGTGATTTCCGTCTGCGTGTATCCTATTGCACGCTTCAGCAATGCCTCCTCGACCTGCTTTTTTCTCTCCTCGTCACCGTCTTGTCCGTCACTTTGATATAATCTCCTTATTTCATCGTGCGTCAGCTTCCAGTTTCTCAGCGTTGTGCGATGTATCCCGAGCAATTCCGCTGTCTGCACATCGCTGTACCCAAGCTCGATACAGTGGCTGATTTTATCAAGAATTTCCTGCGTGATCTCTATGCCCCTTCTTCTTTCCGTGTATATCTCCCCTTTCCTGACCGTTTTCGCCTTGATTATAACAATTCGTCATAATCGTACACGTCGTCGCTCCACTCTCCGCAATACTCCACATCGTACCCGCAGGCAGGACAGCTCCGCTCGGTTTCATATGCAGCCGTTCCCTGATATTCTCCACGGTACTGAAGCGTCCGTGTCAACTCATTGCTGTCATACGTTCCTCCGCATATTAAGCATCTGTACATATATCCCCTCCGTTTTTCTGATTTTTTCTTCATTTTCGAAATCGTGTACGTTTTTTAGTACACAAAATACGCTATAATAGCCTTTAAAGGAATTATCAAGCGAATCAAAAATGATAACCGTGAAAGCTGTTGCAACTTTCCGTTGTCATAATGATAGCACACGCAAGGGCATTTGTCAACTGTTTGTAGCATAAATTCATCATTTTCGTCAAACTGTAACAATCTTTGACAACACTTTGTTTCCTTTATTGACAATTCAACACAATGTTGTTATAATTATCTCAGACAACAGAACGTCAATATGAAAGGATGAACCTTAAATGAGCACAAACTCCGGCACAGTTTCAGGCGCATTTTCCGAAAGGATAAAACAGCTTCGTAAAGCAAAAGGTGCGTCGCAGGCGCAGGTAGCCGAATATCTCGGCGTAACCAAGCAGGCATACAGCCTTTACGAAACAGGAAAGCGTGAGCCGCCGTTCGCCACGTTATTGAAAATAGCCGAATATTTCGGCACAGACACAGACACACTTCTTATGAGCGGCGATACCGCAAGGGTATCCGACCCCCGCCTTAAATTCGCACTTTTCGGTGAAACCGAAATAGACGACGATGTACTCGACGATGTAAAACGTCTTGCTATGCTCCAGCTTGAGCTTCGCCGCAGCAAAGAAAAGGACGGAAAGAAGTAAACCGATGCAATGCTCTGAAGGGAGGGCAATGATAATTGGAACAGCTTATAAAAACCGCACAGGATAACGATATACTTATTGTAGATATGCGTATGAAGGGCAAACAGGGCGCTATGAGCCAATGCACCGACGGTATGTGCATTATCGCCATAGACCCTCATAAAGTGAAAAGTATAGCCGACCGAAAAGAAAAAACCGTTCACGAGCTCGGGCACTGCATGACCGGCGCCTTCTATGACGCAAGCTGTCCCGTCATCCCCCGCGGCAGATGTGAACGCCGTGCTACAGCGTGGGCTGTGACCCACACGTTCACCAGAAGAACGCTTATCAAAGCGATCAGAAGCGGCCTTACAGAGCTTTGGCAATTAGCCGATTACTTCAACGTGACCGAGCATTTTATGAAAGATGCCCTGACCTACTACGAGCTTTACAACGGCGAATAAGCATAACAAAAAAGCTCCCTTATGCGAAAAAACGCATAAGGGAGCTTTTCGCTCCTAAAAACATATCTGCCGCCCTATTAAACCCCCACAAACAAAAACGCCGATGATTTTCTCATCGGCGTAATTTATCAGAATCTCCCGGCATCCGCACCGCCTCAGCCCTTATCGGCTTTCTGTCACAGCACCGTCCGTCTTACGAAACATATTCCTTCTTCACTATAAGGTCTGATGTTGTGGGATTCGGCACAGGATCGATAATATTATCAATATACGTTACCCCGTAAACAAGATAATCCATCGCCAGCACCTGCATATCGTCAAGCGTTGCTCCCGCACCCACTCTTGCAAGGCCGTCCTTGTCACGGATTTCACCCTCGAATATCTTCGCCTTGCCTTTCTTTACATAGTCATAAAGAGTATCCGCTATAGTGAGCGTTTCCTTCTTGCAGGCGGCAGAATAAGGTGTCAGCTTCACAAACGCTTCACTGAAGCCTCCGACATAAACCTCCGCCATAAAGTTATCGTTTATGCAGGTTCTCACCGTGTCCGTGATAAACGTAGCCCAGTTGAGATAATACCCTACAAGCCCGTATTTCGGAGCCGAATAAGCCATATCGTTTGTAAAGCCTATCGACCTCATTCCGATCGAATCGCAGTAGTACATACAGTAATCATTCGACTGATACGAGAATATAACATCACAGCCCTTGCCCTCAAGCGTATTTACCGCAGTTTCCGTCTGTGCTTTGGTTTCCGCATAGATTATTTCGACATCCGTTTCACGTTCCTTGTATATCTGCTGTATGCCGAGGATAAATGCGTTTATAACGCCGTTCGAGCAGTACATAAGATCGTCTGCGACTATTCCTATCTTGTGAGATGAAGAATTCCACGCCGCTACCGTTCCGCAGATGAATGCAGGTTGATACAGCTTCGGTCGGAACGTTGTAAGGTTCGTGAGCGATGCCGTGCCGCCGTAGCTCAGTATGTATACGTCCTTATCCTTTTTCGCATAGCTGAGCGCCGAGTTTGCAAAAACGTGCGATGCCGATACTATGATACTGCAGCCCTCGTTTTTGAGCGCTTTTACGGCATTTTCAAACTGCGACACCGCAACGCCGTCAACATAACAGGTTTCAAGACCGAGCGCCGTTTCAATATCCTTACGGCTTTTCTCAAACATAAATGTCATGTTGTCCCTTGAAATTTCTTCATTGTATACATATCCGACCTTGGCGGATGTATCAAGCGAATAGTCAGGTGCCGATGAGCTTTCACCCGAGCTTGCACCGTCGCCCGAGCAGGCGCATAGCGTCAGTACCGCCGACAAGGCAAGCGCCAGTATTTTTATATATCTTGATAGCTTTTTCAACTTAAATCTACCTCCGGAAAAATCAGAAAAGACAGCAATAAAATACGATTTTACAGCTATCTCATTATATCGGATATAATTATAACACATTTTCACAAAAAATTCACCCTCTTTTTCGAAAATTTGTTTTGATTTTTTGAAAATTTGTGATATACTTATATAGTCACAGCAGTACGTTATGCAATTTACACAAATATCCTACTGCACATTTTAAGGAAGGATCTAATAAAAATGAAGAAAAGAACAGCGGCGACAGCCGCAATACTCGCCTGTACAATGATGTTCTCCGGCTGCAGCGACAGCATTCTTACATCAGGTACTGACAGCGGCACAACAAGCGTTGAAAACATCTGGACGGCAAAAGACGACGACATAGTGGCATGGGCCACCTCAGACTCACTTTCGGATGAAGAAAAGGAATATTATCAGGTCAAATTCAAGGATTTCTATCCCGAGTATTCCTTCACCATAGCAAATTACGGACTTGACGAAACAAATTCCGCTTATGCCTCCTATGCTCAGGCGTACAGAAAGAATATAATAGATATGCTGACCAACGAAAAGCTGATACTCAGAAAAGCCAAGGAGCTGGGACTCGATCAGCTTACCGAAGAAGAAATGGCTGAGGTCGAAAAGGCCTATACAAAGAATCTCAGCGACTGGTACGCCTCATTTGAGAAAAAGGCGCAGACCGCACTCGGCATAAGCGCCGATGATACCTCCGGCACAGATGACAGTGCCAACGATGAAAAGATTCTCGAAAAGGAAAAAGAACTTTTCAATGAATATATCGCAGGCTTCGGTCTTACCGAGGATACATTCCTGATGTGGCAGACCAACACGGCAATACAGAAAAAAGTCAACGACTACCTTCTTAAAGATATTACCGTATCCGACTCTGAGGTCGATGATTATATCACAAAGCTCACGGCAGAGGCTAAGCAGGCGTACGAAAAGAGCGCTTCAAGCTATGCCGCCGACTCCGAGTACAAAAAGGTATGGATACCCAAAGACGCACGTTATATCAAATATATAGCCGTAGGCATTGCATCATCCGATTATGCCGAGATAAATGCCGCAAGAAACGAGAGCGGCGCAGATGACGCAGAGATTGACAAGAAGCGTGACGAAAAGTTAGCTGAGATAAAGGAAAAGGCTGATGCCGCACTTAAAAAGGCTACAGCAGAGGGCGCAGACTTTGACGCAGTGGTAAAGGAATACAGCAGTGCATATTCCGAATCTACCAAAGGCGAACAGATACTCGTGCTGAACTCAAAGGGACTTATTTCCGATGCGCTTTACGATGCAGTTTTCGCCCTTGAAAAGCCGGGCGATATAAGCGGACTTATCCCCACCGACAGCGGATATTATATCGTAAAGTATGTAAGCGATGCAAAGGTTACCGACAGCGACTTAAGCGATTACAGAAAGACCGTAAGGCAAGAGCTTTTGACCTCACGTCAGAGCGAAAAGACCAATGCTATACTTGAGGAATGGCACAATGCCGTAAATTACGAATATGATTACGAAAAGCTGAACATCACCAAGGAAGAAGAAACATCGTCCGATGCTTCCGGTTCTACGGCTGACAGTAAAGCCGATAATGAAACCTCCTCCGCAGCGTCCTCCGGTACCACAACGTCGGAATAATATGAAGATAATTAACCGCTCCGTAACAGGAGCGGTTTCAGTCTGTCGATAAACCTTTGTATTTTCTGAAAATGGGGTCGCAGGGGCGTAGCCCCCGTACAGGTCGTCAGCCATTTGTGCCACTGCATCGTGCAGTGGCTTTGTGTGGCTGACTGCAAGCATCCTTGCTTGGACTAGGGGCGGTAGCCCCAGCAAAATAGCCCCTTCCCACGGGGAAGGGGTTTGGGGTTAGGGATAGAGAATTCGCATTATCTTATAAAAAACAGACTTTTTCTACAAGCTGTGACCGCTCCGTAACAGGAGCGGTTTTTTAAAGGAGAACAATATGCCACTATGTACACTTTGCCCACGCAACTGCCGTATAGACCGCAGTAAAACAACAGGCGCCTGCTCCGTAAAAGGACTTAAAACAGCCAAAGCGTCACTCCACTTCGGCGAAGAGCCGTGCATTTCCGGAACGGACGGCAGGGGCGCAGGAACTATATTCTTTTCCGGCTGTTCGCTGAAATGTATATTCTGCCAGAATATGCCCATAAGCCGTGACGGCTACGGCAAGGAAATAACACCGGAAAGGCTCGGAGAAATAATGCTTGAGCTTCAGGAAAAAGGTGCACATAACATCGACCTTGTAACGCCCACTCATTATGCCGATATTATAGCCGGAGTGCTGACAAGCATAAAGCCACGGCTTCATATACCGGTAGTTTATAACTGCGGCGGATACGAAAAGGTAGAAACGCTGAAAATGCTTGACGGGCTGATTGACATTTACCTGCCCGATTTCAAGTACGCTTCTCCCGACCTTGCCCGTGAATATTCCTCCGCACCCGACTACCCTTCCGTTGCGGTAAAGGCGATTGCGGAAATGTACAGGCAGACAGGAAAGGTACAGTTTGATGAAAACGGTATGATGAAAAAGGGCGTTCTTGTCCGCCACCTCGTACTTCCCGGTTGCCGTCACGACAGTATGAAGGTACTTGATATACTTAAAGCCACCGTTCCTGTAAGCGATATAAGGATAAGCCTTATGCGCCAGTACACACCTTGCGGAAAAGCCCTTGAAATAAAGAATCTTTCAAGAAAACTTACCACTTTTGAATATAACTCTGTTACCGATTACGCCGCTCAGCTTGGCTTTGACGGCTACACGCAGGATAAAGAAAGCGCTACCTTCGAGTACACTCCCGAATGGGATTTTGAAGGCATATAAAAACAATCCGACAGGAACACCCTGTCGGATTTCAGTTTGTCGAAAAACCGATTATTATTAAATCCGCACTGTTAAACATATCACCAACACCGCCTAAAACACTTTCCGTACCGACAAAGCATTAATAATTTCGTGAGTACATCATTACAACTGCACGACAATAACCTTTCAAAAAACCGCACTATCCCTCGAAAATCGCCAACACCCTTGCCTTTTAATGAACGCTCTGTTGGCTTTGCGTCCATGCAAAGCCTTTGGGCGTTCAACTTCGGGCATCCATGCCCGCCCTCGAAAAAGGGGAGGTGGCACGGCTGGTAAAAGTTAGGCTTTTATCAATACAAAGTTCAGAAAATCTGTCTTTAATATCTCTCAAACAAATCCGAGCCGTGACGGTGGGGATTGTTTTCCCATAGCACCATCATTACGCTGTTACCCTCTAACATTTAAAAGGGGTGAGCTTCTGTTTCTCGGTCAAGCCGAGCCAACTATGGTTGGGATTGTAATTGCTTAGAAGTTTTTTTCTAATTGCTTTGGTTCTTTCCCTCTTTCATATTGATAAGTGCTGTCCGACAAATAGCACTATCGGTAGCTTGTTGTCATAGATAAATACCAGAAGATATAATAGAAGTACATTAATACTTTTTCTACAAACTAAAATCCGACAGGAACACCCTGTCGGATTCAGTTTGTAGAAAAAGTCTGTATAAAAATAGAGCAAATTCTCTATCCCTATCCCCAAACCCCTTCCCCTCGGGAAGGGGCTGAGTGTGGGGCTGCCGCCCTCACCCCGCTTGGGGCTACGCCCCAAACCCCATTTTCAAAAATTATATAGGTTTATCGACAGTCTGAATCCGACAGGAACACCCTGTCGGATTTCACTTTATCTATGCTTTTCTGCGATAATACACCGCTTCAAACCCGGCTTTCCCTGCCGTCAGAACATCGCTCATATAATTATCCCCCATATGAACGATCCTCTTGCCGCCGTACTCGTTTTTAATTATCCGATACAGCCCTCCGTCCGATTTTCCGCACCCGTATTCGCACGAAACGAACAGCTTTTCATAACCGCTGAACCCGTTGTCGCAAAGCAGCTTTGAGATAACGCTTTCGGTAAGATACATATCGGTCGTGATAATGACCGTTTTTCCGCAGGAGATTACCCTGCCGTACACATCAAGCATGAACGGGTCGGCACGGCAAACCGAAAATTCCTCATTGCATTCGGCTTTCACGGCTTCTTCGGCGGCATCGTCCGTAAGCCCTGCTTTCACGGCTATAATACGGTAAATATCATTTATGCACGGCTCTTTCTTTTCTTTTCTTGCTTCATTTTCACTGTCGGCCCTGATTTTGCCGAAATTCTCTATGCCAAGCGTTCTGCCCGTATTGTCGAAAACCTCTTTTCGTGAAACACTGCGGAAGATAAGCGTGTCGAAAATATCAAAAGATACTACATCGGCTTTACACAAAAGCTCCGCCGTTTCCTCAGCCGACAGCGAGTATTCTCCGAATTTCCTGTCGGGAAAATGAAACACGCTGTACTTAAGATATAACAGCAATGCGTACCCCCACGCCGCTGCGGGCATTATCCCGTGAAGCCTGCCGTGAGATGAAACGAAGGAAAAATAACGGTTCTGCACGGAAGCGTTACCGCTTATCAGCTTGTCGTATATCTTCTGTTTTCCGCTCACCTTGTTTCACCGCCTATTATTCTTCCTGTTTTCCTATTTCGTCCCTTGTGACAGTAGCCTCGTGATTGTAGAATTTCTTCAGCTGTTCTACCGATATATAGTCGCCAGTCAGCTCTCCGCTTTCGTTGATAAGATATTTACCGTTCCACATAGCCGTCCACAGCCACATTGCGTTATCCCTTGCCATTATGTCGGGGTCGGGATATACGGCACACTCCGTGAGTGCCAGCATACGCTTGTTAAGCGACAGCGAATCCGTTGCAAACATCGCAGCAAGATGAGCGGTGTCGGTATTGTCATATACGTCACAGCCGACTATATCAACATAATCGTCACCGGGGAACATCTGAGGGTCAATATCCGCCGTGTATATCCACAGCAGGTTTGACAGCCCGTACAGCTCGTCAAATCGTCTGTGCATAGTCTGCCACAGCCATTTATAAGTCTTGCTGTTCTTTTCCCACCAGTACAGCCCGGCACTGCTTGCAGGTAGCGGTCGGAAAAGCACCGTAACACTGCTGTCCTTGAGAACGGAAAGCTGTTTTGCTATTGCGTCCATATCAGACAGCACAGCATAGCATTCCTCCGATATTGTTTCGTCCTCAAGAAGCTGTGCCAGCGATTCCTCATTCATTACTGCCAGATCCTCATAGTCGCTTACGGCCGCACCGATGTCAAATGTGCTTTCTTCACGGTAGAAGGTGGTCTTTCCTATAGGCGTATACCAGTACCAAGTGTATGACACTATACCGCCGTTTTTAGCCCATTCCTGCGAAAGCTGAATATCCGTGTTGTTTTTCACAAGCTTCGCACCGCTTGCCGTATAGTATCTTAAATCACTCGCTCTTATCGCAGGAAACCGTCCCGTGTTCTTTACGATTGCGTCAATTTCGGTATTCGTGTTAGGCGTTACAGCCTGTGCCGTAAGCGTTTTCCTGCCGTAAATGCTTTTGAGATAATCCATAAGCTCAATACGGTCGGTATTTACATCCTTGCCCGAGATCCACGTTCCTGCCTGCGAGTAACGCTTATCGGCCGCTTTTTCTGTGTTCTTTACAGTTATCTTGTCTAAAGAAACGCTGTTTTTTACCGTCTGGAGAGTTATCCTGTGCGTTCCCTGCGTAAGATATACAGGACATAACGAATGGCTCTCGAACGTATCGCTCTGTACTATGTTATACGCTCCGTACAGCTCGCCGTTCATACGCTTATAGCTGCCGTTTTCGCTGTTTATCTGCTTGTCACCGTCAACAATAAGAGTGATACTTCCGCCGTCATCGGACAGTGCGGTTATCGCAATATCGTAAAACTGCGTCGAAGGCACTTCCATATCAAACGATACCGATTTGTAAGCGCCCACTGTGATATATCCCTCGCCGCTGTACTTTCTGTCATCCGAGATCAGCTTTGTTCCTTCCGTCTTTTCCGCTTCAAGAACATAGCTGAAATTTGATTTGTTGATTTTGTATTCTTTGGTTTTATTTTCGGTCACAATACTCGCCTGCGGTACCGATGTTTCCCCGTTTGACGAGGTATCCGCACTGCCGTCTGAAGCCACTGAGGAATAGTCGATTTCCGAACAGCCGGCAAGCATTATGACGGCAAGCGTGAGTGCCGTTAGTTTCCTGATATGCAAGTCAGCCCTCCTGCTTTATTACCACAATGTCGCCCGACTGTATCTTGTCGGTGAACTTCGCACTTTTCCCGTTTACCGTAAGCACAAGTCTGCGTGTGGGATTTTCAATATCAATATTCGCTCTTTCAAACAGGTCTATAAGCATATACGGAGTTTTGCTCTCCTTTTCGGGAAGATCGGTCGGAACGCCGTTGAAGATTACAGATACAAAATTTCCCTGCTCCGCTGTCTGTATATCCTCAGCCGTTTGCACTCCCGATGCGCTCTCAGCGGCGGCTTGTACCGCTTCAAAAGACGAGCCTTTATCAAAGCCCAGTATATCCCCGTCACAAAGAACATAGCTTTCGGGCTTTTCCTCGCCGTTTACATATACGGTTGCGGTCTGCGTATCTCCGCCGTACTGCATAAGGAACGCTCCGAGCGTTCTTGCGTCGTGTATCTCTATATTGTCAAGCGGCAGTATCTCATAGTCCTTGCCGACTTCTTTTCCGTTTGCGTAGGCACGTTTTCCGGCTACCGCATTTTCACCGCAGAATATGACGCTTACCCTTGAAATATTGTCTGCATAATCACGGATAAATGCGTGTGCGTTTTCGCCGTTCACTGCAGGCATAAGCGTTATGCTGTCGCCCTGCTTTATCTTTGTTGTGAGTGCGGCAGGCTTGTCGTTTACAGTGATTACCGCAGGAGTGAACGCAGTGCCTTTGAGTATCTTCGTTTCGCCGTTAAGAGTGAACTTAAGCCCTGCGCCGCTGTGTCCCATTATCTGAGAGGTTTTGAAGCCTGCCGAGCCGAGAAGCTCAAATACGCTGAGCGACTTTGTATCGAACACCCTTACCTGCTCGCCGTTTAGCGTAACGGTCGAGAAATCATATGCCATATTAGTGCAGGCTGTGACCGCAATGCCGACAGGAGTTACATACTCAGGACCCAGCTTTCTGTCGCCCACATCAACGTTTTTCATAAATTCCTGACCGCCTACAGCAACCCTTCCGTGATCTATTCCGAGCTTGTCCGCAAGTGCGTCCGTAAGGCCGTTTGCCATACTTCCGCCGCCTATAAGGAACATTGCGGCAGGGCTTTGTCCGTTTGCGTCACATACCGTCTGACTTATCACATCCGCAAGGCTGTCAACGGACGGACTGCATTTCTCGAAGAAATCAGCCTTAGATATTGTCTGCTCCCTGCCGAAAATATCACGGTATGTAATGCTGTCCGTGTCGCCGCTCGCCTGTATTTTCATACTCTCCGCCATATTGAAATCAACGAAGAATTTCCTTACAATATCCTCGCTTATCTCATCGCCTGCGACTGTTGCCATCGCATAGGCTACTATAGCGCCGTCACGGGCTATCGCAATATCAGACGTACCTGCGCCTATATCCACGAGAGCAATATTGATAAGCCGTATCTCCGGCGGGATTATCACGTTCATTGCGGCGATAGGCTCGAGCGTCATACTCTTTACCTTAAGCCCCGTCTTATCTGTAGCGGCATACAGACCCTCTACTACGACCTCGGGCAGAAATGCGCCTATAAGCTCTATAGTGACCTTGTCACCCTTATGCCCCTCAAGGTTTACCATTGCGTAATCGTCAAGGTAATAATGCACTACCGAGTGACCCACGCAATAGAATACAGCGTCCTCGTTGCTGTACTTCTCGTCTATCCCTTTCTGCGCCTTCTGTATCGTTTCGCACTCCATTGTGCGTACCATATCCGCTGTGATAGTGTTCTTATCCGAAACGTCAAAATCCATCGACACACGGTAGGTCTTGAGCGCACGACCTGCGGCGGCTATAGAAACCTCTGTCAACCTGATGGAGTTTCTCTGCTCAAGCGTTTCCTTTACGGTGCGTGCTACCTTTGCTACCTGCTCAATATCCTCTACCTGTCCGTCTATCATTGCACGCTTCAGATGCGGAACGCTCTCGGTATCGGTCACACGGAAAATATCGCCGTCCATATATCCCAATATGCCTACGACCGTCCTTGTGCCTATATCAAGCGCAAAAACCGTATCCCCCTGCGGTTTCAGCGTCTTTTTAGCAGATGCTGACGGCTTCTTTGCCGTAGTTTTCTTTGCTGTGGCTGATTTAGCTGTGGTCTTTTTATTTTCGCTTGTATTTTTTACGGCAGATTCTTCTTTTCTCGGTCTGCCTCTTCTTTTAGGTGCCGGCATTTTATTTACTCCCTTTCTTGAAATTCCGTAAACCCGTAAAGGCTTACAGAGTATTCTTTGATTTTATTTTTCGTATTTCGTACTACTGCTGATTATAATTATAATGAAAAGCGGAGAATAATTCAACCTTTTTTGTTTTTTTTATTACAAAAAAATTGAAAATCAACGTTATTTATGATACAATAAAAATCAAAGGGGGAATGAAATATGGAAATTATAAAAATGACAAAAGAACATTATTCCGATGTCTATGAACTGTGGCTGTCATGCAAGGGAATGGGACTCAATAATCTTGACGACAGCGAACAGGGTATAAACCGATTTCTTGAGAGAAATCCCGATACCTGCTTTGTGGCATTTGAGGACAACAAGGTTGTAGGAGTGATCATGGCAGGCTCGGACGGGCGCAGAGGCTATATTTATCACACTGCGGTAAATCCGCAGTACCGCAAAAGAGGGATAGCGACCGCCCTTGTCGATGCGGTTATGGACGCTATGAAAAATATCGGGATAAATAAGGTTGCACTCGTGGTTTTCAGACACAACGAGAGCGGTAACGAATTTTGGGAAAAGCTCGGCTTTACCGAAAGGCACGATCTTGTTTACAGGAATAAAGCGATAAACGAAATGATAAGGAATGATACCTGATGGATATTTCAAATTTAATTGAAGAAATGACAACGCCGATACACGATTTTCTTGTAAAGAACAGTGAACGTCATACGATACGCTGTTATATGCCGGGGCATAAGGGAACGGAGGATCCGCTTGACATTACCGAAATTGACGGAGCGGACAGCCTTTACGACACCGACACAAACGGCGGAAAGGGCATAATAGCACAAAGCGAGAAAAACGCATCAAAGCTGTTCGGCAGTAAGAGAACGCTGTACTCCTGCTCGGGAAGTACGCTTGCGATACAGACAATGCTCACCCTTGCAAAGCTGAGGGGCAACGGCAAGGATCACGTTATCGCCGGCAGATATTCGCACCGCAGCTTTATAAATTCCTGCGTCCTGCTGGGGCTTATTCCGTCCTGGGTATATCCCGAGGAATACCTCAGCGCCGCCGTTACTCCCGAAAGCATAGAGGCAAAAATCAATTCAAGAACGCTTGCGGTATTTATAAATTCAATTGATTATTACGGCGGTATGAGCAATATTTCCGCTATAGCGGAGGTGTGCCATTCGCACGGTATACCTTTACTGGTTGACAACGCACACGGCGCATATCTGAAATTTGCTCCTGTCGATCTGCACCCGATGACGCTCGGTGCGGATATGTGCGCGGACAGCGCCCACAAGACGCTCCCCGTGCTTACGGGCGGAGCGTATCTGCATATAGCAAACGAGAAATACTGCGCTATGGCAAAGGAGGCGATGGCACTCACGGCGACCTCAAGCCCGAGCTATCTTATCCTTGACAGCCTTGACAGATGCAACCGTACAATAGCCGAGAAACCCTTTCATATAGCGGAAATATGCAACAAGGTAACGGCGCTGAAGCGGCACTGCGCCGATATGGGATATGTGCTGAGCCAGAGCGATTATATGAAGGTAACATTCGACTGTGCGGCGGTGCATTCGACCGGCTTTGCTATGGCTGAGATGCTGAAGGAATTCGGCATAGAGTGCGAATATGCGGACGAATACCGCTGTGTACTGCTGTTCGGGAGCGGCTCGACGGATGTCGATTTTGAGACGATAAAGACGGTGCTGAGGGCGAATACGCCGAGGTCGGTTTTCGTAAGGAGCCTGCCCTCGCCGCCTGTCCATATTAGGACGCAGACCGCCTGCTCGCCGGCGAAGGCGTACTTCTCGGGAAAGGTTAGACTGCCTGTGATGATGACGGTCGGCAAGGTGTGCGCAGGTGCGGTTGCGCCGTGTCCGCCGGGGATCCCCCTTATAATGCCGGGCGAGGTGGTCACGATAGACGCTGCAAGGGCACTTCGTGACAAGGGAATAGCAGATATTCCGATAGTTGTCTGACGAAAAAAACGGCATAAATCACAGTTGATGAAAAACGATGAATGAGTTTTGCATAAAACAAGCCGTGAAACCGCTTGCAGTGTGCGTTTACGGACAATATGCAGAAAAACGTCACGTTGATGATTTATGCTGAAGGTGAGCTTTTCGCAAAAACGGATATTTCTGCGGCAAAAAATCAGGTCCGTATCAAAAGTTTGCGGTGAAGTTTATGCGTATTGCCTTTACTTTATACAGAAAATGTGTTATAATTATTTTGAAATTCAAACTCACAAGGATAGCCCGATACAGAAAGGACGGTAATCTTTATGAAATTAATATATGCAATCGTAAATAATGATGACGCTCATTCAGTTTCGTCATCGCTTACAAAGTCAGGCTTTCAGGCGACTAAGCTTGCCTCGACCGGAGGATTTTTAATGTCAGGCAACACGACATTTCTTATCTGCTCTGAGGACGACAAGATAGACGAGATAATCGAGATCATCAAGGACCATTCGCACAAGAGAAAGCAGTTTGTTCCTTCTGCCGCATCATACGGCGTAGGAAGCTACACCAGCTTTCCCGTTGAGGTATTTGTCGGCGGTGCGACTATCTTTGTGACGAACATAGAGAGATTTGAGAAAGTCTGATGTCTGCAAGCAATGCAAGCTGTGACAGCATAAAGCTGTTCGGCAAACAGCGTGAGACTGCTCTGCTGGCGGAAACAGCCGAGAGCGACAGGCTTCCTCACGGAATAATGCTGACGGGTGAAAAAGGCATAGGCAAGCGTACCTTTGCCAAGTGGTGCGCTATGCTGTATCTGTGCCGTGAACCCGAAAACAATATGCCGTGCGGCAGATGCAGGAGTTGTCGGAACATCATATCGGGAGAACACGCAGACGTTATCTATGCCAAGGGTGAAAAGTACAGCAAGGACAGCGTGCGTGAAAATGTACGCTTTGCTTCAACGCTCCCGAATGACAGCGATACCCGTGTTTTCATCTATGAGGACTGCGAGGAAATGACGGAGGAGCAGCAGAACGTTCTGCTCAAAGCGATAGAAGAACCGTCAAAATATAACCGTTACATTTTTACTTGCTCAAATGCCTCTGCGATACTTGAAACGATAAAGTCGAGGCTCGTGTGCATACCGATATCAGACATGACTGCGGAGGAATGCGTTTCCTGTCTTGAATACAACGGTTATGACAGCGACACGGCAAAACGGTCGGTAGAGCTGTACGGGACAAATCCGGGCAGGATACGGGATATACTCTCTGACGAAAGGCGCATAAAGCTGTATGATACAGCCAAAAAGGTGACAGAGGCATTATCGAGGAAAGACGAATATTCCGCCGCCGTTGCAATGACCGCCTGCACGACAAGGGAGGATCTGTACGGGGTAATAACGATACTGTACGAGAATGTGACCGAGTCGCTGAGAGTGCTTGAAACAGGCGGCGAGCCTTTGCTCCGTCTGACTAAGGCAAGGCTGTATGCCTTGTACGAGGTGCTGAGCGGTTTTATGCTTATGGACGGAACTAATATAAATGTAAAGCTGATGCAGGCATATATACCTGCAAAGCTGTTTGCCGTTTTACAATAAGGCAAATAAGAAAGGGTAAAAATGACTGAAATTATAGGAGTCAGATTCAAGGATGTCGGGAAGATATATTACTTTTCCCCGAATAAAAATACCGTCAAGTGCGGCAATCACGTTATAGTGGAAACCGCAAGAGGCGTAGAGTGCGGCGAGGTCGTTATAGCAAACCGTGAGATCGAGGACAGCAAGGTAGTACAGCCGCTCAAGAGTATAATCCGCATAGCTACCGACAAGGATCTTGAAACGCAGAAGAAGAACCGTGAAAAAGAGCAGGAGATAATGAAGGTCTTTGCTCAGAAGATAGCCGATCACAAGCTGGAAATGAAGCCTATTGATATTGACTGCACCTTTGACGGAAGCAAGATATTATTTTATTTCACGGCTGAAAGCAGAGTGGATTTCAGAGAGCTTGTAAAGGATCTTGCATCGGTTTACCGTACAAGAATAGAGCTTCGTCAGATCGGCGTGCGTGACGAGGCGAAGATGCTCGGCGGACTTGGAATCTGCGGCAGGCCGTTCTGCTGTAAGACCTTCCTCGGAGAATTCCAGCCGGTGTCAATAAAGATGGCTAAGGAGCAATCGCTGTCGCTGAATCCCACAAAGATTTCAGGCACCTGCGGACGACTTATGTGCTGTCTTAAATATGAGCAGAACTGCTATGAGGAGCTTCTTGCGATAACTCCTAAGGTCGGTGCTCTTGTGGAAACAGCCGAGGGCAGAGGCATCGTTGAGGATGCAAACCTGCTGACAGGCGTACTCAAGGTAAAGCTCGACAAGAATCCCGATGCCGCCGCTACGGCATTCAAGAGGGAGGATGTAAAGCTTCTCAAGGACGGCAAAATAAGAATCAAGAAGGAAGAATTCCAAGCACTCAAGGGGCTTGAGGACTAAGGTGGCTGAAAGCCACTGTAAATTCCGCCTTTGGAAAGGTCTGGGGTTGGCTTAGGATGGCGAAACGGCGGGGTTACACAGAGTAATAAATTAAATATGGACGGTCATGGTGGTTGCTGTGACCGCTTTTTTTGCGGCGAAGTGCCGATTAAGATTATGCCTATTAAAATAATTGTGCTGGCGGAGTACAATCCCTCCGTCTTGACGGCAGAAAAGCTTGCAATATAAAAAGGGTGGGCATATCGCAAGCAGAAAGCAACAAAGCAACAGTTTGTGCATTGCCGTCAATCCACCTCCCTTTGACAAGGGAGGCAAGTGTGATAGTGTTTTTCGAGGGATAGTGCGGAAATGCGGTTGCGGTGGGGTGCTGTGGGCGCTGTTAAAGCATTATTGCTTTACTGCGGACACCATTTTAACAAGCGCTGAGAATTGAATATAAAGAATCCGCGTTTATTACAAATGGCGGATTTTGTGTTGGAAAATTTTGTAGGGGAGGGGCTTGCCCCTCCCGAAACATCATTGCAATTATCAAAAACAAGTTAATAGAGTTATAATGTAAAAAGGAATTGCGTTTTACCCTTGATACTTAACAGATTAAAAACGCCGAGAAAATCAATAACTTTGATTCAACGGGAGGGGCAAGCCCGCTCCCCTACGAAAAGCGAGGGTGATAGTGCGGAAAATCTAATTGATGGTGCGGATGGAGAGCAATCCAGCTCCCTTTGACAAGGGACGGGCATGGATGCCCGAAGTTGAACGCCCAAAGGCTTTGCACGGACGCAAAGCCAACAGAGCGTTCATATGGCAAGAATATAGTGCTGAGCGAGGGATAGTGCGGAGTGGCGGTTGCGGTGGGGCGCTGTTAAAGCATCATTGCTTTACTGCCGAACACCATTTTAACGAGTGCTGAGAATTGAATATAAAGAATCCGCTGTTTACTCAAATGGCGGATTTTTTGTGTTGGGGAGTGTGGAGGAAGATAGTGCGGAAAATCTAATTGATGGTGCGGATGGAGAGCAATCCCTCCGGTAGTCGCCCGAATTTTTTCGGGCGACAGCACCTCACCTTTGA
>ERZ1027037.182-NODE-182-length-29885-cov-3.515186_pt1 | contig 29885 bp, 24 predicted proteins | sample MGYA00519440_ERZ1027037 | MGnify/ENA primary metagenome ERZ1027037 (study PRJEB26926, sample SAMN06164793) | human gut metagenome | biome: ENVO:00009003; feature: ENVO:2100002; material: ENVO:00002003 | host: Homo sapiens | place: USA | collected 2012 ... | reverse complement strand
TCCGGTCGGCAAAGATGATCGGCCCCTCGCCGATGCGGAATCCCATCTTCCAGGCCGTATATTTCATCTCGATCTGGAATCCGTACCCCACCATCTCGATCCGGTCGAAATCGATCGCCGCAAGCACTTCCCGCTTATAGCCGACGAATCCGGCCGTCGCATCGCAGACGGGCATCCCCGTCACGATCCGCACATACCGCGAGGCGCAATAGGACATCAACAGCCGCGACATAGGCCAGTTCACCACCGTCACTCCTTTCGAATACCGCGAACCGACGGCGACATCCGCTCCGGCCTCCAATTCGGCGGTAAGCCGCAGCAGATCGTCGGGATTATGCGAAAAATCGCAGTCCATTTCGAACACGGCATCGTACGGGCGAGCCAGCGCCCAGCGGAATCCCTCGATATAGGCAGTGCCCAACCCCAGTTTTCCCGAGCGTTCCAACAGAAACAGACGATCCGGAAACTCCGCCTGCCGCTCCTTGACGATCGCTCCCGTTCCATCGGGCGAGCCGTCGTCCACCACGAGCAAATGGTAACCGCCCTCGAGCGACATCACCTTCGAGATCATCTTCGAAATATTCTCCCGCTCGTTATAAGTAGGTATGACAACCAGTTTTTCCATCCAAATACTTTCTTCAGGGTAATTATGTATTTCAGCGTACCTTTATCCGACAGTCACAGCTCCGAATCCGGCAGCCGCTTATTTGAGATTCGCAGCCGCATTTATAATTCTGCCTCTCCGGATCTCCTCTCGGAGAGGACTTGGGCCGCTACACACCCCCAAAGGTACACAAAAGTATATTATCGCCAGCTTAAATCGCCCCCGTCCGAACATCGACACATAAGGCAGCGGTCGCATTCGAATCGCCGCCCCTTTACAGCAACTTGCCGAACCGTCTGCGACCTAATAAATAACGCAGAACGATCGACCCGCAGTATATGCCCCGGGGCTTCCCCTTCGCCGCACCGCGAACAGCCCGCCGCTTGGCGGCCAGCGCCTTGTGCGCCCGCAGAAAATCCCGCCACGCACGTCCCACGGCCCGCACGTAATCCGGACGCCCCTGCATCAGGTACGACAGCGCCGCGCACGAGTCGAGCACCGGACGCACGATAGCCACGACGCTCCGCTGCACCGGCGACGCACACTTGTAGAGCATCGCCAGATTATTGCGATGGTTGTAAAACACCTTCGAAGGCGATCCCTGCGCCAGACTCCCCCCGCCGAGGTGATAAACCCGGCTCCGGGGCTCGATCCGCACCCGGTAACCGGCCAGCTGCATCCGCCAGCAGAGGTCGATCTCCTCCATGTGGGCGAAAAAATCCTCGTCGAAACCGCCCATCGCCCGAAATACTTCGGCCCGGCAGCAGAAAGCAGCGCCGCTCGCCCAAAAAACATCGCGGGCATCGTCGTACTGCCCTTCGTCCCGTTCGACACACTGCAAAATACGACCTCGGCAGAAAGGATACCCCAGGTAGTCGATGAAACCGCCCGAAGCTCCGGCATACTCGAACCGTGCAGGCTCGACGAGCGACAGCAGCTTGGGCGCTACGGCAGCCACGGTCCGATCCCGATCGAGCGTTTCGACGAGCGGTTCGACCCATCCGGCAGGCGTTTCGACATCCGAATTGAGCAGAATGAAATAGTCCGCATCGAGATACTCCAACGCCCGGTTATAACCTCCGGCAAACCCGTAGTTACGGTCCAGTACGATTCGCCCCACAGCGGGAAATTCGCGTTCGAGCACGCCGAGCGAATCGTCCGTCGAACCGTTGTCGGCCACGACGACGCCGACCCCTTCGGGAACCGATGCGAGCACCGAAGGCAGGAAACGGCGCAAATGCCCGGCACCGTTCCAATTCAGGATCACTATTTCTGTTTTCGTTCGCATTCCATGCGGGCCAGATCGGCCGGGGACTTGTGTTTCCACCGCTTGTGCGACCACATCCACAGGTCGGGGTATTCGCGGATCTTCTGCTCCAGGCGCCGCACATAGCGTTCCGTTATTTCATGGGGAGCGACCTCCTCTTCTCCGTCGTAAATCCGGTCGAAATCCATCTCGTAATAACCCGGCTTGACACGCCGCAGCCAGCAGCAATACACGGGCAGGCCGCAACGCAGCGCCAGCTTCTCCCCTCCGTCGAAAAAGATCGTATCCCGATTGAGGAAGCGGAACCAATGGCTGTCGGGACGGCGCGGCGGATTCTGGTCGGCAATCAGTCCCATCACGATATTCTTGCCGTCGATTCCCTTCTCCCGATTTCGCAGATAGAAGCGCAGGGACTCAGCCATCGGTACCGGACAGATATTCGCATGGCTGCGCAGACGTTTGTACAATTCGTCGAAAACGCGACTCCGCAGGGGATGATAGACCGCCACGACCACCTGCGAAGGGACGATAATCCCCCAGAACGAACAGTATTCCCAGCACCCCAAATGAGCCGTCAGAGCGATCCAGTCCCGGCCCTCGACCGCAGCCATCTGCTTTTCCAGATCCTTTACGACGACGACCTGACGGCATTTCTCGTCGGTGAGTCCGGCCAGACTGAAGGTATCCACGAAAATCTCCGCCAAAGTACGGTAAAAACCTCTCCGGATAGCATGCAACTCCTCCAGGCTTTTCTCCGGAAAAGAGTTCCGCAAATTCTCCGTCACGACCCGATAACGGTAACGCAACAGGCGCAACGCACCGAAAACGGCCGGTTCCACCACGTAATAGCGAAACCAATACGGCAAAATGGAGAAAAACTTACAGAAAATCCAGAGGCTTTCCAGTCCGATCCTTCCCCAAAAACCCAGATTCGGGCTTTTCTGTCTTTCTACCTCCGGCTTACTCATTCGATTTCGGTTCTACGAACAGTTTCACATTATCGACCTTCGTGCGGACCGAAAGCCACTTGCGCAACTGCTCCCGGTCTATCTGGCGTTGGAAATCCTTCGGCGTAATGACACAGACCAACAGCGTATCCAGCGGTTTGCCCGCAACGTCGAACATCACCCCTTTGGTAAGCGACATCGACTCCACGTTATCCGACATCACGCCCACCTCCTGCGAAATATCGCCGATATCGACATTCGTCACCTGATAGCGAGCCAGTCGCTGTTTCATCTCGGCGATTTGCCGATTCTTCTCGTCCAGCAGCTCCACATAACTCGACTGCAGCGACTGCAAATCGACCTTATCCGAGTTCGATGCCTGTCGCACCACCAATTCTGTCCGAGGCAGCCCATAGCTTGCGAGCTGTCCCCGCGCATTCTCGATCACATCTTCGCCGAGCGGCTCCCCGACCAACAGCAGTTCGATACGGGGCGATTCTCCGCCCCGCCGGTAGATCTTGCTGGATTCGATCACACGGGTCTGCGGGAAATTGAACACCTGGGCGATATACTTATCGGCCTGCACCTCGAAAATCGAAACCCGCACCATATGCAAGCCGATGAATACGCTGGGAATAAACGTAACGAGCGTAATCGCCAGCATCGTCCGCTTCACGAAACGCTCACGGGATTTGTTGAGAAACGTCTTCTTCCTGTACTTCAGAAACCGGGTAAAAATATAAGTAGCCAGGGCGATAAAAACCGTATTGATGAAAAACAGGTAAAACGCCCCGAAGAAAAAACGATACTGTCCCGTCGCCAGACCGAACCCCGCCGTACAGAGAGGCGGCATCAACGCCGTAGCGATCGCAACGCCCGGAATAACGGTCGAATTACGATCCTGGCGCGATTGCGCCACGATACCGGCCATACCGCCGAAAAAGGCGATCAACACGTCGTAAGTCGTCGGAGTGGTACGTGCGAGCAACTCACTGCTCGCATTCCCCAGCGGGGAGATGAAAAAGAAGAGGGTCGAAGTCGAAATCGCCACGACGAACATCAGGACGAAGTTCCTGACGGATTTTTTCAGCAGGTCGAAATCGTTGATCCCGAGCGAAAAGCCGATACCCATAATCGGCCCCATGATCGGAGAAATACACATGGCGCCGATAATTACGGCGGCCGAATTGACATTCAGGCCCAGCGACGCCACCATCGTAGCGCAAATCAGGACCCACAAATTGACGCCGCGAAACTCCGTACCCTTGCTGATGTTGGCAGCTACTTCATCCTGCGAGGCCTTGTCATCCTCCAGACTGAAACGGTCCCGCATAAAAGCCCGGAACTCCGCCCAAAGTCGGAACGAATGACGGGACTGCTCTTTCAATTCACTATTTTCCATATCACTCATTTACTCTTCTTCGGATTCTGTATCCATATTCTTTCCCGGTTTCGGAAGCCCCGCCACCACGATCACGAACTCTCCTTTGGGCGTATGTTCCCGGAAATAGTCCGCAACCTCGGCAAGGGTTCCCCGCACGGTCTGTTCGAACTTTTTGGTCAGTTCCCGCGACACGGCCGCCATCCGCTCCGGACCGAACACCTCGGCGAACTGTTCGAGGGTCTTGACCGCCCGGAAAGGCGACTCGTAAAAAATCATCGTACGCGGCTCCGACGCAAGGCTCTGCAAATGCTTGTTGCGGCCTTTCTTCTGGGGCAGAAAACCCTCGAAGCAAAACCGGTCGCACGGAAAGCCGCTCTGCACGAGCGCCGGAACGAAAGCCGTAGCTCCGGGCAGCGTCTCCACCTCGATCCCCGCTTCAAGACAGGCCCGCACCAGCAGGAATCCCGGGTCGGAGATTCCCGGCGTGCCCGCATCCGAAATCAGAGCCGCTGAACGGCCCTGGGCGATGTTGTCGGCCACCAGACCAACCGTCGCATGTTCATTGAACTTGTGGTGGGCATACATCTTTTTCTCGATGCCCAGATGCTTGAGCAGCACCGACGAGGTGCGCGTGTCTTCAGCCAGAATAAAATCGACTTCGGAAAGCACCCTGACGGCCCGAATCGTGATGTCGTCCAAATTTCCGATCGGCGTAGGAACGATATAGAGCTTAGCCATCGTCAGGAGAGTTTACGTTCCAGCAACTCCATCAGGAACCTCACTCCGTCGGACGAAGGGTTCCAATCGTAATTCTCGGAGATATAGATAATGCAGTCGTCCAGGTCGTCAAACTCGTTCAGACGGTCGATCGTCCGTTCGTACCGCTCGGTATCGCCGCCGAACAAGTCCCGCAGCAACAGGAATTTGTCGTTGATACCGATCGCCTGCTTCAGGTCGGTGATCCGCTCCTTGCGCACGATTTCGGAAGCCATGTCCTTCGGCGCGGCGATCGTGTCGGCCAGCGTATGCACGTCACCGCCCAACACCTCGCCCAGCACCGGCTCCGGTTCGGCGGCAAACGGGTATTTCGGGGCATCGGTTTTAGCCGAAGTCGTTTCGGCGACGACCGTCTTTTGCGAAGCGGCAACGGAAGCATCGGCATCCGCCGCATTATCCGCTTGCTCCGAAATCTCTGCAGCGACAGAGTCGGATTCCGATGTTTCGGACTGTGGCTCCGGCATTTGCGACGTTACGGACTTCTTCGGTTCATCCATTTTTTCGAGGAGTGTTTCCAGCTGCGGAGCCGCTGCATCGTCCTGCTCCTTTCCAGCGGTTGCCTGTTGCTGCGGAGCCGCTGCATGCCCCGGCTTCTGCCCGGTCCCGACCGGAATCTTCGAAGCAGCGGCTTCCTGCGGCCCGTCCGTCTCGTAGAGGGACATGATGACCCGCCGCTTCTCCCTGTGACGGATCACCAGATCGTCCAGATCGAACAGACTGTCCGATACGACGACTTTCTGCTTCGATTCGGCATCGGCTTCAGAGGAGGGAGCAACCACCTGACCGGCAGACGATCCGGCAAGCCCCTCCCGGCCGGTCCGAACCGCAGCATCGTGCCCGGTTCCCGACGCTTTGTCGGACTGCCCTTCCATCGAAGCATCCTGCCGCGAAAGACCGGACGTCACAGATACCGCGACCGCGACAGCTATAGACTCCGCTGCAGGTGCAGATTCCGATACAGGCACGGATTCAGGGGCAGATTCGTCGGCAAGCACCGGATCCGGCTCGGCCACAGGAGCAGACGCAACGACAAGTACAGGTTCCGGCTCAGGTTCTGTAACGGCAGATGCCGAAACCGGCTTCACGGAGGGCGCAGATTCCGGCACAGCAGCAGACACCCCGGCGGATTCACCCAAAGCTTCGGGCATCGCAGCCGGCTCCGGCAGGGAGTCGCGGACAGCCTCCGCCAGCAAATCGTCCAGGTCGATACTTATTTCGGACACCGGCGCAACTTCGGCGACGGACTGCTGCGCAGCGACGGACGCGGAAGCGGAGGAATCCCCTTCGTCGAAATTCGCAAACCGTATCGCTTCATACAATTTTTTGAGCTTGTCCAAAACCAAATCCCGCTCGATGCCGGGGACATCGTGCGAACCCGCCCAGCCATCGACCAGTTCGATCAAACGGGCAAGTTCTTCCTGTATCTTGTTCACCTCCATAACAAAATCGGTTTATCAGAGCCAAAGGTACGAAAAATATCGGATGCGGGAAACGGTTTGTCCGCAGATTGCCAAAAATTCACCGATGCAGCTCGACGATTATTTTCCGAATCGGAAAAACTATGTATATCTTTGCTTCGGATGCAAAACCGAACGAAAAACCTTCGAACGGACACCGCACCCGCTTTGCTGCATATACCCACACTAAAAAAATCATCCTGAAATGGATATTCTGGAACTGCGCCGCTATTGCCTCTCCCTGCCGCTGGCAGAAGAGTGTACCCCGTTCGACGAAACGACCCTGGTCTTCAAAATCGGGGGCAAAATGTTCTGTTACACCGATATGGTGGAATTCCGATGGATCGCTGTAAAGTGCGATCCGGATCGGGCCGTTCTGCTTCGCGAACGCTATCCGGAACTGGTCACTCCCGCTTTCCACAGCAACAAACGCCACTGGAACGGCATCCGTACGGATGGTGATCTGCCCGACGCCTTTATCCGCGAGCAACTCCGCCACTCCTTCTGCTCGTCGCGGCAGGCATCACCCCCAAAGCCTTGCGGCAGGAAATACGAAACCAGATCGAAAAAGCCGGGCTCCCCGAAGAGTAACCCGGCTTTCGCCTCTTTCCCGAATCAGCCCCGCATCTGCCGCCGCATCATCCGACGCCAGCGGAAATACCCGGCCAGCGACATCGTCAGGTAAATCGTGTAGAGCAATGCGGTGAGCGGGATCTCCTTGTAGAAATAGAGCCCGACCGTCACCAAATTGACTACAAACCATACAAACCACTGTTCCAGATACTTGCGCGAAAGCATCCACATTCCCACGATGCTCAGCGACGTGGTCAGGCTATCCCAGAACGGCACGGTGCTGTTGGTAAAGGTCACGAGCACCCAGTAGATGAACAGATGGATCGCCGCATACGCCGCCGCGATCATCGGCCAGCGGCGTGCGGGCGTACGGGAAATACCGCCGCCCTTTTCGGTTTTGGGAGCGTTGCGCCATACCAGCCACCCATAGACACTCGCCAGAAAATAATAGACGTTCATGCCGAAATCGGCATAAAGCCCCGTCTGGAAGTAGAGCGTACCGTGCACGACGGGCATCACCAGCCCCACGAGCCAGAGGTAGATGTTGGCCCGGTATTCGAGCCACAGATAGAGCAGCCCCAGCGTAAAGCCGACGATCTGCAGGATGAGTTTGAGTTCCATCGCCTAAAACCGCACCGTTACGTTGGCCAGCACGTTGAACATCGCCTGGGGAAAATAGAAGGCCGAATCTTCGCGCACACCTCCGACAATCGACGAATAACCGTAGCCGTTGTTACAATACTCCGTATTGAAAAGATTGTTGATCTGCACGCCGAAACGCACGCTTCCGATCTTCGAGGCAGCCAATTCATACCCCAGGTTCAGGTTGGTGACACAGTAGTCGTCGAGCGACAGCGCATCGTTGCGGCCGTTGGTAAAGTATTGTTTGCCGACATACTGCGTATGCAGCAGGGCGCTGAACCCTTTGACATGGAAATCCAATAGCACTCCGGCGATGACCGACGGAGAGTAGGAAAGGGTCGAGGTCCCGAGATACAGCTCCTTTTCGCCCAGGTAGTTCCAGTCGGCGTCGTACTCCGAAACATATTCCGTATAGTTCTCGATCCGGTTCTGGCTCAGGGTCGCATTGGCTCCCAGCGAAAACCAGCGGGCGATGTTCAGCGAAGCCGAGAGTTCGATGCCCCGGCGGTAACTGTCTGGAATATTGCGGGACAGCTCCTGCCCCGTGTCCGAGAGTTCGCCCGTAGCGACCAGCTGATCCTTGTAGGACATATAGTAGAAGTTCACGCCCGCCTCGAAACGGTCGTTGTGGAAAAGATAGCCGAACTCCCAGTCGTACAGCCGCTCCGAGGTGGGATACTCCCCGTTCTTGGTATCGGTGAAGTTGCTGCGCGTAGGCTCCTTCTGCGCCACGGCGAACGACACATAGACCTTGTGATTCCGGGCGAAAGTGTAGTTCACGCCCGCTTTGGGGTTGAAAAAGTGATAGGTACGGTGAATATCCAACTCCTGAAGCGCCGAAGTGGTGCTGTTGAAATTGTCGTTGGTGCCCGTAATGTTATGCCGGATGAAACGGTACTGCAGGTCGGCATAGAGGTTCAGTCCCCGTGCAGCCTCCCAGTTGATCTTGGCGAAGACGTTGGCATCGTACTTGGTCGAGGCGTTACGATAATATTCGTGACGCGGGAAGCCGGGTGCATCGACGACCGACATCACGTTTCCCCAGTGGCCGCCGTCATATACGCTGCCCGCACCGCCCAGGGCCAGTTGTACGCGGCCACGAGTATAGTTGGCCGATGCCACCACGCCGCCGAAATGGTTGTCCATCGACTTGCGGCGAATCAGATTGCTTTCGGTAATCGGCTCGTTCGGATCGTCCGTAGGGATCGGCGCGATACCGTACTCGCTCAACGTCTGTCCGTTCTTATACTGGTTGTAATAACCCGAACCGTAGGTGTAGTGGCCCGTGACATTCAGCGTCCAACGGGCGTTGAAGCGATGATTGACGATCAACTGATTGTTGATCTGGGTATAGTTATCCGTCTGGTTATCATAAAACGAAATCGATCCGTCGGCATGTTTGACAAGCCCCTGCGAATTGTAGCGCCGGTCGGTTTCGAGCTGCTCCTTCGTCACGCCGTCATAAGCCAGTCCGACTCTGGCCACACCGCCGAAGGAGATCAGCTTCACGGCCGTACCCCCATCGTAGTACCCGACCTGCAACATGTAGGACTCCAGGTTGGTGAAGGCCCGATCGACATAACCGTCCGAGGAGATATGCGAAAGCCGGGCATCGACGGTCCAATGGCCGCCCATGAGTCCCGAACCGATCTGCAACGACTGTTTGTTGGTGTTGTAGGAGCCATAGGAAAGGGACGCTTCGCCAGAAAATTCGCTCGACATCGGGGCGGTGGTCATATTCACCGAACCGCCGAAGGCTCCCGTACCGTTGGTCGAGGTTCCGGCACCGCGCTGTACCTGGATCGTTCCGACCGAAGAAGCCATGTCGGGCGTATCGTACCAATAGACCGAGTGGCTCTCGGCATCGTTCATCGGCACGCCGTTGGTTGTGACATTGATGCGCGAAGCATCCGAACCGCGCAGACGGAACGCCGTACCGCCGATGCCGTTGCCGGCATCCGAAGTGGCGACCACCGACGGAGTCATTTGCAACAACGTCGGCATGTCGCTGCCGAAATTCCGGCGAGAAATCGCTTCTCGGCCGATATCGGCATATGCCACCGGAGTTTTGCGATCGACGCGGGTAGCGGTCACCTCGATCTGCTGCAATTCGTACAGTTTCATGGAATCCGGAGTCATGGAGTCCGTTTCCACCGGTTCGTCCGCGTGCACCGGCATCGCGCACCAGACAGCCGCAGCCGTAAGCGGCAGTAAGAAAATCCTTTTCATAACTTTAATTGAATTAAAAGAACAGAAAAGGGGTATGTCGTATCGATTATAGATTCCCGGTTTCAGCATTACCCGTATCCGGTACAATGGGTATAATCTCAGCCTGACAGTAAGGCACCCCTTCAAGAATACGGGCGCAAAGATAACATTAAATTTCGGAAAATCGCACCGCATCACAAAAAGAGTACGCCACCCGGCTCGACCCCAGGAATGGCGCACAGCTTTGTTCGAACAACTCACTCCGAATGCGGCGGACAGCGACGAAAAACCGACTGTTCGGATATTTGCCGAAAAAAACGTTTACAACCCGGAACCAGGCAAAACCCGGGACCGTTTTCCGGCTCCGACAGTTGAAAAATCCGGTATCTTCCTCGGGACAGGGCAAGCCTGGGGAGAGTCATCACCTACCGGAAAGTACCGAACCGATAGACGGTCTTCTGGCAATAAAATCCGTCAGGCGCAAGCAGCGGAGAAGGAAATTCCGGCCGATTGACCGCATCGGGATACCCCTGACAGACGACGGCGACCCCTTCGTAATCCCGGTAGCGGCCGCCCGACTTCGTTTCGGGGCATCCGCCGCCCAAGCGATTGCCGGTGTAGAGCGTCACGCCGGGCTGCGAAGAGAGAATCTCCACCCGGAGTCCCGAACGTGCATCGCGCAATTCGCCGACTTCGGTCAGGATATTCTGCCGCCAACCGTCCACGGGGAAGAAGTGGTCGTACCCCCGCAGCATCCGGATCCGGTCGAAATCGGAATCGACGCCCTCACCCAAGCGGCGCAGTGAACGGAAATCGGCGGGCGTACCGGCAACACCGAGCAGTTTCCCGGTAGGAATCAGACGATCGTCCGCTTCCAAAACAGTCGAAGCATCGAGCCGCAGCTCGTGGTCGAGTACCGACCCGCTGCCCTCGCCGCCCAGATTGAGCAGCAGGTTGCAGGCCATGTTCACGGGCGTCGTCCGGTCGGTTCGAGCGATATAAGTTATTTCCAGCGCATTATCTTCGTCGAAATCGAAAGCGGCCTCGACCTGCAAATTACCGGGATACCCCTGATCGCCGTCGTCGGAAGAGAGCGACATCACGACCCGGTTGGTTTCGACACGGCTCTCCCACAAGCGCCCGGCGAAGCCCTTCACACCGCCGTTGAGATGCCCGGCCATGCCGTTTATATCCAAGCGGTATTCTTCGCCGTCAATCCGCATCGTCCCGTAAGCGATGCAACCGGCCACGCGGCCGATGCTTTTGCCGCACAGGGCCGGATCGCCGAAATAACTGCGGAAATCCTTGTAACCCAGCGCCACATCCGCCAAATGTCCGTCACGATCGGGAACCAGAATCGACACGACAGCCGCGCCGACATTGCAAAGCCGCACTTCGGCACCTGCGGCATTGCGCAGCGTATAGAGCACAACGGCCTCGCCCTCCGAAGTGGCGCCCCAGATCTGCTGTTCGATCTCCATCCCTATTCGCCCGGCTTCAGATTACGCAGCAGGTTGTCGATACGACGCAGGGTCTCCTCCTTCCCGATGAAAGAGGTAACGTCGTACATACCGGGACCCTTGCCGGCTCCGACCAGCGCCAGGCGCAGCGTGTTCATCACCTGTCCCAGCGAATAGCCCTTCTGCTCGATCCAGCCGTGCACGATCCGCTCGGTATTTTCGAGCGAAAAATCGTCGATGCCGGCCAGCACCTCGCGCAGTTCGCGCAGCATAGCCGGATTATCGCCCTTCCAATACTTCTTAGCCTGCTTCTCATCGTACTGAGTCGGAGCGACGAAGAAGAACGAGGTCAGATCCCACAGATCGGTGATGAACGTGGCCCGCTCTTTCATAATGCCTGCGGCACGCCCGGCCAACTCGTCCGAAACCTCGATGCCGTGCTCGCGCAGGATCGGCTGATACAGTGCGGCCAGCTCCGCGTCGCTCTTATGGTGCATATACTGGGCGTTGAACCACTTGGCCTTGTCGGGCTGGAAGCGGGCGCCCGATTTCGAAACGCGCTCCAGCGAGAAGCTGTCGATCAGCTCCTGCATCGAGAAGATCTCCTGCTCGGTGCCGGGATTCCACCCCAGCAACGCCAGCATGTTGATAAACGCCTCGGGGAAATAACCGTCCTCGCGGTAACCGCGTGCGGTTTCGCCCGTCGGGGATTTCCAGAAGAGCGGGAACACGGGGAACCCCATCTTGTCGCCGTCGCGCTTCGAGAGTTTGCCGCCGCCCGTAGGTTTCAGCAGCAGAGGCAGATGCGCGAAGCGGGGCTGCAGGTCCGTCCAACCAAAGGCCCGGTACAGCAGATAATGCAGCGGCAGCGACGGCAGCCACTCCTCGCCACGGATCACGTGCGACACCTCCATCAGACGGTCGTCCACGATATTCGCCAGGTGGTACGTAGGCAGCGCATCGGCCGACTTATAGAGCACCTTGTCGTCGAGCGTCGAAGTGTTCACCTCGACATGCCCCCGGATCAGGTCGTCCATTTCGACGATCTCGTTTTCGGGCATCTTGAAGCGAATGACCCACTGGTCGCCCCGCGCGATGCGGGCTGCGACCTCCTCTTTCGAGAGAGAGAGCGACGTAGGCAGTTTCTCGCGGATCGAATAGTTGTATGCGAAAGTTTCGCCGCGCGCCTCGTACTCCTTGCGCAGGGCGTCCAACTCCTCGGCAGTATCAAAAGCGTAGTAGGCCCATCCGGACTCCACGAGCTGTTTCGCGTATTTCAGGTAGATGTCGCGCCGCTCGCTCTGGCGGTACGGCGCATGGGGGCCGCCGACGCCGACACCCTCGTCGATCTCGATGCCGCACCACTTGAGCGACTCGAGGATATACTCCTCGGCACCCGGCACGAAACGCTGCGAGTCGGTATCTTCGATACGAAGAATCATCGTACCGCCGTGCCGACGCGCGAACAGGTAGTTATAAAGCGCCGTACGTACGCCGCCGATATGCAGAGGCCCCGTAGGGCTGGGTGCGAAGCGCACCCGGACAGGTCTTTCCATATTTCGTTACTCTTTGTTGATTTCCTTTTTATCGTCATGTTCGGATTCAGCCGTCTTGCGACCTGCCGCATCCTGCGCCGCTGCACCCCCTCGGGCAGGTTTGCGCAAAGTCGGCGCCACGGCCCACAGCGCACACATCACCCACACAACGAAGGCACCCGATACCACACGCCAGACCGCATCGTCCCTCAAAGCGACCGCTGCGAGAAGCAGAACGAAAAATACCCGTTCCGTCCATCGGGAGGTAAGCACCCGGGCGATTTTCTCTCGATTTCCCATCGCAGGCTACTTGATACGGTATTCGACCCGCATGGTGATACGGGCTTTTTTCTGCCGACTCGAGGTGTTGAACGATCCGCCGGCCGAGAACTCCTCGTTGGTATTGGCTCCCGTGATCTGAAACACGCCCATACGGGCCGAAGCCACTCCGCCGAGCTTCGCTCCAGCATTGACCGCGATCTTCTCGGCACGGACACGGGCATCGGCCGATGCTTTCTCGATGAGCGACAACTTCACGTCGTCGAGCTTCGTATAGTAATAATCGGGCTGCATGGCCTCGATCGAAACGCCCTGGGCGATCAGCGAAGAGATTTCACGCGAAACATTCTCAACGGCATCGACACTCTTCGACTCAACGGTGAAACCCTGCGAAAGCCGATAGCCCGTGAAACGCTGTCCGGCCCAACTGCCATTGGCCGAATAGACCGGCTCGTACTGTTTATTGACATTCACGAACTGGAAGACCACGGCTTCGGCTGCGATTCCCTTCGACAAGAGATAATCGTACACTTTCTTCTTGCTGGACTCGATCTGCGCATATCCCGCCTCGACGTTCCGCGCTTCGGCCGTGATGAAACCGTTCCAGACGATCAGGTCGGACATAAACTCGGTCTCGCCCAGACCCGTCACCACGATCGTCTCCTGTGCGTGGTATTTATATGTGTACGCCCTTGCGAGCAACCAGGCGCTGACAACGACCGCCACGCCGATAATGAGGTACTTCCAATACGCTTTCATGATCGTAATATTTTAAGAATTATACTTGCTAACCCGCCGCAATTCATCGGCCGCTTCCGGCCCCGGCGTTTTCAACAGGACGCGATCACCGCATCCGGCGGCGCCCCGTCCGCTATCCGTAAACGGCAGCGCGGCACTACACGTTGAACAGGAAGTGCATGATGTCGCCGTCCTGCACCACGTACTCCTTACCCTCGACCCCGATCTTGCCCTGGTCGCGGCAAGCCTTTTCGGAACCCAGCGCCACATAGTCGTCGTACTTGATGACTTCGGCCCGGATGAAGCCCCGCTCGAAATCGGTATGGATGATGCCGGCGGTCTGGGGCGCCTTCATTCCCCGGCGGAAAGTCCAGGCACGGCTCTCGTCGGCACCGGTCGTGAAGAACGTCTGCAAATCCAGCAATTTATAGGCCGCTTTAATCAGACGCGCCACGCCCGACTCCTTCAGGCCGATCTCTTCGAGGAACATCTGGCGCTCCTCGTACTCGTCCAGCTCGGCGATGTCGGCCTCGGTAGCTGCGGCGACGATCAGCATCTCGGCCCGCTCGTCGGCAATGGCGGCCTCGACGGCCCGGGTATGTTCGTTACCCGTCACGGCGCTCTTCTCATCGACGTTGCAGACGTAGAGCACCGGTTTGTCGGTCAGCAGGTTCAGGTCGGCGACCAGCTTGCGGTCCTCTTTCTCGAGCTCCACGGTCCGGGCGCTCAACCCCTGCTCCAGGACGGCCTTGTACTGCAACAGGATCTCCACGGCACGTTTGGCCTGCTTGTCCCCGCCCACGACAGCCTGCTTCTGGGTCTTGGCAAGGCGGTTCTCGATGGTTTCGAGGTCCTTGAGCTGCAACTCGGTATCGATGATACCCTTGTCGCGCACAGGGTCGATCGAACCATCGACATGGGTAATGTTATCGTTCTCGAAACAACGGAGCACATGAATAATGGCGTTCGTGTTGCGGATGTTGGCCAGAAACTTGTTGCCCAGCCCCTCGCCTTTCGAGGCACCTTTCACCAGTCCGGCGATATCGACGATCTCGATGGTGGTGGGAACCACCCGCTTGGGATTGTCGATCTCCGCGAGCCGAATGAGCCGCTCGTCGGGAACGGTGATGACGCCCACGTTGGGCTCGATCGTACAGAAAGGAAAATTCGCCGCCTGCGCCTTGGCGTTGGACAGGCAGTTGAAAAGGGTCGATTTACCCACGTTGGGCAGCCCCACGATACCGCATTGTAAAGCCATTGAATATCTTTCGTTTTTAATATTATCCGTTCGACAGGCATCGGCAAAATGCAGGTGCCCCCGCGAAGACGGTCGATATACCGTCGTTCGGAAATGCAAAGATACGAATAAGCCGCGTGCAAAAGCAAATTTATTTGCATTTTGCCCAGGCGAAGTATTTTAGACGAAGTCAAAGATACGAAAATCTCCCCGATAACTTGCGTTTGACGAAGACTTTATTCATTGATTCCGAACAGACAAGCCCGACACAGGCCCCGGGACTAAAGACCGAACAACAGCTCCGGTATAAATTAAAGAATAAAACGGCAAAAACAGCCGGGTTTCGACAAGACGACAAGCGCGGAGCAAGAGGGTAACCGATTACAATCTTGTCAGGTACGCAACCGATGCGCCGATAAAAAATCATACTCACCCTTTCGCATTCCGAGAAAGAGTTCCGCAGCGCCACAGGAGCCGATAATTTCAGCAAGAGTGCGCAGCAGCACCTACAGCAGGCGCAACAACCGCCCGCCAAAAGCAAACCGCACAACGACGATGGAAGCGGCAAGACCGACGAAGGCCGGAATCCGACGGATTCCGGCCTTCGTCGCATAATACGATCAAATCAGACGATATTGCACGAACACAACGGATAGCTCTCCCGCTTGAGGAACTCCTCCGAAACCACGATCCGAACAGCTCGGTGCAATACGGAAAACTCCAACGGAGACTCCCCCAACAATTCGCCATCGACCTCGACGCTGATCTCCGGCGAAGATTCGATGCGGATACGGCTGCCCCTCTCCTGCAGGATATGCCGAATCCGGTAAATCCCGCCGTTGAACAGATAACGGAAGCGGAACAGGATATGCCAGAAATGGACGGGACGGATCAGCGACACGTCCAGCAGTCCGTCGTCGGCCACCGCCTCGGGCAACTGCTGCATACCGCCGCCGTTGTATTTGCAGACACCGATGGCGATGCTCATCAACAGGTTGTTGTAAACCAGCCGGTCGTCGATCCAAACCTTCACGCCCGTCGATTTGTAGCTGAAGAACGAACGGATCATGCACCACGTATAGAGCCACTTGTTGCGGTGTCCTTTCTTCTTGAGATGGGCGTATTTCTTGACTACCATCGCATCGAACCCCATACCGGCCACATTAGCCATATAACGGTGCTGACGGTAGTGAGCCTCTTCGTAAGAAACGACTCCGACATCCTGTAAAAACGAATGTCCCTCCTTGATAGCGCGGATCGCATCCTGATAGCGATTCGGCACGCCGAACGTGCGGATCCAGTCGTTCCCCGCTCCCACGGCGACAACAGCCAGCAGCACCTCACGGGGATCGACCGTCTGCTGAATAAAAAGACCGTTCACGACCTCGTGCAGCGTACCGTCGCCCCCTACGGCGATAATGCGGCGGAATCCCTGCTTCACGGCCGACACGGTCAGTTCCGTCGCATGGAACTTATGTTCGGTGAAGACCGGTTCGGTCTGGATTCCGGCATCCCGCAGGAGCTTGGAGATCAGGGGAAAATGGTCAAGCCCGCGGCCACCTCCGGCCACGGGATTGACAATGACGAACCAACGCCGGCCGCCGCCGGGCAAGGACATCTCCTCCAAAACGACTTATTTTAGGGGAGCGTTCTTCAGCGTATCGACCAGGAATTCATAGAACTTGCCGACGGAGGCGATGTTCACCTTTTCGTCCGGAGAGTGGGGATAGCAAATGGTCGGGCCGAAAGAAATCATATCGAGCTTGGGGTAATTCGTACCGATGATGCCGCACTCCAGACCGGCGTGAATGGCCGTAACCGCAGGTTCCTTGCCGAAAAGGGCTTTGTAGGAAGCTTTCATCGCGGCCAGAATCGGCGAATCCAGATTGGGTTTCCAACCGTTGTAGGCACCCGTGAGTTCCACCTTGGCGCCGGCCAGCTCGAACACGGCGGAGATCGCCTCGCCCAGCTCCTCCTTCTCGGAGTTCACCGAACTGCGGAGCAGACACTGCAACTTCACCGTCTTGCCGTCGGACACCACGCGGGCCAGGTTGCTCGACGTCTGCACCAGTCCGGGCATCGACACCGACATCTTCTGCACCCCGTTCGGGCAGCCTACGACCGCACGGATCAGATTCTCCGCCACCTCCTTGGCGATCATCGTTTCAGGGGTTTCGGTTTCGGTCAGTTTGATGGAAACAGCGTCCTCGATCCCGGCGAACTCGGCCTTCACGACCTTTTCATACGCTTTCAGCTCTTTGGTCAGCTGCTCGAGATCCTTGGTGCGGACCATCAGCGTAGCGGTCGCCTCGCGCGGAATCGCATTGCGCAGACCGCCGCCGTCCACCGAGCAAAGCAGGATGTCCATCGACTTCTTCTGCTCACGGATGAAACGGAACAGCAATTTGTTGGCATTGGCACGCTGCTCGACAATCTGGATACCGGAGTGCCCACCCTTAAGACCTTTGACAACCAGCTTCACGGCCCGGTAATTCCGTGCCGGAGTCGGCTCCGCCTTATACTTGAACGTGATGTTGGCATCCACGCCGCCGGCGCAGCCTACATACAACTCGCCCTCCTCCTCGGAATCGAGGTTAAGCAGGATGTCACCGTGCAGCACCCCTTTCTTCAGGCCGAACGCACCGTCCATACCCGTCTCCTCGGTCGCTGTGAAAAGCGCTTCGAGAGGACCGTGTTCGAGCGTATCGTCCTCCAGGACGGCAAGAATAGCCGCCGCACCGATACCGTTGTCCGCACCGAGCGTCGTACCGTTGGCCGTCACCCATTCGCCGTCGATATACGCCTCGATCGGGTCCTTGGTAAAGTCGAACTTCTTATCGTTGTTCTTCTGGGGAACCATATCCAGATGCGCCTGCAGAACGATACCCTTGCGGTTCTCCATCCCTTTGGAGGCAGGCTTGCGGACATAGACATTGTGGGCCGCATCCTCCTTGCACTCCAGGCCGAGACTCTTGGCTACGCCGATCACGTACGCACGGATCTTCTCCTCGTGGGAGGAAGGACGGGGTATTTTAGCGATTTCTGCAAAATGCTTCCAAACCAACGCGGGTTTCAAAGCGGTCAAATTCTTATCCATAGTAGTTCTATTTTAATTGGTTATCGTTTCTATTTTCCATTTTCCGGAGCAGGTGCCGCTTCGACGGCAGCGCTGCGGTCGAAAGCCTCAACGATCTGTTTGACGAGCGGATGCCGCACGATGTCGCGGCGGTCGAACTCCACGATGCCGATCCCCTCGACACCGCGCAAAATCTCCATCGCCCGCGTCAATCCGCTGTCGGAACGACGGGGCAGGTCGATCTGCGTCACGTCGCCCGTGACGATGAATTTGGCATTGCGTCCCATGCGCGTAAGGAACATCTTGATCTGCGGCAGGGTCGTATTCTGCGCCTCGTCCAGAATGACGAAAGCGTTGTCGAGCGTACGGCCGCGCATATAAGCCAGCGGCGCGATCTGCACGGTCCCCTCCTCGATGTATTTTTGCAGCTTGGCGGGCGGAATCATATCGTTGAGCGCATCGTACAGAGGTTGCAGATAGGGATCGAGCTTCTCCTTCATGTCGCCCGGCAGGAAACCCAGCTTCTCGCCCGCTTCGACGGCCGGACGCGTCAGGATGATCCGCTTGACGTGTTTTTCTTTCAAAGCCCGCACCGCCAGGGCGATGGCCGTATAGGTCTTGCCCGAACCTGCGGGGCCGATGGCCAGCAGCAGGTCGTTGCGGTCGTAGGACTGCACCAGCTTGAGCTGATTGACCGTGCGGGCCCGGACGATCGTGCCGTTGTTGCCATAGACGATCACGTCCTTATCGACGGGAGCGTCGTGTTCGATCACCCCGGTCGAAAAAGCCTGTTGTACCGACTCTTTGGAGATATAGCCGTATTTGAGGTAGTAAGCGATCAACCCGTCCAGTCGTTTCCGAAACCGTTCGGAATCGCTTCGGGGGCCGAGCACCGTGAGCGCAGATCCGCGAGCGATGATTTTGAGGTTGGGATGCAGCTCCTGCATCTGTTCGAGGTAAATATTCTGGGGGCCGTACAGCTCCCGGGGATCCACCCCCTCGATGTCGATCTTCTTATCTTCGGAATCCATCATAAGCTAAAAAACAAATCCTACGCTCAATGCCAGGGAGTAAGAGCGCATGTTGAACCCGACCGCCTCTTCGGTGGGATAATAACACTTTTTCGAATCGAACTGCCCGTTGTAACGGAAGTCGATCAGTGTATGTCCGAAATTCAACCCCAGGCCCAACATATAGGAAACCGTCGGGCGCATACTGCCGAAGAACATCTCGTTGTTGCCCTCGGCATACTTGCAATCGTTCATCACCGTAAAGACGGGACCGACGTTGATCCGCAGCATCGGAAGCGCCCGAAGCGAGAAGATGAGGGGAATATCGATCGAATTGGTTTTGATTTTCAGAGTTCCGTAGTCGGCATGGCTCAACTTGATCGACTGCCGCACGTAAAGCACCTCGGGACCGATGGTGAAATAGCGGAATTTCAAGCCGATCTGGAGTCCGGCCTGCCAACCGAGCCGGTTATCTATACCGAAATCCGGACCGGAAGTCGAAAAATGGGGAAAGTTGAGTCCGGCCAGTACGCCCCACTCCACTCCCTTGATCGCCGATCCGCTGCGGCTGCTGCGTCCATAATCGTCGTATCTGCGGGACTGACCCGAAGAAGGGAGAGTCAAAATACTCAACAACAACGCTATAATCAGGAATTTACAGTTTTTCATAACTCTATTTCTTGGTATCGGATTTCAATACGGCAGCGGCCCAGAGCAGGTAGCAGACACAAGCCGTCACCCAGATCAAGCCCGCCTGGGGATGACCGAAGCCGCGGATCAGCGCGCCGCAGATCGGGCCCGAAAGGGCGCCGGCGGAAATGGCCAGGATCATCAGTCCGGCGACTTCGTTCGAACGGCCCGGAGCACTCTTGGTCGCCACGGCATAAAACGTGGCGAAAACGCAGGCCATCGTGAAGCCGAGGATGCCAACCAACGCATAAACGACCGCTTCGGAGCGCACCGCGAAAAGGGCGATGCAAAGCGCCAATGCCAGCAGCATATTCCAGCGCAGGTATTTGACATCGACGACACGGATCAACACCCAGGCACCGACGAGCGTACCCACGATGCGCAAAGCGTAAAATCCGGTGGTCGTAAGAATCGAATCGGGATTGTCGATCAACCGCACCGAAACGAAGCCGATACCGACATCCGCAGCGATGAAGCAGGCCACGCCCAGCGTACAGAGCAGCACGGCGCGGTTACGCAACAGACGGAAACACTCGGCCATACCGACCGCACGGGACGATTGCGCCGGTTCTGCGACCGCAGTCACCTGTAACCAGACGGCCCCGACGAGCGTAAGCCCCGCATAAATCGGCAACAACAGACGCCAGTCGCCGAAAAGCGAAACCAGCCCCGTGATGATCGGGGCGAGCAGCAACAGAGCAGTATTGCGGAAGATCTGTCCGACGGTCAGGTAGCTGGTCATCCGCTCCTCGGGCACGATGGTCGCCAGCAGCGGATTGACCGCCACCTGGATAGCGGTATTGCCGATGCCCAGCAGACCGAAGCCGATGAAATACCAACTCAAGGCACTGCCGACGCCCGCAGCATAGGGCACGAGCAACCCGGCGATGGTAAAGGCATAGCCGATCATTGCCGTTCTCTTGCGGCAGATGCGGTTCCTCAGCGCCGCGACAGGCGTGGAAAGAAGCAGGAACCAAAGGAAAACCATCGACGGCAGAAAACTCACGGCACTCTGCTGGCTCTCGGCAAATTCACCGCTGATGATGTTGGTCACCGGAGCCACGATATCGCAGAAGCCCATGATAAAGAACCCCATCAGCACAGGTGCCAGCAATCGTTTGTCCACTCTCCTTTCCGTCATAGCACGTCCTTCAACATTCATTATTTGGTCAAAGTTAAGTTTTTTTCTCGGAATACACAGAGAAAACCGTGCATTTTTTTATCCGGAATCCCTGTTTTTCGGCAAAAAAAGCATTGCTATTCCCCATTTTTTGCTATCTTTGACATAGTCTTAGATAGGATGCGCCTCGGGAAACCGGGAACAAGGTCCCGTTTTCTCTCGGCTTTCACTATCTTTGTTTCCGTTAAATTTTCATGCAGCCAGGTCGCTCCCGACAAAACGAATGCCGTCCCGGTCGGAATACGATCAGCCCGCACGAAAACAACTTCAAGCCAATAGCCCGCCGGGCCTTACGGATTTTTCCGACAGGCGGGCACTTTGAGAAATATTACCCGATCGGCCCCCGCTCCGGCGAACACGAATATGTCCCGGTTCGCAGACGGTCCCGATCAGTTAACCCTAATTCCGATTCCGCATGATGCTTCTATTCGACGGCATAACCCTCCCGCTCGAGGATCCGATTCTCAAATTCCTGCTGATTCTGGTCATCATCCTCGCCGCTCCCCTGCTGCTCAACAAGCTGAAGATTCCCTACCTGCTGGGACTTATCATCGCCGGTGCGGTGATCGGACCGCACGGCCTCAACCTGGTGTTACGCGACAGCAGCATCATCCTCTCCGGTACGGCCGGACTGCTCTACATCATGTTCCTCTCCGGCCTGGATATGGACATGTCGGATTTCCGCAAGAACGGCACCCGAAGCCTCGTATTCGGACTCTATACGTTCTGTGTTCCGCTCCTGCTCGGTATTCTGGCGGGATATTACATCCTGGGATTTTCGATCTACTCCTCGATCCTGCTGGCCGGACTCTTCGCCTCGCAGACCCTGATCGCCTACCCCATCGTCAGCAAACTGGGCATCGCCCGCGACAAGGCCGTCACGATCGCCGTCGGAGGCACGGTCATTACCGATACGCTGGCCCTGCTGCTGCTGACGGTCATAGTAGGCATGGTCACCGGAAACACGGACGACATGTTCTGGTACCGGCTCGGCATCTCGGTCGTGCTCTGCATCGCATTCATCATGCTGCTCTTCCCGCTGATCGGGCACTGGTTCTTCAAGCATTGCAGCGACAACATCTCCCAATACATTTTCGTGCTGGTCATGGTCTTTCTGGGCGCCTACCTGGCGCATCTGGCCGGACTGGAGCCGATCATCGGCGCCTTCCTCGCGGGGCTGGCCCTCAACCGCCTCATCCCGCGCACCTCGCCCCTGATGAACCGCATCGAATTCGTCGGCAACGCCATCTTCATCCCCTTCTTCCTGATCGGCGTAGGCATGCTGATCGACTACCGGGCCTTCTTCCGCGACTGGGAGAGCATCAAGGTCGCCGCCGTGATGATCGTCCTGATCACCGCCGCCAAATACATCGCCGCGCTGCTCACTCAAAAAACATTCAAACTCTCCAGCGACCAAAGGACGGTCATCTTCGGCCTGAGCAGCGCCCACGTAGCCGCCACGCTCGCAGCCGTGATGGTGGGCTACAACGTCATCATCGGCCAGACACCCGACGGAGAACCGATCCGTCTGCTGGGCGAAAGCGTCCTGAACGGCACGATCCTGATGATCCTGGCCACCTGCACCATTTCGACCTTCGCCACCCAGCGCGGCGCTCACAACATCGCCATCAAAGGGGTCCGCGAAAACGACGAAAGCACCGAACATCAGGACGAACACATCCTGATCCCGGTGTCGAACGAAGAGAGCGTCAGGGAACTCGTAACTCTGGGCAACGTGCTCAAATCGAAGAAAAACCACAACGGATTCTACGCGCTGCACGCCATAGACAACAAGGTGGAAGACAGCGGGCTGGAAAAACGGGCCCGCAAAATTCTCGAAACGGCGGCGACGGCCGCTGCCGCATCGGACATCTACCTCCACGAGCTGCTGCGCTACGACGTCAATATCTCGAACGCAATCGCAAGCGTCGCCAAAGAACAGAGTATCACGGACATCGTAATGGGACTCCATCGGGACAAATCCCCCGCGATCTTCCTCGGCAAGATCACGGGCGACCTGCTGGGCGAAAGCAACGTCACGACCTACATTTACAAACCGGTACAACCGCTGGCGACCATAAAGCGACATATCGTAATCATTCCCTCCCAAGCCGAAAAAGAGGCCGGATTTCTCATGTGGCTGCATAAAATCGGAAATCTGGCCCGCAATACCGGGACCAAAATCGTCGTCTATGCCCCGGAAACAACGCTCAAGTACATCGAACCGCTGCGGCGCAAGCAGACCGCAACCGTAGAAACGGTACTTTTCAAAGACTGGGAAAAACTGCCGGCCCTGCTGCGCGAATTGCGCACGGACGACTGTCTGTGGCTGGTAATGAGCCGCCGCGAACGCATCTCCTACCAACCGGCGATGAACAAGATCCCGGCTTACCTGGATCAATACCTCGGGCGAAACAGTTTCGTGCTGATCTATCCCGTACAGGCCGGTGATCCGGAAAGCCGCTATTTATAACCCATAATACGTGCCGCATACCTCCTGTACGAACCGCTCCCTTTTACCGCTGTAACGGAGACATCCGCCGGATGTCGGAACATGGCCTGTCCGCAGACGAAGAGACGCTGCACCCCCGTTGAAAAGGCATCGCGGCTGTTCGGAAAACCTTCGGAAGCCGCATCTCCCGATCGGAAAAGGATAAGATGTGCACATCCGGCCCCCACCCCTTATGCACCGACAATCGGGTAAAATCGACACCGGGTTTGGTTTTACCCGTAACTTGCACTATCTTTGACCTTGTTTTAGACCGGCCGCATCCATCGATGTCCGAATAAATTCGGCCTCGCTCTCGGCCCGCACCGCATAATTCGTTTCGCATAAACATAAACGTAAAATAACATTATGAGTCTTGTAGCGATCGTAGGACGCCCGAACGTGGGCAAAAGCACACTGTTCAACCGCCTGGTCGGGCAGCGCAAAGCCATCGTCGATGCGACGGCAGGCACGACACGCGACCGCCATTACGGCAAAACCGACTGGAACGGACGTGAATTTTCGGTGATCGACACCGGCGGCTATTCGGTCAATTCGGACGACATTTTCGAAGACGACATCCGCCGTCAGGTGATGCTCGCCATCGAAGAGGCGGACGTCATCCTGTTCCTGGTCGAAGTCAATACGGGCATCACGGATCTCGATCAGATGATGGCCGACATCCTGAGGCGCACTTCGAAAAAAGTGCTGCTGGTCTGCAACAAGGTCGATAACTACGACCTGATCTACTCCTCGCACGAATTTTATTCGCTGGGACTGGGAGAACCCTACTGCATCAGCTCGATGAGCGGCAGCGGCACGGGCGACCTGATGGACGAAATCGTGCGCGACCTGCCCCCGGAAACCAAGAACGAGGAGGAAGAGCTGCCCCGCATCACCATCGTAGGCCGTCCGAACGTGGGCAAGTCGTCGCTCACCAACGCCCTGCTGGGCGAAGAACGCAACATCGTCACGCCGATCGCCGGCACCACGCGCGACGCCATTCACTCGCGCTACAACAAGTACGGACTCGATTTCTACCTGGTCGATACGGCCGGCATGCGCAAAAAAGGCAAGGTGACCGAAGACCTCGAATTCTACTCCGTGATGCGCTCGATCCGCGCCATCGAGGAGTCCGACGTCTGTATTCTGATGCTCGATGCGCAGCAAGGCCTCGAATCCCAGGACCTGAACATCCATAACCTGATCGTCCGCAACCGCAAAGGGTGCGTGATCGTAGTCAATAAATGGGATCTGGTGGAAAAAGGCAACAACACGATGAAGGAGTGGAAAGAGGTCCTGGCAAAAAAACTGGCGCCCTTCAACGACATTCCGATCATCTTCACCTCGGTACTCAACAAACAGCGCATCCTCGAAGTGCTCCAGACCGCCATCCGGGTTTACGAAAACCGCAAGCGGCGCGTGGCCACCTCGGCGCTGAACGACTACCTGCTGCCGATCATCGAAAATTATCCGCCCCCGGCGACCAAAGGCAAATACATCAAAATCAAATACGTGATGCAACTGCCGACACCCACGCCCCAGTTCGCCTGCTTCGTCAATCTGCCCCAATATATCAAGGATCCCTACCGCCGCTTCCTGGAGAATAAGATTCGGGAAGAGTGGGATTTCTCGGGGGTACCGATCCAGATCTATTTCCGGCAAAAATAGACGATCACCGGATATCCTCGACACCATATTCAGGGATCCGGCGGCGCACCCATATTGTAAAAGAATAATTTATCTCATTTACAATCGATCAAACCTTTATTTCAAACCGTTTATCTTTTCGCTATGAAAAAATTCTTACTATTCGCTTTCGCGGCCGTAATGCTGGGATTCGCGGGATGCAACGACGATGAGAACAAGGACAACACACCTCCCACTTTGAGGGAATACGAAGCTCCCGTATTCATGTACGGCAAGACACGGGAGGAAGTGAAAGCTTCGGTGCCCTACGCCTACAGCGGAGCATCGGAAACCTCGCTGTATTTCGAAGGCAAGGGCATCGTCAAAGAGTACATATATATATTCGAAGACAACAAAGTATATTCCTGCGGATCGATACTTTCAGACCTGTACATCGACGACCTGCACACCTACCTCTCGCAGCTGTACATCTACCTCGAATACCGTCCGGGACAAAGAATGTACGTATATGAAAGCGAAGACAAATCGCTGAGCATCGGCCTCTATCCCCTCAACGACGGTCTGGCGGCAGTAGAATACCTGAAAAACTGACCCTCGGGATCAGCCGGGAAAACTTCCGACGGAAGCGTCCGAACTCCGCCCATAAAAGACATACTATCAAACAAGAAACAGCCGCATGAAATCATGCGGCTGTTTCTTGTTTGGTGGAGAATACGAGGCTCGAACTCGTGACCTCTTGCATGCCATGCAAGTCTATAATTTCAAGGTAAAATCCCCTAAAAATCTACCATACAGCGCATTTACCATAAAATCAACCTTCTACGCCCGTCTTATTTTACACACTTTTACACACATTTCGGTAAAAATATGTAGCTTTGTTTGTCCATTGTTTGTCCAAAATTCAAAGTGTATGCCTACATTTTCTATCGAGATCAGAGAGAAGAACGAGCGGCGGGACGGTAAATTTCCGGTATCCATCCGCCTTACCCATAAAAGGGAAGTAAGAAAAATATCTACCGGCGTATATGTCAGTCGGAAGCAGGTAAAGCCTGATTTTTCCGGGATCAAAGATACAACAATTTTGAAAGGATTGTTAAATGACATATCGAAATACGAGGATATGCTGGCCAAAGGACTGGGCACGGACTTGAGCCGATTTTCTGCGGCCGACCTGGTAAAGTATATCGAATCACAAAAGGCAACGGAGGGCGGCGTGGGCATTGACTTCATTGCATTTTGCGATAACCATATTCAGGCGTTGAAGGCCGAGGGACGGGATGGTACCGCTGGACGATTCGAGGCCGTTATTCGCAACCTAACCGACTATTTCGGGCGTTCTATCGTATTCGTCAAGGAGATCAACGTAAAGAATTTGCAGGGATTCGTTGAGTATATGCAGAAACCGCACGAACAGACGCGGACAAACCAGCACGGAAAAGAGGTTACGGTGCGGCGCCCCGGGTGCAAGGCGCAAACGGTAAAGGATTATTTGGCCGACATCCACACCCTATTCAATGCGGCATGCGACCACTACAACGACGAGGATGCCGAAACGGTTCTAATCACCCACCGACCGTTCGGGAGTAAGAAATTACAGGTCGAGGTCAAAGAAGAACCCGAAAAGCGGGATTTGTGCATCGAGGATCTCGTAAAGATACTAAACGCCGAGACTGTCCCGGGTAAGCGTATGCAGCTGGCACGGGACGTGCTGGCGCTCTCGTTCTACTTGTTGGCCATGAACACCGCCGACTTGTTCGGTGCCGATGTCGAACTCGAAGACGATCGGATCATCTACCACCGGCAAAAGACGGCTAACCGTCGTAAAGACGAAGCGTTGATGTCCGTGAAGATCGAACCGGAGGCGCTGTCACTGATTGAAAAGTACCGAGATCCCGACAAACGGCGGTTGTTCTCATTTTATAAAATGTACGCTAATTTCCGGGACTTTAACCACAACGTAAACGCGGGCTGCAAACAACTTGCCGCGCACTTGGGAATCGATGTGCCTTTAAGTACTTATTATATGCGCCACACATGGGCTACTCTTGCCTCCGAGGAGTGCGGGATTTCGGAAACTGACATTGCGCTGGCGCTTAATCACGTTGGGGTGGCTTCCGGCTTCGAAAGCGGCAAAAGCCTTAAGACCACGCGGGGGTACATTCACCGCCGGTTCACGCGCAACGACACGAATAACCGCATTGTTTTGGACTACGTAAAAAGTAAATACTAATTATTATCTATAAAAGTATAAAATAATATACTATTTATTTGGATAATAATATATTTTGCATTATCTTTGTACTGTCAAACAATAACAAAGGGTAATATGAAATCAAGTGAGTTGCACCGCCTAATCCTAAAAAACGGATGGCGATCTATCCGACAAGCAGGGAGCCACGTAATTTATGAAAAGGATGGCAAAACGGTTTCGGTTCCTTTTCACGGTTCGAAAGAAATGGGTTCAGGAATAGCACGGCGGTTTATCCGGGAGATGGGGCTGAAATAAGCCCCCTCCCCGGGCAACCGGAAACGAAATAAATACACACGATTTATGGAAAAGGTAAAGGTTATCATCGAATGGGCATCGGACGGAACGATTTCGGCCATGATGGAAAAGGATATGTTTGCTGGAATGGGCGATACCGTCAAGGCGGCCGTTGCCGACATGAAAGAGGGCGTTGCACTCTATATCAAAACGGCCAAAGAGATGGGTTTTCCCTACAAGGCATATTTGGACGGAGCGTATGAGATCGAACTGGAGTATGACGCGGTTAGCGCATTGAAATATGCACGAGAGTATATCAAGGATACTAAATTGGCGGAATTGACCGGCATTCCGGCCGCCCAGTTGGGACGTTATGCCAATGATAAAAGTAAACCACGCCCGGCACAACGTCGTAAGATTATCGAGGCGTTGCACAAATTCGCGGCGCCGTTCTATTCGATTGTGTTGTGACGAATTGCTGTTACCGGTAGTTATTGTTTGACGACGACCTATTTGGAAACGGCAGCCCCCGGATTACTCCGGGGGCTTTTTTATTCTTCATCTTCGGTCTGCAATTCCGCCTCGTCCGTCTTCTCGATTTGTAATACCTGATGTGCATTCAACGGAGAAACCACCTTGCGGCCGGTTCTTGCTTCGAGTTCCAGCCGGGCATTGCGGGCAATTGTGCCGCCTTGTCGCGCGACCGCTTTGTGTGCTGCAAGCGTCCGAGGGTCGGTTGCTTCGGTTATGTCCTTTGTCGAAGCCTCCGCAAGCATGTTGAGGATGAGTTCTGTGTTGGTCATATTATCCCGCAAGTTTTCTTTCCGCAACCCTTTATATGCCTTGTATTCACGGGTGGTGAAGCCAGACCACACATTCGTGATTATGTCAGTCAGTGTGGCAAATTGCTGGCCCTCCTGCACCCCTCGCTTTTTCCACGCGTCGGTCAGGTCTTTACGAACCTCGATCGCTTTCAGACGCTGGTTGATCCAATTATCCGAATAGCCCAATCGTTTATAATCGGCCATGGCTTGCTCGATAGACAACTCCGGATCTTGCATCTGATCCAAACGTTCCTTCGCTACTTGGGCGATCCATAATTTGAAAGGTTCGGCCTTGGGAGATGGTACTGATTGGATAAGGCGGAAGAGTTGCTCGGTATTGGCTACGTCGGTTAAATATTTCTTGCCATCAGCGGCCTGCATTTTCAGTTGACTACAGTTTGTAGTCAACTCGCTACCTTCTCTTTTTAATCTGGTTTTTAATACGCTCCAGTACTTTCTAGGGTTGGGACTATCTGTTAAAATAGATATTACATCAACAATCGAGAAATACCATTCCTCTTGTTCGTCATCCCATATGGCACGAACTTTTCTTTCTTCAAATAAGCGGATAGGTTCTTTTTGTGTCATTTGTAGCTGCTTTGAGTAGTTATAAACAAAGGTAAATGAAAATTCAGTATATCCATAGTTTAATAGTTTGATTAAAAGTTTATTTATCGCAAAGTAAGCGTATTAATTTTATTCGAACAAATGGTATATGATATAAATTTAAATGGAGGTGTGATTTAATACGTTAGTAGTAAGACTTGAATTATTCCTTATCGCTTGTTACGGGAGGACGGTGGCTTTATAAAAACAAAGGAGAAGAGGCTGTTTTCTTGCTTGGCTTTAGGAGATAGGTGTCGGTTAAAGGGCTATATTTGTGATAAATTGATTTAAAGATGCCCTTTGTGCTGACACATCCCTTTGGCGGGAAGTGTGAAATAGTGCGATTGCGAGGGTGAAAAGTTCCGATTAAGGGTGTTTTTGGGTATAAAAAGGTAAGTTTTGCCACACGTATATAGGTATTGTTAGATGCTTACGGTAGCGTTATAGCTTACTTACGGCCGTATTGTTAGTTACTTACGGTAGTGATCGGCGTTACATACGGATGGAAAGTCCCTCGTTTCCTAATGAAAAACGTGATTCTTACGTATTCGGAGGCAAAAAAGAGGGGTGGTCTCATCTGGAATAAAAGCTCGAAAAACGATATCTCTTTGTAATATAACTGATTGCTGATTTTTATTCTCAAATTTGGAAGCCGACTGTACTCTGGGGCGAAATATTCGATTCTCTGGAGCTTTAGAATACAAAATGTCAGAATGTCAAATTGGGCCATCTGCTATTATTAACAAAGGAAATCTCATTATCTTAGGG
>ERZ1027037.179-NODE-179-length-30157-cov-8.192280_pt1 | contig 30157 bp, 25 predicted proteins | sample MGYA00519440_ERZ1027037 | MGnify/ENA primary metagenome ERZ1027037 (study PRJEB26926, sample SAMN06164793) | human gut metagenome | biome: ENVO:00009003; feature: ENVO:2100002; material: ENVO:00002003 | host: Homo sapiens | place: USA | collected 2012 ... | reverse complement strand
GAAGTCTTACAGCGTGTAGAAATTTGTAATTGGACTTTTTCTACACGCTGAGACGACAGTTCGCTAATGAACTGCCGTCTTAATTTTTATTGTAATTATAAAAGGCTTGCAACAAGGTCGCCCATTTGAGAGGTATTAACAGCCTCAAAGCCGTCCTCATAAATATCAGGCGTTCTTGCCTTGGTAAGTGCAATGTCAACCGCATTTTCGATAGCGTCGGCAGCCTCTGCCTCATCAAAGGTGTAGCGAAGCATCATTGCACCCGAAAGAATAGTTGCAAGAGGGTTAGCCTTGCCCTGACCTGCAATATCCGGAGCAGAGCCGTGGATAGGCTCATAAAGACCGAATGTACCCTGGGCAAGTGAAGCGGAAGCAAGCATACCGATTGAGCCTGAAATCATTGAAGCCTCATCTGAAAGAATATCGCCGAAAATATTTGATGTTACAATTGTATCGAATTGGTTAGGGTTGCGAACAAGCTGCATTGCGCAGTTATCAACATACATATAAGAAACCTCAACCTCAGGATAATCCTTAGAAGTTTCCTCCATAACCTTTCTCCAAAGCCTTGAGGAGTCGAGAACGTTTGCCTTATCAACGCAGGTAAGCTTTTTGCCACGTTTCATAGCATATTCAAAGCCTGCCTTAACAATTCTCTTAATCTCCGGATACGTATAACGCTCTGTATCATAAGCGCCTACAACTCCGTTTTCCTCATAAGTTCCACGGTCGCCGAAATAGATACCGCCCGTAAGCTCACGAACGATAAGAATATCAAGACCCTCACCGATAATTTCTTCCTTAATAGGAGAAGCAGACTTAAGGGGAGCAAAAATCTTAGCAGGGCGAAGATTTGCAAAAAGTCCTAAATCCTCACGAATTGCAAGAAGTCCCTTTTCAGGACGATTGTTGCCCGGCTGACTGTCCCACTTAGGGCCGCCCACTGCGCCGAGAAGTACAGCGTCTGAAGCTTTACAAGCTTTTGCTGTTTTTTCAGGATAAGGAACGCCTGCCTCGTCAATAGCGCAACCACCCAAAAGTTCATAATCGTAATCAAAGGCAAAACCAAATTTTTCGCCTGCTTTATCAAGCACCTTAATACATTCATTTACTATTTCAGGGCCGATTCCGTCACCCTTTAAAACTGTAATTTTATAATTTTTCATATTTTAACCTTTCTGTATATCGGCAAGCGCCGAAAAATTCGCCTCTTTTATTTAACTGTAATCCCGACTATGCCGAAAGCCAAAACCTAAATAATTAATATCAGGCACGCTTATGATAGCTTATTCACAATATTGCGACGACGTTAACATTTATCAAAGATTCCCGGCATTGCGTCATCACGCATTGTGTCCTTTTGGTCACGGTTAATAGCGCAAATAATACCCTTCATTGAAGCATAGCCGATATTGTGGCTTACGCCGATACCGAATATATCTTTTCCGTTAGGATTCTTAATGTGAATATAGCTAATAGCCTTTGAGTCACTGCCGACTGAAATTGCATGCTCGCTGTAATCAACAAACTCATAACTTGAAAGTCCCGCTTTATTCATAGCCTCACAGAATGCGCCGATAGGACCTGAGCCGTCGCCTGAAATTTTAACAGGCTCATTATCCTTATACTTAAGTTCGCCGGTGAAATGAACAGTTGTAAGATAATCCTTTTCGTTCTTTTCTTCGGTAATTTTATAATTAAGAAGCTTGTAAGGACCGCAAACATTTCTGTATTCCTTTTGGAAGATATCAAATACTTCGTCAGGCTGAATTTCTTTGCCGCTTTCATCGCAAGCCTTTTGAACTACTGCGCTAAACTCACTTTGCATAGCCTTAGGCATCTTAATTCCGTAATCGTTAGCAAGAATATATGCCATACCGCCCTTGCCGCTTTGCGAATTGATACGAATAATCGGCTCATATTCACGTCCTACGTCGGCAGGGTCAATAGGAAGATACGGAATATCCCAATAATCTCCGCCGTGTTCATCCATATACATTTTGCCTTTATTGATAGCGTCCTGATGAGAGCCTGAAAAAGCAGTAAATACAAGCTCACCTGCATAAGGATGACGAGGCGGCACTACCATCTTTGTTGCTCTTTCATAAACGCCTTTAATCTTGTTTATATCGTGGAAATCAAGCTCAGGGTCAACACCTTGGGTCCACATATTAAGTGCCAAGGTAACAATATCAACATTACCCGTTCTTTCTCCGTTGCCAAAAAGTGTGCCCTCAATTCTGTCAGCACCTGCAAGAAGCCCAAGTTCTGCTGCGGCAACACCTGTACCCCTGTCGTTATGAGGATGAAGCGAAATAATAGCTGCGTCACGATTTGGAAGATGGCGGCAGAAATATTCAATCTGGTCAGCATAACCGTTAGGAGTTGAGCCCTCAACAGTTGACGGAAGATTAAGGATAATAGGATTTTCCTTAGTAATATGAAGTTCCTCCATAACCTGACGGCAAATTTCAACAGCGTTGTCCATCTCTGTACCGGAAAAGCTTTCAGGACTGTACTCAAAACGGATATTCATATCCGGATTCTTTTTCTTTTCTTCCTCGGTAAGCTCATAAATAAGCTTTGCGCCGTCGATAGCAATATTAATAACGCCTTGCATATCTGTTTTAAATACAACCTTACGCTGAAGAGTAGATGTTGAATTATAAAAATGAACAATAACGTTTTTAGCACCGTCAATAGCCTCAAAGGTCTTTCTTATAAGGTGCTCTCTTGCCTGAACAAGTACCTGAATGGTAACGTCGTCAGGGATATAATTTCCCTCAATAAGTGTTCTTAAAATTTCATATTCTGTTTCACTTGCCGATGGAAAACCGACTTCAATCTCTTTAAATCCGATATTTACAAGAGTGGTGAAAAACTCAAGCTTTTCCTGCAAATTCATCGGGTCAACAAGCGCTTGGTTGCCGTCACGAAGGTCAACCGAGCACCAAGTCGGCGCTTTGGTAATGGTTTTGTCAGGCCAAGTACGGTCCGGAATATTGATAGGCTCAAAGCCTCTGTATTTTTCGTAACCCTTTTTCATAATGTTAATCTCCTTTCATTTTTGCACAGGAGCAAAAAAATAAGCCCCTACACAAAGAGTATAGGGGCGTTAATATCACGCTGTACCACCCTACTTCAGCAAGGTAATTCCCTGCCCTTTAGCATCAATCAATGCCTCTGCCGATAACGAAGCAACACGTCTGTTCCTATTAATTTCTATTCAAAACAGCGACTTAGCAGAGAGCTATGCACCTTTTATCCGTATTGACTCGCACCGCCCGTCAACTCTCTTAAACCAAAATAGAAGGTCTTTTTCTGCTTCACAGTCTTTATTTGGGTACTATTAATTTGTAAATCTATTATAACAAATTAAAACAATTTGTCAAGATATTTTTAAAGAAGAGAATAGCCGTAGCCGTTAGTGATTGCATCAACCTTTTTGTTTTCACGGCAAAGCGGACAATCGTGAGCAGGATATGCCTCATATCCCGGAACGTCGTCTTTAGTGAAAATACTGTTTACACTTACTCCGTCAACCTCATCAATTGCAGAGAAAACAGCAGAAATTCCGACTGCTTCGCCGCCGTAATAATTAACGCTTTCCATTGCTCTTTCAATAGTTTTACCGCTTGTGATACAAGAAATAAGAAGTAAAACTCTTTTGCCGTCAATAAGTTTACGAAGATTATCACGGAAAATGATATTACCCTGAGCGTCATATTCAGGGCCGAGAACGTAAACTGTGCTGTCAGGATTAGGATTGAGCATATTTGCACGCTGAAGCTCGTGAGCAAGATAAGCGCCGAGAGCTTGCGTTTCATAAAGGCACAAAACAGTGTCGACCTCAATTCCTCTCTCGTGATAATAGCTTGCAAGCATCATTGCGGCATCAACAGACACGTCATGGTTATGCTTAATATCCGATGTTCCTATATAAAAATTAAGATGCGAAGAACTTGAAACAAAATGACCCGGCATTGCATGAATAAATACGTGTTCATTTCTGCCAGATGTTATTGTATAAATTGTTTTTTCTTCACTCATAGTGACACCTCTTTGATAAACTGTTGTAGTATAAAATATATTTTATACTATAATGTTTAATTTTGCAATAAAGCGAAACATAAAAAATATCGTTGATATTTTGTTGATATTTCACAAACTCTTCGACATTTTCTTATCTATCTTGACAACATTAAAAAAATTTTGATAAAATAATATTGATTTGGGGTGTTTTAATTGATTACTAAAAACTACGATACCTTGCCGCAATGCGCAAAGGATATAAGAATAAATGTGTTTATTAATGAGCAGGGATTTCAAGAGGAATTTGACGAGCTTGACGGTATATCAAACCACCTTGTCACCTTTGACGGCAATAAGCCTTGCGCAACTGTTAGGTTTTATGAGCAAGACGGTATTTATTATATCGGCAGGCTTGCCGTTTTAAAGGAATATCGCAGCAAGCATCTCGGCGCAAAAATAGTAAACGAAGCCGAGAAAATTATCAAAGAAAAAGGCGGCAGAGAAATAAGGCTTCATTCTCAAGTACAGGCAATGCCGTTTTACCAAAAGCAGGGATATGCCCCGTTTGGCGAACGTGATTTTGATGAGGATTGCCCCCACCAATGGATGAAAAAGGAAATATAATTAAATACTATTTTATACACAAAAACAGCGAGAGCCATGCCTCGCTGTTTTTGTGCTTTTATATTTTAAAATCACTATAAATCGTCATATTACTCTGTTATAATTCATCATTGAAAAAGTCATAGTCAACTCTTTTTACTACATAAGTTTCAATAACAGAAACTCCTAAATTAAACTCCACCATTAAATTAGTTAGCTGTTTTCCATCTACCAAAACTATTTTTTGATGTAGTTGTTTATTAGCATAATCCTGGGCTTCTTTTGAAAAACGAGCTGTAGTAATAAAAATGCCTTTAGTAGCACCTTGACCTGCCAAAGCACCCAAGAATTTTTGAATTTCCGGTCTGCCGACAGTTGAATCATTATTCCATTTTTTTGCTTGTATGTAAATTGAATCAAAGCCGAACTTGTCTGCCGAAACTATTCCGTCTATCCCTTCATCGCCTGACTTTTTTGTGACTGCCTCAGCGTTTTGTTTCAGTGTTCCGTATCCCATTTTTATAAGCAATTTTACAATTAAATGTTCAAAATCAAATGGTTGCATCTTTAAAAGTTCGCTCATCAAATCATCGCAAAGAGTTGAATTTATTTCAGCTATTGAAGATTCCAATAATTCTTGTGGACTTGATTCCGTCTTGACTATATCATTGCTAATCGCAGATTCGTTATTTTTATGATTTGCATACTCATTAAAAGAATCAAATTGATGCAAATAATCAAGATCTACTTTTTCACTGCCGTTTTTAACAGCCTCTTTACCCAATTCGGTAATTACATAGACCGACCTTTTCGGTCTATCAATCAGTCCTGCTTTTTTCAAATAAGTTTTAGCCCAACCGACACGATTAACATAAGTTAGCTGACCACTTGGAATAGTTTCTTTTTTATCATCTTCGCTCAAATTTACTCTATTTGCACAATACTCAACAATCGCTTTTGTAGGATATTCTTTTCCGTCAGCAAGACATTCAAGAACATACGGAAAAAACTCATAATATTTTGGAACTGACATTATTATTTTCTTCCTTTCAATTCAGTATAATTGTAATTTATCACGAAATCAAAATTTTTTCAACTAACATTTAACGTTAATATTACTTGTTGAATGAAAATTCAAACTTTAAATATTAAATGTTTCGCACAAAAAATCGTTTTTGCACTGCAAACTAAATATCTTATATATCTTTAAAAAAACTTCTGTGACAACAAACATACTAACAAATAAGTTATCACTACACGTTAATTCGTGTGACCTCACTCAGTTGCGAAAAGGTCCACCGGACCTTTTCTACAGCTATTAGACTTCGAGAAAGTGAGATAAATTTCGTATTTTGCGAGTGGGAGCTGTACGTGTGTACTGCCCCCGAACAAAAGACGGAAAGCGCCAAAGACGGCAAGGACTCGATGTCCTTGCCGTCTTTCCAATCCCTCCGAGTGCAACAAGTTGCACCCACCTCCATTTGCAAGGGAGGCGAAAATGTTTATTTATATTATTCGGCGCGGTTTAGCCGCTTTATCGACAGTCTGAATACATACTATGGAGATAAGTTATGGTCGCAATTATTGATTACGGTGCGGGAAATCTGTCGAGCGTGAAAAAAGCGCTTGATTATCTCGGCGCTGAAAGTGAAATCACGCAGGACAAGGAAAAAATATTATCGGCAAGTCACGTTATTTTGCCGGGTGTCGGCTCGTTTGGTGACGCTATGGAGTCGATGAGAGAAAGAGGTCTTGTTGATACCGTGAAGCAGGCGGCGAGAGAAAAGAATTTTCTCGGCATTTGCCTAGGCTTGCAGTTGCTTTTTGAAAGTAGCGAGGAAAGCCCCGGTGTTGAGGGATTGGGAATTTTAAACGGTAAAATCAAAACCATTCCCAAAGATAACGGACTTAAAGTTCCGCATATCGGGTGGAACAGTGTTTCGCTCAAGCAAAAGGACGGAATTTTTAAAAATATTGATGACGAAAGCTATTTTTATTTTGTTCATTCGTTTTATCTTGACGGTGCTGACGAGGACGTTGTTGCAGGGGTTACGCAGTACGGCGTGCCAATTGAGTGTGCGGTTCAAAAGGGCAGGCTTTGTGCGGTGCAGTTTCACCCTGAAAAAAGCAGTAAATCAGGTCTTGCGCTTTTAAAGAATTTCTTAAATACGGAGGTAGAATAATATGTACGCTAAAAGAATTATTCCTTGCCTCGATGTGAAAAACGGACGTGTTGTAAAGGGTGTTTCGTTTGTTGATTTAAGAGATGCGGGCGACCCGGTTGAATGTGCGGCGGCTTATGACAGGCAGGGTGCGGACGAACTTGTTTTGCTTGATATCACCGCCACTCACGAGGGCAGGAGCACAATGCTTGATATTGTTGAGCGTGTTGCGAAAACTGTATTTATACCGTTCACCGTCGGCGGCGGAATAAAAACGGTTGATGATTTCAAGGTGCTTTTAAGAGCAGGTGCGGATAAAATTTCCGTAAACTCTGCGGCAGTTCGCAATCCTGATTTGATTAATGAGGCTTCGTATAAATTCGGCGCTCAGTGCGTTGTTTGTGCTATTGATGCAAAAAGCGACGGCAAAGGCGGCTGGGAGGTTTACCTAAACGGCGGCAGAATCCCGACGGGAATTGACGCTGTCAAATGGGCTAAGGAGGCTGAACAGAGAGGAGCCGGCGAAATTCTTTTGACTTCTATGGATAAAGACGGTCAAAAAACGGGCTATGATATCGAGCTTACACGCACAATCAGCGAAAATGCAGGTATTCCCGTTATCGCTTCAGGCGGGGCAGGCAAGGCGGAGCATTTCCTTGATGCATTCAGGGCGGGCAAAGCCGATGCGGTTTTGGCGGCAAGCCTTTTCCATTTTAACGAGCTTCCTATTCCCGAACTTAAAAAATATTTAAAGGAAAATGATATCAGCGTAAGAATATAAATTCAATATTATTATAAGTCGAGATTTATTTGCTTAAATCTCGGCTTTTTTTATAAAAATTAGTAATTTGCGATTTTTTGTTAAAAATACTTTTGAGGTGTTTTTTATGCGAAAAATAGGGAAAACGGTAATTTTTGACAAACCGCCTAAAATTATCGGTCACGCAGGTGTGGCAGGCAAAAAAGAGGGCGAGGGTCCGCTTGCCAAGGATTTTGATATGATTTTTGAGGATACAACTATGGGTCAGCAGTCGTATGAGCTTGCGGAGTCGGCAATGCTTCACGATGCGATTATCAGAAGTCTGTCAAATGCGGGAGTTGCGCCAAGCTCGGTCGATTTTGTATTAAGCGGCGATTTGCTTAACCAATGTATGGGTTCGGCTTTTGCGCTTAAGGATTTGGAAATTCCGTCAATCGGTCTTTTCGGCGCTTGCTCAACCATGGCGCTTTCGCTTTCAACGGGCGCAATGCTTGTAAACGGCGGCGCTTCCTGCGTTGTTTGTGCAACATCAAGCCATTTTTGCTCAAGCGAAAGGCAGTTTCGTTTTCCGCTTGAATACGGAGGTCAACGTCCGCCGACGGCGCAATGGACTGTTACGGGAGCCGGCAGCAGCGTTGTGTCAAACGAGGGCAGAGGTACTGAAATCAAGGCAGTTCAAATCGGAACTATTACCGACCTCGGCATAACGGATGCAAATAATATGGGTGCGGCAATGGCACCTGCGGCAGCAAGGACTATAAGCAGTTTTTTGAATGATACCGGAACTTCGCCGGAGGATTATAATTTGATTTTGACAGGTGATTTGGGATACACGGGCAGTCAACTTCTCTATGAACTTCTTGAAAAGGAACACAATATTAAATTAAAAGGCTTTCATAAGGATTGCGGAACGCTCATTTTTGATTTAAAAAAGCAGGATGTAAATTCCGGTGGCTCCGGCTGCGGCTGCAGCGCAAGCGTGCTTTGCTCTCATATTTTAAAGCAAATGGACAAGGGAATTTTGAAAAAGGTACTTTTTGTTGCTACGGGCGCACTTATGTCTCCTACTTCAAGCAAGCAAGGCAATTCAATCCCGGGTATAGCCCATGCGGTTTTACTTGAGAGGTGAAAAAATGAAGCATTTTAATAATCTTCGCCTTTTAACATCGTTTAGAGAAATTTCAACCGTCCTTGAAATTATTGCAAAAGCCATGCGAATATTTACGTTTGTTTTGGTGATTTTGCAGGGCATTGCCTTAATTGCCGAGGCTAAAGGCAGAAAAATCAAAAAATTATAACAAATAAAATTAAGCGTTGGTAATTAGTTATACCAACGCTTTTTCTACGGCATATAACTTTATATTATTATAAGACAATATGTGAAATACGAGACATACTGTAACAAAAATATTGCTTTTTCGACAAGCTTTTCATTGACAATGAATATTACATAATATATGCGGTACTAAAAATGAAAAAAGTTTATTTTTCTCGTTTTCTTTTAATAAGTTTTTAAAGGTTCATGGGGAGTTAATTTGTGTCAATGTGGGATAAAGCATAAAGTTTTGCTTTTTATATATCGGCAGAGCTTATGCGTATGTTTTAAGACTTTAGATGCTTGAAATAGTTGCGGTCAATTCGCAACCGATGTCCCGTGTCAAAAGTCTTTTTTTATTGATTTTCGATTATTGTGGGGAGAGAGGATCTGTTTGTGGAGAAAATAAAGAAATTATTTAATATAAAATGGACGCTTGTTTTATATGATGCAATTTTGTATTTAGCTTCATTTATTTTAATGTTTGTACTTAATAAAAGCATAAAAAATATGCAGATAATTGACGTTTTTTATTAATTCCTGCGTCGGATTTTTAATTGTATTTTTGTGCAGATTTTTCGGCAGAATATATAACCAAATTTGGCGCTACGGCGGAATACAATGCTACATAAGATTGCTTTGTACCGATATTCTCGGTATGGTTTTGTATTTGGTCTTTGAGTGCGGCCTTTGCAATTTGCTTGGTTTCCAACGCTTTACCATTTCAAAAATCATTGCCATGATGTCGTTTAATACTCTTCTGGCTCTCGGAATGAGGATGTGTTATCGCTATTGCTTTAAATACGGTAATGAACTTAGCGCAAAGGGAAAACTTATGAGACTGCTTATCAGAATTTTTGCCTTTGGAATGAGTATAAGGAAGGATGGCGAGGCTCATAAAATTTATGTTGCAATTGTAGGTGCGGGAAATGTCGGTGTAAGTCTTGCGGAGGAGCTTCTTAACAATAAAAATACATCATATACTCCCGTATGCTTTTTTGATATAAATAAGGACAAAGCAGGCAGGGATATTTACGGGATACCTGTTTTTCAGGCGAAACTGAAAAATACCTTTGATATACTTAAAGATTACGGCGTGAAAGAAATTATTTTTGCGCTTCCTCCTTCAACGGAAAATACAGCAGAACTTTACGATTATTATAAAAAATCGAATTGTAAGCTTAAAATATATGATTATCCATCGTTTAAAACTGCCGGTAAAAAGCGACAGCTTCGTGAATTTGAGATTGAGGATTTGCTTTTTAGAAAGCCGATTGAGATTTCAGATGAAAAGACTTTGGGTTATTATGCAAATAAGGTCGTCCTTATTACGGGTGGCGGCGGTTCAATAGGCAGTGAACTTTGCCGTCAGCTTGCAAAAATGAGCCCTAAGCAAATTATAATTTTAGATATTTATGAAAACGGTGTTTACGATGTTCAGCAAGAATTGAAGTTTAAATACGGCAACAAGCTTGATTTAGAGGTCGAAATTGCTTCAATTACGGATAAAGACGCAATGAGCGTTGTGTTTGAAAAATATCATCCCGATATCGTGATTAATGCGGCTGCGCACAAGCATGTTCCGCTTATGGAGCATAACTGCGTCGAGGCAATTAAGAATAATGTTTTCGGAACTGAAAATGTACTTGAGCTTTGCGAAGAATACGGTGTAGACAGATTTATGATGGTTTCTACCGATAAGGCAGTTAATCCGACTAATGTTATGGGTGCAACAAAGCGTATGTGCGAAATGATTGCGCAATCTTATGCCACAAGGGGCAAGGTTAAGTGCTCTTGCACAAGATTTGGTAATGTTCTCGGCTCGGCAGGCTCAGTAATACCGCTGTTTAAAAGGCAAATTGCGGCAGGCGGCCCTGTAACGCTTACGGATAAGAGAATTATTCGTTATTTTATGACTATTCCGGAGGCTTCGCAGCTTGTGCTTCAATCGGGTGCAATAGCTAAAAACGGCGAAATTTTTGTGCTTGATATGGGTCAGCCGATTAAGATTTATGACCTTGCAAAGAATATGATTAATCTTTCTGCCGCACAAAATATTGAAATTATTGAAACAGGTCTTCGTCCGGGCGAAAAGCTTTACGAGGAACTGCTTGTAAGAACTGACGAGTTGGATACTACGGAAAATGATTTGATTTTTATTGAAAAGGAAAAGCCGATTTCTTACGACGAGGTCGAGCAAAAGCTCTCTGTTCTTAAAAATGCGGTCAATTCTAAGAATAACGACTTGGCAAGAGAAGCGCTTCGCTCTGTTATTCCTACATTTAAAAGTCCGGAAGAGGTTAATAAAAACGCAGAAGAATCAATGGAAATGAATATTGTTAAAACAATTTAGTTTTTAAACCTCGCATATTCAATTATAACAGTTTGAAAGCATAAAATAAAAACAGCACTCCAAAAGGGGTGCTGTTTTTTATTTTATATTTGATTATTTTACAAAATCTTGAGCAACCTGAGCAATATGCTCTGCCGAAAGACCAAACTGCTTAAGAAGTTCAACAGCAGGACCGCTGTGTCCGAATTCGTCGTTAATGCCGATACGTTTAACGGGAGTAGGGCAATTTTCGCTAAGGCAAGCGCAAACCGCCTCGCCAAGACCGCCGATAATGTTATGCTCCTCAACGGTGATAACTCTGCCGGTTTTCTTAGCCGATTTTATAACAAGCTCCTCGTCAAGCGGCTTGATTGTTGCAATATTGATGATTTCTGCACTGATACCCTTAGCCTCAAGAGCCTTGCCTGCTTCAATCGCCTCGTTTACCATAAGGCCGTTTGCGATAATTGAAACGTCTGAGCCTTCCTTAATAACTTCGCCCTTGCCGATTTCAAATTTATAATCCTCACTGTGGAAAACAGGAACAGCAAGCCTGCCGAATCTGAGATAAACAGGACCTTCATACTTATATGCTGCCTTTACTGCTTGCCTTGCCTCGATATCGTCAGCCGGGCAAATAACAACCATACCCGGAATTGAACGCATAAGCGCAAAGTCCTCGCAACACTGGTGTGAAGCGCCGTCCTCACCAACTGAAATACCTGCGTGTGTTGCGCCGATTTTAACATTAAGATGAGGATAACCGATTGTATTTCTAACCTGCTCAAATGCTCTGCCTGCGGCGAACATTGCAAAGCTTGAAGCGAACGGAACAAGCCCCATTGTGCTGAGTCCTGCGGCAACGCACATCATATTTGACTCTGCAATACCACAGTTAAAATGACGGTTTGGATATGCTTTTTTGAAAATTCCTGTTTTTGTTGCTGCTGAGAGGTCAGCGTCCAATACTACAAGCTTGTCGGCACCTTCGCTTGCCAATTCCTTAAGCGCATTACCGTAGCTTTCACGTGTAGCTATTTTCTTAATTTCTGCCATAATTACGCCTCCTCAATTTCTGCAAGCTTTGCTTTAAGCTCGTTCATTGCAATTTCATATTCCTCATCGTTAGGTGCTTTGCCGTGCCAACCAACCTGATTTTCCATATATGACACGCCTAAGCCCTTAACTGTTTTCATAATAATACCGAAAGGCTTACCTGAGCCGATATTTTCATGGAAAGCATTAAATGCCTTTTCAAGCTCGTCAAAATCGTTGCCGTTAATTTTGATAACGTTTAGGCCGAAAGCTTCCATTTTCTTATCAATAGGCTCAGCGTTCATAACGTCCTCACACTTGCCGTCAATCTGAAGACCGTTTACGTCAACGATAACGCAAAGATTGTCAAGCTTATATTGGCTTGCAAACATCATAGCTTCCCAAACCTGACCTTCTTCTATCTCGCCGTCACCCAAAAGAGTGTAAACGTTGATATCCTTATCCAAATATTTAGCTCCCTTTGCCATACCTGCGGCAGCGCTGATACCCTGACCGAGAGAACCTGTTGACATATCAATTCCGGGAACGGTGTTCATATTAGGATGGCCCTGAAGGTATGAGTCAATATGACGAAGTGTTTTTAAATCCTCAAACGGGAAAAATCCTTTAAGTGCAAGCGCACTGTAAAGACCGGGTGCGCAGTGACCTTTTGAAAGAACAAATCTGTCACGGTTTTCCGCTTTAGGATTTTTAGGGTCAATGTTTTTCATCTCGGCAAAATATAAATATGCAAATAAATCAGCCGAGGAAAGACTTCCTCCCGGATGACCTGCTTTAGCCGAATGTGTGCCTTCGATAATGCCCATTCTTATTTTTGTGGCATTTAAAGAAAGCATTTTTTTAGTTTCTTTATTCATAACTTATAGCCTTTCTGCTTACAACGTAAGCTTTAAGTATAATATATAATATAAACCTCGCAAGGAGGGATTATATTAGAATTTCAATTATTTGTCCTGCTTGGTATAAAACGTATCAAGCACTAACTGCATAAGCTTATCCTTATCGGGATAAAACTCCGCATAAACAAAATCGGCATAATCTTTTTTCGTGCTTTCCTGCATATCGCCCTCAAGAGTTACGGTGTCGAAATTTGTAATACCCTTTGAAAGCATAAGAGATGCAAGATATGTTACATTGGAAAGCGAAAGATTAGTCGTGCTGTATTTGCTTGCGGTGTCATAAAGCCTTGTAACAACACTGAAATCTTGGGTAACGGCAGGAATAACCTGAGATGCAAAAGCCTTAACATATTGAACCTGCCTTGCGGTTCTGTTAAGAGAAGCATTTACAGTGTCCATATCTCTCTGCCTTACATATTTTTCAGTCATATCGCCTGTAAGCTTGATTTTGTCGCCTTTCTTAATTCCAATGTCTTTAAAATCATAAAGCGAGTCAACGGTTACACCGCCGATTGAATCATTAATCGGAGCAATTCCGTTAAGGTCAAGCGCAAAATATTTGGTGATAGGCACATCATAAAGAATACGGCTGATTGAATTTGCGGTATTCTCTGCTGATTTTGCCTTGCCGTCGCCGTAAGCGTAACTTAAGCAAAGCTGCATTTTTTCACTTCTGAGGAAAATTCCGCTTTCACTGTAAAGGTCAACGTCAACCATAGTGTCACGTGGAATGGCAATTGCTTTTGCTTTGCCTGTTTTTGTATTGATTGTAAGCAAAATGTCGGCGTCGCTCTGACCGCCTGTGCCTACGCTTCCGTTGTCAAGACCTAAATCACGCTTGTCAACACCCATAAATGCAATTGCGATAACGTCGCTGTTATAAACATATTTATTGCCGTTATATTCAATCGTTTCCTGATAATTCGTTTGGTCAGGAACGTTTTTAAGCTCATTCTTACCTCTTGATTCAAGAAAAGCAAATGTGCCGACGAATGCAAGGATTATCGCTAAAATTATTGCAAGTGCCGAAATTCCGATTTTTGCCGGAATACTCATTTTTTTCTTGTGATGATGATGACTTGAAGAATGATGACTTGAAGAATGTGAATGATGCGAGCCGTCGGTGTGATGGTGTGAGGAGTGATGATGCTCGCTTGAATGATGATGACTGCCTGATGAGTGATGATGTTCGCCCGATGAACTGTGCGCCGAACGATGAATTTCACTTTCGCTTTTCGGAGTAATTTCAAAATCCGACTTTTGCGCTGCGTTCTCTTTTTTCTCCGTTGCCGGTACGTTTTCGCCAAACGAAAAATCAATATTTTCTCCTTCGTCACTCGAATTTAACGTTTCTTCTATTTCATTTTTAATTTCTTCGCTGATTTGCTCCTTTTTAGGCAAAACGCTTTCACTTGCTTTGCTTTCTGAAGCCAAAATATCATCAAGAATATTGTCTAAATTAGGGTCAATTGGTTTTTTCATCTTTTACTAATTCTCCGCAAACTAAATATCTACTGCTTTTTTGGTTTGTAATACATGTTGAAAGAACAACGATTTTGCTGTTAATTCCAAGCGGTTTATCAAGCTGTGTTCTCACATTTTTAAGGCTTGACGACGGGTTTTGAATTGTATCCTGCCACTGCTTGATTGATTCTTCCTTATTAAAGTCAAAGCTGTTAAGTATATGACGGTTGTCATATTTAAAGGCTGAAATAATTTGATATGTAAGCCTTCTTTCAGGGGTATAAATGTAAAAATATGGATGAGAATTAAAGAAATCCTCTTTTTCAAAATAATGAAGTGTTGTAAAAAAAGTGTCCGAATATCCGTTATGCCCGTAAATCACGGTCACAAAATCGTTGAAATCCTTGCTGTTGGCAGCCTCGGTATAAACCGCACCGCTTGCCGACCACGATTTATCCTCCGCCTTATGCCTCAAATAAAAAGCGTCGTCTGTCTTGCTTTGCACAATGGGATAATCAACCTTTGTGCCGTCTATTTTTATATAAGCATAAATTTCGCTGTTCTTCTTTTTAAGAGATTTGAAATCTATCGGGTTTTCAACTTTGCTTTCAACGCTTTGAGATGCAGTTGTGTTTACAGTGTTACTTTGCGATGGCGTTTCGTTTCTCTTTTGCAGATATGAGCCGCCGAAATAAACACCGACAAAAATCAGCACGAAAACAACTAAAAATATTACAATCAGTTTGACATTCTTTTTTTTCTTGTTATTAAGTTCGTTTTCTTTTGCATTTTCATTATCGTTCATTTTAATCACCGAGTAATCTCATTTTAAAACAAGTATAGTATATCATAAATTAAATAAAATTAATATAGTAATAATATAAATTTATATTATTTTTATTACAACAAAATAAAAAACCTGCTTGCAAAAAGCAAACAGGTTAATTATATGAATACTAATTAGTCATTTTCTTTCTTCTTTGTAGCTGCTAAAACTGCAATACCTGCACCTGCTGCTGCAATTGCACCTGCCATAACAGCACTTGATGCACCTGTTGCAGGAGATTTTGAAGAAGAATTCTTCTTAGGCGCTGTAGCCTTTGTTGTGTCTTTTTCAGTTGCTTGTGTAGTATCATCTGCAAATTCAACAACTGCGTTTACAACAACTGAACCGTTGTTCCAAGAAGTGATAGCCTTCTGAGAAATGAATGTGATAGTCTGTGAACCGTCAGCATTCAAAACTTTTGTATAATCTGTGCCTTCAGCAAGACCGAGTGCTGAAAGGTTATCTGTCCAGCTCTTGAAAGTGCCTTCACCGTTGTAAGTGAAAGTAACTGACTTCTTAGTCTGAGCATTTACGCTGTAAGTAACGCCCTGTCTTACTTCACCGTTTACTGTAGTTTGAGCTTTGCCCTCTTCAAGAGTAGCTGCTGTAGGGCTGCTTACGTTAGCTGCCATAGCAGGAACGGTTACTGCAAACATAGATACAGCCATCATAGCTGCAATAACTAATGAAATGATTTTTTTCATAATTAATACACCTCAATCTAAATAATACAATTGTATCGGGATTTTAGACAATTATAACATTATCTTACCCAAAAGTAAAGCGTTTTTTAAAATTTACTGTATAAAATTATATATACACAAGGTATTGCGATACATACTTTTTGTTTAGGATATATGTTGTATTTACATTAACTCTTTAAAAATAAAATTCATTGTGTTATACTGTTTATAATAACAAAGTCGAGGAAAATTTTATGTACGATAAATACAAAATCAGTATCAGAAAAAATTATGACTTATTGCTTGCACCGTTCATAACGGCGGCAATACTTCTTGCCTGTTTTATAATTGGAAAAATATATCCTTTCGGAAGCAATAATGTTGCATACTATGATATGGCGCAGGGGATTATACCTAATTTTTATCATATTTGGGATGCATTGCACACTAAGGATACGGCGCTTTGCTTTAATTGGTATTCGGGCTTAGGTGTTAACGATACGGCAAACGCTTCGCTGTCTGTATTTTGGATTGCGCTTCTTGTTTTGCCGAGGCGCCTTGTGGGAAAAGCGATGGGTCTTTATGTCATAATGACTTTTTCGCTTTCGGCTTTCACCTCTGCGATTTTTTTGAAAAAAGCAACTAAAGCCAAACCGTTTATGACAACTCTTTTGTCAATTTGCTATGCCTTTTGCGGCTTTTCCGTTATGTATTACACGAATGCTTGGCAGGATACCGTTTTGCTTTTTCCCCTTTATATGCTCGCATGGTATGCGCTTATGAAAAAAGGCAAAATTTTGCCTTATGTATTAATGACGGTGCTTAATGTGCTTTGCGGATACTATGTTTTTATTTTGCTTGTTTTTTACGTTTTCTTTATGAGCTTTTTGTATATTAAAACAATAGACAATAAAGAAAACAGAAAAAGACGTGCCTTTGAACTCGGACTTTCAACCGCTTTGGGCTTTGGGTTATCCGGTGTCGTTCTTTTGCCTAAGCTTTCGCAAACTCTTTCAAGCGAAAGATTTTTGAGTGAAACGGGTTTTGATTTTTCACAAATCGTAAAACAGTATCTTGAAATCGTAAGAACTTATGTTTGCAAGAGTGACGATAAATGGGCAATGCTGTTTTGCGTTTCTTTACCGCTTGCCGTAATGATTTTGGGTATAATAAAAAACAGAAAAAACAAGAAAATCAATATCTTTTTTGTGCTTAATATTTTGCTTCTTGCCGTGCTTATCGTTTGTGAGGGTGCCAATGCGTTAATGCATTTCGGCGATTATAAATATTTTCCTATGAGAATGGGCTATGCGCTTGCATTCTCGTTTGTTTGGGCGGCAGGATATTATTCAAAATATTTAAAATTAAATAAGCTCGATTTTAACGAAAAAACAGGGAAAAACGCTTTGCTTGTTTTATTCAATTTTGTTTTGTTTGTTTGCCTTACGGTATTAACGTATTTTGTGCTTAAAAAGCTTGACGGCGCTTATGAATTTAAGTATTCCGTGCTTTATGCAATGCCTGTTTTGATATCAATTTATCTTGTTATTTTTTGCAGCAAAAACAAGGTGGTTGATTACAAAACGGCGCTTTCGCTTGTGCTTGCCGAAACGCTTGCTTTGAGTGTGATTTTTATTCCTTATTGGCAGACGGATATGCTTGAAAAAGAGCATAATCCTCAGTATATTTCAACGTCGCAGTCACTTGTCAAAAAGCTTGATATCAAAACTTCAAAAACAGACAGAATTAAAACCGTAGGCACTACTTTAAACTGCAATTACGGCACAATTATGCAAAGAGCAACGCTTGCCGATTGGACTCATCTTATTCCGTCCGATATTCAAAGCTCGCTTATTTCACTTGGCTACAGCAGTGAATACACACGCCTTCATGACAGCGGAGGAACTGCTTTTACGGATGCGATTTTGGGCATTAAAAATGTTCTTTCAGTTAAAAGCGAAAGCCCTGAGCTTTACGATAAAATTTCCAAGAAAAAAGGGTATAATTACTATAAGTGCAAATATACCTTGCCTTATGCAATGGCTGTTGATAAGAGCATTTTGGATATTAAGGTTGAAAATGCAAATTGGATGGAGCTTAACAATCAGCTTTATAAATCCCTTACCTCGACTGATGAAAATATAGTTGAAAACGGAAATCTTGCACTTAAATCAAAGACGGATGAAACGGAAATTTATACCTTTAAATCAAAAAAAGGCAATATTTCCTATTTTAAGCTTGACGGTGCGGGCGGAGTAAGGATTTACGTTGACGGTAAGGCTTTAAGAATACCGTCGATTGACAGGGAAAAAGCAAAAAAGTATCCCGGCAGATTTAACAGAAATCTTATTTGCCTCGGCGATTTGGGGGATAAAGAGGTCGAAATAAGGCTTGAGCTTAAAGAGGGCAAGTATCAAGACCAAAAGAATTTCAGGAAAAACAATCTCGGCGACGATGATATAAGAAATAAAAATTTCGGCGTTGAAATTGGTCTTATGAGCCTTGAAAAGCTTCAAAAGGTTTGCGATATGTATAACAATTTTGGCGACGTTTCGGCTCATAATTATTCGCTTGATATTAAGAATGTAAAGGCTGAAAACAAAGATAAAGTATTGCTGATTCCTTTGCAATATAACGGCTGCTGGAGTGCCGAAGTAAACGGTAAAAATGCCGAAGTCAGAAGTGTTATGTCGCTTTTGACTGCGGTTGAATTAAACGGCGAAAGCAATAATATTTCAATGAAATTTACGCCGACAGGCTTTAAAACCGGCGTGATAATAAGTGTTGTAAGTGCCATGCTTTTTGCTGTCGTTTTGATTCTTAAAAGAAAAGAAAGGCTTGCTCCAAAGGCGCTTTGCTCGTTTGTTTATGTGCTTTATTCATTGGCGTTTTGCGTTGCAGGCATTGCGGTTTACATTATTCCTTTTGCTTTTTTGATTTATCACAAGCTTTTTTAAATGATTTGTAAAAGCGCCGAATATGCTCGATTTTTGTAGAACAAAAAATATTTTTGTTGCAAAGAGTATGTCTATATGTTAAACTGTAAATGGTTTATTATAATAATATGTCAGAATATATATATTCGGCATAAACATAACGGAGGTTAAAAATGAAAGTAGTAATTCTTGCAGGCGGATACGGTACCCGCATCAGCGAAGAAAGCCAAAACAAGCCGAAGCCTATGATTGAACTCGGTGGCTATCCTATCCTTTGGCATATTATGAAAACTTATTCCCATTACGGATATAACGAATTTGTAATTTGCGCAGGCTATAAGCAATATGCAATTAAAGAATATTTTGCTAACTATTTTCTTCATTGCTCAGATGTTACATTTGATTTTACCGCATCTAATAAAATGACTGTTCACAGCGAGCATGCAGAGCCTTGGAAGGTTACTGTTGTCGATACCGGCCTTGATACAATGACAGGCGGCAGAGTAAAGCGTATTCAGCCTTATATCGGCGATGAGCCTTTTATGCTTACTTACGGCGACGGCGTTGCAGACGTTGATATTAACAAGCTTGTTGAATTTCATAAGGAACACGGCCATATTGCAACTATGACTGCTGTTTCGGTAGGTCAGCGTTTTGGCTGCCTCGGTATTGAGGACGACCTTACCATTTCTTCGTTCAGAGAAAAGAGCGATATGGATGGCAGCCGCATCAATGCGGGCTTTATGGTGCTTGAACCTAAGATTTTCGATTTTATCGAGGGCGATTCAACAGTATTTGAAAAGGCTCCTCTTGAAACAGTTGCTTCTATGGGCGAGCTTGACGCATATATTCATAACGGTTTTTGGAAGCCTATGGATACCCTTAGAGAGAAGATGCAGCTTGAAGAAATGTGGGCAAACGGCACTGCTCCGTGGAAGGTTTGGTAAAAAATATGGATTTATCGTTTTATAAAGGCAAAAAAGTGCTTGTAACAGGTCATACAGGCTTTAAAGGCTCTTGGCTTTGCAAAATTCTTGTAAATGCCGGCGCAAATGTAGTAGGTTATTCAATTGACCCGCCTACAAATCCGAGTCTTTTTGAACTTTCGGGTATTAAAAATGAAATGACGTCATATATTGCGGACATTCGTGACCTTGATAAGCTTAAAGAAGTTTTTGAAAAGGAGCAGCCGGAACTTGTGTTCCACCTTGCCGCTCAGCCGATTGTTCGTGACAGCTATAAAATGCCTGTTTACACTTATGAAACCAACGTAATGGGCACAGTAAATATTTGCGAGTGTGTAAGGCTTTTTGATTGCGTTAAGTCTTTCCTTAATATCACGACGGACAAGGTTTATGAAAATCAGGAAACTAACGTTGCTTTTACAGAGGATATGCCGCTTGACGGATATGACCCTTATTCAAACAGTAAATCTTGCTCTGAGCTTGTTACTCACAGTTATAAAAAGTCATTTTTTACCGACGGCCGTGTTGCTGTTTCTACTTCAAGGGCAGGTAATGTTATCGGAGGCGGTGACTTTGCAAATGACAGAATTATTCCCGACTGTGTAAGGGCGGTTGAAAAAGGCGATACTATTATTGTTCGTAATCCTAATTCGACAAGGCCTTATCAGCACGTGCTTGAGCCGCTTAAAATTTATCTTATGATAGTTGAGGCTCAATATAAAAATCATGAGCTTGAGGGATATTATAACGTAGGTCCTAATGATTGCGATTGCAGAACTACGGGTGAGCTTGTTACTCTTTTCTGCAAGCTTTGGGGCGACGGTGCAAGCTGGAAGGATGTAAGCGAGGCTAATGCGCCTCACGAGGCTAACTTTTTAAGGCTTGATACAACTAAGGTTAAAACAGTTTTCGGCTGGCAGCCACGCTGGAGCGTTGAAGAGGCAGTTGAAAAGATTGTTGAATGGACCAAAGTATATTTTGACGGCGGAGATATTTCTGCTATTATGGATAAACAAATTAATGAATTTTTTGAATTGGAGGACTGACTGAATGTTAGAAAATAAGACAGAGGAACAGGCAAAAGAAGAAATACTTGCAATGGTTGCGGAATACTGCGACAAATTTAAGGCAAAACCGCCATATAAAGAGGGCGACAGAATCCCTTATGCAAGCCGTGTGTTTGATAATAAAGAAATGACAAATCTTGTTGACTCGGCTCTTGAGTTTTGGCTTACAGCCGGCAGATATTGCGATAAGTTTGAAAAGGACTTCGGCAAATATCTCGGCGTTAAATATGTTTCACTTGTAAACTCAGGCTCATCTGCAAACCTTCTTGCTTTTGCAACGCTTACTTCGCCGCTTCTCGGTGACAGAAGAGTAAACAGAGGCGATGAGGTTATTACTGTAGCAGCAGGATTCCCTACAACTGTAGCTCCTATTATTCAGTACGGCGCAGTTCCTGTATTTGTTGATTTGACAATTCCGCAGTATAATATCGACGCTTCACAGCTTGAAGCAGCACTCAGCGATAAAACAAAGGCAGTTATGATTGCTCATACACTCGGCAATCCTTTTGACCTTCAGGCTGTTAAGGATTTTTGTACTAAGCATAACCTTTGGCTTATTGAGGATAACTGCGACGCACTCGGCAGTAAATATGTAATTGACGGCGAGGAAAAATTCACGGGTACAATCGGCGATATCGGCACATCAAGTTTCTATCCTCCGCACCATATGACAATGGGTGAGGGTGGTGCTGTTTATACTAACGACCCGCTTCTTAACAAGATTGCACGTTCAATGCGTGATTGGGGACGTGATTGCGTTTGCCCGTCAGGTATGGACAACCTTTGCGGTCACCGTTTTGATAAGCAATACGGTGAGCTTCCTCTCGGCTATGACCATAAGTATGTATATTCACACTTTGGATTTAACCTTAAGGCAACTGAAATGCAGGCGGCAGTAGGCTGCGCTCAGCTTGAAAAATTCCCTTCATTTGTTGAAAGAAGACGCCATAATTTTGACAGACTTCATAAGGCTCTTGAAGCTGTATCCGATAAGCTTATTCTTCCTGTTCCTGCCCAAAACAGCACTCCTTCTTGGTTCGGTTTCCTTATCACTTGTAAAGAGGGCACCTCTAAAAATACAGTAGTTCAGTATTGCGAGGACCACGGCGTTCAAACAAGAATGCTTTTCGCCGGCAATATTACAAAGCAGCCTGTATTTGACGAAATGAGAAAGTCGGGTAAGGGTTACAGAGTAATCGGCGACCTTTCGGTTACAGACAGCATTATGAACAACACCTTCTGGATTGGTGTATATCCGGGAATGACTGACGAAATGATTGATTATATGGCTAAAACAATTATTGAGGCAGTAAATCTTTAATTTAAATGTTTTTAAGCAAGGCTTTGCCCTCTTTATTTTTAAAATTTTGAGGGTAAGGCTTGCTTTTGTGAATGGAGATTTTATTTAATTTCTTATCGCCATAATAAATAATGACATAAGGGAGAATTTATATAATGAAAATTAAAGTTGCAAATTATATTTCGCAGTTTCTTGTTGACCACGGCGTAACCGATGCTTTTTCGGTTGTCGGCGGCGGTGCAATGCATTTGAATGATGCTTTCGGCCATCAGGAAGGCTTGCACACCACATATAATCATCACGAGCAGGCTTGCGCAATTGCCGCAGAGGCTTATGCAAGGCTTGAAAATAAAATTGCGCTTGTTTGCGTAACATCGGGTCCCGGTGGAATTAACGCTCTTACCGGTGTTTGCGGCGGTTGGCTTGATTCGATTCCTATGTTTATAGTTTCGGGTCAGGTAAAATATACAACTACTTCCCGCTATGCTAAAACTTTAAATCCTGAAATTAACCTGCGTTCGCTCGGCGACCAGGAGTATGATATAGTTAAATCTGTTGAGCCTATGACTAAGTATGCGGTTATGATTGAAGACCCTATGGATATCCGCTATGCTTGCGAAAAGGCTTGGCACCTTGCAACAACAGGCAGACCGGGCCCTGTTTGGCTTGATGTTCCTGTTGATATTCAGGGTACTGTTATTGAAACAGATGACCTTGTTAAGACTTACAATGCATCAGAGGATGATGCTCTTCTTCCGCCTCACGTGGCTGACAGCGAGGTTGAGTATGTTCTTGACGAGATAAGAAAAGCCGAAAGACCGGTTATTTATGCCGGCGGCGGTATTCGTCTTTCAGGCGGATATAACGAATTTAAAAAAGCAATCAGAAAGCTCAATGTTCCGGTTGTAACATATTGGAACAGTGTTGACCTTATTGAAAATGACGACGAGCTTTATGTCGGCAGGGGCGGCAATATGGGCGATCGTCCCGGTAACTTTGCTGTGCAAAATTCAGACCTTGTTATCGCTATCGGCACAAGAATTTCTATTCGTCAGGTCGGCTACGGCTATGATACCTGGGCAAGAGAAGCTAAGGTTATTATGGTTGATATTGATAAATCGGAAATGATGAAGCATACTCTCCACGTTGATAAGGCTGTTTGGGCAGACGCTAAAGATTTTCTTGAAAAAGTCAATGAAATCGCTGAAGATAAAGTATTTACTAATCAAAAATGGCTTGATATTTGCCAAAATTGGAAGCATAAATATCCTGTAACTCTTGACAGGCATTGGAATAACGGCGGCGAATTTGCAAATGTATTTGCATTTATTAAGTATTTGAGTGACCAACTTCCTGAGGAAAGTTATACCGCAGTATCAAACGGCGCTTGTTGCGTGGTAGGCCACCAAAACTATACTATGAAAAGCGGCACAAGATTTATTATTAACAGTGCAATTGCAAGTATGGGATATGGCTTGCCTGCCGCTATCGGTCTTTGTGTTGCCGACGGAAGAAAAGATACAATATGCCTTGAGGGTGACGGCTCTATTATGATGAATCTTCAAGAGCTTCAGACTGTTGTTACAAACAATCTTCCGATTAAGCTTTTCCTTATTAATAATCAGGGCTATCATTCAATCAGGCTTACTCAAAATAACATTTTTTCAGAGCATACTAAAGTCGGTATCGGTCCTGAATCGCACGACCTTTCATTCCCTGAATTTTCAAAGATTGCCGAGGCTTTCGGCTTCCCTTATTACAGCGCTCATAATAATGATGATATGAAAAAAGTTGTTGATGAAGTGCTTGCAAAACCGGGATTTGCATTTTGCGAAATATTTACGGATACAATTCAGGTTTGGGAGCCTAAGAGCAGTGCAAGAAGGCTTGACGACGGAACGATTGTAAGCCCTCCGCTTGAGGACCTTGCACCGTTCTTACCACGTGAGGAACTCAGGGAAAATCTTTATATTAAGCCTCTTGATGATGAATAAAAAACGGTAGGGAATTTTTATGTTAATTAAAATTGCGGCGTGGTGCTGGCATATAATCAGAGTGATTATGGATTGGTGCCGCAGAGTATTTACTAAAATTACAAAGGTTGAAATTAAGGATGACGTTTGGAACGGTTTTGTTCAGTTCGTTAAATTCGGGCTTGTCGGCCTTTCAAATACCGTCATTTCGTATGCAACCTATTATGTTCTTGTCCCTTTCCACGTTAATAAATATGTGGCAAGTGTAATCGGTTTTATTTTGAGCGTGGCTAATGCGTTTTATTGGAACAACAGCTACGTTTTCAAAAAGGAGGACCAGGAGCAACGCTCGCCTTTGCAGGCTTTTATCAAGCTTTTCCTCTCGTATGCGGGAACGGGCTTGGTGCTTCATAATATTCTCCTTTGGTTCTTTACTTCGATTTGCCATATAAGCGATTATGTCGCTCCTGTTCTTAATCTTTTGATTACAATTCCGCTTAATTTCGTGCTTAATAAATTTTGGGCATTCAGAGCTAAGAAAAAGGAAGAAAAGGATATGTAAATATGGAAAGAAAAATCAGAAAAACACTGGTTAATGTATATTCCCTCGTATTGTCAATTTTTGTGTGTTTTATTGTTGGTGTCGCTTTGTCAAAAATATCTGACAAGGTTGATATGCAAGCACTTGAGAATTTAATGCTCAGTGGTGCTTTTAAGCAATGCCGCCCGGAAAGAGCGGAAACACTGCAATATATGATTTTAACGGTTTTGTTTCCTGTACTTTATATGGTATTTATTCCGTTAATAAAAAAACGTTCTGACAACAGTTTGTTTTTTAGTCAAAAAATGCTTAATCTTATAAATTTCGCAATATTTTTGACGTTTGCGTTTTTGGTTTTGATAATTCTGTTGTATTCAGATACATCCTATTCGTCAATATCATTAAATCTTTTTTGCGGCAATTTGGCAATTGCAATGATTATATCATTAGTTGTATCAGTTGTTTTTATATTAATTGGCAGTAGAAATAAGAAAAATGTAGGATGCTTATATTTTTTGCTTGCCTTGGCGTTTATTGCTTATGTTTTTGCAAAGTTGATTTCAAAAAATTACGCTTCATCAAACCGTGACTATTTGGTTCATCATTACTATGCTTGGTGGTATCCTATTTATAACGTTTTTAGTTCAAAAACAATCGGCGTCGATTTTAACAGTATTTATGGATTTTATCCTTATATCGCCGTTGCTTTTTTAAAAATCATCGGTGGCGTAACACAGGCGAATATGTCTTTAATGATTGCAATTGCCTTGTGTGTTATGAGTTTTGAAATTTTTTCTTTTTCCTATGTGTTTATTCAAAACAAAACCATTGCTTTTTTGATGTCACTTTCTGCCTGTACGTTGGGACCGCTAAATCTGCTTTATTGCGGCAATTATTATTTTCAATATTTCCCGCTTCGCTCTTTTTTCCCGATATCTCTATTGTTTTTAATTTCTATTCATTACGCTACAAAAAGCAGAAAAGCAAAACATATAATAGCTGCAGTTGCGTGGGCTTCAATTGCTCTTGCCTTGTTTTGTAATTTTGAAAGCGGAATAATATGTATTATCGTTTTTGCAGGATATGTTATTTTGCAAAAAGCGTATTTGTATACGTTCGGCGACCCGAAAATATGGAAAACAATTTTTGCGCAAATTTTTTGTGCAATTGTTTCAATTTTAATTTTTATTTGTACGGTACAATTAATTACTTATTTGAGAAGTGGTCAAGCACTTGGCATTAATGAATTGTTTTTTGGAATATTGGCATTTGAGGGCACAGGGTTCTATATGTTGCCTATTTCATTTGGATTGTGGATTGTTTATATTATCGTGCTTGTTTATGCTCTGTATTCCGCCTTGCCTAAATTGAAAAGTGAAAGAGTGGGCGAAAAACAAATTGCCGATACACGTATTTCGACCGCACTGTTTGTGCTTGCAATTTATGGATTTTGCGCTTTTTCGTATTTTGTAGGGCGCAGTTATTCAACTAATATTTACACGCTTTTGTTTATTACGTGTTTGATATGTGCTGTTGCGGCAGATGATTTTTTAGCCAGAAACCGAACCTCATTTACTCAAAAAAAAGAAAAGTGCAATGATAGATTTATGTTGTATATTAAATTGCTTTGCTGTTTTTTAGTTATTTCTTTTTGCGTAGCAAATCCTGTAATGGTAATCGGTGATAATGTTTTAAGCGGTTCAAATTCTTCGTTTGATTTAAAATGGGTTGGAAACAGCGACAATGAGAATCATAATGACATAGATGAAGTTGCATATAACATCAATGATTGGGCAACAAATGAAAATAATGGAGAAAATCCTCGTCTCTTTATTTATTGGGCCGCTTTTGTTAATGAAATCAATCATGAAAAAACTAATTATTCAGCGTGCGAGCAAATAGATTGGTTTTATAAATCAAATGCTCATTCCTATATAGATTCGATGAACAGTGATACATCAAGTGCTTTCGTTATAGATAATAAAGCCGTGGATATTTTGACTGAAAATATGAATTCTGATTATCAAAATGCGTTGAAAAAATATACATTGGTTAAAACGTTTGTAACTGACACAAAAGTTGGTGAAAATCATACGAAACAATTATATTACATTTATGTTCCGTCACAGGAGTGATACAATTATGAAAAAAGCTATTGTTACAGGTGCAACCGGCGCTGTCGGTACGGCACTTGTTAATAAACTTATAAGTAAGGGGGTTGAAACCCTTGTCCTTGTTCGCAAGGGCGGCAGGGTTAATAAAATTCCTTCAAACCCTCTTGTTAAAATTGCATATTGCTCGCTTGATGAAATGGCAGATTTTCAAAATGAAAATGATGAAAAATATGATGCTTTCTTTCATCTTGCGTGGGCAGGCCCTTACGGTAAGGATAGGGACAATATGTTCTTGCAATCTAATAATATTAAAAACGAGCTTGAAGCGGTTAAGCTTGCTAAAAGATTTGGCTGCGATGTTTTCGTAGGCGCAGGCAGTCAGGCTGAAAACGGCAGGCTTGAAAACGGGCAAAAGGTTGCTCCCGATTCTCCTACCAATCCTAATAACGGCTACGGCATTGCTAAGCTTGCAGCAGGTAAAATGAGCAGGATTCTTTGCTCTCAGCTCGGTATAAGGCATATTTGGTGCAGAATTTTGTCTGCTTACGGCCCCGGTGACGGTGCGCATACTATGGTTATGAGCACGATTATTAAATTTTTAAACGGTGAGGATTGCGACTTTACCCCCGGCGAGCAGCAGTGGGATTTTCTTTATAACGGCGATATCGCAAACGCATTTTTCCTTGCCGCCGAAAAGGGCAAAGACGGCGCAATTTATACCGTCGGCTCGGGCAAAACAAGAAGCCTTAAGGACTATATAACCGATATTCGTGACATTGCCTGTCCGAGCGCTAAATGTAATTTCGGCGCAGTTGATTATTTTCCTAATCAGGTAATGTATCTTTGCGCAGATATTGACGATTTGAAAAGAGATACCGGCTTTGAGCCTAAAGTCGATTTCAAAACAGGAATAAAAAATACTGTTGAATGGTATAAGGAACAAAATAATGGCTGATTTAATATTAATACCTGTTTTAGCGCTCCTTTTTGTCGGTGCAAAAAGATATGATAATGGCTTTAATAAGGATTATTTAAGTAAAGATAATACGTTGGCATTAAAAGGTGCGTGCGCTTTGAGTATTGTATTGCTTCATATCGGCGGAGTTACTCAAGCAAAATTACTGCCTGAAATAACAGCGTTTGCTGTATCTGTATTTTTCTTTTTGTCAGGTTATGGAATGATTACCGCTTTAAAAAATAAGGGCGACAGTTATTTGAATAAATTTATTCAAAGGCATACAATAAAATTAGCTATACCGTATTTTGTTGCGGCGCTGATTTATGTAATCTATTTTAGATATGCGCAAGGTAATCTTGGCTTTAAATATTATGATGAATACAAAGTTTCGTTTAAAGGGATTGTGTCAGCATTTTTTGAGCATGGTTATACAATTGTAGTTAATTCTTGGTTTGTTATTGTTTTATTTGTTTTTTATTTGTTCTTTTATATCAGCTTTAAGAAATGTAAAAACATGGAAGAAGGTATAGGCTTTTTCAGTTTGCTTGTGATTGCTTTTACAGTTCTTATGTTTTATCTTGCACAATTTAAAGGTTGGTATACTGCTTGGTATATGCAAAATTTTTCAATAATAGTCGGCACACTTTACGGATATAAGAAAGAGCTGATAGATAAAGTTATTAAATCACATAAAGGTATAGTTGTGTCGGTATTAGGAACTGTATTGTTTTCGCTTCTTGCGGCATTCGGTGTTTTGAAATATAATACGGATATCGGCGGATATATAAATACTGCCGAGTATTGTGTTCTTACTTGTATTATTCCTATATGCGTTGCGGTTGCTTATTCGTCAATTCAAATTGGCTGTAAAAAAATCTGGGGGGGGTATAGGAAAGGTTTCATTTGAACTTTACCTTATTCACGGATTGTTTTATTATATGTTTCAAATGGGACGATTAAAAATTGAAAATAAATTAGTATTTTGTATTTGTGTAATCGCCGCTTCTCTTGTGGCTTCATTTATACTCAATATTATTAATAAATATTTAGTTAAATTGCTTCAAAAACTCTTTAGATGTTAAAAGGAGAAAGAATATGAAAAAAATAGGAATTATGATTCCTTGCTACAACGAGCAGGAAAATATTGTTCAAATTTGCAATGCCGTTGTTAAGGAAATTACCGAGGAGCTTCCTCAGTATGATTATGAAATACTTATTATGGATAACTGCTCTACGGATAATACCCGTCCGCTGATTAGGGAAATTTGCAAAAAAAATCCGAAAATCAAGGCTATTTTGAATGCTAAAAACTTCGGTCAGTTCAATTCCCCTTATTACGGAATGCTCCACGTTGACGGCGATTGCGTAATTCCTATTTGCGCCGATTTTCAAGACCCTGTTGAGATGATTCCGCAGTTTGTTCACGAATGGGAAAACGGATATAAAATTGTTTGTGCAATCAAATCGTCAAGTAAAGAAAATAAGCTTATGTATTGGGCAAGAAGCTGTTACTATAAGATGATTAAAAAAATGTCATCGGTTGAGCAGATTGAGCATTTTACAGGCTTTGCCCTTTATGACAGAGATTTTATCAATGTGCTTAAAAATCTTAATGACCCGACTCCGTTTATTCGTGGAATTGTTGCCGAGCTTGGATTTAAGAGAAAGGATATCGAGTTTGAACAGCCAAAGCGTAAGGCAGGCAAAACTCATAACAATTTCTATTCTCTTTATGATGCGGCAATGCTTTCGTTTACTTCTTATACTAAAATGGGGCTTAGAATTGCAACGTTTGCCGGCTTTGGTATAGGTATTTTAAGTTTCGTTATCGGAATTGTTTATCTTATTATGAAGCTTATTTGGTGGGACAGATTCCCCGGCGGTACTGCTCCTGCAATTATTTGCTCAATGTTTATCGGCGGTATTCAGCTTTTCTTCCTCGGTTTCCTCGGTGAATACATTATGAGTATGAACGCAAGAATTATGAACCGACCTCTTGTTGTTGAAGAGGAAAGAATTAATTTTGACGAAAATAAGGACAAAAAGGAATTAAGTGATGAATCAAAAGATTAAAAGAAGTATTAAAGAAATAGATATAAAAAGTAAAATATACTATATCGGCTGTCTCTTATACACATCTGACGCTGCCGACGAAGCTAGAAGTGTAGATC
>ERZ1027037.167-NODE-167-length-31929-cov-9.240478_pt1 | contig 31929 bp, 19 predicted proteins | sample MGYA00519440_ERZ1027037 | MGnify/ENA primary metagenome ERZ1027037 (study PRJEB26926, sample SAMN06164793) | human gut metagenome | biome: ENVO:00009003; feature: ENVO:2100002; material: ENVO:00002003 | host: Homo sapiens | place: USA | collected 2012 ... | reverse complement strand
TTCACATTTTTTGTATTTTTCGGTACATTTTTTCTTTATTTCTGTTATAATACAGATTAACGCTTATTAATTGTGCTTATCTATGGAGGCTTTTTTTACACATGAAGAAAAAAACTACTGTTCAGTCAGTAAATAAACATTCTACTCCTCCTGCTGAGGAGACTAAGATTCAGGAACACGAAGTACCTGGATTGATGACATTGTCCGATTCCATCCTGTCCGGTGCTGTTGTTGAATATCGTAAAGCCGGTTATAGTTTTGCCCGGCACTTACATACAAATATTGAGATTTATCGGATTCTTTCCGGTGAATGTTATATGGATATTCAGTCGGAAACGATCCACTGTACAGCGGGCGAATTTATCATGTTACTCCCCGATGTAGTTCATTCTTTTTATCTGAATGACACATCTGACTGTGAATTTCAGCATATTCACTTTAACCCTGAGATGTTTTCCACGATTGTTCTTGAAGATGAGGGAGTTTTTCCTATCACCCTGATGCATGCGATCCTCTTTTCTGCCCAGTTCTATTACCGGATGGAATCTGATCCAGTCATCGACGAACATCTTCAGAAGCTCATTACTCTCTATGCTTCATCCAACAGTCTGTTCTCTGCTGCAAATATTAACGTTGCACTGATGAACCTGATGTTGTATATCCTTGACCATACAGAGACAGAGCATGGATTTTCCGAACCACAGCTTCAGAACAGCTATGTTGCTTATACACTGAATTACATTCGGGAAAATTTTACCCAGAAGATCCGTCAGGAGGATATCGCCTTGCAGCTGCATATCTCTGTCCGCTATCTGAGTAAGATCTTCAAAAATTATATGGGGGTAACCCTTTCTAATTACATTAACATTTACCGGATCAACCGTTCCATCGAGTTAATGCAGAATACAAGTCTAACGCTGACAGAAATCGCTCTGCAGGTCGGATTCAAAGATTCCCAGCATTATTCTAAGGTCTTTATGAATGTAATCAATGCAACACCATCCCATTACAGAAAAGCGATTTTGAAATAAAAACCACAAAAAAATTCCTTCCAGGAAACCCCCGGAAGGAATTTTTTATTCTTTTATTGCATTGAAAATTCGGAACTCACTTCAGATTAGTTTGTTCTTCTTCTCTTTGCCATTACTACAACAAGTCCTGCTGCCAGGCAAAGCATTGCCATTCCTGCTACATTTGCTGTATCACCAGTCTTGGCTGCTTTCGCTACATTTGATGTACCATTTGCAGTACCGTTATTGGATGATCCATTGTTGAAAGAACCATTATTATTTGATCCGTTATTCGCATTGCCGTTGTTATTTCCGCCATTATTATTGGATCCGTTATTATCGTCCTTCTTGTCATCACCCTTATTGCTGTCATCTTTCTTATTATCATCTTTTGCTTTCAGGGCTGCTTTTGCTTCTTTTACAGACTGTACTGCTGCATCGATCTCGTCCTGAGTTGCATCTGGATTCTGAAGAACTGCATTGGCTGCATCAATTGCTGACTGAAGGGCTGCAAGTGATGCGGCTGTATACTTGTCTGTTGCTCCGACAACTTCTGTTGCGTCTGCAACCACCTTTTCAAGCTCCTCTATTACAACCGGTGCTTTCTTCTCTACAAGGGCTGCTTTTGCTGCATTTACAGCTTCAACCTGTGCATCTACATCCGCCTGAGTTGCGTTGTCATCAGCCAGAACTGCATTTGCTGCATTGATGGCTGTCTGAAGAGCTGCGATAGATTCTTCTGTATACTTGTCTGTCAGGGCTGCTTCACCCTCTGCTGCTTTCACTGCAAGTCTCAGTGCAGATTTGTCTGCCTTCTCTTTCAGTGCTGCAATCTTAGCTTCTACATTTGCTTTCGCATTGTCAACTTCTGTCTGAGTTGCATCTGCTTTGTTGTAAACTGTCTGAGCTTCATCTACAGCATTCTGAAGTGCTTCCAGAGAAGCCGGTGTATAAGCGTCTGTCTGTGCAAGTTTTCCGTTTGCTGTATTGATGACTGCAAGCAGATTTTCTTTTGCAACTGTTACCGCATCTTTTGCAAATGTTACTGCAATCGTATGGTTGGCTGTTACATCTGAGAATGTATATTCTGTTACAACGTTAACTGCAGTGCCATCTACTGTAAGGCTGTCTACATGGTATCCTTCATTTGGAGTAATCGTGAATGCTTTGGATGTTCCTTTGTAAACCTTTGTTGCTCCTGTCGGTGCGATCGTTCCACCATTACCTGCTGTTGCTGTAATTGTGAACTGAGTCTGGATGTCAGCAGTCTTTGCTGTGATCTCAGCTTTCTTTGCATCTACATCTGCCTGAGAGCTTGCTGTTGTCAACTGCTTTCCTGCATTTACAAGTTCCTGAAGCTCTACAAGTGCCGCTGCAGAATATTTATCTTTATCTGCTGCATTGAGGATTGCCTCTGCATTTGTGATGGCTGTCTGAAGTTCTGTAAGGTCAGCTTCATCTGCCAGTTTTACTAACTCGATATCGAATTTATCTGTCTGTGGTGAATCTCCGTCTGGTGCTGTAAATACAAGAGTTCCTGCTCCTGCAGTTGTAACAACCATGTTAAATTCAACAGTCTTTGCCTGAAGCACATTATTCACCTTGGAGTTCGGTGTTGCCACCTGACTGGCAGTGATCTTTCCATCCTGCTCACTCCATGCAAGTTTATTCGTATCAGAACCACTTCTATAAGTTACTGTTACTTTATAAGTTCCTGCTACCGGTGCATTATAAGCATAAGCAACTGAATCTGCTCCTGTAGATGTCTTATTCAGAGAATTAATATACTTTCCATTGCTTGCCCAAGCTTCTGAGTTTACTTCGCATCTCCACTCTGTTGCTCCGCATGCCTCAGTGATCGTTGTTGCATACTCTGCTTCCAGAGTCTTTGTCGTTCCCTTTGTTGTCGGGAATTCAAATGGATTTGCTGCAGTATAATTTGCAAATGCAAATGTTGCCTCAATTGTATGAGCTGCAGTTACATTTTCAAATGTATAGGAAGTTCTCTTTCCTACGGATGTTCCGTCAACTTTAACATCGCTGACTTCATATCCATCATTTGCCGTGATCGTGAATGTTGCACTTTCACCTTCTGTAACAGATACCTTGCCGTCTGCAAGACCTTCTGCTGTGATCGTACCGCCTTCACCTGCTGTTGCTGTGATATCATAAGACTCAACTGCAACGTTCTTTGGTGTAATTTCAAGTTTATCAAGCTGCGGTGCACCGCTGTTGTCTACCGGCTGAAGGATCAGAGTTCCTTCTCCTGCTTCTGTTACAACAATATCAAACTCAACTGTACCAACAGAAAGCACATTATTTACTTTTGTATGTGGAGTTGTTATATTTCCTGCCGTAATCTTATTGTTTGCTTCTGACCATGCAAGTTTATTTCCATTATTGGTGTCTCCACTACGATAAGTTGCAACCACGTGATATGTACCTGGTTTTTTTGCATTGTATGCATACTCAACTTTATCTGTACCTGTATTGGTCTTATTCAACGAATTAATATACTTACCATTGCTTGCCCAATTTTCTGAATTAACTTCACATCTCCACTGTGTGTCTCCGCAGGCTTCTGTAATGGTTGTAGCAAACTCTGCTTCCAGGGTTGCACTTGTTCCTGTCTTCCATGGGAACTGGAATCTGTCATCTGTTGTATATTTTGTACGTGCTACAAGAGCTTCTTTAGCTGCATATAATGTAGAGTATGCATTTTTGATCTGTGTATCTGTAGCATTTTCATTTGCTGCAACTGTCTTTGCTGAGGCAAGTGCCGCTACAAACGCTGTCCATCCTTCTGAATAAAGATGTTCTTTTAATCCTTCAGATTCTGTGATCAATGTATTAAGTGAATCTCTTGTAATTGCATCAGCATCAAGAATTGTTACTTTGGCTGAGCTTGCAAGTCCGATTACCGGGCTGCTGCTTGAAAGCTCCAGTGTAAAATATACATCCCCGTCCGTTGTCGGCACACGGTTTGCATGTGCTGCAGGGCTGATTACTTTTTCTGACTCGCCATTCGCAAACTGAACGGTAGAAATCAACTCTGTATTGAAATGCTTCTGAATCGCACTTCCCGGGTTTGGCTCAAGTTTCGCTGTGATTTCACCTGTTGTTCCACCAACACGCTTGATCTTGACAGCAAGATCACCGCCTTCGTTCATCGTATAGGTTTCATTTTCAATTTCGAGCATACCTTTTCCGCCATTGTTGATAACATAGGCTGCCTCGACACCGATTGCTGCTGTTGTCTTTGCTACCAGCTTCAGTGTATGATGTCTGTTTTCCAGATCCGCTGATTCAAAAATCTTTGCTCCTGTTGATCTTGCAGTATCATGCGTATCAATCGTTGCAACCGGAGTATCCATATCATCAATATAGACATCTGCCTGACCATGATTCGGGTCTTTTGTTCCCATCAGATATACTTTTGTTCCATCAAAGGTATAAGTAAATTCTGCACCCGCTTTATTTGACCAGGTATTCTGACCATTAATATAAGTAGTTCCTGTCTGTGGATTCCATCCTGAATCACTGAATGTAAACTTCTTTGTATCATTAACGCTTGTTGAATCCATTCCATCAGGAGCTGCTCCACTCAGCTGAAAGCCTTTGCTGGCTTTATAAACTCCAACTTCGCTAAGCTGCGGAACTTTCCCTGTTGATGTTCCGACAGTAATTTTTACCTGAGTTGCAGATATTGGTGATGTTCTGATCAGTCGTTTTGATCCAACCGTCACACCACTTTCCATGGTCTGCCAGCTTGCATTGTCATTTTCTTTGTATTCAACTTTATAGTTATTGATATGCTGTCCATTCTGGATTGCCTCTTCGATTGATACGACATCAAATCTCTTTGCAGAATCCCATTTGATTGTCAGGCTTCCACTTGTTGTACCATTATCTGTTGTCCAGTATGTAGCATCATCGTCATCAACTGCATTTCCCGGCTTGAAGTCAATATCATTGCCGCGGACATTACTTGCTGTAATTGTTGTTCCATCTGCTTTCGCAAGATTGGTCCTGAATGTATCCTGAACATTCTGGCCAAATTCCACAACACGATCCAGAATCGCCTGGTCTACTTTTCCCTCATTATTCGGAGGCACATTCAAAAGTAAGGTTGCGTTATGACCAACTGATCTAAAATACATCTCTGCAAGGTTTGTCAGAGTTCTTGGAGTATTTTTCTGTGTTCCCCAGAACCATCCGGATGTAATTCTTGCATCTGCCTCCGGTACTGTCCAGTGATTACCATCTTCATATCCATTGGAATATCCGTCTGTCGGATCTCCTTTGTAATCTCCGGTACGCTGACTGGCATCATTATAGATCTGACCATCACGGATTGTTGATTTTGCCCATGTCGTATCATCTGCAAAACCATTTTCATTTCCGATCCAGCGGACTGTTGTATGAGTTCCTGCTCCGAACAGCATACAATCTGCTTTATAGTCTGCTTCTATTCCTTCATATTTCTGAATTGTTGCATACCATTTTTCAAAATTGTATGTCTGCGGTACATTATTGTAACCGTTCGCTCCATCCATCCATACTTCCACGAAATGCCCGTTATTTCCGTATTTCGAATTGCTCAGGATTTCTTTAAGCTGATTATTATAATATTCATTGTAGGCATTATTGATCGACCCACCATCTGAACCAAAGGTTGACTCTGCTACATCCCATGGTGAAAGATATAATCCCATGTCCATATTGGCTGCCGTACACGCTGCTGAAATTTCTGCGAGGATATCTCCCTCTCCATTTTTATAACTTGTACTTGCAATATCATAATCTGTATAAGAACTGTTCCAGATACAGAATCCATCATGATGCTTTGCTGTTACAATCAGCTTTTTAAATCCTGCATTTTTCAGTGTATTTACTAATGTTTCTGCGTCGAAATCACTTTCCAGCGTAAAAATCTCATCTGGAGTTCTTCCTTCATAAAGCTTTTTCTGTGTTGACTGGTCAAATCCCCACTCCAGTTCATTGAATGTATTCGGACCAAAATGACAAAATGCTGCAAGTTCATCCTTCTGATACTTATACTGATTTGCATCAGGTACTGTATCGTCCGGTGTTGGTGCTGCAGTATCTTTATCTGTGCAGTCCGCATCTGTTACGTCATTTTCAGCGGCATATACCGTAACTCCTGTTGTTCCAACAGAACTGAAAATCGTCGTAACTCCAAGAACTAAGCCCATAAGCATTGATAAGGCTTTTTTTCTCATGTCTTTCCTCCCATTATGTTATCAAAGCGAAGGAGATCAGCATTTTTCATAACCTCCCCCGCTTGTTTCTAAATTTCACATTTACAAAACTGCAAAGTTTTTAGTTCTCTTTTTTACGCTTTACTACAACGCCTGCTGCCGCTGCGGATGCTGCCAGTGCAAATGCCCAAACTGCCACGTTTGTTGTATCGCCTGTCTTAGCTGCTTTCTTAGTATTGTCTACCTTTGTTGTAGTCTTATTGTCAGACTTGGATGTATTAGAAGAATTGTTGTTCTTGTTGTCGTCAACCTTTGTATCATCCTTCTTATTGTCACCCTTGTTGCCGTCGTCTTTCTTTCCGTCATCTGTCTTCTTTTCTACAAGAGCATTGAGGGCTTTTGCGATGGCTTTATTTGCTTCGTCAACCTGAGCCTGCGTTGCATTTTCGTCATTCAGAACGGATGCGTACTGATCGTAAACTGCCTGCAGGGCTTTCAGTGATTCTGCTGTGTACTTGTCTGTTGCTGCAAGTGCTGCATCTGCCTTTGCTGTAGTTGCCTTGAGTTCTGTCTTATCAACTACTGTCGGATCAGGATTTACAGCATCTTTCTTTGTTGTAAATGTAGCTGCTGCCTTTGCGGATACATTGTTATTTGTATCAACAGCTTCTACCTCTACTGTGTACTCTGTTCCTTCTGTAAGACCTGTCAGTACATATTCTGTTGTTGCTACCAGTGTATCATTTACCTGAGTTCCATTTACATATACATTGTATCCGGCAACTCCTTCATTATCTGTAGAAGCTGTCCATGTAACAGTTGCACCTGTCTTTGTAACATCAGATGCTTTTACGTCTGTCGGAACGCTTGGTGCTTCTGTATCGACTGCCTTTGCTGTTGTAAATGTAGCTGCTTCTGATTTCTCAGATTCATTTTCAGCTGCATCAACTGCTGTAACTTTTACACTGTACTCTGTAGATGCTGTAAGACCTGTCAGGTCATACTCTGTAGCTGTTACAAGTTCTGCATTTACCTTTGTATCATTTACATATACATTGTATCCAACTACGCCAACATTATCGCTTGCTTCTGCCCATGCAACTTTTGCTGTTGTCTCTGTAACATCTGCTGTTCTTACTGCTGTCGGAGCATCCGGTGCTTCTGTATCAGCTACTGCTGTATCAAGGTATGTGATAATCGGAGTAACATGAACAGACGGCTTGCTTGGATTGCTGTTGCTCTTTGTTACTACGCGGATCACATCTCCCGCATTTACTTCGATTGCATCAAAGTTTGCCCAGTCTGTTGCTTTCTCACGGCTGGTCTGAAGTGTTACACTCTGCTTTACTGTATCATTAACAAGAAGGCTTAATGTAACTGTTCCGCCTGAATTTCCATTCTGACGAAGGTATGGCTCATCATCTTTTACATTGAAGGATACTGTACCGCTCTTCGGTGCTCTGAATGCCATTGCTGTTGAGATATCGCTGTTCGGCGGTGCGGAAAGCAGTCCGTGAACGCTTGTATCTGTTGTTGAAGTTGTACCCCGTGAAGCATCAATACCAGGGCCGTAATATGTATTCACACACCAGTTCGGCCATCCGTCTCTGTCAGATTCTGTCATATTTGTCCAGTCACCGGTTCCGTTCTTCTGCTGTCCAAACCATACATTTCCCTGCTGTCCTTTAACAAAGTCAAGAGTCCAGTTGTATGTGTTCTTCTGAGCGATTGTATAATCATTTGTTGTTCCGTCTTCAGCTGTGATACGAAGTGTCATGCCTTCTGCTACTGCATCCGTATTTGCCAGCTCAGTTCCGCCATTTAATACAGAAACAGTTGCTGTATCAGCTACAGTGATATTCTTTCTCATCTCGCTCACTGTTGTCGGATTTTTAGCTGTATAAGGAACGCTCATGGTTGTTCCTTTTACTTCATAATAAGCATCTTTCAGTTCTTTATCAGAACTTGCAACTACTGTATAAGTTACATCCTCCATTCCTTCATAAGAAAGAACGACGGTTGCTCCACCTTTCACGATATCTGCATCGCCAAGAACTTTATCACCATTTTTTACAGTAACTGTAACGCCTGTATCAACGATGATGTTGTTGCGGAACTGCTCTACTGTTGTATTCTTCGGAAGATCACTTACATTTGTTCCTGAAATTGTGTATGTATTGGAACGAAGTACAAGTGCTGTAACTGCATCACTTTCTGCTGCTCCGATTTCCGGTACTGCTGTGATTGCATGTCCGAAGAAGTCATGATCGATAGAATAACCATTTCTGTCAACAATTACTTTACCAGCATTGATAGCCGGTGAGTTTGCTGCCAGTTTGTATCCATCAAATTTTGTAGTAGCTGTCGGATCTTCATGCAGTCTTGCCTGCTTGTCCTCTGCTGCTGCAACCGGACCTGAACCTGCATCAACAAGTACTGCTGTTCCTGCGGATACCTTTACTGCATTTGCATCAGTTGGGTAATTGGATACATTGTAGTACAGGTTGTTGTCGAATACTTTATTGTTGCTCGGATTCCAGTTTGAAACTGTTGCCGGTGTACTTCCTGCAAAATAGAAAATATTATTTTCTGCTGTAACCGGTCCACCATTTCCATGACTTCTATGCCAGATTGTATTCAGTCCCGCTTTAATATAGAAGGTATTATTGTAAACCTGACAATTTCCTGTATTTCCAGCAGGATCCAGCGGTCCCATATCTTCATTCTGGCTGATGTTGTAACGGAATGTATTATTGATGGACTGCGGTCCACAGAACATGATCGTACTTGCCGTATTACCGTGACTGTAGTTGTACTGATAGTTTGTTCCATCACCGTAGTCAGCATCCCAAGGCTGTCCGTCACCATTACCGCTGGATGCATTCAGCGTTGCGAAGCATTCATTGTACTGGAAAATGGCATTTTTACACTTCCATGGCCAGATACCTGCTGCCACACGTCCTGCTCCAACGTCCTGTTTACCAGTCTCATTTCCATTTACATCCAGACTTGGCTGCTGCTGTAAGTAGTCTGTTTTATTAATCTGCTTTGCTGCATTCTCTGACACATTATACTGGATCAAAGGATTGTCACAGTACATTGTTGTAATCGCATCTCCACCGACATTGTTCAGGTAGTTATTCTCGATCACAACCTTGGATGCTCCATATGTAGACATCACCTCATCTGACAGAGAAGCATTTGTGAATCTTCCCCACTGATAGGTATATCCAACTGCGATTCCCCACCGGTTTACTGTATCAAGATAGCAATTCTTAATCTTAACATCATTGTATCTTGCAACACCTGTTGTTGCCTCATTTGTCGGTTTCTCCATGATAAAGTAGATACCACCATTGGTCATGTGCTTATTATAGACGTTACCTGTTACATCATGAATGTAAAGATCATTCAGTACGATATGATCTACTGTTCCATTATCTTTTGCAACTCCGGCAACACCGGTTCTGTCCATTGCATAAGCATCGTTGTATGCACGTACATTTCCATTTGAATCTGTTTCCGGTACTTTATCTGTCGCTCTGTTGTTCGTCAGTTCCAGACCATTGATCTCAATGTATTCTGTATCCTCAATCAGAATACAGGAAGATACTTCACCTTTCCATTTATGGTTCTGGTTATCCAGTGGATTTCCATAGTTCAGATTCCAGCGTCCCTGACCATTTGTATTGATCTTCGGTCTGGCTGCACTCTCATCTCCATAAGTTGAAATAACAACCGGTGCATCTGCACTACCGCTGTCCTCCTTCGTAAAATGAAGTGCCTCTCCATTGAAGACAGATCCTTTCTTAAAACGTACCTGATCTCCTGGTTGAAGATTCACTGCATTTACCTGTTCCAAGGTTTTAAATGCATCGCTTTTGGAAGTACCTGTTGCATTTTCATCGGCATTTCCATTTTCGGAATCAACATAATATGTTGTTCCTGTTGCAGTGTTCTGTCCTTCAGCATTAACAGAAACTGCAGGCATCATTGATGCAACCGTAGTTCCTGCAAGCAGAAGAGCCAGAGCACCGCTCATCCATTTCTTCTTCATAATATTGCTCCTTCCATCATTTTATATTCTTCAAGGTAAACCGGTTTACATCCGCCATGTTCCCGTCCACCTGAGAATCAGTTTCACACTGCGTGATGATGTCATCATATTTCTTTTCACGCAACTCACGTTCCACCGCAATTCTTGCTGTCTCCAGATCAGCATTCTCTTCGCTGTCCCCGAAGATCCATTCGCGGCTGTTGTAGTATTCCAGTATCTCGTCCTCTGTCAGTTCCATGCCCTCACGGGTGTAATCATTGCAGTATTTTTCTTTGAGCGTACTCATTTCATACTGAAGATAAATCTGAAAAGTATACTCTTTCAGTCCATAGACCACTTCTCCATTTTCAACCTTTTCACTCCGCTTTGCATTTTCGTCTTTCCAACGCTTTTCCAAAGCCTCATAACTGCTGTCTGATACATCACCACATTCTTCTGCAAGGTCATAGACCGCATGGATGTATTTCAACTGTTCTACTGTATTTTCCGTCAGAATTTCGTAGCCGTATTTCCCATCATACTTTTTCTCCCAGAAGCCATCTTCATAAACGGCATCATAGTCCTGCTGAATCTGCACCTCTGTATCATACTCTACAGATTTCATGCAGTTCACATATTCATCTTTGCTGATTGTATGCCCCCCAACAGTTAAATCGAATCGATTATCAATTCTGTATCGGACGACCCCGGCAACAATTCCCGCAACCGCGATCACCAATACTGCAATTCCGATCTTCAGGAACTGCTTTTTTCGATTCTTCATACTCCGCATCCCCTCCTGTTCTGAAATCTTGTTCTTTCTACGCACGAACTTACCCACTCTGACTTAATACTATTATAACAACAGCAGAATTTTTCAACTCGTTCTTTTCGGTTGATTCCCACGCTTATTTTGTCTAATTCGGAACATTCTTTTCATTTCTCCCTTGACTGCTTTTATTCTCTCTGCTATATTACATATAGAACAGTATGAATCGTACTGTTTCTTTGCATACAATAGTGTAAAAAGTAATGCAGATCAGATGATACAAATGTAACGGAAAGATATGAGGGTGAGTCTATGAAAAGAGATTACTATGAACTGCTCGGACTGGCGAAAGGTGCCGATCCGTCAGCAATAAAAAAAGCCTACAGAAAGCTTGCTAAAAAGTATCACCCGGATACGAATCCCGGTGATAAAGAGGCCGAAAAGAAATTTAAAGAGATCACAGAAGCTTACAATATCCTGAGTGATCCTGAGAAAAAGAAACTTTATGATCAATTTGGTCACGCTGCATTTGACCAGAGCGGTGCTGCCGGTGGAGCCGGCACCAGTGGTTTCCATGGTGGATTCTATGGAAGTGGCTTTGGTGGAGCCGGATTTGGCAGCAATGGTTTTGGCAGTGGTGGTTTCAGTGGTGGCGGTTTTACCGGAAACGGTGGGTATCAGGAATACCACTTTGAGGGTGGTAATATGGATGATATGTTCGGAGATATTTTCGGAAATATGTTCCACGGAGGAACATCCCGCAAGACTTCTTCCGGTTTTGGGAACGGCTTCCATGGTGGGTTCCAGTCCGGTGGTTTTCAGTCAAAGGGATCCGATCTGAATGCAGAAGTAACCGTTGGCTTTGATGAAGCTGCTTTTGGCTGTGACAAGGTCATTACATTACAGGATCCAAATGCTCCGGGAAATTCTTCCCAGTCACTGAAGGTTCATATTCCTGCAGGAATCGACACCGGTAAGACGATCCGTCTCCGTGGCAAGGGAATGCCCGGTACAAATGGCGGAGATGCCGGGGATCTGATGTTGAAGGTCAAGGTCGCTGACAAACCGGGATACGAGCGAAAGGGAATGGATGTCTATACGACAGTTACTGTACCTTTCACGACGGCTGTCTTTGGTGGTGAAGCACTGGTTCAGACTTTATATGGCAATGTGCTTTGTAAGATCCGCGAGGGTACACAGTCCGGTTCTAAAATCCGTTTGAAAGGAAAGGGAATTGTTTCCATGAAGAACCCTTCGGTTCACGGTGACCAGTATGTAACGGTTCAGATTGAAGTTCCAAGGCACTTAACTCCACAGGCGAAAGAGAAACTGCGTGAATATGAGGCCTTGGTCAGTGGAAATGCAAAGAGTGCTTAAGATAAAATATGCTCCTTCAGGCAACAGGTTTTCTTGTTCCTGTCTGCCTGAACGGAGCATATTTTTTATTCAAACATCACTCTTTCATCTCAATTGTCTTTTTTCTTTTTGAGAAAATTTGCAAGAAGCATCATTGCAGAGACCAGTACCCCTCCTGCCACCGGTACAACCGGAGTTGTATCGCCGGTTTTTGTTGCTTTTCCAGATTTTTTTGTACCCATCGCCGGATTTTTCTGGTCAGCAGATGGCTTGCCACTTCCTGTCGTCTGTCCTGCACCATTCGAATTATCCGGAGTAGATGGCTTGCCTGGGGCAACCGGATCTGGATCTACCGGATTCGGATCTACCGGTTTTGGATCTACCGGATTTGGGTCAACCGGTTTTGGATCTACCGGTTTTAGTGCTTTCTGCTTCTCAACGAGCGTATCAGTTGCTGTTGCTACCTCTGTATGCTTAAGTTCCTTTTTCGTTTCCTTGCCTTCCAAAAGAAGTTTTGCAGCAGCTAATGCACTTTCAAAATCCGATGTGTCTTTATAATCTTTTACTATAATTTTCTCAGCTTCCTCTACTGCTTTTTCCAGTGCTGCAAAGTCAGCATTTGTCGCAAGTGGCTGTAATGCATTTATTGCATCCCTCACTTTTTGGGTCATCTCATCAACCTCACTCTGCTCTGTCCGTGGATTGTCAAGTACTTTCTCAGCCTCCGCAAGAATCTTGTCCAGACCGGCATAATACTCTGTCATATATACCGTTCTGTCTAATTTTTCTGCCTCATCTACTGCCTTCTGTAACTCTGAAAAGTCTGCCGGGATGTATGCCTCTTCTACATAGAAATTATCAACATAATATTCACTGCTCTGTCCTGTAATATCTACATAGCAGTCTTCTTCATCACCTGTTGTAAACTCGAGAACAAGCTTTCCACTCTGGGCATTTGCCACCGCACTTGCAAGCGTCTTTGAAGCCTTATCAGATTTTACTGCAAAAGTAAACGCATTTGCACTTGGTGCTTTATATTCAATGCCTACTTTATACTCTGTATTCGGTTTAAATCTAACCGTTGATGGAATGGTTCTCATATAATCTTTTGCACGAATCTTCAAAGAATAGTTTCCATCAATCACATCCGTCGTATACTCTGGATTCACTGGATTTTTCTGAGATAAATGCGACTGATCAGACTCCGTAGACACAAATACTCCAAAGCCCTGATCTACATTTTCAAAATCCTCCCAATAAGTATACTTATTCGGATCCGGGTTAGTAGAAGCATCAACTTTTGCCACCCGCACATCATCAAAGTCAACAACCGATGTATCGCTTTTTCCTGCTGCTGCAGAAAGCGTTAATTTGACCGTGTCAGATGCCGCAGTAAAACGTACCTGCATACGCTGAGCCTTAGTCAAATATTTATCATTATGATGAACTCCATACGTGACATTACTCTGTTCCATATAATTTGAAACTACTTCGTCCCCGTTCTTTACCTCAATTGATGCTTTTCGTCCATCATCAGTAATGCACCATACAGATGCCGAATAAGCCTGCCCCGGAACCAGACCTGTTAAAGTCTGACTTACCTGTCCATCTTTTGTTCCCTCTATATAAAGGTGTGCATTTCCAAGACTATTATCCTTAATCTTTATATGATCTACACTATCAGATGTAGATGATGGTTTCCACTCATCAAAATTATAGGAATCGAATCCCATATCTTTCACAGGAGATCCTGTAGACCACTCCATTGTATCAGCCGTATCAACTTTTACAGCATCCTCTTTGTAAAGTACATATCCTGTTTTTGCTGTCGCATCAATTGTTACTTTACGTCCTGTCACAGGAAGCGTTTTCTTATCAGATTTTCCTTCTGCAGACAGTTTATAAATCGTTACCTCAGTTACATTTCCCCAGGATTCCGGAAGTGTCCAGGTACTTGAACCTCCATCTTTATTATAATGATAAATCTTACCCTGCTCATCATCATCCTTTTCCCATGGAATGAAAATCTTATTTCCTTCGGCAACTTTTTCACCGTCCAGCGTAATAACATTAACGTTATTCACGATCTCAGTTACTACTTCGTTACTATTTCCCAGAACTGCCCGCGATTCGCTTTCATACTGCATCAGCGGATACTGTGCAAGGAACTTAGCCGGAAGTACTTCGCAATAAAATGTATCCAGCGAATCATTCATACTTGCTGCATTATTTCCCTGTGAAGACTGCTGCCAACCGTCAATACCAGCACCACCTTTGCTTGCTCCGCCTGTATCGCCGCCGTTGTTTCTCGATTGTATTCCTCTGAACAAAGTTGTTCCCTGGAAAATATCAGACTGGTTGTTCTCTACAAAACGAACCAGATTTCCTGCTCCTTTAAAGTTGCCTGCCCCGGTCTGAATACCATGGACAAATACACTGTGGGAAACCATTTCATCAGGATTCTCTGTTCCAAGAATAATGTTGCGGCCTTTTATATTCTGTATTAATTTATACATCGGCCATCTTGTTCCAAAGAATACATCTACATATGTCGTATCAATCTTTCCCTGCGTATCTTTATCGTATAATTGCGAAAAACGTCCATCCAATCCATTTTCTGATGTGTCAAGATCGTCGTTCTCACGAATAATGCCTTTTGAACTATCATACCAATCCCAGGCCGGAAGGCTTGCTGCAAGCTTTCCATACTGCGGGGCTTCCGGGTAAGTATCTGTCTGGTTTACATGAATACCTATTTGTGCATTATACTTTTCTGCCTCACTCAGCAAAGTATTGAAATCTTCCAGACCACCGGCATGCTTATTATAATTTGCATAATCCGGATGAGATGAGTCATGTCCTTCACCTTGATATCCCTTGATAATAATATTCTGCCCAAATCCATCTGTAGCCAGATACATCTTCTTCACATTATCCAAAATACGGAGAAATGGATATTGAGCTTCGGATCCTACATTCATTGCGATCATTGTCCAGGAGTCTGTCACTTCGTCCGCTCCACTTTTTCTGGTCATGCACTTATCCCGAAGTACAATCGCACCATCCTGAGCGTCTACTTTTCCATCTCCATTGCAATCTGCTGTGACCGCTACCTTGACTGCAGGCAGATACATTATCTCTCCATCCAGTCCACGGTAAGTATACTCATTCATCCATAAACCTGTAGAATTATGGTCTCCTGCCGCAAACGTCTGGTATGCTACTTCATGACGGTTTTTATATGATTCTCCACTTAATGCAGCAGCAACATTCCGATTACTTAACACTGCAAGCGTCGTCTCATTATATGCTTCTGATGCATTGGCTGAAGAAAGCGAAATCGCATTCTGTCCCTGATAATTATTTACAGTCAGCTTTCCGTCCGCATCTTTACTTGACATAGAAATCAAACTGTGACGCGGGAAATTCAAAGTGTACAGTTTCGTCTGATCATCAACTATATTTTTTACATTCATAGAAAGGACATTTCCTTCTACAGTAAATATAACATCAAATGAAATTCCTGTCGTCGCCTCTGACACATGATAAACCGCTTTATTCTCACTGATATCTGCTGTAACATCCGGTGTATAAAGTTTATTATTTAACTCAATCTGATGTAATGCAAGTTCCTGTCCTTTTACAGTCTCCCCACCGTTCTTTAATGTATAATCGATTACCCGCGGGAATGCACGGTCCAGACGGACTGTCATGGCATCTGACTGAATTGTTACAGGCTCTGTATTTTCCACAACTGTCGGTACAGCTGCATTCTCCTGCGTAAACTTCTGGATGAGCATTCCATTATTACTTCCGGTTCTGAATCCCACTTTTCCCGGATTTGTCGTAACATTACTAAGTTCTCTATTAAGAATTTCCTCATTATCAACAAATACTGTCACATACTTGTCCACAATCCTTACTTTTATCTTATATGGAACCACTCTATTTGCAAGAATAAAACCACTGTCATTATATTCACTTCCAAGAAGTGACTGTCCCTGTGCATTCCAGATATTCCATCTGGTATAATGCTGATTATTCTGTGAAGACGGTCCAACATAGAAATACTCATTATCACTTACATACCGGAGAACTGCCCCATATCCACAATTATCATTCATTGGATCGTATGTAAATTCAATTTCCTGGTCTTTCAGGCTTGCCGAATTATCATCAATAAATACGCCATCTCCCTGAAGCTTCATGGCACCATTTTCCAGACTCATAGAACCGCTTCCACTCTTTTTCGTAAAGCCGTCTGCTCCGTCTGCCGCAAAATTTCTTGTATAGGATACCGTCGGTTCCGGAATGTTAATATTAATCGTGAATGTCTGTGTCTGCCCATCTTCGAATTCAAAAACCAGCTTTGTACTGGATTGACTTTTGATCTTTTCAAGATAAGTTGTCTTAATTGTGACATTCTGACCATTTACAGTATAATCCGTTCCCCTTTCCAATACCTCTGATCCATTTTTAATCGCACTTAATGTATTCTCGCCTGTTATTGCCACTTCAATATCCTGTGCTGCCGCTGTATCCTGTTCAAGTTTCACACTTTTCGGATCAATCGAAACTGCTGAAAAAATATCGGAAGTTTTTATATTGTCAAACTTCAAAGCACATCCATGGGTTTCTGTTGGTTCTCCCCAGACTCTCATTCCAATCTGTCCGGACATCGTATCACTAAATGCATCTACTGTCTGATCAATAATCACCTCTCCATCCTGATAAACCTTGATCTGCTTTCCACGATACTCCAGTTTGATATGATGCTTCTGGTTTATATCTGATGCATCAAACGTCGTCTTTGTGGAATTAAGATCTCCCCAGTTAGAAGAACCTTTCTGCCAGAACCAGTGAGTACCGTCTACTCCAATTCCTTCCCAGTCAGAGGAAGAATTGTAACGGAACAAAATCAACATTCTCGCCCCATTCGGTCCTTTCGTCAGGGTAAGATCCATTTCAAGAATTCCATCCTGACGGGTTTTGGAATTTCCATATTTGAAAAAGGACTCTCCTGCAGACTCAAGTACCATAAATCCATCATCACCCTCACCATTTTGGAAAGTGATCGTTCCATTTGCCCCATCTTTTACCCAGCCGCCCTGACTGTTCTCATCGGTAAAATCGATCATCTCCTGCGTCACCGCTGCCTTTGCTACATTCCCCGGTATCGGTACCGCATTTGCAATCATACAAGCAGATAAAGTTGCAATGGTAACTCGCTTTAATTTGTTTTTCATAAACTCGCCCCTCCATGCCATTAGATATTTTGCCTATTTTTTATCTCTGTGCCATTTTCCTTTTGCATATAATTATATCTTTTTTCTTCTTTTTTTTCAATATCGGCGTTTCTTTTTATTTATTTTTGTTATTTTATACAATTTTATCGTGCTTGTTCCATCACTTTGCTTGTTCCCCTTGCTTTTTATATAAGAAGGCTGCAAAAACATTTCTTTCAAATGCTTTTGCAGCCTTCTTTACCTCTCCAATCATTTTCTTTATCAGGTGGAATTCTGTTCAATTCCTATGTGCTTCCCTATTCCTGTTCTTCTTCCATCTCAGCCCGGATCGTATCTTCAGATGCTGCCATTGCCTGCAGGGTCATGGTAAGAAGCTTTTCAAGTTCCCAGCCCAGTTGCTTTGCACCTCTTTCAATGACTTCTCTTGAACATCCCGCAGCAAATCCTTTGCTTTTATATTTTTTCTTCAGAGATTTTAATTCCATATCTTTTGTACTTTTTGACGGACGCATCAACGCAGCCGCCCAGATCAGACCTGTCAGTTCGTCTGCCGCAAATAGTACTTTTTCCATCTCATGGACGGGTTCTACATCAATCATCTTTCCACATCCTACTGTGATTCCGTATCCATGAGAACATACTGCATGGATCAGATCTTCTGAAACTCCAGCTTCTCTTAAAAGCTCCGGTGCTTTCAAACAATGCTCTTCCGGGTACAATTCAAAATCAATATCATGAAGCAGTCCTGCGATGCCCCAGTATTCTGCATCTTCTGCGTATCCCAGTTCATTTGCATACCACTTCATAACAGTCTCTACAGTCAGAGCATGCTGAATGTGAAACGGATCTTTATTATATTTTTTAAGTAACTCAAAAGCATCTTTTCTGGCAATATGTTCCATGTTGCTTCCTCCCTTTTATCCGCAGTCTTTCCTACTATTCAGATAGGTTATATTTTACTTTGATCTTTACTGCTTGTCAAGGCGGGAAGCATTTTTACTTTTTTGCCGCAAGTATTTTCATGATCCTCTGCCGGTTATACCTCTGCATAATCACAAAAATCAAATCCATTCCAGCAGATACAATGGAAGTAATAATGAAGACCGGGTATGCTCCAAATTTTATCCCGGCGGAAACCGGCAAAAAGCTCAATACCGCAATAATCTCATGCCCCATCCACGTCCAAAAGCGGTGGCATATCTAAATTATATCTTTTATTCAGTATATATTTTTCATCCGAACAGTCAGTTTCTATTCGCTTTTAACTGAATAGTCAATGATAACTTTCCTACAGGCTGGGCAATGATATGCAATACAGGTCGGTTTCGACCAATTATGAGAACTTAATACTATTTCATCTTTTTTTGCCAGTGCCGGTATAAGCCAAGTTCTGTCAGCTCTCGTTGTGAAGAAAATTTCGCGTTGACTCTGAACCGCACCACATATCATTTCCTCGTTACAATATGGACATCTCATTATTCTTCCTCCCTTTGTAAATCTACTTTTGGTATATTATTCCTTTCAAAATTCCTGATCCTGCAGCACGTCCACCTTCACGATATCAGACCGGTATATTGCGGTGTACAAATGGTGATTTTCCGTTTGATTCGTGGGGGAAAATCCGAATTTTCCGTTGTGTCCGTGTGGTTTTTGGAGATTTTGTTATCATGGTGTTATCACAGTTTTATAGTTCACTCATTATTCCATCTACTTTTTTCATAATGTAATCCGGTACAATATTAAACTTCATAACATCAAGATAATGTAAATAATCATTTTCTATATGATAGGTTTCATCAATAAATTTATACCATGCACTGTCCATCGGTCTTAAACTCAACTGTTTATCATCAACTATGTCTTTCAACGCCCTGAACAATTGAATTTTCAGATAAGCATTTAATTCCGAATTATACAATTCTTTGATATGATCTATCGTATATGTATTTTCAAGCAATTCTTCATAATTAAAATCTGGAATAAATTCTTTGATTTTATTTAATCCTTCATTGATTTCTTCAGGTAACATATCCTCATATACATCACTAGCAATTTTTCTTTTTATCGGTCTGGCATGTACAAGGCAAGATAAAATCTCATATGCATTTCCCCAAGCATCTCTGCATTCATTTAATTCGCATAATTTCCTAAGAAAAGCAATTCGGCTTACAATATTAACATTCTCATCAGCAGAAATCTCTTTACACTCACGCAAAATCAACTTAACGTCATCTTCCGGATTAATATCTTTTTCTATCACTTTTCCTTCAACATTACAAATAAATGAAGCAACAGCTTTACTTTCATCTAGTTTCCCAACTACAATAAAATCCGTAATAGGTTCAAAATCATGTGTTAATAACAGTACTGTTTTACCTGCAAATGTAACATTTTTATTGCCTACATTTTTGAACATTCTCTGTAGAATAGCATATTTTTTATTTGTATCGAACGAAGAAATTGGATCATCCAAAATAATCAAATCAGGATCTTGCAAATTGGCATAATACATAAAAAGTATCAATGAAAATGCATTTTTCTCTCCCCAACTTAAATGTTGTCTAATTTTTGTAACATCTGTTTTTTCTTCTGTAAAACATTGTTTCAATATAGTTCTGCTATTGGATTCATCTTCCGTTTTAATTACTAACTCATAATTTATGCCGGCTGTTTTCAGAAATTCATTTATGTCCGTTTGTGATTGAACTATAGTTGCCTGCATAATTCCCTTGAGTGCTCCCATTTCCTTTTTTAGGACCGCAACTTCCGATTGCAATTTGTCAACTTTATTATTAATCCGTTCAAATACTCCCTCTATTTTTTCACCACCAAATATATGAAATAATTCTTGCGGAAATATCATTGATGCAATTTGTGTGTCTAGTTTCGATATATCATTTATGACGATCTTTCTGTTTCCAAACTCTTCAATAGCAATAAATCTGGACAAAATCAAATCAAATTCCCCCAGCAAATCGCTCATAATCTTTTCAATAATATCTTCCGGGGTATCATTTTTCACATAAGATATCAACGTTGTATATTGATCTGGTTTAATATAAGCTTCCAAACTTTCCAGCAGATCTAATAGTTCCTTCAAATTTTGTGAATCTGTTTTAGTATAATTCTTTTGAAATATATCTTTACGCTTGTCGTGTTCAATCCGGTTTACCTTTTCAGAACAATACGGACATCTGTCTTCAATGTCATATGTATCGCCTTTATTCTTCCAGTCTATCCACTGTATATTAATATCTTTATTCGCAAAAAAATCTTTGTAAACCTCTAATTCATTTGGAACATTATACAGATTTTGTTTTGTTAACAGACTTTTCATTGTTCCACGTCTGTTCAATGTTCCCCTGGCTGTTCTTTTAAACTTTCCACCAATTTTTTCCAGCAATTCCTGCAATTCTATAACTTCTGAATCTTTTTCCATAATCTGATGTAACGACTTTAAATGCTGGTCCAATTGCTCTTTCTTACTGTCATACGTCGGTGTTTTTAAAAAAACTTCAAACGAATTCTCTATCACCTCATCCTCTTTAAAAACAACCTTGTCAACAAACTCCTCATTAAACACAAGAACCTTTTCAAATGGGGGATTCATTGTTACGCTAGCCGGATCCTCTGCAAAATATGATTTTAACTCCTGAAGCTTTTCTGGATTATCTGCTACTTCTATTGCCTTTGCTATCGTTGTCTTTCCAGTTCCATTTATTCCATACTTAATATTTAATTTTCCTTCTTCAACCTTTATGTTACCCGTCAAAATACTGTTACAATTTTTCACTTCTACATGATACATCTACACCCCTCCAGATTATTTTTCATAGTCCATCTTCGCATACCTCATAATATATGAATTTAAGCCAACGCCCTTCTTTGCAAGCATTTTCATCTGCTCAACTTTATCTATTCCTGCACTTCTGTAAGAATAACGATAACGAGCTCCTCTTCCAAAAACTACATCTATATAGTCCTGTCCAATTGAATACGCTTTTACATTAGAATTTCCGCCCAAGTTTAAATATTGTTCCATAATAACACCTCTTTCTCTAAATATCGATATTTTTGTTAGCACTCTTCTCTATCGAGTGCTATTTTTATCATTATACCATACTATCCATTAAGGTACAAGTTCAAAAAAATCAGCATGATCTTTGAAACTGAATTTCAAAAGATCATGCCATAATTTAAATTTCCAAAAAATAATCCGACTCACCAAGAAAAGCTATTATTTGTCCTACTATTTTATCCCTGTATATTTCATCTTTTTTCATTTTCTTTATTGTACATTCCCATATAATAAGCTGCTTTATTTTGAGTTCCTGTAATTCTTTTCTGACTGTTTTATCCCTTTTTACATTTGTATCAAACTTTTTCTGCCAGAATTCCACCTTTGATTTTGGCATGTAAGCATATTTACATCCTTCATGTCTGTGCCAGAAACACCCATGTACAAAAATTGCTGTATTATATTTTTTCATGTATATATCCGGATGTCCCGGTACACTTTTTGAATTTACTCCATATCTGTAACCTCTGGCAAATAATAATTTTCTCAGATATATTTCCGGCTTCGTACTCTTTGAATGTATCGCTGCCATATTTTTGCTACGTTCTTCCGGACTCTTTATATCCATGATTATATCTGCTTTCTCTCATAAAATTTCTGTTTTTCTTTTACTTCTTCCAAAAACATTTTCACAGAATAGAGCCAAGCTCGTTGTTTCAACGTATATGTTTCATGAATTGGCAATGGCAACACCAGTTGTAATTTTTTATTAATCATTTCATTAGTCTGATTTTCACTTATTGCCGATTCAAGTGTCAGCAAGTGTTTGCGTTCTATTCGCTCTGCTTCAGACAATACCTGTCGCCATCTGTCTTTACATGTACTTTTAGCTCCCAACATTGTCAATTCTACTTCCGGATATGTTTTATCTCTGTACGCTTCTATATTCGGGAAAATAAAATCCGGCTTCGATTTATCTTCAGTAACTGGTGTATGTGAATATATAATTTTCTGTTCTTTTAACAATGCTTCTATATGATTCTCCAAAGATAATCCTGCTCTGCTTTTCCTTCTGTTTTGCACAGAAAGCGAAAATTGAATAAATGCATCCACATCAACATCTTCACCCGCCTTAAATCCCTGCTGAATTCGCTCTTTTATCAGATATTGTTCCAGTAACTTAAATAATGCTTCCTCCCGGTTCACCCATTTAAGTAAAGTATCATCTGGATTTTCTACAGGATCTACATCCGTAATTGTATTTCTTGCATATGCAGAAAATTCCCTTGTCGTTGGAAAACTTCCATGAAATTCAATTAACATCGGTTCAAGATAAGATTCTATACTTCGATCTTCATATTCAATTCCTATTTGTTCTAAAATCATTCTGACAGCGAATTCAATTTGTTTATCTCCACTGCTAAATTCAGTTTTTCCAATAAATCTTTCCGCATCTTTCTCGTTCAAATCGAATAACCAATATAACTGATTTTCTATTGTACTGTCTTTCTTGGCAATGATAATAAGTAAGGTATCATCTGTTCTTTTGCATATAAAAAGGCTGTCTCCGGCTTTTGCACGTTTTGATACTTCTGTCGTTGGAAAGTAAAATCTCCATTCTGTCCTTTTTGGATTATTGTACCTTGAATCATACCACGTCATCTTTCCGGATGCATCTATAGTAAAATCATCTTCCATATATAAAAATATCGTGTCAAATTCTCTTCTTTGGATATCTGTTCCCAATATCTGTCGCATGGCTCTATTTCCATTAAGTTCATGCTGATTACTACTTTCAATATTAGCTTCAACTTCAGATAATTTTTTTACAATCACACCGGAAAAGTATTTATTTAAATAACCTGTTTCCATTCCGCACCTTCTTTATCCAATCTGTCAATTTCATCTACAATTAATTTTGCAACTTCTCCCATTAATGGAATAACTACAGAATTTCCAAATTGCTTATATGCCTGTGTATCCGAAACAGGAATCTTAAATGTATCCGGGAAGCCCTGCAATCTTGCACATTCTCTTGGAGTCAGCCTTCTCGGATTCTTTCCTTCCTGTGCAATAAGCACTTCCGATCCATCTTTGTAATACCTAGCACTCAATGTCCTGGACACTCCATCCAAAGGAGCTATTCCGTATCCAAATCCGTTACCGGCTGCCCGATGCTTTGCTGCGTAATTCTGCAGATATGTCCACAATTTATCAGACAATGTGTATTTATCCGCAACCTCTTCATCAAGAATATCTCTCATAACGGGTTTTGGAACACGTGGTGTAAGATTAAACTCAAAATCAATTTTCTCTCCATAGCGTTCTCTGTCAAATCCTACAATTAATATTCTCTCCCTGTGCTGAGGAACATAATTTTGTCCATCCAGAACTTTATAGAAAATTTCATAGCCCAACTCATCTAGGGACTCTCTGATTACCTGAAAAGTTCTTCCTTTATCATGGCTACATAAATTTTTAACATTTTCAAGCATAAATGCCTTAGGTCTTTTTTCTTTCAATATCCTGCAGACATCAAAAAACAATGTGCCCTGTGTTTTATCCTCAAATCCGGTGGCTCTTCCCATACTGTTTTTCTTTGATACCCCGGCTATTGAAAAAGGCTGGCATGGAAATCCCGCAACCAAAATATCATGATCCGGGATATCTGCAGCATTAACTTTAGTAATATCTCCTTCCGGCTGTTCTCCAAAGTTCGCAAAGTAAGTCTGCTGACTGTATTTGTTCCATTCACTGGAATAAACACATTGACCGCCGACCCAGTCAAATGCAATACGCATACCACCAATCCCGGCAAAAAGATCAATAAATGTAAATTTTTTCTCTTTCCCTGTATTCTTTTTCTTTTTTACATCACTCATATAATATGCTACTGCTTCTCTGACACAGTCCTGCATACTCAGTTCATTCTTTTCTGAATATGAATTCAGCTCATTATACAGCTCATCATCAACTCTTATATGTACCTGTCTCATTCTCATCACTCCTGGGAATATATTTATACCTGTTTTTTCCCTATTATACTCTAATGTAATTTAAAAAGCAAGCGAAAATACGAACATACTTTCGTTTGCTTTTTAAATTTTACTGGTTACCTACTACTACTATAAATATATAATTTTCATGGCACTTTCTTCCACAACATTCTTGATATTATTCATCCTCCGCACCCACTCCATCTGATCCTGCATCTTCAGTTCTTCTGTCACTCCCCACTGCTCTGCCAGCATCTCAACTTTTTCTCTGACCTCTTTATCAATTTGATTCAAATGCTCCGTCAGTTTCCCGGTCAGTACCAGATATTGATACCTGGCACTCCTGTGTTCCTTCAAAAACTGTTTTCGCATTATTCCATACTTCCCATATGTAGGTTCTTCCTCATTGATTTCCAGGTCTGGCAGATAATAATCTCCATGCAGTGTGTAGTTCAGTCCGTTCTTTTCATCATAAATCTGTTTCTTCATATTCTTACAACTCCATTCCTCTGTACTTTGCTTTATTCTTCTTAATTTGTGCATTGTGTTCTTCACTTCGTTCTTTCGCCCACGGTATGCGATCACTTATTTTTTTCGGCATTTGCTCTTTCTGTTTTTTCGCTTCAAGTTCCGCCTGCATTCGGATATCGTCCTGCACCAGTCGTTCTACCATATCTGTCCCCAGCATGCGTAAAAGTCGGTTATATCTGTCTGCGAGTCCCTGCAGTATTTCTTTCTCACCGGACAATTTCTGATAATCTTTCTGAACTTCTGCCAGTTCCTTTTTTGTGTTCTCATACTCTTTCTTTTTCTTCTGAAACTTACTTTTCCAATTATCTCTTTCTCTTGTGAGTTCTTTTACCTGTGCAGCCATCGCACTGATTTTATTCTTCATTTCGATGAACAATGGTTTTATTTTCTTATCCCGGTAAGTTACCGCACGTTCCAATGCTGTAGCTTCCGGCAGAAATGTTTTAATCATTCCATATTCTTTTATTTCCTTACTGACAGTATCCATCACTGGTTGCAGGAATTCTCTTCTGTCCTCCAGTTTTTTCAATTCCGTTTCTGCTTTCTCCGCACGTTTTTCCGCTATCTCTTTATCTTTCTGGAACTGAATTTTTTCTTCTTCCAGTAGCTTAATATCTGCCCTTGCGTCCGCAATCTGAGAAGTCAGGCCTTCATTCTCTGCTGTCAGATTTTCTTTTTCCTGTTCCAGTTCCTGCACTTCCTTCTTACGTTCTTTATTTTTGAAATTGTAAACATCCAGATGCTCTTCATGTGTACCTTTCTGCTCCCATTCAATTCCATGCTGTTTTGCGATTTCAGCCAGCACTTCTTTTTCATGATTTATCCACTGATTAAGTTCTGTATCATGCTTATTTCCACCTTGAAATCCAAGACTTTTCAATGCCTGCTTCAGTGAAACTCTGGTATCCATTCCTTTTCCCTTCCAGTTGGTCACATAAGGAACAAAGTCAATATGCAGATGCGGAGTAGCTTCGTCCTGATGCAGATAGCAACTAAATACCCGAAGTGTCGGATTCCGCTTCTTGAAGTCTTGCACATATTCGTCCAGTACCTTTACAGCCAGATTTCCTTCTGACGTTCCCACTGCCATATTCTCACGATTTCCTATTTGGAAAATCACTTCATGGAACAGCTTCTCCTGTTTTCCCTGACGGATTTTTTCGTAATAATCTGTAATCTTCCGGTCATTTCTTTTTCCCTCATTGTATCGCTCCACTGCCTGGTCAAATAATTCATGATAGACTGTTTTCAGATTTTCATCACAATATTTAATGTTCAGATGAACTCTTTCCCGGTCAACATTTTCTGCAACAAAGGCACGTCTGTTATGTGCCAGGGAGCCAGCTCCAATCATTCCGCTTATCGTTCTTTTCATTGCCATTTTCTCTCACCTCCCATTCTTAAATCAGTGCCAGATATGGCACAAAATCTGTATTTACGCCAGTTATGGCGATTATAAGAAATCTTCGCCGGATACGTCGGTTTTGTTACTTTTGTCAAAAGTAACGTAAAAGCACTTTCGATAGCCGTACCGTCCATCAAAAGTCCCCTTGTGCCCTGCCGGGGGCATAACGTCCGATGGACGTCTGCTTTGCACCGACCGAAGCGGATCATAGACCTGTTTATCCAGGTATCCTTGCCTGCACATATTCCAGATCTCCACAATAAGGTGTCCCCACCAGATACCATTCTCTTGCCAGATTCATCTCCATTCTGGTCTGTACCCATTCATCATCTACCAGCACTTCCAGTTCTTCTCTACAGTGAAATCCTGTATCAATCCATAAGTCTGATGATAATAATCCATATCTTCCATTGCTTCTGTTATGTCCCAATCTTCCCTGTTTCATCATTTTCTGCTCCTTTCCAGCCTGTAAACGGAATCTGTAAACGGGGCTTAAAAGAATTTAAAAGTTAACTTTTTAAGTTTTTTCTTAAAGTTCCGTTTACATCGTTTACAACAATCTTTACTCAAACGGTATTTCCAACTGTTCCGGTACTTCCATAAATCTGTCTTTATCTTTCTTCACAAAACCTTCCATCCGTTTCCATGACCGCTGTATTCCATATTCCTTTCCGAACCGATGTGTACCATGTGGTTTCCAGCCTACAATCGCATTGTTCATAATATTGGCAATTTCTTTACCTTCGCACTGTTTCATTTCTCCGGTTCGATGTAACGCTTCATCGAACAGAATTCTTGTACATACATAATCGTCATCGTAGTCATCAAGAAATGCCTGTATGATTCCAGCATTGGTATCCTCCGGCATAAATTCTTTTTGCAGACGCTTTGCCTCATTGTCCAGAATATGAACTTCTGCTTTCGACATATCTGTCATCACCGGAGCAAATCGTCTGTTTCCGGTTCTGTCCAGAGGAAGGAAATTCAGATCATTTGATGTTCCGCAAAATACACACTGTCTCGGTCTGTCTTCCGGGTGAACTTCATAAGGCACAGCATAATGTCATATTTTATTCCCGGTTCATAAATTCTTGAAATCGCTGCCAGCATGTGCATTTTCATTACTCCGATTGTGTATTTGCTCTTTTCTGCTCCCAGAAAATGCGGAAGCATATTTTCTATTCTTGGAACCCCGTCCCAGACCAGGCTTTCCAGATAATCTCTGATTGGGTGATATTTATTTTCATCAGTATCTGTAACCGTAGGACTGTTATTTTCCGTTCCCAGGGCACCTCTTTCACAATGTCCATTCTTCCGGAAAGCTCATTTCGTTTAATCGCTTTTTTCAGCACTGGATCTAAAGGCACTGAGGACAATACTGTCAGGGTTTATGATCGAACTTAATTTTTGCATTTATAGAAAGTGTGACGAAATGGTTACTTTTAGATTAATGGAAGAAACTGATCAATATCTTATTTATTGGTATTTTCCAAATGGTGATGAAGATGAGATGCATGGAATTATACTAATTGACAAATTAAATGAAACTGTAGAAATCCAGAAAATGGCACATAATGATTTTTCTCATATTGTTACTGTAGCCGAACAAAATGAACTCAGAGATTCTGTTAATGACATGAGAAGAGAAGAAGAGCTTCCACTTTTAACGGAAGAAGAATGGCCTTCAGCAACAACTGAATTTACAAAAACTTTTTTTGCAGATCATGCAATCAGCAAAATCATAGAAGGCTACAATTCTAGGGAAATTTTAAAAGAAGGAATGTCTGCCTGGTATTAAAAAGCGAAAATTATATATTTTGTTATCATTCTGTTATCACAAACGGTTGTCAGGATACTCTCCCGGCAACCGTTTTTCTATACTGTTCGTTATTCTCTTTTCCACTCTTTTATATATTTCCACACAACAGAAAAACCCGTAGAACCAAAGTTCTACGGGTATCTTACGTTTGGACACAGCGTTATCTTGCGATAACAAATCTATCTGGATATTAATTACTCGATGATAGAAGCTACAGTTCCTGATCCTACTGTACGTCCACCCTCACGGATAGCGAAACGAAGACCTTCCTCCATAGCTACTGGATGAATCAGTTCAACTGTCATCTCTACGTTATCTCCAGGCATACACATCTCTACGCCTTCCGGAAGATCGCAAACACCTGTTACGTCTGTTGTTCTGAAGTAGAACTGTGGACGGTAGTTGTTGAAGAATGGAGTATGACGTCCACCCTCGTCTTTTGTCAGTACGTAAACCTGGCATGTGAATTTCTTATGGCAGTTTACTGTACCTGGTTTAATAAGAACCTGTCCTCTTTCGATCTCTGTTCTCTGGATACCACGAAGAAGTGCTCCGATGTTATCTCCAGCCTGAGCCTCGTCAAGAAGCTTACGGAACATCTCGATACCTGTTACAACAGTTTTCTTAACGTCATCGTGGATACCGATGATTTCAACTTCGTCAGATACGTGAAGTGTACCACGCTCTACTCTACCAGTTGCAACTGTTCCACGTCCTGTGATAGAGAATACGTCCTCTACTGGCATCAGGAACGGTTTGTCTGTAGCACGCTCTGGTGTTGGGATCCATGTGTCAACAGCGTCCATGAGTTCCATGATCTTGTCTCCCCACTCTCCGTCTGGATCTTCAAGAGCTTTAAGAGCTGATCCCTGGATGATCGGTGTGTCATCGCCTGGGAAGTCATACTCGCTAAGTACTTCACGGATCTCCATCTCTACGAGTTCAAGAAGCTCTTCGTCATCAACCATATCACATTTGTTCATGAATACAACGATGTATGGTACGTTAACCTGACGGGACAGAAGGATATGCTCTTTAGTCTGAGCCATAACTCCGTCAGTAGCAGCTACAACAAGGATAGCTCCGTCCATCTGAGCAGCTCCTGTGATCATGTTCTTAACGTAGTCAGCATGTCCTGGGCAGTCAACGTGTGCGTAGTGACGGTTAGCTGTCTCATACTCAACGTGAGCTGTAGAAATTGTGATACCACGCTCTCTCTCTTCCGGAGCTTTATCAATGTTCTCGAAATCTACAGATGCGTTACCTTCTACTCTGTGAGAAAGTACTTTTGTGATAGCAGCTGTAAGAGTTGTCTTACCGTGGTCAACGTGACCGATAGTACCGATATTACAATGCGGTTTGTTTCTTTCAAATTTAGCCTTTGCCATTTTGAATATCCTCCTTAAAAATATAGCCCGATATGGGGCAACCTAGTTTTGGTTTCGATTTTAAACCTGGCTAAGTTTGATTATATTTCAAACTTAGCCGATTTTCAAGCCTTTTATAATATTTTAGGCATTTTTATTGGATAATACCTTCTCCTGTACAGACTTCGGTACTGGCTCGTATTTCTCGAAGAACATTGAGTAGTTACCACGTCCCTGAGTTCTGGAACGAAGGTCTGTAGAGTATCCGAACATTTCTGACAGCGGAACATACGCACGTACGATCTTTCCACCACCGAGATCATCCATACCTTCGATACGTCCACGACGTGAGTTCAGGTCTCCGATGATATCTCCCATATATTCTTCAGGCATTGTAACCTCTACCTTCATGATAGGCTCAAGAAGTACAGGTGATCCCTGCTTCATTGCATCCTTGAATGCAAGAGAACCAGCGATGTGGAATGCCATCTCACTGGAATCGACTTCATGGTAAGATCCGTCGTATACGTTAGCATGAACACCAACTACCGGGAATCCTCCAAGGATACCAGATTTCATAGCTTCCTCAATACCTTCACCTACTGCCGGGATGTATTCCTTCGGAATAGCTCCTCCGACTACAGTAGACTCGAACTTGTATGTCTCCTCACCGTTGACATCCATTGGCTCGAATTTAACTTTACAGTGTCCGTACTGTCCACGTCCACCTGACTGTTTCGCATACTTGCTGTCAACATCAACCGGTTTTGTGATGGACTCTTTGTAAGCAACCTGAGGTGCACCTACGTTAGCCTCAACTTTGAACTCACGAAGAAGTCTGTCAACGATGATCTCAAGGTGAAGCTCACCCATACCAGCGATGATTGTCTGTCCAGTTTCCTGGTTTGTATGAGCACGGAATGTCGGGTCTTCTTCTGCAAGTTTTGCAAGAGATTCTCCAAGTTTTCCCTGAGAAGCCTTTGTCTTAGGCTCGATAGCAAGCTCGATAACCGGCTCCGGGAATTCCATGGACTCAAGAATTACAGGATGCTGCTCATCACAGATTGTATCTCCTGTTGTAGAGAACTTGAATCCGATTGCTGCAGCGATATCTCCTGAATATACTTTATCCAGCTCTTCACGCTTGTTGGCATGCATCTGAAGGATACGTCCAACACGCTCTTTTTTCTGCTTTGTAGCATTCAGTACATAAGAACCGGAGTTCATAACACCTGAATATACACGGAAGTAAGCAAGCTTACCTACGAATGGGTCTGTCATAATTTTGAATACGAGAGCGGAGAACGGCTCTTCATCAGAAGAATGTCTCACTACTTCGTTACCGTCTTCATCAACACCCTCGATAGCCGGGATGTCTGTTGGAGCCGGCATAAACTCGATGATTGCATCAAGGAGTTTCTGAACACCTTTATTTCTGTATGCAGTACCGCAGCATACCGGAACAGCAGTACACTCACATGTAGCTTTTCTCAGAACTGCTTTCATTGCATCAATTGAAGGCTCTTCACCCTCAAGGTATTCCATCATAAGGTCGTCATCCAGCTCGCAGATCTTCTCAACGAGTTCTGTATGATAAAGCTCTGCTTCATCCTTCATTTCTTCCGGAATGTCTGTTACAGAGATGTCATCACCCTTTTCATCATTGTAGATGTAGGCCTGCATCTCGAACAGGTCGATGATTCCCTTGAATTCGTCTTCTTTTCCGATTGGAAGCTGAAGACAGATTGCGTTCTTTCCAAGTCTTGTCTTGATCTGCTCTACAGCGTTGTAGAAATCAGCACCAAGGATGTCCATCTTATTGATGAATGCCATACGCGGTACGTTGTATGTGTCTGCCTGACGCCATACGTTTTCTGACTGAGGCTCAACACCACCCTTAGCACAGAATACGCCGACAGCTCCATCAAGTACACGGAGTGAACGCTCAACCTCTACAGTGAAGTCAACGTGTCCCGGAGTATCAATGATATTGATACGATGCTCTAACGCACCCGGTTTCACTTTTGTCTTCTCTTCCAATGTCCAGTGACATGTTGTAGCGGCTGAAGTAATTGTGATACCTCTTTCCTGCTCCTGTTCCATCCAGTCCATGGTAGCAGTACCTTCATGAGTATCACCAATCTTATAGTTAAC